>Ga0335398_10005041_pt1 | contig 17821 bp, 12 predicted proteins | sample BON03_FD_205742 | JGI IMG/M metagenome (GOLD analysis project Ga0335398, IMG submission 205742) | Freshwater microbial communities from Lake Bonney liftoff mats and glacier meltwater in Antarctica - BON-03 (spades assembly) (version 2) | ecosystem: Environmental > Aquatic > Freshwater > Ice >... | reverse complement strand
GCCGCCATCTGCTCCACCGTCGCCGCCGTCGCCTCCGGCATCGCCGCCTTCGCCGCCGACCCCGCCGCCCACGCCGCCACCGCCCACGCCGCCGCCCACGCCGCCGCCACCCAGCCCTCCGCCTTCGCCGCCATCACCGCCGTTCGCGCCACCCCCAAGCTACGTTTGCAACAACGAATGCACGGGCTGGCGCGAGCGTCAGCAGGACCCTCTCTGGCGGTATGCCAGCAACGGCCGGTGCGAAGACGGCGACGTCCCGGCGGGTGGAGGCAGCGTAACCTTTGCCTACTGCGACTGGGGATCCGACTGCGACGACTGTGGGGTGAGGTTTGTCTCGCCGCCGCCGCCGCTGGCACCGCCTGCGGCGCCGCCGCCGCCAACGTCGCCGCCGCCCAGTTCGCCGCCGACCTTTCCCACCTTTTCGTGCGCCGCTGCGTACCACTTGCGGCGCACGCGCTGCGCGCCGACCGGCGACTTGGACAGGTCCCAAACGGGGCCGAATGAGGTCTTTGCGTTTTTACGGAACGCCGGCGTCGATCTGGGCGGCGCGGGCCGAGTCTGCCTTCCCTTCCACCAGGTGGCACTCCCCCCGATGTCGCCCCCGGCGCTCCCTCCAGCCCCGCCGCCGCTTCCACCTCACAACCCGCCCCTGCCGGCCACCCCGCCACTCGCTCCCCCGCCAGACGTGCCCACCGCTCCTCCGCCAATGCCGCCGATTGCACCGTACGATTACGACTACCAACGGCCCGAGGATCGCACCGCCGGGCCGTGCAGGCTACTTGCAAACGGAGGCTCGAGCGGGCTCTGCACGCTGGAGGAGGGGTACACCTATTACACCGTGGTGAAGGCCGTGAACCAACACGGCCTGGAGAGCGACCTCGTCCGATCGACGGGCACCACGTGCTGCACGTTCGCGCCGGACGCCGGCGAGGTTGAGGTTGGCGCCGAGGCCAAGGGCGGCGTCATCCCGCAGATCGTGGCGCGCTGGCGCGATTTCAGCGACCAGTGCGCGCCGCTCGTCGCTTACGACGTAACCGTGGAAGCGGAGTCGGGACTCGCCAACGCGTCGCGACGTGTGGGCAACGTCTCCGAGGCGCGGTTCAACCTCACGCTGCCAGAGCGATACACGGCCACGGTCTGTGGCATCAACGCCGCGGGCCTGCGAAAATGCGCCACCGCCCTCTATTCTACCGTCTTGGACGTCACTCTGCCCGAGCTCGGCGCCGTCTGCTACCTCGACCAATGCACTGGTGCGTCTGCTGAAGGGACGGCGTACGTAGCCCTCGAATCCGGGGTCGAGCTCAGCCACCTTCACTGGCACGACTACACGGACGCCGAGAGCGGCATGGCGGGCTTTGCGGTTGCTTTTGGCACGGAGAGTAGCGAGTCGGCCGCATACTCCGACCTGGGATACGCGTCTCAGGTCGACATTCCCGAGGCGCTGGCAACGCACGGCACCATTGCTTACTTTAACGTTTTAGCGATCAATGGAATCGGCTTCGAGCGCAAGACGACGCTGAAGCTCGTCTTTGATGCGACACCGCCGACGTTCGGCGCCGACGCGGTGAGCATCGTAAGTGCCGGTCCTGCCGACTCGATGCGCAACGGAGCAGTCTACGTCAACAGCGCTAGTGTGAGCCTCCGTGTTGACCCCGGCCGAGTCGCGGACGCCGAGAGCCCAATCTTGGAGCTAGAGCTGCAGATCCGCGGCGCCGACGGCGGCGTCGCAGCTCGCCACCAGATCGACCGGAACTCCTCGGCAGCCGAGCTGCTCGCCTTCTCGCCAGCACTGCATTCGTGGTATTCGGCCACGCTGTATGCCGTGTCGGCGTCTGGCCTGGTGTCTTCGTCGAAGGTGCTACGCTTTCTCTACGACGACCAGCCGCCGACAAACGGGGTCGTTTGGGTGTGCAACACGCAGGGCGAGTCGATTGCTTCCACAGCCGACCGCACTTCAATTCGGCTCTGCACTCGCGGCTTTGGCGGCCCTCGCAGTGGCATCCCGGCGCACCAAGTGTCTGTGGTAGGCACCGCCAACACCCAGTACCTCCTCCCGTCCATTGTCGTTGCCGTGAGCAGCGCTGGGGACGAGGAGCGCGACAACCACCGTGTGGAGGGCATTCTTGTCCTCGTCAACCTGACGCTCCCCTGCGGCTCGACACTCGAGATCACCAGCGCGGCGCTCTCCGGCGCCGGTGTGGCGGCCGCCGGCTTGACCAGCACTCTGCTGGTCGATTGCACCGCGCCAACCGGCGGCATTGCTGTCGTTGGCGCAAGTGGCCAGTCCGGCACCTGCGTTGTAGCGGGCGCACGAGCGCGCGCCAGCTGGAGCAACTTCAGCGAACCGGAGAGTGTCATCACGGATTACCAGTATGCCCTCGTCCCGCGTCAGCCGGCACCAGCAGGCTTGACTGACTTTACCTCGCTCGACGTCCAGACTACACTTCTCATCCAGGGCGACGTCTTGGGGCAGACCAACACGTTCGACCTCTACGTGCGCGCATGCAATGACGCGGGCCTTTGCAGCGAGACGGTCCAGGGGCTTGCCGCGCTTGGCGTCGTGGAGACGGCGCCGGCGGCGGGGATTGTGTCTTGGAACGGCACGCTCGCCGGATACCTCGGCGACGCTCGGGAGCTGTCGGGCAGCTGGACCGCCTTTGTGGATGGCAGCGACGTTTTTGACGAGGACCTGCGCGTCCGCTATACCGTGTGCGTTGGAACGACGCCGATGGGCTGCCAAGCGGTGCCGGCGAGCGCGCCAAGCGCCGAGCGCACCTGGGCGGCCAATGTGCCACCGCTCGTCTGCGGCAGGAGCTACCATCTCGTGGTGCGCGCCTACAACTGTGCCGGGCTGCACACCACCGCCTCCTCATCCGCGGCCACGCTGTGCTGTGCATCTCCGGAGACTGACGCGGCGCTCACGGCCTCATCGGAGTTTCTCGACGGCGACACCGTGCTGGCGTGGGGCGCCTTTGCGGAACCATGCAGCGGGGTGGCCTCCATCCACGCCACGCTGCACGCTGCCGACGGCTCGCTCGTCTGGGAGGCCGACTTGAATGGGTCGGCTACAACGGCCACCATCCCAATGTCGACCGTGCAGCAGCTTGTCGATGGTAAATACACGGCAGCGGTCGAGGCCACGAGCGGAGCTCGGCTTGCGTCTCAACAGACCCGTGTGGTGTGGGTTGACACGTCGGCTCCAAACGTCACCCCGCCGCAATACCGATGGGACTACGCCCAGTGGCACACGGGCGATGTTGGGGTGCCAGCCTGTGTCGCGTCGGCTGCCAAGACGCTCGAGCTCCGTTGGACGGCCGGCGATGTGCAGTCCGGCGTCGGCTCTGCCGAGGTCGGCTTCGCGGTAAACGAGAGTGGTCCCGTTGCATGGCACGATGTCGCTCGCGCTTCCTCCATTCGGATTCCGCTCAGCTTGTCCGCCACGGAGGAAACGAGCTATGCTTCGGTGCGCATATGCAACCACGCAGGGCTGTGCAGCACCTCCGCCCCTTCTCGTATGCTGCGCACCAAGGCAGTGCCATCGAGCGGCATCGTGCGGATGGACTGGTCCGGTGTCTCTCCCACCAGTCGGTTCCTGACCGACCCCTCTTTGCTGGCCGTCCACTGGACCGGGCTCAACGTCACTACCTGCCCTGCAATGTGCAGCGGCCCCCTTTCTGCCCCTACGCCGACGCTAGGGCTGCGGCACGAAGTGGCCGTGGGCACTACTCCACTCGGCGAGCAGGGGGCGCCCTTCTCGGTCGTTACTAGCCCCACGGGCTGGGAGGCGGCCGATCTGCAGCTCCGATGCGGCCACACCTACTACGCATCTGTGCGAGCGACGAGCTGCGATGGAAGCACGCGCACGGCTGCTTCCGAGGGCGCCAAGCTGTGCTGCAGCGGCGCAACCGGAGGCCGAGCTAGCCTGGTGGACGCGGCTGGCGACGCGGTGTCGTTCGCAACCAACACAACGCAGCTCACTGCGATATGGAGCGGCTTTGTGGAGCCCTGCAGCGGTGGCATTGCCAAGTATCGCGTTGTGGTCCGCGTCGACGACGTCGAAGTCGCCGCGCTCGAATACGGAGCCAGCGCAAAATCGGCAGCCCTCGGTACCGTCGTGCAGGCCGAGTTGCTCGCGCACGGTGCGCACCTAGAGCTCGACGTCGCAGCCATCAGCTTTGCCGGACTTACCAGCGGGGCGAAGGCAAGCCTGCTCATCGACAACACGCCTCCGGCTGACTCCGCCCTAGAGCTCAGCGACGTCGAGACTGGAGAACTGCTCTCGCCGTCGTCGCAGGCGCAGCCGGACGCGTGCATACGCAAATACGCCGAGGGCATCACGATCCGCTGGTTGAGTCTCGTTGACAAGGACACGGCGATGGCGTCATTCCACGTTGCGCGATTCGATGCTTTGAGCCCAGAGGCCCTTGCCGTGCTCGAGATGGCCAACGCTAACTGGGTTGGCGTGGGGCTCGTGCGCACCACCATTGTGAGGTTCAACTACAACCCGTACTCGGTCTTTGTCGTGCGCGGCTGCAACGCGGCGGGCCTGTGCACGCTGAGTTCGCGCTCGGCGCTCGTCACGTGGAGCGTACCCGCTCCAACGGGCGGGCTCGTCCAGATTGTTCCTCTTTCTGCACCTGGGGTCCTCCTCGCGGGGTCAAGCAGCATCCGTGCCGTGTGGGACGGCTTCAATCTCGCCTCGAACGCCTCCCTCCTGACCTACAACGTCGCCTTCGGCACTACGCCGTATGGCGAGCAAGTGGCGGCATTCTCGTCCGCCGGCGGGCCTGACTCTAGGAGTTTGACGGCTGACGGGCTCGAGCTGCAGTGCGGTTACACATACTTTGCCACAGTCCGCGCCGTCAGCTGCTCCGGGAGCGCGCGCACGGTTGCGTCCAAGGGCGCAACGTTTTGCTGCCAGGGCCCGGCGGGCGGGGCTGCGGAGCTCGTTAGTGCGGAAGGCGCGGCACTCGCGTACGCAAGCAACGCCTCGCTGATCACCGCGCGCTGGAGTGGCTTTGTCGAACCTTGCAGCGGAGGCGTCGCAAAGTACAACGTCACGCTCGCCGTCGACGGCGTCGTGGCGCTCGAGCTACAACTCGCGCCGGGGGCGGAGTCTACTACGCTCGACGAGGAGTTTGTGCGCCGGTGGTTCACGCAGGGTGCGACAGTAGAACTTGAGGTGCTTGCGGTCAGCTTTGCCGGGCTTGTCGGCCGGGCGAGCGCTAGCCTCGTTGTCGACAACACGCCGCCCGTCGCCGGCACAGTGGTGGATGCCTCGGCCACTTGCCACGGCGCCGGCGGCATGGTTCGCATGCTCCTCGACGGCTTTGGCGACGCCGACTCGGGAGTCGCAGGCTTGGAGTGGGCGCTGGGTAGCAAACCCGACGCCTTCGACCTGCGGCCGTGGAACGCGCTCGACCCGTCCGCCACGTCCTTCCAGTGGTCTGCAGATGACGCGGCGCTCGCCGCCAACACCACGAGCAGAATTGCCATGTACGTCGCAGTATCCGTAACCAACGGCGCGGGGCTACGCGCCGGATCCGGGTCGAGCGTTATTACTGTGCTCCTGGGTGCGTGCGCATCGGCCGTCGTTTGCTTGCCGCAGGCGGCCAGTACCCCCGCATGAGTCAATATACTGGGCTAGTTTTGTGAGCTGCCGAGACGGAGGGTTTTGTGTGGCTCAACTGAACTCCGGTTAACCCGAGTTACGCAGGCCAGTGCTGTTGCGACTCTCTGGTTTACAGCCCCCAAAGCCTAGCGTTAATACTTATTTTTTGACGCACACGACAGGTTTGCGGCCCCCTGCCCCTGTTAAGGATACTCACAGATAACGACACATATTTAATCGATATTTAGTAGGCGCAAAATATATATCAATATATCGACGATATTTAGTAGTGTGGGCGATCGACATCAATCAACATTTAGCAGCGTCTTAGGCATCGTTGTCTGTCGTCGATATTTAGTGTACACATAGAGGGGGTTTACCCAAGAGGAATCCAGAATCCATGGATACATGGATTACTGGATTACTTACTGCATACACAGCCTGTGTGAACGGGGGATGTGAATAGAATTACCGATATATGGATGTTTATCGATATTTAGTGGTGATTTGGCTGATTTATGTCGTCGATATTTAGTGATGTTTTTGTGAATTAATTCTGAATTGATACATCGAGTCAATATATCAGTCGATATTTACTGTACAAGTTTTAGTTTATCAATATCCAGATTTAGTGAAGTGGTATGTGGCGTGCGGAAGGGCGCGCTTCGCACGCACTCTGCTTGGCATGCTCCCCTATGGGGCAGCCTATAGTTACTTGTGTAGTATATTGTTTGCGCGTGCGCCAGTGTTAGGGCTTTGTTTCTTTGTTTCAGTGAAGTGTTTCTTTGTTTCAGTGAAGTGTCAATCGACATCTGTGATTATCCTTAGCCTCTCCTGTGGTCTGTGGTGGTGCTGGGAATCCTGGGACTGGGATGTGACTTTTCCGGTTCTTCTTATTGTAGTTATTATTGCTTATATTGCCCGTGTATTCGGCTTTTTGTGAGACGAACCTTTGATTGAGATGATTGTGGCATTGGCATCGGCGTGCGCGTACTTCTCTGTACACGACTTTTAATGAAGGGGGGGGGGGTCAAAACAAAAGGCTCCTTTCATCAGTCACAGTTCTTCTCACAGCACAGGCAGAGGTAGAGGTACCGGTGTGTGGGTCACAGTTATAGGGCGCGGTACACGACCATCCCTGCGTACTGCTTTTGGATCTTGATCTTGGATGACAGCACACAGCACAGCTCTCAGTGTCAGTGACGCACATTTGTCACGCGTTATGTGTCATGTCATGACATCATGTATTGGGTAAATTTTACTTGCGTGTGCGCCACACAGCCACAGCACAGCCACACTGTTTTATACCATATCTGCATCCTCTATATTGGGGCCGCTCTATTCAATACCTGCGGCATTCATGCATTAGTTGATGTCTACACATGTTGTTTGCAAACGAACTCATAGTAGGCGGGGTCGCACACACACACAAATCAATGAAATCATCAAATCAAATCAAAAATCCTCACAAAGCACAACAAAAACACAATTACCAGATACACAATGTTCACATATGAACGCCCACACTCTCGGATCAGCTCCCTGTGCGTATGTGCTCGTGTGCTCACAATATATGAATAATATATGAACCGTCTGTGAACGCGTATTTATGCGTTCCACTGTTTGAGAGCTTTTTGCCCCAGCCAGTGCACGCGCTCACAACCACACAGTGCAAGCTAAGAAGCGCAAGCACCGCCGCAACACCGCCGCCGTACATACGCCGTCGCATCGAGCAGGAGCAGACCAAGAGCAAGAGAACCACAAGCATGTCCCAGGGACAGCGTGGGCACCATGTGAACACAGACACAGCCCCAGCGGCACACCGCCGCCGGCATAGCCGCCCCCAGCACCATAGTCACGTTTCACACTTGCCGCCAAAGGTCCCCTTCGGCGCGCGGTACCTGCACAAAAAGGAGGCGATGGGGTGGGTTAGAAGTGAGAAACAAGGCGATCAGTTGGTCGTTGTTCTCATACCTACACAAGGGGCAGGCTGGTGGGTGGGTTTTAGTTAGAGGCGAGGCGGTTGTTTGATGGTAGGTATCGTACCTACCCAATAAACGGGGACGATGGGGTGGAGTAGTGGTGAGAGGCGAGGCGATGAGTTAACCCGAAAAGGGGACGATGGGCAGGTCACTGATTAGAGGCGAGGCGATGGGTGAGTAGCAATGGAGCGTGCGAGTAGACAGAGACAGACGTGCGCTGCTGCACGTAAGTCCCAGTGCTTGGAACTTAGTCACCACACGACCCAGTCCGGGATGCGGGACTAGCAGTAGTCTGCGGTCAAGTTCCCAGTGCGTGTGTGCGCGTGCGCTTGTGATATACCAATCGTTCCTGTGGACCTATGGTGAATCTGAAGGTGGCGACTCTCGTACATCTTGGGCAGTAGCCTCCTCTGCAGCCAGTTGAACGCGTAGGTGCCCCCGTGCACGTTCTTGCGCATGTTGTGCCATCGGACGCCGTAGCTGCGCATCGCGTCCGCGAGTGCGGGGGCGTCGGCCGCCGCCACGCCGTGGGCGTCCACCAGGAGCAGCGCCTGAGAAGCACGAGCATGTCGAGTTTATGAGGAGTATCAAAACCCGGCGGTGGGAATGTGACAGAACCGGGAGTTGAACCCACGTCCTCTGGGTGCATGACTGGGGACTGTAACACTGATCTGAAAAGGTCAGCTGGGATGAGCGGTACTGGAGATCCATCGCCTGATATATCGGGATATATGTGTGGCAGCTACTGCTCACAACAAGGAGATGGCGGCCTGCTGGTTTGAGAGTAGCGCCCGCGAAGGACACTGGGATTGCGTCACGGATACCCCGCTCCGGATTGGTCTATGCGTATAGTGGTGACGTCATGTTACCCTGTCACCGGTTCGTTACCGGGTCCGCTATGCGACGTCATCCTGCAGCGCAATGTCTAGTATGCGAGGGGAGGACTTGCTTACGTATCAGCGCCTGCTCAGGACAGAGATGCGGACGGCGTGTTTGACGACAAAAAAAAACGGTTTGCGTTAGAGAAGGGCGTGTCTCCGTTAGAGCCGAGAAGCAGCGCCTTGGGAGCACACATGAGGGCGTGTTTGCGCTACAGAAGGGCGTGGCTCCAGAAGAGACCATTTCGTTAAAGGAGGGCGTCTTAGCATTGGAGACGGGGGGGTGTCTATGTTGGCGCACACGGGTGTAGCTATTACGATGGCACTAGCACTGCTAATGCTACTAGTGCTGCCACTGCTGCTGCCACTACTGCTACTGCTACTGCTGCAGCTACTATTACTACTACTACTACTACTACACCTACTATAAGTCTGCGGCAATCGGGTGAGCGCCTTCCAGAAAGCCGATGTTTTGTAGAGGACAAAAGACCATTCTGCCAGTTGTTCTCTAAGCGCTTAGAGGACAACTGGCAGAGTGGTCTTTTGTCCTCTACACTAGTACTACTACTAGTAATACTACGACGACTGATGCTGCTGCTGCTGCTGCTACCACCACCACCACCACTACTACTGCTGCTGCTACTACAAAAACTAGAACTACTACTGTTACTCCTCCTCCTCCTACTACTACTACTACTACTACTACTACTACTACTACTACTTCTACTACTATGACTGCTACTGCTACTGCTACGACTACGACTACGACTACGACTACGACTACGACTACGACTGCTGCTGCTGCTGCTGCTGCTGCTGCTGCTGCTGCTGCTGCTGCTGCTGCTACTACTACTACTACTACTACGACTTCTTCTACTCCTCAACTACTACTACTACTATTACGACTACGACTGCTACTACTACTCGGGTTAGCCCAACCCCCTACTCTTACTACTGCTACTGAAGGCAATGCTACTTCTTTCGCACCTGCTCTGCCGTCACAGCCATCGAAGTGCGATCTTTTGCGCTCTTACAGCTGGTGATTCGTCCTCCACCGAGAGCGCGGACTAAAGCCTCGGCCGACCGAATCAGATCCACGCACTTGGCACTGCCTGCAAAGAGGAACCGCAAGAGGGGAGAAGGAGCAACAGAAACATGCGGTTAAAAGAAAGGCGTGGTTGCGCTCGAGAACGACGCACGGAGTACCACCTCCGAAGAGAAAACGAAAGAGGTAAAGAAACGTGCGGTCGCGTGTGGTTGAAGGATGACGTGGTTGCATACGGAAAGGGGGAGGAGGTGGGGTTAGAAACGGGCGTGGTGCGTTGGAGACGGGGAGTGTAGTGGTCGTTGGCCCTCAACAGCGGAGCGCGCGATTCCCCAAACACGAGACGCAATTCAGGCAGTATGGCAGTAATTTCGGTACGCGTAGGCGGACGATAAAGCTTGAGCTTCCTTTGAAGAAAACGCTCGAACAATGCAAATTTCTTTTGCATTTTCTATTTGCATGCACATGAACTGATGAACCAGACACCGTCGCACGCGTATAGATAGCTCAGTGGTTCCGCTGCGATTTGCTGTGCATCGCTTCCAGGAGGCATCGGTCTGTCCATCGATGTGCAGCCCTCCCTGCGTGTATATCCCCGTGTGAATGTCCCCTATGGGGTAGCCTAGTCACTTGTGTAGTGTATTCTTTGCGCGTGCGCTAGTGTTAGGGCTTTGTTTCTTTGTTTCTGTGAATGTGGACACACCGTAGCCAAACCCTCATGTGCGTCGGTCCCCTCCATCGGGCCGATGCCACACGCAGCGCCCGCCGAAGTCGGGTCTGGGGACTAGCAGCAAACTACTATTCTAACGGGTCGCGATACAGACGGCCTTTGCCCTCTTCTGTTGTGGTGGTGGGTTCCGTACCGGATGTATGCCGCTGCGGGGCGTGCCACTACAGCCTGCTGTGATAGCGCATTCGGTGAGTGTTCCGTGAGAGTTTATATACAGCGAGAGTGCAATTTGGCGCGTGTTTCGTGGGCGTAAACATATAAGAATGATACGTGCGGGCTGTGGCTGCCGTTCCTTCGCCGGTGGCGGACACACGTGCCGTTACAATAAGTTGACGGTGTAGAGGACACAAGTTCACTATGCCAGTTGTCCTCTACGCGCTTAGAGGTCAACTGGCATAGTAACCTTTTGCCCTCTACACAACAGCGACTCCCTCGGAAGGCGCTCACTCACTGGCCGCAGAATAAACCACTTACGGCCTCCCCTTGACGGGATTCGATTCGAGGGAGTCGCTGTTTTAGACAGGACACAAGTTCACTATGCCAGTTGTCCTTTAAGCGCGACATAGTGACCTGTTGGCGTTTGTGTTGGCGAAGGGCGGTTTCGGGTGGTTTTGCGTTGAAGGGCGTGGTGACGTGAGAGTTGATCATACCAGAACATACAAGTAGTACTAATACTACCGCACACGTTGGCCGTGTCCTGCACGTCTTCGACAACCTGAGCCGCGAATGCGGCTAGCGGTGCGCGGCGTGCCTAAGGGCGCGCTTCGCACGCACTCTGCTTAGCGGGCTCCCCTATGGGTTAGCCTAATTACTTGTGTAGTGTATTGTTTGCGCGTGCGCCAGTGTTAGGGCTTTGTTTCTTTGTTTCTGTGGTTGTTGGGCCTCACCGGCGGATCGTGCGAAGGCGGCGTCGGCTTCGGCGAGCAGGCGGCCGATGGTCATTTCTTCCGAAACGTCTTCCGAAACTTCTTCGGGAATCCCCTCCATCACTTCGCCCGAAACCTCCCCTGGCACCTGAATAGAACGGACAGCAGGGGCTGACCCTCTAGAAACAGAACAGCGAGGCGTCACGGACGGCGTCGCGCGCGAGCGCGCGGGACCCGTGGGCGGCGATAGCCACCAGCGGCGAAGGCCGCACAGGCGACGGAGCATGCGGGTGACGAAGAAGGTTGCCTCTACGCTTAAGCACCAGACGAAGAAAACAAAGACCAGAGACAGGCAGGTAACCCCGGCTTATTGAAGCAGTTTCAGGAATAGAACAGACACACTTAAACACAGACATTACATGTAGTGCGCAGGCGGCACTGGTTTGTTGAGAGGCTAAGGGCTGGCACCGGCACCAACACTTCCGTCTGTCGTGTACAAAAAGGCGTGTTCGCGTTCTAGAGAAGGGCGTGATTGTGTGAGAACCTGGGTTATACATATGTACATGTATATATCTATATCTAGCTATATATATCTATCTATATCTATGTATATATAAATATATATATATATATATATATATATATATATATATATATATATATATATATATATATATATATATATATATATATATATATATATAGCGGGGCGCGTGCGCTGCACCATCCTCACATCGATCGGCACTTCCTTCGACGACCCCCAGGTGACGTATATATATATATGTATATATATATATATATATGTATATGTATGTATACATATATATATGTATATATATACATATACATATATACGTATATATTGTTGTTCTGGCGTCTCCTCGGACACCTCGCAGTAATGCCACCCGCAGTATATACATTCAAGGCGTGTTTGCGGTACACATGGGCGGGTTCATGTTGCAGACGGGGCCCTGTTGTTACGACACCTCCTAAACCTCCTCTGACTCCGCCTATTGTGCCGATACAAAAGACGTGCTTGCACTAAAGACGGGGCAGGGTTTGTGTCAGAGACTGGGGGTTATCTCTGAAAAGGCGTGCTTGCGTTAGAGACGGCCGTATTTAATTCGAGACTGTGGGTGTTGTCGCTGAGGCGCACCTCGTCTGACGCCTCGGCCAACTCCTCCTCAGACGCCGCCTCTTTCGCCGCCGCCACCTGGCCACTGATCGCGTTCGGCTTTTGAGACGCCGCATCGTTCTCGTTCGCTCTGCGGCCGCCAGCCCCCCCACCGGTACTCCCCAAGGGCACCTCACCGGCACTCCGCACGGCCACCCCAACTGTAGTCTTTCTCCACCGGCGGTGGGCTTCCGCGTACCAGCGCAGCGTGGCGAGGCTTTCCCTATTAATAGCAGCCTGCAGCTCGGCGCCCCCCACAGCGTGCGCCTGGAACAGGATTAGGTTAGGTTAGGTTGGGGTTAACCCTAACCCGAGGACAGGCGTGCGGCTCAGGAGGGTGAGTGGAGAGCGTGCTCGGGTTAACCCGATTATATGCATATACTCAGTTATATACATATATGATATATGTAATTGTAATTATAGCTGTCTCTATCATCTCTATCTCTGTGGGCTCTAAGGTCAACCCGACCGTGACGGTTGGCTAGGGTTAGCCCGAGGTTCAGGGGGCGAGGTTGCATTGCAGACGACGGTGTTGTAATTTCCTCGTCCCGGAAGATGGCACGCGTGCGGTCGAGCAGGGCGTATTTGTGTGCTAGCAGGACATCTTTGCGTTAAAGACGGAAAGAGGACACGCGTTTGCGATGGAGAAGGGCGTGGTTGCGTTGGTGACGGGCGTGTTTTCGCTCGAAACGTGTTGTGGCGGTGCTGGGGTTGTCGCGGTTGCGTTCGAGACGGTGAGGTGTTGCTAAGCAGAGTGCGTGCGAAGCGCGCCCTTAGGCATGCCACGCACCGCTAGCCGCATACGCGGTCGACAACCGGATCCGCGTATGCGGCTAGCAGTGCGTGGCGTGCCTAAGGGCGCGCGTCGCACGCACTCTGCTTAGCAGGCTCCCCTATGGGGTAGCCTAGTTACTTGCGTAGTGTATTGTTTGCGCGTGCGCCAGTGTTAGGGCTGTGTTTCTTTGTTTCTGTGATGGACACTCGCCATGGATTGCTGTGCGTCGATCCCTTGCGAGAGAAGAACCACCACACAGCGGATCGCGGACCCACTGCAGCATGACCAGGCCACGCCGCGGTCGCCACCGCCACGTGCACCACCACCACCACCACCACCACTGCAAACGTGGTCCCCGTGGCCCCTCAGCCCGGCTGGCTGGCGTAGCTCGTGCGGCACCCCTGCCCACAGGTGCGGCGCCACCGCGAGCTCAACCACAATTTCCGCGCAGCTCCCGTGCCGCAGCGATCGGAACGAAACCGCCGGTTCGTCTCCCGCCGGTACTGCCGCCCCCGCAGCCGAGGGAGCCGCCCCGTCGTAGCCGCCGTCGCCGCCGCCGCCGTTGCAATTCCCGCCGCCCGCGCCACGGCCCACGCCGCCCTGAGCACCGCTGCCGCCCATGCCGCCGCCGCCGCCGTTCACGCCGCCTCCGCCGTCCTGCGGCGTGAGCACAAAGACGAGTCCGCGCCGCCCGATCGCCGCCACGGCGTCCGCCGCGTCGCCCAGCATGGCCTCTTCCTTTCCGTAGGTCGAGAGAAGACTCTGCCAGCCGACGAGGAAGCCGACTTTGCGCCACACCTCGATCACGGGGCAAAAGATCCCGCTGCGGTCCGCCAACGGTACGCTGCCGTGCCCGCGGCTGTCGTCGCCGAGATGGGCGCCTCCCGGGTGGATCTTTCCGGCGCGAAATTCTGCGATGAGCGCGAGCTGTTGTTCGAGTCGCGCGGCGAACACGGCCACGATGGCGGGGAGCGCTTGGGAGACGCAGACCTGTGGGAAACGAGGAATGGCAGAAAGGTCCCTCACGACTGAGATCGGGTGCGAAGCGGGGGATGCCAAAAGAAAGCGGCGAGTGCATGATGGGGTCAGACGGCCACGATGGCAAGAAGCGGCAGGTTGATCCAGATCTGCAGCAACACGAAAGTGAAGGTTACGGTCGTGGTGGGGAGCGAAGGCGTTGAAAAGGAAGGTACTACTCACAAACGAGTCAGACCATGCAAAGGCGGCCACCGTGCGTGGAAGGGCCTGGCTGGTGCGGATCTGGCGTTAGATCTGTGATCTGTGTCGCCCGTCCCCACGGATTGTGTCCCCGTGTGAACGTGAAACCCAACCCGTGGGGACGGGCGACACACAGATCACAGATCTAACGGGCGCGGTGGATGCAAAAAGAGCGGAGTGCATGTTCGTGATGGGGAGTGATTGCGTTGGGCGGGGAAAACTACGTACGCGGCTAGCGGTGCGGGGCGTGCCTAAGGGCGCGCTTCGCACTCACTCTGCCTAGCAGGCTCCCATTTGGGATGGCCTAGTTACTTGTAGAGCATTGTTTGCGCGTGCGCCAGTGTTAGGGCTGTGTTTCTTTGTTTCCGTGAACATAACTGACGCGACGCGGGGGGGGTGGAAAATAAACGCCGCGACGACAAATAAGTTGGCCATCAACAAAAACAGAGTCCCACGGAGCATACCGGAGGGAGGACATGCCTCCGCATCGAGATACAACCAGAGTATACATTATTGATGAGAAATGACTTGTAAAACTGTTAACCCGAATACAGGGCCTAGAAAAAGCTGCAACGCGGTTCATGGGACACGGAAGCGGAGTGCACGTTCGCCATGTTAGAAACGGGAGACGACTGATCCTCGTTATAAATGGAGTCCTCCCAACGGTATCATCGCCGTGTGACTGTGAACACAAGCTTGACCGAACCCTGGTGTGCACCCGCGATCCCTTGCGGCGTCAACTGGCGTGCATCTGTGGCCACGGATATAGATGTTAATCGGAAGCGGCGTTCTTAAAGATATGCCGCAGCAATAGAAAACAATTTAGTTTAAAACTCGATCGCTCATGCACATGAGCGAGTTTTGACGATCAGTCTCGTCGATTTTCGGCTCGGAAACCGCAACACGCTCGTTTCATATGCGCTCAGGGGACCTTTAGAATTACTCACCGGCCGCCGGTGAGGTTCTAAGGCGCGCGTCGTAGTCTCCACTAGGCGATGTTGCCGCATCAAGTCTTTTGAATCAATGAAGTGGCCTCTGGCTGCTATCGTTATCAGAGAAGGTGCTTTAATGGCAGTAGTCACCTGGCGGCGTGCGGCGGCGTCATCGCGCAACGCGGTCGCCTTGCGCCTTAAATAGATTGCGTAGGCGGCGTCTTCCGTCGCTGCAGCCTGACGACACGACGAGAGGAGTGGTCAACATTGTAGAGGAAAAGTGCCGTACTGTACCAGTTGTGCCAGGTTTCCTCTAAGCGCTTAGAGGAAAAGTGGCACAACTGGTACAGTACGGCACGTTCCCTCTACAAAACAGCGACTATCTGGGGTTCGTCTCCCGGTAGGCCGCAAGTGGTCAACTCTGCGGCAATCGGGTGAGCGCCTTCCAGAAAGCCGATGTTTTGTAGAGGGAACGTGCCGTACTGTACCAGTTGTGCCACTTTCCCGCTAAGCGCTTAGAGGAAAAGTGGCACAACTGGGCGTGGGCAATCTAGCACAGGACGCGTCCTGTGGCGCGGCTGGTGTGTACTGAGCATGGATCGTATGCACAAAACACACAGGGCGTGGGTGTGCGAGGAGGAGGGGATATGATACGATTCGAGGTGGGCGGTTTGGACCAGCGAGGGCGTTTGGTGGGCGTGGTGGGCGACAGGAATGCGGGGGTTACCCCGTTATCCATCTCACTATCCGTATTCCAAGGCGCGCGCTTTGTCAGTGTAACCAACGGCTGTGAATACGTTACAGATAAACGAATTGGCCGTGAAATTAGTTGACCCAGTTATAAAATAACTATGCCCGTGCGCCCGCCCGGGCGCAGGTAAATTATTACCCCATTGACACGAACACGAGACAACCTACAACCCCTACGGCGTTGAGCTATGATTACTCACCTCGCAGACCGCCCTCCTCGCCCGCGCCTCCATCTGCGCCGCGCCGCCCGAGCTGAAACCGAAGGAGTGCGCTGCGGGCGCGCCCACTGTAACCGTAGAGTAACTGCCGAGGGAGATCGCGTGCTCCCTGCCGGTATTCCGGCCGAGCTCCCCACCGGCATTCTCGCCGGTCATCGCGCCCTCCCTGCCCTTTTTTTTGCCGGGCTCCCTGCCGGTATTGTCGCCAAAGGCCACCGCCCCCTCCCTAGCGGTATTTTCGCCGCCCCCTCTGCCGGTATTCTCGGCGACGGCGCTTGCGGGCGCACTACCGGTACTCTCGGCGGCGGCCACCGCAGCCTCCCCGCCGGTATGATAGGCTGCGGCTGCGGCGGCTGCGGCGGTGCTAGTGCTGGTGCCCGTAGCGGCGGCGGCGGAGGTTTCGTGCGAGATACCAAAGGGTGGGGTGGAAGTGGCCGACATGGATGCCGACAGAGGGTCGGGAGCGTCTCTGCCCACTGCTGCGTTGAGCGGTGCGCAGAGGGCGTTGGCCTCGCGGCCGCTGACGCTGACGGGCGCGGCGCCGGCCACGATGCCGATGTAGACCTGGGTGTGGCGGCTGCTCTTCGGGAGGAGGTTCCCGCTCGGAGAGGAGCGAGAAGCGTGGGCGCTGTGGTTGGGCGGCTTAGGGTCAAGGGTTAACCCTGGGTTAAGCATGCCGGGCCCGAGCGAAGCGAAGCATGCGTCTTGAGCCGAGGCGTGGCCGCTGGGGCTGGCGCGTGCGTTTGTTTGGTTGCGGGAGAGGGCCGCCGGTGGTGGGGAAGCCGTGCCTATCGGCGAGAGGGGCGGCTGCGCTGCCAACAGCGACGCCGTCGGTGCGATGCAGAGCGGCGGCAGGTCCATTAACAACGGCGCCGTGCCAGAGCTGTGAATAGAACTGCTCCCAACTGAGGCAGCGGTGGCGCGGGGACTCGTCGCCACGGCGGCGGCGGCGTGGGGAGGGGCTTGCTCGGTGTGGACGGCGGCGTGGGAAGGGGCGTGCGTGGTGGCGGCGACGGCAGAGGCTTGCGTGGTAGGGGCGATGGCGGCGTGAGGAGCGGTTTGCATGCCGGCGGAAGAGGTGGCGGCGTTGGCGGCGGCTTGGAGCCTGCGAAGCGCCGTGGCTGCGGCGGCGGCGACGTCTGCTGCGGAATAGACCTGAAAGAGATCAGACAGAAGATCAACAACCCGAGGCGGCGATGTCTGCTGCGGAATAGACCTGGAAGAGCTGAAATGGAGTGGTTCATAGAAACAAAGAAACAAAGCCCTAACACTGGCGCACGCGCAAACAATACACTACACAAGTAACTAGGTTACCACATCGGGGAGCCTGCTCAGCACAGTGCGTGCCACTGCCGGACACGCCGTGTGCGACACCATGCCTGGTTCTCTGCATTCACGTGAACTGGTTTACATATCCTAGACACGGCTTGGGAAAGAACAAGCGGTGGAATCGACCCAAAGCACGCGTCTCCACCAGAGAAGAAATAGTGGCGGAATTGACCTACATGTATGCATAGGGAGAGCATGAATCCACGACCCTAGGAAGATGAAAGCCATACATCTCATCTCATATATATATATATATATATATATACATATATATATATATATATATATATATATATATATATATATATATATA
>Ga0335398_10005040_pt1 | contig 17823 bp, 20 predicted proteins | sample BON03_FD_205742 | JGI IMG/M metagenome (GOLD analysis project Ga0335398, IMG submission 205742) | Freshwater microbial communities from Lake Bonney liftoff mats and glacier meltwater in Antarctica - BON-03 (spades assembly) (version 2) | ecosystem: Environmental > Aquatic > Freshwater > Ice >... | reverse complement strand
TGGGAGCAGGAACTGGATCGTCTGGCCCAGCGACGCGTTGTTCACGGGCTCGACGTCCACGAGCTCCATCTGGAAGTTGGACGTGCGCTGGTAGCCCGGGTCCACAAAATACGACTTGGAGTTGTCACTTAGAAGTTGGTCCTCCACACCCTGGTTGAGGGCCATGTGCGATGACGGCATGGCTGAACACTCTACTATTGAGAGAGTCAGAAAGTTTGAAGGTTATTGTAAATCGCTGCGAGAGCGGGGTGCGACGCGACCGCAGCCTCGTTAGCACCGTCCACCTGCCGCCGCGCGGATGCCACTGTGGCGTCCTGAGGGAGGTCACTCCGCCCCATCGTGTTCACTGCCGAGTCCACTTGAATCTTCATGCTGCTCGCCGTCTTCTGGTGCAACACTTGCTTCGCCGCTGTCTTCGGCTCTCGTTTTAGTATTAGTTTCAGGGCTTAGTACCCGCCGAACACGACGAGCGTTGTTGAAATGATCAACGGCACGTCCATATTCTGCACTTAGATTGGAATCTTCGTCGTCCAGTTGATTGAAATCTCTCGTAAAATCGGCTTCACGGTTCGACAGATGAGCGCGAAGCTCGAGCAGCTCGCGGTGGCGTGATTCGCTGTGTTGGCGCTGATTCTCCCACCAATTCTTGGCTTCTTGGTACCCCGGGTCGTTCGTCAGCATCGTGCTCTTGATGTCCTGCAGATACGGCTTGCCCCACGGCAGCTGCGCCGCTCCGCCCCACATTCAGCGTACTCAGGGCGTTAGATTTTTTTTGGATACTTTCACAAATCCATGTCGTCGAGATCCACCCAAGGGCGTCGGGGAATCCTTACACCGGGGCGTTCGCGTTGGGTACGAAAGTCGCCAGCCCGCCGTTCTTTGAAAAAAGGGACATCCACACAAACGGAGGGTTAGCCTGACGATCCGAAGCCATCAATCTATGTGGTTGAAGAACTCCTCGACCTTCAACTTGTCTTTTCTCTAACCCCCTGAGTGGATCCAATGCTACATTTACTGCCTCATCTCCGGGATTGAACATAGGTACATTTCGACGTAAGTTTGTTGGTGTCTGCCTCTCATTATCGAAAGTACTCCCAGAACCATAAATCGGGGGTACCGGGTTAGGGTTAATTCCGTAAAAGTTGGGTTCGGCATCCATATTTTCGACAATCGGCGGAGTGGGCTGAGCAGGCGGGGCTGTGAACTCGTAATCCGGCGGAACCGAGTTCCCCGGGTTAAACCCAGTCCTTCCGACAAATTCTACATACTCAGACATATCTTCTTGATTGCTGGGTGGACGATTCTGCGCAGTATATTTTCGACTGGATGGCCTGACGCTACTGCCTGGAGACGGCGGGCGATCACGATGTTCCCTGTCCTCTACATCGGACCGGACGCCCCGGAGAAATTCACCAGTCACATGTCGAGCTTTCCCGCCTTCGACATATTGAGAATTTCGAGTAGTTCGCGTTCTATCGTAATACTGATCTTCTTTCATACGTTCTCTACCTTGAAACACCGGATTATCGTCCACATAGTTTGTACCATTCGCTGTGGGTTTCTGAGTATATGTTGCATCAAAAAAATCAGCCCCAGCTGAATCTAAAAATGACGAATTTGCATCCATGGGTATTTGGAATGACTGCTCAGTTTGCGAGTTGGGCTCTGTTGTCACGGGAGTTTCCGAATTGGACTCTGGCCCTTGATACCGCCACTGCGTACCATTTTCAGTTGGCTTAGTGTCCAATAACGGGTCATTGCGCATCATCTCACTCGGCATCTTGGGACCAAAGTTAGAGCGGTCAAAGTCAAGCGTAGGGGCATGATTGAAGTTCACAGCCTCACTAATGGGCATCCCCTTAACCCATGTCTTGAAGTAAGCCCATGCATCCTCCAAGTTCTGCGGTCCAAACTCTGCGAGTTGATTAAGGTCCATAGTTTCGCGCTCTGCTGATATTTTGGAGTCTATGAGATATTGGCGGACTCCGGGTAGGTGTGTGAGTTGCAATTTACCCCACCACGTAGGCTTCCACTTATCCTTGGCTCCTACCTTGCCGTCCATGAAATGCCGCCGCTCAACGACACCCTTTCTGCTGTTGTCGTACTCAGCCATTTCATTGTTGTCATTGTGTTGTCTTTGAAGCCAAAGGCTGAATTCATTATGGAGCGCTTGTTTCGCCTCGCGACGAAAGCCAGTGGTCGCTTTCTGTGTATACACAAGCGCGTCCATTCCAACCAGATTTTCCGGCACATTGTATTTAGTCCCGCTTCTACCCGCGCCGAGTGCATTCGAGAGATACTCCATATTGTAAGTTGGATAAGACGAGACATTCGTGGCACGCTCAGACACATTGGACCCACGAGCGCCTGTATTCCACACCATCCAATTAATAATACATAAGAACATATTTCTAAACATACAGTAACAGCAATACTGATGGAGCTCGCCCAACAGCGCTCTGTGGACTGGCACACCGCTCGCCGCGGCAAACTAACCGCATCGAATTTGGGATCAGCGCTTGGACAGGTGAGCTACACGACGCGTCCTCAGTGAAGACACTGTGCCACTCTGGTTGGACGAGTGGAGCATGTTGTACTTGGTCTTGTTGTGGTTGTTGTTCCCGAAAACACTGCGCTGGCGTCCAACGACCATATCCTTGAGGTAATCGCGCGAGACGCCGTCGTTGATTGCATTGTGGCGCTCCGTGCCGTTGAGGCGGAGTTTGATATTGTTAACGTCGAGGTGCACGGCCCGCTGACGTTTAGCCCCGCCGATGTGACCCATACGCGAGTTTGAATTCCCATCGACGTTCGGGTCTCCATCGCCATGGAAGGCGAAATAATTCTTGCCAGTGGGGCCCCGCTTCAACGTCCCGTCATCAACAAGAGTAGTTACATCTGGCGTCATCTCTGACGTGCGGCGCAGTGTGAAGATGAGCTCCTTCACAGGATGCAGGAAGTTGAGGTCAATATCGACCTTGTGTGCCGTTCCGCTCTCGGTGCACTTGAACGTCTTCATCTCACACACATGCTGCCATTCCTCAATAAGGCGAACCTGCTCCTTGGATGCAAGCGCCGTTGCCTCGGGTCCAGAAAGGCTGTAGTAGTGGCAACGCAGACGGAAATGCTTGAAGATGCCAGCTGTGAACGATGGAATTTGATACACATTAGTCAATTCAGCATATCGGTGGCACTGCATGAGCTCCTCGAGGGAACGCAGGCGTAGCGTCACACGGATGTCGTTCACGCCGTGAAGCGCGGCCATGGGGAAGCACTTTCCGGGACTCTTGGTAAAGAAGAAATCGAGCGGTACATGGTACTCTTTCTTGGAAATGTCTGGAGCCATCAAAATACGCGCACCGGCATCATTCGTGCCGGGTGTGCTGATAACGCGACTCCACGGAGAAGCCCCGTCCGTTGCCGGATACCCATCAATTCCGGCGTAACCCTTACCAGTATTCACAGACCATGGAATCTCCGCCACGTCCTTCATCATCGCCGCCCAGCACACAACCACAATTGTTACAAACAGCGGACCCGGGATGTCCTCCCGAGCAAAAATACACGAGGCATTCGTTGTCGCAGTTCGGGCAGACAGTGTTGTCGCGCTTGGGTATGTCAGCACGTTCAAGGTCCATAGCAGAATCCATGTCCCGCAAAAGCACAGCGCACGAATTCATCATCATGAACGACGGTGTCCATACTGAAGAGTGTTAGAATAAAAAGAGGTTTATCTCTTATGGTACTCTATCTATTCTTATGTAGCTCTAATTATACTCTTATACTTAGATGTATTTTGAAGCTCCGACCAAGTTTTTTTTTTAGAAACCCCTCGAATTCTGTTTTGATGTGCCAAACGAGTAGATTCTCTAGCATCTGAGTATGTACCGGTTCTTGAAGACTCTGCTTGTCGCGACATCGCGTGCAAATACGCCTGTTCGTCTTTTAGTGCCTGTACACGCGCCTCGACGGGTCAAAAATGCGCCTGTAGAGAGTTAAAATGGCCATCCAATTTTTGGGACATATCTATTGACATCGCATCTATCACACCACCTAACATCTGTATACATATACAAATAGAAATTCTTTTTCTAACTTTAATGTATAAAAAGAAATATTATGGAGAACCTCTGCAAGACCCCACTCGCCAGCATGGACTACACCAAGGGCATGACCTACGGCTCGATCCTCGCTGGCACCGCGATGGCGTACTCCGGATACAACCGCATGTTTCCGATGCCGCAGTACTACACGGGTTGTATGGCTGCGGGAGCCGTGTTTGACTATTACTGCCGTGGCGATGCGTTCGCTCTGGATAACCGCCTCGCACAGGAGATGGTTGTAGCCGCTGTCGCTGGATATGCAGTTACTGGAATTTATTGAGTAGCATAAAAGTATACAAGAATACCATAAGAGTAAAAATGTGTAGTCGACACTGGTGTCGTTTGTGCTGTGCGGACCTTGAGCCACGGAAGGTATTTATGATGAGACATGGCCCTATCGACTACTTTTTCCGTGACGAGAACCGTGCTGCTATATGGGAACGGTACAGGCTTGACCCAAAGTACTATGTGTTCCTGCGCAGTCTTCCATCGGAGCGTGTACATGAGATACCGCAAAAGATTATTTCTGAATATACAGATGAACATGCGTAGTCAAGGGGTTGTTACAATGCTTCTGTTATACGCGGCATACGTGACACACGTATGCCCGTGCGCGAAGACACTCAGTTGTCATTTACCGCAGTTTTACGGAGCTGTCGGTGCTTCTGTGGCATTTGTGTTTTTAGAGAATATGTAAGATAGAAATAAAATCTAAGTCAAATGTCACTAGCACTATGGCAATGGAGCGTCCCCGCCGCGTGGCAAAAAAGCCGCTAACATATTGGGAGGAGTACGTGGCCACCGACGAGTGGTATCTCAGCGCACTCTTGGAGGATATTCCTGAAAATGAGCTGACTGCTGCGTGTGTAGACGACGATTTCTCTGGAACGGAAGCGGGTGTCGAGGAGCATGAGGATGAATATGAAACGCAAAGTGACGACGAGTTGTTTTCTTCTGACATTGAAGATAGTGATGGAGTCGCCAGTGATTCGGAAACGGAAGTATAACGGTCCTGTGAAAGGCAGCGAAGAGGCAAAGGAACGGATGCAGCGGGTGCGCAGTTCTACACAGCGTAATCAGCCGCAGCCGCAGCCGCAGCAGCCGCAGCAGCAGCCACAGCGCCGTATGAACGAGAACAACACGAGTCGTTTATCCAGCCTCAACAACGCACTGCAGTCTTCACATATACCGTCTGTATACCATAACCCGTCATGGTTCCAAAATAGTTAGTATTCTTTTCTAACATTACTACTGGAGATGATTCGAATCACGATCGCGTTAATTTGTGCCGCCGTGATTTTCCGACTCCGTGCAGTTGCATCGCGCTCTGATTCCGCTGGACCGTCTGCATACGACGAATTTAAAGAACAAGAGAGGAGTATGTTTAAATTGTAAATATTCTAAAATAATGCGTAGGCCAGACACGAAAAGATGCCGTCTATTGGTGGTGCATCAGCATTTAGTCGAATGCCGTCTTTCAGCCCGGGGCAGGGCACAAATTTGGATAAGGGGCGAGAGATCTCAGGCGCCGAGATGGGACTGAAGCAGCGCTACACGACGCCTACTACATTTCCGGATAAAGCGGCAGCAATCACAGGAGCAGGGCTCCCACTTGGACAGTACAACACTCAGCAGGCGCCTGCGCCCGTGAAGTACAATGTCCCTGGCCCTGAAGAGCAGTATATGCAGAACCGACATGAGATCCGTAAGACGGCTGGTGCTGGTTTGTCGTCGGGGGGAAATGTGATGCGCACTGACCCGATCACGGACCAGGAGGTCGCCTACCTGCAGAAGATGAAGGACCAGGCGGAGGTCGCGGATTTCGACGTGTACGTCAATTCACTGATCAACCCCCGCAAGCCTGGCGAGCTTCAGTGGCTCATGCCGGTTTACCCGGAGTTTGTGCAGCGCCGCATTGAACAGGTCCACCAAGACTACGAGTTCGCGCTGCGCAACCAGATGATTGATATGTGGGGAATTAACACCAAGGATGATCTCATGTTCAAGTACCTCGTGGACCAAAAGAAGGTCGACGGCCCGCGCCTCGGCAGACACGTACAACTCAGCGACACGTATTCATCTGGAGCACTGTCGCCGTTTCTTCCCAAATTCAATGGCGATTCCAAGGTCGATGGCACCCTGTATGCGCCCTTTTCGAGTGCGAGGGACAGCGCAAAGCCGCCAAACGCAGACGGGTGGCCTCGTTCTATATGGACAAATGTACGGCGTGCGTCTCACAACTCGCCACAGCAACTACAAACGCATTCACCACTTCCATGAGCGAATCAGTCAGCTACTGCTGCTCGAGACTCAAAAACCTGCAGTTGATATGCTCGCTATCGCTGAGGGCTTCAAGGCTGGCGGATACACCATTCTCGACAAAGCAAATGTCCGAGCGGTACTCCGATCTCTGAAGAAACAAAACTGGATCGAGCAGTGGCTTCAAATCGTGCACCGCATCTCTGGCTATACGCCGCCTCCGCCTGGGCCACAGCTCGTACAAGCGCTAGATATGCTGTTTGTCGAGATTCAGGCCCCTTTCGAGAAGCACAAACCTACCGGACGCACCAACATGCTGAACTACAATTACGTCTTTCATAGACTTCTCCAGAAACTCGGCTGCATCGAATACTGCATGTTCTTCCCAATCATCAAATCAAAGTCAAAACTGGAGGCCCTCGATGCCGTCTGGGCCGATATGTGCGTTACATTGATGTGGAAGTTCGAACTGCTGAAGCCCGTGCCCGAATTTTTTGTCCAAGATTTGGAATCTGTGCTTGAATCAAGGTTGACGCACTTGCGATGCGCAGACGTAGAGAGTCCTGTGAGTAAAGCAGCCCCAAGGAAAACGGAATTCCGTGCGTTGAATCACTATCAACGTCAATTAGACTCGAGGAAGTGACGACAGCAAGTCCGTTCAATGCCGATTGAATTGCCAATTTGAGGACTTGCGAAGTTGCGTCGAATCCCTCGCCCGAAAAAACGGGCATGATCAATTCAATTATAGACCCTGCGAGACCGCCGACGGCGGCGTGGCTGATTCCATTGCGAATCGCGATGCTGCTCATTATGCTGTCTCTGAGTCGTTTAGAAAGTTAAATGTACTGCCGCCAGGGCTGTGGCATAATATGCTGGACTGTTAGCATATCAGAGGCAGACTGTGGTCCTCCTGCAGGAGGCACGCCGCCGTCCTCTATTCCATTCATGGCACTCTCCCAATACTCTTTAGAGCCCATTTTGAATTCTCCAGGGTCTACCGCCTTCCACCAGCTCATCATCTCCATTGGATCGACGTGTGTATCTGGGCATGTGTTTATCACCATTGTTTTGTTGTCCTCTGTGTACGCGTCCAGTATCTGTGCGAATGCGTCTTTAGTCAAAAAGTCCCCAAAGTCTTCCCACAGAGATTCGCGCTGGCGCATTTGCAGAGTCTTCATAATAAAAATAAAGTCTGTGTTTCCTCGCAGAACAGGAGCGATTCCCTTGGCGTACTGCGTAGTAATGAGTGTAAAAAAATTATAGTGACGTCCAGCAACGAAGAGCTCCATTAGGTTATTGTCGTGCTTAAGGCGGAAATCTGAAATTACGTCGTCCAGTAAGACAAAAAAACGAGCCTTTTCCTCTGCCTCTTCTTCGGTGAGTGTGGGGTTATTCAAGATTATTTTTTTGCCGCGCGAATATCGCGTAAAGAATAGCCGGGTCGTACTTGTTGAAGATATAAGCCTGTGGCACGTACTGCGACCAAAAGTGGTTGAGTTTGTCTGTTTGACTGATCACTATGCCAGCGGTAAATTTGTCCTTCATGTGGTACATCTCCGAGATGACGGCGTTCGCCGGCATCCAGTACCAATACCTCTGTGACCACGACGGCATCACCTTCGACCCTCCAACGCCGTCCACCCTCTTCACGCTCAAGGCGTGGACAGGCGCATTCAACTGCCGCGAGCGAACCAGGTGGGCGGTCTGGAACCCGAACCAGCAGACGTGGCTCCTGCAGGTCGACACCCGCGCTGCCTGGTTCGCGATGCACATCTTCATCGTCATGAAGCTCTCCGATGGTGAGGTTGTGCGCATCAAGCTCTCCGCGGCGCGGGCGTCGGCTTCTCATGACCTCTCCATCCGCGTGGCGTGGGGCGCTCGGCCGGACCCTGGCAACGCCTTCACGCACGACAACATCTGTGTGATCGCTGATCCAGCCGTCGCGACGGCGCTCTTCAAGGCCATTTCGTGGCGCCAGTTCATCATTGCGCCGTCCGCGCAGGCCTCAAACGTCGCGCCGTCCACGCCCTCGCCCTCGCAGGGGCCCTCTGCGTTCGTATCTCCGACGGGCGTCGAGGCGGAGGAGGAGACGGCGGGCGAGTTCCAGCGCGACGAGCAGCTGGCCATCACGTCTAAGGTCAATAGCAAGGAAGATATCGAGGTGATGAATGCGACGATCGAGAACGTCTCCGTCATCGACATCAACAACGTCCCCAACTTCAACGTCATGTTCCGGCGCTGCGTCAACATCACCGGCGAGGGCGAGGTCTCGCTGCGCGGCGATAGAGCTACACCGCCTGGCGTCAAGTACATCAAGTTCTCTCTCACGATCCCCTCCAACATCTCGCAGCATAGCACCCTGCGCAGCATCTACGCCTCGAAGCGCGCACGCGGCTTAAAGATCAACGAGCGCCGCGTCTCCGTCGCGGATTTCTTCTGTGTTATACAGGAGGCGCCCAAGCTCGATACCAACACGCTTGTGTCGCACTTTGGTCTACAGCCGGCGGAGTCCGGCGCGACCGGCCGCGTCTTCGCGTACAAGAACGCCGCCGTCCAAACCGGCCCGCTGTTTGCGACGTCCTGCACGCACGAGGAGGTCGACATCGTCGTCGACCCGGACGTGTTCAAGGGGAACGCGATGTGCCCGTTCTCGCGTGCCCTGCAGCCCTCCTACCTCATCGTGAACGACGCCGCGATTCGCTTCAAGATCGGCAACATGCTCGTGAACACGCTCATGCCCCACCTCATGATGAACAACATGGTGCCGGCGATGATCTCGGTCGCGATGGTCACCCTCCTCGGCCACAACTACACGGAGATCGTCTCGGGGGGCGTGTCCGTCGTGAACCTCTTCCTGTGTGGCTGGCTGTACTCGACCCTCGCTAACACGGGCAAGACCACCGCGCTCAACCTCGGCCAGCCGTGCATGGGCACGAAGCTCATCATGACTTCGGGCTCTACGATCCCGCACGCGCGCGTCCGCGCTGGGCAGGCGGGCGGCATCAGCGTCGTCGTGCTCGACGACTACTCCCCGTCGAAGATGGAGGAGTTCGCCGTGTTCATCCGCGCGGTCGCCGGCGAAGGCGATGAGGGGCGCGTCAACACGATGGGCACGTACGTCGGCAACCGCCAGACGGCCTACGCGTTTTCGGTAATTATAGTTATACTATTTATTGAGTATTAACACACATGTATCAATAGCCCCCCCCCTGTATTATTAGTATTATATTATTTATACACCTTCCCATATGTTATTCACAGGCCAACCACGTCCTCGCCGACCCGCTGTCGCGCTCGCGCCTCATCCTACTCAACTTCAAGAAGATCGATCTGGAGATTGATCCGCAGGAGGGCATTGCGGAGCCGCCGCAGAACGCCACGGGCGTGCTCAGCATGCTCGCCCCCGACTTCCTCAACGTCCTTGTCAACTCTCAGGGCGTGCGCGACTGCGCCGAGTTCGTCTCCCAGATCACCGGCCTCCACCGCTCGCGTTCCGACGCGAACGCCGCGCTCGTGCTCTGGGCGACGCTCTACTTCAAGCGCATGTTCACCGTCTCCCCACTCTCGATCACCTTCCAGGTCCCGACGCTGCTGTACTTCGCGAACAAAATCTGCTCCGCCTCTGTCCAGCAGGCGGACGCCGATGATACCAACACCCTCGCTAAGTTCGTCCGCCACATAAGCGCGTGCATGCATAGCATCGACCCGATGTCCGCCGGCAGCATGTTCTTGGATCCGCACAACGTCCGCACCGTCTTCCACGACAGTGACGCGGATTCCCTCAAGAGCGGGGACTACGTCTACCTCAAGGTGGACCAGGTCGTCAACGTTCTCTCGCGCCAGGGCGTCAAGTACAACGCGCGCGAGGTCATCAGCTCGATCAAAGAGGAGGGCCCGCACCGCATCGGCAACATCTCCATCGTGCGCGGGCGTTGGCACAACATCGCAGAGTACCCGGTCTCGGCGCGCCACGTCGACGTTGGCCTCCAAACCGAGCACCTCATGGCCGAGGAGGACATCCCGCCCACTCAGTACGGCTGCAGGGGTAATGGATACGTCATCTCCAAGAAGTGGTTCGACAGCGTCGTCTCCTCCGAGACCACGCAGGACGCCCCCAAGGTCACGGAGGACGACATCAACAAGATCTGCCTCAAGAACGGCGACGTGTTCGCGGAGCTCGTGCACGACCCGGCCTGGATTGGCTACGGCGGCATCCGCACGCCTACTACTGGCTGGGACCCGCTCGACCCGGCGACGCAGCCCTCCGAGCTCCTGCGCAAGTACTCCAAGACGCTGGACGAGTGCATCAACCGCGACTCCATCGACTCGGTCAACGCCCCAGACTCGGACATGGAGGAGGAATAAATTAATGCGCTTATGCCTCGGGTTAACCCGATGCATGGCGCTTGCCATCATGTTTGCCTTATCAGTATAATCATTCTCGTCTGTGATTGGCTCGTGTAGGTCGACATTTACTGTTATGTTATAAAGGGACCACGTCATTTTTTAATAGTAAAGTAAGAAAATTATAATGTTATTACATAGTCACCTGCGACACAAGCGCTGGCACAGCAGGCGCGTCCGCCGTGAACGACCGACTCACACGCCACGCGGCGTACCCCGTACACAGAACAGCTACAAACAGCGGAACAGACACATCGCTAGGCGTAAACAGGGGAGTAACGGGTGCGGGTGGCTCCACAACCTCCACGTCCGGTTCTTCACACAGATTCTTCATCCATTCCTGTGGGAGGGCTACCCGCGACACCATAGGCGGCAGCGGGCGCTCGCGCTCGGGCTTCTCTGCATTTTGACGCACGACCGGAGGCGGCTTCACAGTCTCGAGTTTCTCTACTTTCACAGTCACAACCGGCTTCTTGAACGGCTCAATCAACGCGTTGAATGAAGGATCCGCGCCTTGCACGTCCGCCATAAGCGCTTCAATCGCAGGATCTTTAAGAAGTGCATCAGTATCAGCAGCGCCGCCAGACACTGGATCGCCGCCGCTATTATCGCTAGCGATAGTAACAGCCTTCTTCTTTTTTCCTGTGGGGGGGGTGTTGTTAGACCCGATCCGTATTCAGGCGCGCTCGGGGGCGCATACGGGGGCATATACGGGGGCAAACTAGGCGGCAGACGGAGGCTGTATGGGCGCTATACCAGCCATCGTTCTTTATACATGTATGTCAGAATTAATTGCGCGCGCCGCCGGCCCCTGATCTGGCGACGATTCCGGTTAAATTCGCACTCTTGCGGACGTAATTCGCCAGTATCTCTTGCCAGTTATCCTGTGGGTATAATTTAACGTTCATGTACGGAAACTCTTGGTCTGTGTACAGCGGAAGCCCCGACGCGTCTAGAAGCTTGAATTTAGTCCCCCACTCGCCGACTCCGCGGAACATCTCCTCGAACAGGCTACTCATATGCCACGTATCCAGCTGGACGTAGCTCCAGTGGTCGACCGTTAGGAGCACGTGCATATGCGGATGTTTTCGCTTAGGCCCGATCTCCATACCTGCATCTACCTGAACCCGCTCCACATGCGTCTCGTATGTGTCGTATAGGTAAGAAGAGCCCGTATTGTTCCCCTTGTCACTGCCGTAAAAACTGTCTACAGCGTCTGCCTTTCGGGGTTTCAGTATATCCACCCACGTCGCCTTTGAGATACTATCGGCGTTTCCTCTGGCGCCAGCTTCCATACCGTACAATTTCTGTCCAAAACGCAGCATTTGGCTTGAATATTTGTCTGAGAATAGAACGCGAGTCGCGTCTGCCATCTTCTCCAAAATTAAACGCGCGGCTACCGGGTCAGTAACAGGTGAATGGAGGGCCCATGTAATAAACAGCCGCGTCTGTGTCATTTGGCGGCGCTGTGGTGTTTCATATTTATCCTTCCACCACGGATCGCCCTTCCACTGACTCTCACCCTTTTTGTATGTTGCCCCCTCTATCTTACGCGTTGTAGTGGCCGATTGAGTCGCAGACAAAGCTTTAACACTCGGCTCAAAGTTGTGTATTCTGAGCTCGGTTGGGGTTTGATACTCCATGCGGAATATATCGCTGTCGAATGCAGATGCGCTACGCTTATACTTGGCGCCGTTTTCGTGTGTATACTTATGGTATGCGTCCGTTAGTATGTCGAATAGAGCAGGGTTCGACGTAAACGCCTCTACAAACTTAGTAGCTTGGGAAATACATTTATTTTTATCCTTATCTCTCCCAGTGTCGAGAAACACACCCAGTGTGTCTAGAGCTTCTCTAATAAGCTTACTATCATCTTGCTTTGTTTTTGAATTTTTGTTCGCGAAACTAAGGTCTTTTGTGACATATATTTCCGCCGGCGACTTAAACATAGTGCGTTTTCTTCCTTGGAACGGCGTTATAAGGTTTTCTATCATTTCATCATACACGTCTTGTATCTCGTCGCGGTTGCTGTCTGTTAGAGGCCCTCGTCTCATACACATCCCAAATTGCATCTCCTTCTGCATCTGTTCGTTCGTGGCGACAGAGCCGGCTACCCGCCTCGTCCCCTTCCACGAGCGCTGTAGCAGCCCGAGGCGGTCCATATCAGCGGCACAGTCCATGCACACGTTGCTGTAAGCAGACACGCGCCGTAGCTTGAATCCGGTGTCGTATAGGGTAACTTTTGCTCTAGTATTCGGACGTCCTTGTACTATAGACGCGTTTTTTGCATACTCAAAAAGGTGGTTGGAATGCGCCTTGAATCTCAACTCAGCTTTATTGTGTGCGCGTGTATTGTCTGTCTTACTATGGTCAAATAGCTCTACCTCCCAATTCTGATGCCCGCCAGGTACGTCTCTCGGGAGCGAGGAGCGGTTCCCCACGTCCTCAGCACGGACTCTTGATATTCGAGCGGGGTTGTGCGTATCGTTGCGCGCCGTATTCCTTATCCAAAAGTAGTCCTCGTGAAACGGCTGAGCTGCCTCGTGGGCCTTACTAACCACTCGTTTCCAGAATCGAGTGGGGTATTGTCTATACTCTATCGGGGTGTTGCTATAACTCGCTTGCATCTCTTTGTACTCGTAGAAGGCGCGCGCACCGCCTACATCCCATACTAAAACTCTCGTAGTGCTGCAGATGCATCTGCTCCATTGAGATCGGTAGGTATGCTATGTGCCACGGTGTATTAACGTATTGCCCCACGGTCATATTTGAGGTGATTCTGAAATCACGAATCACGCGCAGGTGCTCGGTGAAATCTTCGATGTCGTCTTGAGTCTCATACCCACTCACTGAATCCCATTTAAATATAGCCTCAATTTTCTGCTTTTGTGCTGGAGAAGTTGCAACTCCAAATTTAAATACAGGGCCAAAAATTTCCTCTGCGCCTCCTTGGTGTCTATAAATCGTTGTAAATTTACCACCCTGCTTTATGCGCCAGACGCCGAGTTGCATCCCATTTCTCTTCTGTTCATCCGTAAGCAGCGTGGTTTGGTCGTTGCTTATATGCTTGATATCTTGCTTGTTGAAGAATATACCGAGTACGCGTACAAACTCACGAGGGAATGCGTTAATTTTCTTATTTAGGACGTTGCTTCTCGGGCGCCCTATGGTATTTTGTACGCCTATAACCTTCAGTGGTTTGCCGGTGCGGTCAATTACGTCTGGACGCATCGTCATATTGGCTCTCCCGTATAATTTGGAGTGCTCCTCTTCTTCTGCGTCCGACATAGCGCGCGTAGTCACCGCAAACCTCAACTCTGTGTATAGCTTATCAAGAGAAAACGGGTTTGATTTAGGGTGAAAATGGCTGTTTGAGCCAGGGTAGGTAGTTTGAGCGCCTGGACGCACACTAAGTTTAGTATGCTTCTCACCGTTGTAGTCCTCAAGGTCTTCCTTGGACGCGATTGCAATTTCGATTACTTTGTGCGCATTTGCAGTGTCTCCAACACGCTGGTCTCTCGCACCCTCCACTCCGTCTAGATACTCAGAGTTTGTTACAATTTCTACCTCTTTGGTAAGCGCGTTTGTTCCTTTATCTGTGTCTGCCTGGTCGTCGTCCATAACTACGCCCACATTTACGGGACGCGCCGGTGCGTCGTATACACCGTCTTTACCGTCTTCAAACGTAAACAGCGACTCTGTCGTAAGTTTTTTTTCCGTTAACAACGTTTTGGTCCACTTTTGGAGCTGGGCGCGCACCCATACTCGAGCCTTTTTAACGTCTTTTTGTACGTCTGGCGGCATACCGCGCCACTTTGGGTAAGATATGTCAACAGGTTTTGGTTGTGATATATCGTCCAAGGTAGTAGTTTGGTTCAGTGGGCTATTGCAATGTAGCACCATCTGAAATCCAAAATCTAAGTCGGTTCGACTCCCATCCGTGTCATAGCGCGAGTGGTAAAATAACTTTCCAAAAGCCTCAAACATTGTAGAACTCCGGGTATCAGAGCCCCCAATTAAAGAACGAGGTATGTAATGATCAAGGTCAACACCAGACCCCATAGGATGTTTACTAGTAGTTGTAGCCCTAGAACCTTGGACTTTCGACTGGCTGTCACAACCACACATCCACCCAACCAGTCGTAATTTATTTTTTATGAATAGCAGGTTTCTTACGCTGGATTCGTGTTTCTTCACTTTAGGGAGGCCGATGCCGGCGTCTCCGCCCATGTACGCGCCTCCTCCGTTTCGCTGATCTGCAGACACCGTAGTCGATAACTTTGGCAGCATTCGATAGGACGGGCCGCTGTAGCTCGGGTTGAACATACGCGTTCTGATGCCATTCACAGACCAGTTATTCACTTTATCGTTGCAGCCTTTGTACCAGTATAGCCCGAACAGCTGTGCACATAAATTACCAACTGCGAGTTTTCCAAATTGTTCGCCCATGTTAGCCTTGTTTGTGCTCGAAGTGCCGTCCGTTAGAAATGACATTGCGCTGGAATGCACGCCCTCCCCCCCAGCATTTGTAGGGGTTACGCCGGAAGCTAGTAAGAACGCTACCTGAGAATAGATATCGTGTGATACATTTATCTCTATTCGATTCGAGTTTGCACCGTCTTGGGCCTTTCCATGGTACTCGAAAATGGAGGTCGTGTTATTGCTGCGATTTCCAAGAGTAGCAGAGCGAAATTTTAAAGTTGTAGACCGCGCCGATTCCGACACATAGTAAGCCTTATTTTGATTTCTGTCTACAGCGCCTACACCTTGTACGTTGAGGGTACTATTGCGTGGCCATCCTATAGTTGCATCGTAGTACGCTTCTGAGAAATGTTCTTTTTTTTTGATAGCCTTTTCCAACGTTCCAAGCGTCGGTGAACTACTGTCGCTTAGTAAGAAGGCCATAAGCGCCTGAAAATGTGACCCACCGTCGACTTTGTTTACATCAAAACTCATCAGAGAACACCATGCTTCAAATCCGATTGTATCGGGAAACGTTTTAGGATCTTTTTTAAACGACTCTCGCGATGCTTCCCACGTAGACATATTTTTTTTGCTATTTTCAGAGACCGGCACACCTAGCGGCGCTAACACGACCCGTGCTGTTGTGCTCATCTTCATTCACACATTTAGAAATACTATACTATACACTCATTCCCTTCTGAATATACGACTTCATAATAGACGTCCAGTTTGACTGCGGGAGCAGGCGGACGTGCACGTACGGAAGCTTCGTAATAATGAATTTGTCGTCACTTCTCATATGGCGCCGCTTCGTGAGCTCGGACGCAGCTGGGAAGCTGACGTTATCTCCCGCATAGGCTTTGTTGTACAAGTGCCGAGCCAGGTACTGTAGCTTATGCACGTCGATCTGGACCTGGCTGTAGTGTGTAACCGTCAGCCATGCGTGCATGTGAGTGCGCCCCGCCACGCCGCCCATCTCCACACCAGCCTTCCACTCAATGCCAGAGATGACCTGAGCGTACAAATCGGCTCCGTACACCTCCGGGTTTTTAGGGCCGTATTTCAGGATATTCGCAACTCCAGTGTCCGTCCCGAGCTCCTTTGCCATAGTCTCAACGGCGGCGGTCACCTTGTAGACGTCATCCACACTCCGTGGCGCGAGGTTTGGATTTATAGTCAAAAAGAAGTTACTCTCCTGGCGCCTCCGCGGTACTTTTGTACCGGTGCTGTCAACTTTATGGTCGTACAGATGCGCACCACCCAGCATGATGCTCGGCGCGCGGTCCACGAGCCCACCCTTGTACTTCCAAGACTGGTCGTTCTTCGATATCACGTTGCTCTTGAAGTCCACCGTCTCCACCGCGATGCGCACGGAGGTCTTGGCCTTCACCATCGAGATTGGTTGCGCGCGATACTCGTTCACTCTGTAAAGTAGTCTTGTGACACTCTGCTTTTGCTCTGCTGTATGTTTCCGTGGCATCTGTACTAAGTACCATAAAAGTTGGAACTTTTATCATAATTCAAGCCTCCTCAGGTGCGGCTGCCTCAGGCTGCGTTTTGGCGGGTTCTGCCTCAGGCTCCATTTCGGCTGGGTCTGCCTCTTCAACATCAGGATCGGCGGTTCGAGCGACGTAGGCCTCGTGGTCGGCCCGCCCACAAAACTTGAACGCGTGCAGAGTCTGATTGTCCTTGCCCTCCCATGGACAGCGCGACTTGTATGCGAACCGGCCGTTCTTCAGCACGACGACTTCGGGGTCCACGACGTCAAACTTCTCCTTCTTGGTCATACACGTGAACGTAACATTCACCATTCTCGCGATGACACTTAGTCATACTTCAGAATATTTTTATGATAAAAATTGCACAGACGACGCTATTCTGACAACATTTGGAGGATACTATATTCTACAACACGGCGCAATGACGCAAACTATATCCGCTATGAGACACCCCACACGCGCGCGCAGTAAAGCTATACTTTCCAACGACCTTGTCACAGAAGAATGGATCCGCAATCTCCGCCCCCCAACACAGACACATACACCAGTCCAGACATAGAGCGCCTCAGGCGGGAGCGCGAAGTGCCATTTCTAGAGCCTTGGCCGCGCGTTCGGAAGCGTCTCCGTCAGGATGCGGCAAGCCTCGAAAAATTGCGATCTGAGCAAGCTCCTTTCCGCTTGGAGGGGGCATGACCGCGCACTTCGCAACCTCGTGTGGGCAGTGGGCGTCCTTGGAGCCGCGTGCCTCAAATGCCATGAACTCGTATGCCATGCGCGCGCGCTCTTCCTTGAACTCCTCTACGGTTTGGGTGTTTACATTGGGGGTTGAATCATTCTTGCAACCTCGGGTCTTGCGCTTCTTCACGGGCTTGTTGAAATGCATTCCTCGATCAGTATGTCTGTGCACCGCACCCGTGGAAAGACGCACTCCTCGTAAACTACCTTAGCGACAACAACGTCGCCATAGAAATAGTTGACGTCGAAGAGGTCGTTTGCACTGTTGTTGTATGTCTTGGAGGGGTCAAGCCGAGCGTCACTGTCCCAATAGACGAATATCTTGCGGCTTGTGGGTTTGCCCGAGTGTGGCATCTCGA
>Ga0335398_10005037_pt1 | contig 17828 bp, 18 predicted proteins | sample BON03_FD_205742 | JGI IMG/M metagenome (GOLD analysis project Ga0335398, IMG submission 205742) | Freshwater microbial communities from Lake Bonney liftoff mats and glacier meltwater in Antarctica - BON-03 (spades assembly) (version 2) | ecosystem: Environmental > Aquatic > Freshwater > Ice >... | reverse complement strand
TAATCATGACAAACACCTTTTGGCTTGGTGTCTATCCAGGATTAACTAACGAGATGCTTGACTACGTGGTCTCAGTGGTTCGCGACTTTGTGGCGAAGAATGCCTAATGCACTACTTCGTCACGGGGCATACTGGATTTAAGGGCTCTTGGCTGATAGCACTTCTCCAGTCAAAAGGACATGAGGTATCTGGGTACTCCTTGGAGGAGGCAGAAGGCGGTCTTTTTGATCTCGCCAAATTAGGTCAAGACCTCAAGCATCACTCAATTGCCGACATCAGAGATTTAGGTCTTCTTAGTCATGCTCTCGCCGAGGCGAAGCCGGATGTGGTGGTGCACTTGGCGGCGCAGCCGCTGGTTATAAGGTCCTATGAAGACCCACTTGAAACTTATACTACAAACGTCAATGGAACACTTAATTTACTTCAGGCAGTCACAGAGCTTTCATCACCGCCCGTAACCCTTGTGATAACGACGGACAAAGTATATCGGGACACCGGCAAAGGCCTTTATTCCGAAGATGACCCTCTTGGCGGACACGATCCATACAGCGCCTCGAAAGCAATGGTCGACATCTTGACCCAGAGCTGGGCAGCGACGCATCCATCGCTTCGACTTCACATAGCTCGCGCTGGAAACGTAATAGGAGCTTTTGATGTCGCTCCAAATCGACTGATGCCAGATGTCGCGAGGGCATTACGGCAAAATGTTCCCCTAGTAATCAGGAATCCTGATGCAGTTCGTCCTTGGCAACATGTGCTGGACTGCCTTAATGGCTACTTAACTTTTACAGAGGCAATTGCTATCGGGCAAGAGCTTCCAGTAGCGCTCAACTTTGGCCCTGATACCGAAGGGATAAGAAGCGTCTGGGATGTTCTTCAAGTCGCCTCTAAGGTTAGGCCGGAACTGAAGATTGAGCTAACGGAGATGCCAAAAGTCAAGGAAACTGAGTTCCTCACTCTGAATTCTGACATGGCCCGGAAGCACTTGGGTTGGGAAAATAAAGTTGGCTTTTCCGAGGCTGTCGTCTCTAGTCTGCCGAAGGAAGAGTTGACGTCTCGAGAGCTGATTGACCTAGGGCTGGCAACTTTTCTGGAGGCGTAGTCGACGCCACAAGATTCCAAAGCATTTTGTGATTTCAGCGGAATGTCACCCATGTCTATTGGTACTTTCGAGTATTTACCCGAACTTTTGACCACGATAAAGATTGCATTGCAGCATGCTATGAGTATCGTCTGCTCACACGTTGCCATCAATTAGGCGGAATAGATGAAGTACTAATCTTTCAAGCTATGTGCGAACGCTAAAAACCTTGGGCGGCTTTCGTCTAAAAGCTAAAAACCTTTGGATGAAATAGTTCGCGATGGTCATGATGACTAAAAAAATTAGCTGGGTAAACAGGATTTCAGACGATTCTCGCCCTCGAAGCACGAGTTCGTTAATTAGGTAACTCGGAATATATCCGGCCAAGTACAGCACAAAGCCGCTAAAACTTGGGCTGCTTCTAAAGGTCCATACGGAGTTCACTAAGTAACCAGCGCTCGCACCAAAAATGTAACTAGTCAACAGTGGAATTGTCAGGCTAACCTCCGGATGCATCCAAATTAGGAAGGCGAACATGGCGAAGGAGCAACCTAGCTGGAGACTTCCAGTTGCGGCGAACCTCAGAAACTGAATCAGTCTTCCTGCGTCTATATTTTTCATTTAATTAGAGAATAGTCTTTCTATGACAAATTACAAGATTCTGATAATAGGCTCGTCCGGGCGACTGGGAAAAGCATTGCAAGCTCGACTGCAAGGCTCTGCCACGACAATTATGCAAGTCGGCAGGACAGCTATGGCGGTTGGTAATAGAGAGTATTCTTTCACGCCTGACAGCCCCAGTTTGGCTCGAGAACTTAGGAGGTGGCAACCCGATCTAGTAGTAAACATGGCCGCAGTTTGGGGCAGCGGAGTCAGTGAGAGGGACACTCTCGAGACTAGTTATAAGATGCCCATGAGAATCGCAGAGCAAATTGATGGCAAAGGGGTAGCGTGGCTTCAAGTTGACTCATATTTTAATCTGTATTTTTATGATCAAGGCGTGGACAAAGACTCCTATTCGCGTGTAAAACGTCGTTTTGCCGAAGACTTTCGTGTGAAATTTCCAGATTTTGCATTCACTCAAATTATGGCGCCTCATTTGGTGGGCGATGATGAACCCAAGAATCGACTCTTCAGGGACTTAGCGGAGGGCCACTTGTCAGGCGAACCTTTTGCACTCGGGTCTGGCAACCAGTACGTCCCATTCGTAGCCATGAGCGATGCAGCTAAGCAGGTAGCTTGGCTAGTTGGGAAAAATCAAACTTCCTATGGATCCCTCCCTCAGGCATTGCAGCTGAAGAGGATCGACTGCCTGACTGTTCGGGAGATAAACGACAAATTCGCCGAACAGCTAAATTCGCTGCCGTCGTTGGCGATGTTTGGCTCCTTGCCTGACGGAGTGAATGAGTTTTATCAGGAAGTAACGTCGGACTTCATATATGGAGAGTTGCCCAATCCGCTTTTATCCATGCGGGCTATTCTTGGCGGTATAACGGTCACCTTGAAGGGCAACGAAAAACCATGAAATTAACACTAGTTATTCCACTTTTGAATGAAATTGACTCAATCTCGCCGCTCCAAGAGCAGGTCTCGCAGATCGAATCAAGGCTTAGCTCTGTTGGGCATGAGATAGAAATAATCTTGTGTGATAACAGAAGCGACGATGGATCGACCGAACTAATGAAGACTTGGAAAGAAGCCGCTGAAAACGTTGTGCATCAGCGCTTTCAAAGCAGATTGACCTTTCAGCAATCAATCTTGAAGGGTTTTAAACTAGCAACTGGTGACTGCTTGGTTGTTTTTCAGGGCGATCTGCAAGACCCTTGGGCGGTCGTACTCGATTTTTTCGAAGCATGGCTCAATGGAGACAAGGTCGTTGTCGGTATTTCCACCAACCAACACAGCGGCTCAGCTCAGACTTTTTTGCGGAGTGTCTTCTATCGATCTCTGCGAGCAGGATCTTCAGGGTCCATGGTGGTAGGTTTCCAGGACTTTTACTTGCTCGACAGGACTGTTTACCAAGAACTGGCAAAGCGCCCAAATCATTTTCAGTTTATTCGGGGCGCTATTGCACGAGAGTTTCCAATAGACAGAGTCATTAAGTACAGTCGAGGCTATCGAGAGCACGGTCGCTCAAAATTTAGGCTTGGAGATAAATACGAATTGGCCTTGGATGCACTTCTCGTTCATAGTCAGTCATTCTCACGTGCTCTGTCGGTTGTGGGGCTGTCCCTTTGTCTAGTTGCACTTGCTTTTTTACTTTTTTCCGCGGTTGCTGGCATTCTTGGGGTCGATTTTGGAGTCCCGGGCTGGCTCTCAATCATGAGCGTCCTTGCCCTGATTTTAGGATTCGGATCATTTGTTTCGGCAATCCAATTCGAATACTTAAGGCGTCTCCTCGTTTTAACAATGGACTCGTCCTCCCGGGGGCGATAGAGAAGTGATTGCGGGATTTAGGGGGTCTAAAGAATCCGCATATCGCTCTCAAGATTTTTTTGGGCTGGGGCTATTGACAGAATGTGATTTCGGTAACGCACGCAAGTGCCTGCAGGGCTGTAATCTCTGACCGGGGGCGCCCACCGGTCAGATTCGCAATCTAGTGACCGTTCTACGCTGTGGTCATTAGTTCGACTGTAGGGTGCATCGAATGTCGGGATTTCTTCGCAGCGTTCATGAGTTAGGGACTCAATTCCATTTTCCTATCCCGCAAATGAGGCTCAAGCTCCAAGTAGCACTGTCTCCAACCAGGGTCTTCAGTATCACTGAAATAGATACTGTTACCCCAACCGCTTTTAACTGGGTGAATCGGCAAGTCGCCCGCACTCCATCGTTCTGGAAGCAAACTTGTCCAGCTGATAGACATTGCTATAAGGCCAAGGACTATAGCAAGGGCACCTACCTTAAATATCGGGTTTAGGATGGCACGCCCAAAGGCCTTTGTTTTCACGTGCAAGAGAGAGCCAGCCCGCAAGCCGCAGAAGGCTAGCGTAATGAGTAGGGCCGATCTGGGGAACACGGTGTGCCATGCCGCGGAGTAGGACAAGAGACTTGGGACTGCCGTCACCAAAGCGAGCGCGAAACTGCCAGCTAGCCATACTGCCGGTTTAAATAATGGCTTGAACTGCGAATCTGGATTTTTAGTTAACAGTGCGTAGCCAATTGCTAAGGCCACAAGGAAAACTGCCAGAGCTGACAGCGTAAAGGGAGTTGCGAAGGCCCAAACAGCATCCCCCGAGCCATTCCTTAGCCAGTCTAGAGAGGTTCTGTCGTCTGTTCTATCGAAGATTTCATTTTTTCTAACATTAGCTCCAGGCGACAAGAAAGAGATGGAAAATCCAATTATTAGCCCGGCTAGGGGGATTATCGTCCGATTTAGAAACATTTTTACTTTGGCGACCGAAATTGCGGCGATAGGCAGGAGCCCAAGCCCGATAATCAAAAATCCGTAAAAACCTGTGAATGAGTAATTTGACAGACCCGCCAAGAATGCAATGGGTGTCAGAAAAGTGGCATATGCCAAGCCCGAATGACCGTAACGCCGCAGAACGGCCAGAGCCACACCCACTAAGAGCAAATTGCCAGCGGCGAGTGCGACCAGCCCCGGATATCTCATGAAGACTTGGGCAACAAATGACTGTTGAGTGAGGAATTCATACTCGTCCTGAATTGGCAGAGCGGCCGGGGCAATGATGGAGACCACGATGGTAAAACTCAGCAGGCTCGTCGCGAAGTAAAGACTGAGTGGTGAAATTCCCGAGGAGACGGCGCGCATCAGCTCTCTAGTGACAAAAAATACGGCGAGAAAGAAGATCCACAATGAGATGGTCACAGCCCAGCCCTGACCCAGGTTCACCACCGGCCACCAGGCAAATAGAACCTGAACAAATTGGGAATAAACTTCGCCGTGCCAAGTCTCGTAAAGTGTTGATACAAACGCCAATGGGTCGTTATCTTCCATCACAAGTGCGACGCAAAAACAATATCCGTCTGCGACTAACCTTCCGTTTAGCCCAATAAGACCTATTAGCGCAAGGGGTAAAAGTAGGCCCAAGAAAGTGTGCAGCCCTTTGGACATGACTCTTTGAAAAAACATGCGCTTGCCCTCAATAACTCCCGCGGTAAGTCCTCATGAGCATACCAAAACGATGAACTTATTGAGGCCTATCTTGAGGCCCAGCCAGAGTTTCTCAATCTCTCTAAAGATGCTACTTTTGGCTATGCATAAATGTCAGCGGCGAACTTTCGAGCCAGATGGCGCCGACATTCACTTGCTGCACTGATTTGCATTGCGATCGGCGGAAATTCTACTTATAAGCCAAGAGTGCTTAGGGCTTTTCGCCTCTATTCTGGGATTGTCAGTGCACAAGAAGTGTTTCTAGTCACTTTCATTGGCAATCTCCCATTGAGTCATGTTGGACTATTTGCTCGTCAATCCATATGCTTTAGAAATTATCGTTCGGAACAATTCGGGCTTTATCTCTTGCTTTTTTGCCCATTTGGAAAACTCCTTGGAAAGAATTTGAAGCTTTTTTGGGTCTGAATCGAGTTGCATGAGTAGAGCCCCTAACACTGGCCAGTCTTCTGTGGACACGAAGCTAGCGGGAAAGATGTTCACAAGTGAATCAGGGAGACAGGCCGTGTCGGACTGAATAGGAATTGCACCGCAAGTGAGAGCCTCGTAGAGAGATGCGGGAAAACCATCTGACTTGGAAAGAGATATGTAGTATCTCGATTGGCTCAGGAGCGTCTTGATCTCTTCGGTGGTCAGCGAGAATTTGGGGTGTAAAACGAGGTTTAGTGTTGAGTCTGACTGAAGCCTTGCAATCTCTCTCGCAACATCTTTTGTTACGGAGGTTAGATGGATTTCGTAGCCTAGGAGCCTGTCTTGGACTCTTTCCAATGCGAGTAACACCTCTACCGCCATACCCCACGTCCCACCGTATCCTTTTACCGTTATCATTGAGCGGTTTGAAACTGGCACTGCAACCAGGCCGTCGAATTGAAATGTACCCGAGGCTGGCATTACGGAGAACAATTCGCCCTCGAAGCCATGGTTTCGAGCCAATCCACCATCTCTTTCACACTCGGGAAAAATTCCGTCGGTGAGGCGCAGAGTGGCCCGAATTCTCGGCAAGTGCTTTGGATCTTTTTGAAACCAAAAGAGGTCACTTCCATAAGGGGTGTAAAAAACCCTCGATTTGGACAGACTTTTAGCGGGCAAGTGGGTCAGGGGGTAACCCCCGGACTGCATTTCGTGAAAGTGAACTACGTCATAGTGCTTCAGGCGCAAAAGATAGCGTAGGAAGATGGCCCTCACTCTGCCACAAAAAATGAGGTCAAGAATCCAGATAGGGAGGGAGAGAGCGACCAAGAAACCACTCATTGAGAAATTTTTCGAACTTTTGGCAGTCAGGCGCAAAATCATCGGGTGAACTTTTCTATTAGGCCCGGATGGGAAAATAGTGAATTTAGCATTCACCCCTTGAGCCGAGCTGAGCCACCTTGCGAAGTGAACGCTGTCGACCATCCCAATGGCCAATACTCGCTTCGGGGATTGGGGTAGAACTTCTCGCATGGGAAAAGATTAGCTCACGAGAGTCCTGCCCCCTTCCCTTTAAGGGCCTAATTTCCGACCTTTTCGAACTTTAAGAATCGCAGCCTCTCAACACTCTCTGGCTCTCACCGAGTTTTTCTAGGTACCAGGGAACTGTCTCTCTCAGACCGTAGAGAATCGACCCGTGCAGTGGCAGCCATGCCAATTCGCTCTCCGCCAGCGAAGGGTCGATGGCATACCTTAAATCGTGTCCAGGACGATCCTCTGCGTATATTAAAGAATCTTTGTTGAGCCCCAAAATTTCCAAGATTACCCCGACGATTTTTAGATTGGAGTGCGTGTCCCTGGCTCCAAAGAGGTAAGTAGAACCGATTAAACCCTTATCCAAGGCGAGCCATATACCGTCCACATGGTCATCGACGTGTATCCAGTCTCGAACATTGAGCCCTGAACCATAAACTACGGCTTTGCCGCCTTGAACCAAGGTCTTTACGGTGTTGGGAATGAGTTTCTCCCAGTGCTGTCTTGGCCCGTAGTTGTTTGAGCAGTTGGAGATTGTTGCGCGCAGCCCAAAAGAGCGCACCCACGATCGAATCAGGTGGTCTCCGGCTGCCTTGGACGCCGAGTAAGGGCTTGAAGGGTTATAGGCAGATTCTAAGTTGAACATGCACTTGCTATCTAATGGCAAGTCCCCAAAAACCTCATCAGTGGAAATGTGGTGAAGCCTCACGTCATGAGCAAGGCAGGAGTTTGCGATATTAAGGGTACCCATTACATTCGTGTCGTAAAAAAGAGTGGGATTTCTTAAGGAATTGTCATTGTGCGATTCTGCCGCGAAATGGACCACCAAGTCGGAATCCTTAATTAGCTTGTCCACCAGATCCGCATCTCTGATATCACCCTCGACAAACTTTATGTCCTTAGAGAAAGGGTTCAAGTTAGATTTTGAACCTGCGTAGGTCAGAGAGTCCAGAACAGTTATGTCAACTTGAGACCTAGTCTCCAGCGTTCTTGTTACAAAGTTCGAGCCGATGAAGCCAGCTCCTCCTGTGACCAATATTTTCATTTTTCCCTCTCGCCTCGGACTAGGATACATATTGTGAGAGGGATTTTGTTAGCAGGAGGCACTGGTTCTCGATTACACCCATTGACTAGAGCCGTTTCAAAACAGCTCTTACCTGTCTTCAACAAGCCAATGATCTACTATCCTCTGAGTACTTTGATGCTGGCAGGTATTCGAGAAGTCCTCATAGTCACCACGGCCCGTGATCGACATCAATTCGAGGACTTGCTGGGAACTGGTGAGCACCTAGGTCTAAGCATTGAATATGTCATCCAGGACGAACCCCGGGGCATCGCTCACGGGCTTCTTCTGGGCGAGGAGTTTGCTGAGGGGGGTAATGTCGCGCTGATTCTGGGTGACAATATTTTCTATGGGGCCGGAGTCGGAGACTCACTTCGCGGATACGCGAACCAAGCTGGTGCCACAATTTTTGCTCAAAAGGTTACCGATCCCTCAAGATATGGCGTTATAGAGTTAGGGGCCGACGGACAGCCAATCTCCATCCAGGAGAAACCGAAGAGCCCCTCAAGTGATTTGGCGGTCACAGGGCTCTACTTCTTCGACAATACCGCTTTTGATAGGGCCAAGGCATTGGAACCCTCTTCCCGCGGCGAATTGGAAGTAACTGATTTAAATCTTTCCTATTTGGCGTCTGGGGACCTGCAGGTCGTCAATCTTCCGAGAGGAACGGCCTGGCTCGACACGGGAACGGTCGAATCGCTTGCGCAGGCAGCGGAGTTCGTAAAAGTGGTTGAATCGCGACAGGGCTTCATGATTGCGTGTCTAGAGGAAATAGCCTGGAAATATGGATATCTGAACGACACGGACCTTGCCGCGCTGGCTTCAAGTTATGGCAACGGAGACTACGGTACTTACCTGATGAAGCTCCTGCAATGAGGCAATCGAGCATCGGATCTATCCCGCCAAGGGTTCCAAGAATCTTGCATATTTTGCATGCATGCAGTCAACTTACTTAGGTAGACTTTGGAGACTAGCTGCGGTTCGAATTCGAAAAGTTGAAAGTGGACGGGCGTTTGCGGTTGATTTCCATTCTTAACGAGACCAGGAGTAGATCACTTGTCCCCATTGCTCTACGAGTCTCTCTCGGTTGGAACAGATGGCTCTGGAATCCTGTATTTTAGCGAATTAGATTTCAGCGCAAATCGAATCTACTGGCTCACTGGACCCTCGGAGGAGAGGGGCGGCCACGCTCACAAAAAACTTCGACAGTCCTTTTTTTGCATCGCAGGCAAGGCTTCGGTGGTTTTGACGAACGGATCGGTGCGAGAAGTCGCTAACCTCAAAGCTGGGCAGGCAATTTCTATCACTCCTGGACTATGGAGAGACATCACCCCCCTTAGTGAGGGGGACATTTTGTTGGTTGTTGCATCCGATTCGTTTGATGAAGACGATTACATCAGAGATTTCTTCGAGTTTCAGAGGTGGAAAATTGCTTAGGATACCTTTCTACGACTGCACGCCGTCAAGCGAAAACGCTGCCAACCTCGTTCAAGCTGCAAAGGGAGTGATTCGCGGAGGCGCATATGTCGGAGGGGAATTAGTTCAAGAGTTTGAGGACCAGTTAAGTGACTACCTCGGAGGTGGCTACTGCGTGGGAGTCGGCAACGGCTTAGACGCGCTGACTCTATCCCTTATGGCTCTTGACGTTGGGCCAGGGGACGAGGTTATCGTCCCCACTCACAGCTTCATAGCGACTTGGATTGCCGTCAGTAGAACGGGTGCAACTTCGGTCGGTGTGGATGTTGACCCCTCGACAGGTCTTGTGGATTTAGATCAAGTTCTTAAGAAGGTCACCAGAAAGACAAAAGTTTTCCTACCTGTCCAGCTTTATGGAGCCCCGGTTGACTTCTCAGGAATTCAGGGAACCCTCAAGGCTAGAGGGGTGTTTATTGTGGAAGATTGCGCCCAAGCCCTTGGGGCAAAAACCGCATCCGGCATGGCCGGGGCCCTGGGAGACCTTGGTGCATTTTCGTTCTATCCAACGAAAAACCTGGGCGCCTTAGGTGATGGAGGAGCAATCTTTACTCGGGACAGCGAAATGGCGGAAAGATTGAAGTCACTCCGTTCTTACGGCATTAGGCATTCGAGATATCAGTTCGGTGAGCTGGGAGTGAATTCGAGGTTAGACCCGATTCAGGCCGCCTTCTTGTCAAAAAAGCTGCCGCTACTCGACGCGGAGAACGAGTATAGGAACTGGCAAGCGGAGACTTACATGCGCGCAATCGGCGACGGAGCCCTGAAGCCGGTCATGGCTGATTTCGGTTATTCCGTTTACCATCACTTTGCTGCTCTCAGTGACAATAGAAAGGTGTTCAGGCAGCGAATGTCCGAGCTCGGGGTTGACACTGACACTCATTATCCATACACGATAGAAGCATTCACAGACTTGTCTAAAAAAAGGACTTTTCGCGTCAAAGAGTCAGACTTGATGGGATCCAGGGAGCTTGCGTCTAAAGTGGTCACTTTTCCGATGGGAACCTGGTTAACCAAGGAGCAAACAATTGTTGTGGCGGATCGCATCTCGGAGGCTCTGCAATAGCTTAATCTTTATTGCGAAGGTAGTACCGAATATTCCGCTCGACGTATCGATTCGTTCTAAAAAACGTCAAAGCTAAGTAGGCAACTTTGAAGAGCCTTGACCTGGCTGTCCATGACAGACTGCCTTTCCCCGCTAGGGACAGGGCTTCCGAAACCTGAGAGGAGCTTGCTCCAAGAAAAAGCATCCAATAGTGGGCCTCGATTAGGAATTTAGCGGAGACTTTCCAAGGCGCAATTTTAAGTGAAAAGTCTTGGATCAGCCTCACCTCTTGCTCAAACATGTTGACCTTAAATTTGGCCGAATAGTTACGAGCATGTCTTCGATAAAGAGTTGTTACATCGCTCCGGCTCCAGCCGGAGATTAGCTCTTTGGCGAAGCGTATAAACATCGATCTATCTTCAGCGTCATAGTGACTATCCCAGCCCCCCAAGTCGCGAAGAATTTGGGTTCGATACGTCGCAGTTGGTGTGAATATACAAGAGCCATACAGCCATACGGACTCTGGCGACTCTTGGAAAATTCCATCGAGGCTTTTGTGGGACCAATTGGAGTATTGCTCCAACGCCAGTCCGTCTTTCCCGATGATTTTCGCGGACCCGCAAACAAAGCCGATGGTCGGATTCTTCATCAGAATGCTTATATCTTCCTGAATCCTGTTGGGCAGCATTAAATCATCGCCGATCAAGATGAAATACTCACCAGAGGCTAAGCTCAAGCCCTTATTGCAGCTTGCTACTATTCCAGTATTTATTGTGTTTCGAAAAAAGTGAAATCCCAACTCGTCGGCTAGCGCTGATAATCTTTTCCCTGATTGGTCAGTTGAGCCGTCGTCGATGCAGATGATCTCAAGATTAGGGTAATGCAAATCGAGTGCCGATCGAATAGCCAGCTCCGTGAACTCCCCAGTGTTGTAGCTAAGGGCGCACAGTGTTACTTTTGGGAATACTGCCAAAACACCTCTAATCCTTTGCGTAACAGTTCTAAATGAGCTTTTAGGATCGCTCTCAAGTGACTGTCTTGTTTTATTCTAGATCCAATAAGAGGCTTGCAACTGTCCAGCAGACTGGACCTTCTTAGTCATTGTGTCCAAAAGAGAAGTTGGAAGAATCTTTGTCGGAGCCTATCTACTCACTGAGGTCAAAGATCCCGACTTGTCAAGAAAATAATAGGTACCAGTGTTTGGGCAGATGAAAGTCGAAGGATTTAGCTCCGTAAGCTTATATCCAGCTTGACCTACCCACCCAATTTGACGAGCCGGTACTCCGGCGACTAAAGAATAATTAGCAACATCAATCGTCACGACTGCACCAGCCGCAACCATTGCCCATTCTCCAATCTTGACTGGTCCAACACAAATAACCCCTGCGCCGATCGACGCGCCCTGGGCGATCTCCGCGGAAGCCGCGGTCCAGTCTGTTGGCGTCTTCCTGGAGCCAGTTCCGTTGACGGCTCTAGGATTAAGGTCGTTCGTAAGAACCACACTTGGACCGATAAAAACGCTATCGTGAATGACTGCCGGTTCGTAAATTTGAGCTTGGTTTTGAATGGAGCAATTTCGTCCAATTATGACGCCGGGCCCCACGTAACAGAACTGACCGACTGATGTTCCGTCTCCTATTGAGGCATGCTCTCGCACTTGCGTACCAGCCCAAACTTTGACATTCGCACCTAGGACGGCGGTGGGGTGGATACTGGGTGCCGGAAGCATCATCGTTTTTCCTTATCGATTTAGACTGTTGGTCTTCAACTCAAGCTTAGGGTAGGTGCAAAGCCCTTGGCGTAGGCAGTGTGGTGATCATTAGAATTATTTGTAGGCTCTGGCTCGCGTCGAAATCTCAAGGCGAGTTGTCAACCAATGGACCCATGGGGAGCGCGCTGTGCGCAATTGTTCTATTCGGACGCGAACGGGAAAGTGAACGACAGCGGTCCAGCCACTGGAACGGCACATCATTGCTTTTCGGCCCTTAGGGTTCAAAATTTCGAACCTTGTTTGTATTTGGCCCTAGTGCCTTTGTTGGTTCGCAACTAGATCTTTTTAGAGAATCCTGAGCCATGATGCACTGGCTCTCCTCATTACCAAAGGGCAAAGTGAAGATGATGATAATGTCCCATTCTGCGACCTCCTAAAGCGTCACCCGTTAGAGTAAGGCGAACTCAAGGCCACTTGTTATAAGTAGAGCACGGACCTCTTACAGATGTGGAGATGCACTCGCTGCCTTCAGTATTTTCGCCAGGCGTCGAATCTTGTTTCTTGGGTACGAGACGATGCCATCAGTAAACTTATCTATGGCCTCCAGGTGAGCTTTCCTCACGGCTTTCGGGGCTCCTATCCAGGCTGCAATTAAATTGGCGGCAACATGGGGGTCTTCGGAGTAAAGTCCCGCACCTTTAAGAGCCTCGTAGTTTTGCCGATACTCTTCTCTGACCATGTCAATTCCATCTGGCGCAAAGCAGAAGAATGGTATGCGAGCCGATCCCATTTCCAGCATCCCGGTCGAGTCGTACCCGAAAACTATCCCCATTCCGGATGACAACAGCTTGACTATCGAAGGCCTGGTCTCGGCAATTGTCACAAATTCCATTTCCCTGATCTCACGAAAAACCTCTCCCTTGAATTTTTCCGAGGCGGAGTGATGAAAGCGTAAGTGGGTGGCTACCCCAAGGTCATTAAGGTGTCCGCAAAACTGCGTAACACTCTTAACATATTTTTGATTCGGACCATACATATCCCCCTGTAGGAAGCCAATATATTCGTCCCTCAAAAAAACTGTGATTCCCTTGAGCTTTGAGCGGAGGCGGCCTCTTATTTTCGGCTTTAGTTGACCAAAGGGCACGACTTTTGCGTCGTCGTTAGTCCACCCCCAGCTAAGAAATACGTCAGACGCATTGAGCTCAGGGCAAATGTTGGTGGACGTTGAAATTCCAAAGTTGTTTCCATGTTGTCCTACTACATAGCTTGCTGTCGGTAAGGCGCTAGCGAGGTGAACCTTGAACTCGTCATCAGTGTCATAACTGTTGGATGTAAATACCAAAGTGGGGTTTCGAGAGAATCCAACTGAATACGCGCGCCTAAGAGTGGAATCGAAGTGCTCTAGGACCGAAACGGGCATCAGGGCCCCCATTAGGCACATAGCCGCTTCCCGATAAGAGCTGAGATGTATTGGCTGTGGCTCTCTGCTGGCCTTTAACTCGGCATCTTCGGTAGTAGTTGGCCTGAGCTCGAGAAGCGCTGGAACCTGCTTCATCAAGAGGCTCAGGGCAACCTCTTGTGCACGGCCTAAATAGGTGATCACTATGGATATGGGACTCCTGGCGGAGGTTGATGCCAGAAGCCGTTGCAGGGCTAAATACATGGCAGGGAGGACCTTTCCATTCGGAGAGTTGTTTCCCATTAGCCCCGATCGTCCTTGGTCTTCAGTCCCCGCGGATTCTTCGGAGTCGAAGAAAATCAGTCTTTTTCTTGTGTTCCCAAAATGCATGCACAAGGAAATGTAGTCTACGAATTCACCGAATTGATCGTCGAGCAATAACCTGTAAGAGGCAATGGTCCTGTTTGGGAGCTTCAGCTCAAGCGCGTCCAAGGTGCTAAGTGTTGAAAAATCGGGCGAATACCCGAAAGGAATTCGTTCGACTTGATTCATGGACCTCGCTAATCTATTCGCAATAAGGGCCGCAAGGTTTCCTACAAGGACTTCTACCTGCCGGCAAGAATAATCTTTATGACCTAGTTCACTAAAGATCTTTCTTGAATCATCAATTAAGTCACTGTACAAAGTCGCTGCGGAGACGCTGGTCATGCGATTCCAATCTCCAACGGTTAACCCAAGAGATAAGTATTCCCTCGACTTTTCTTCGGAATCGGTGGTTGGCGAGTCGCTTTGGTGGTCGCTGAGTGAAAAGTAGAAACGAGTCGTACAGCCCGACTCTGGGTTTCTGGCATCGAAGACAAGGGCCATTGTGTGTCACTCCCTTCACGGTTATCAGTCAAACCTTCGTACTCTAGAGCTTTGAGTTTACGCGCTGCAAATCACCACAGATGCGTGTGGTCGCATAGCCTTAGGGTGCCTTCGGGGGACAAGGTAAATCGGGGTTCCTGGAGTGGTCATGATTGCAACTTAAAGGCGAGGAACTTCCAGACCCCGTTAGCCAGGGCCATACCAATCAAAAAATTAGCCCTTAATTTACCAGCAAATCGAGGAGCGCCCTCTCTTGTTCCGGCATTTATTGACACAACTGTGACTCTGTAGTTCTTCGCGATTGCATAAACTAAAATCTCTGTACCTACAGAGTCGTACGTTTCCAGCGTGCCTTTAGCTTTGAGCAATTCTGCCCTGAAACCCTTCATGCCACACAGGGGGTCGCTAACAGAGGAAAGGGTTGCGGTGAGAAGTCCAAAAACCCTTTCCATCAGCCTCGCGCATGTAGGTCGTCTGCCGACTACTATATCGGAATCAGCAATAAGGTGGCTGATGAAATGTCCAATGTCTGCAGGGTCGTGCTGACCGTCAGCGTCTATCGTGACGATAAGTTGGTAACCTTCCGCAATTATAACGGAGAGGCCAAAGCTAAGAGCGGAACTATATCCGTAATTAGAGCCCTGTGTAAGGACCATCGCCCCATGCGCTTTAGAAAATTGAGATGTGGAGTCTGTGGAGCCGTCATCGGAAACAAAAACGTCGCCGAACATTAGGGCGCCTTCGATGACGGCTCCTATTGTTCCTTCTTCGTTAAATGCAGGTATCAGGATCGCTATTCGAGGTGTTTCCACGTCAGGTGCTCCCCGAGTCGCGTGTCAGTTTTTAGTTTTTGACCCAAAACGAGGTTGAGTTCGAGGGGGCGCAATGAACCTTCTGGGCAGGGTCGGAGGACTTCTAAATCCTCTCGCGTGAGTGTTGTACCCGCATCAAGGTCACGCGAAGCCCTTATTGACCTTCTCTGGACAATACTGGTGGCTGATTCGTTTAGCTCAATCCGCTTCACTCCGCCCCCAAGAGCGCTTTCCAATTCACGGCTGCGAAGAATCATTTCACGCCAAGACGCTGGATCCATTGAAAACTTATGGTCAGGGCCAGATCGAGAGGTATCGTCGGTGAAGTGCTTCTCAACCATCCGAGCTCCCAATGCAATTGCTCCAAGAACCGTTGCATGGCCCGGAGTGTGATCACTCAACCCAAGAAGCACATTGGGAAACATGTTCCGATAAGTCTTCAAAACGTTGAGGTTTACATATTTTAGATTCTCTAAATCTCCGGTGTAATTTGTATTGCACTGCATAAGGCAAAAGTTGCTATTTATCGCCAGGCCAGCATCTACCGCGCGCACAACATCGTCGAGCGTCGAGGCGCCAGTCGCCAAAATATAGGGCTTCCCCTTCGTAGCAATGTGCTCGATTAGTTCAATCCAAGTAATATCCCCAGAGCCAATCTTGTATGCCGGTACGAAGGCATCCATTGCGTCTGCAAGGTCAAATGAGTAGGGTGTTGTAAAAAATGCAATACCTGCTTCATCGCATGTGGCTCGCAGGGATTCGGACCACTCAAGCTTTACACTGGCGTCCTCGTAGACTTCCGAAACTGACTTTTTCCAGTTCGATTGGTGTGTAACAGTTTCTCCACCGAGAGAGTCGAAGCCGACTTGGCTCACAATAGTGTGTGCTTGGAAATGCTGAAATTTGGCAGCGTCGGCCCCCGCTTCGGCAGCCGCGTGTATCAAGTCCTTAGCTCGCTCTAAATTGCCGTCGTGGTTTGCTGCTATGTCAGCAATGAAATAGGTTTCCTCATCAAAACCGATTCTTTTTTCGCCAATGGAAAACCCCCTTGGGTTACTTGGTCTCATATTCCTGTGCCACCTTTCGTATTTCGTCGCGGAGACTCGGAAGTTTTATTCCCAGCTCTTTTTCAAGCTTGGAAGAATCCATCCTCATGTCTAGGGGTCGCTTCGCCCTAAGGAATTTCGCGTCACGTGCAAATACGGGGCTCATTAGCTCCTCCGGAAGGCTAAGGGCCCGTGCGAATTCAAAATCAAAGTCTGCTTTGCTCATCCCACCACTCGACCCCAAATTGAATGTTCCGACTGGCTTCATGTCCAGCACATGGGTTATTACTGAGCAAAGAGTGGAAATGGACACGGGAGAGAATAATACATCTCTCAATACTTGTATGTTCTCCCCTCTCTTCAATGAAACATATAGCCAATCGGTCAGGCTTTCCCGACCCGAAGTTCTGCTCTTGCCAACAAAATTTGTTCTGAGGACCGTCGACGAGATTCGCCCGGACGCAATCTCTGCTGTATATTTCGTTTGCGCGTAGGTATTAACGAGTGTGATTTCGGGTTCCACATGCGGCCCTATCCCCTCGTAAACCTGGTCAGTGCTGATGTGCACAAGGTGCGTGAGGGGGGAGCAACTCGAAATCCAAGACACTATGTTCTCGACGGCTAGGACGTTTATTCGGTGGGCTAACGGAGGATTTTCCTGGCATAATTCCACGCTTGTGAGCCCAATGAGATTGATAACTGAGTCAAAACTTTGACCTGACAGCGCCGCATACAAATCACTCTTGTTGGCAGCGTCTACTTCTAGATTAGATTCACCAGTCCTGGACAGGGTAACAACATTGAAGCCACCATATTCTAAGTGCTCTTTTAGGGGAACACCTAAAAGACCGGTCGATCCCATCAGTAATATATTTACCAAAAAATATCCAATTTCTGTAGGAGAAAAGATACTAGCATTCTAACATTTAGGGAGAATCAAGAATGCACAAGGCGAGTAGGCGCAATGTAGTCGCGGTAATTCAAGTTCGAATGGGATCGACGCGGTTTCCCGGAAAGGCGCTAAAGGAAATTGCGGGGACGACTCTACTTGACTTGGTTTATTCGAGAGTGTCCCGATGCCAGAATATCGACTCAGTTATGTTGGCAACCACGCTTCTCAAAGAGGACGATGTCCTGGAACATTGGGGACTTGCCACCGGGGTACAAGTTTTCAGGGGAAGCCGCGATGATGTTTTATCTAGGTTTTTAGGGGCAGCTGAGATTGCAAGGGCGGATGTAATTGTTCGAATCACAGCCGACGACCCCCTCAAGGACCCTCTCCTAATAGACCAATTAGTTGCACAGCTACTTGACAATCCACATCTTCAATATGCTTCCAACACCATGAGGCCAAGTTTTCCTGAAGGCATGGACGTAGAGGTGTTTACTATTGAGTCACTCAAGAGAGCCAATACCGAAGCGGTTCTTACGTCTGACAGAGAACACGTCACGCCTTTTCTAAAGAGGGTCATAGACAAGGAAAATCTATTCGAGCTGACTTCTGTGAAGAATTACTCTGATCTTCGTTGGACTGTCGATTACGATTTGGATTTGCAGTTTATGCGAGCGGTGTTCGATCATTTTTCACCGAATAGGAATTTCGGTTGGATGGAAGTCATTAAACTAGTGAAGAACAACGACAGAATCCGAACAATAAACGAAAACATCGCGGAAAGAAATGAAGGTTACCTTGCCTCTCTGGAAAAAGACGTTGACTAATAGGAACAACAGAATATTCGGTAAGGAAAGACGGTAC
>Ga0335398_10005032_pt1 | contig 17843 bp, 21 predicted proteins | sample BON03_FD_205742 | JGI IMG/M metagenome (GOLD analysis project Ga0335398, IMG submission 205742) | Freshwater microbial communities from Lake Bonney liftoff mats and glacier meltwater in Antarctica - BON-03 (spades assembly) (version 2) | ecosystem: Environmental > Aquatic > Freshwater > Ice >... | reverse complement strand
CCCAGGCGGTGGCCACCGCGGCCACCTCCACAGTCAAGGGAATCCTCAAGCAGATCGAAGCCAGCCGGAAGGCTGTCGGGAATCCTGTCCTGACCCTCACCCGGGAAATCAACGAGATCGCGAAGCAAGCCTCAGTGGACCTCGCCGCCGAACAGGTGCGATTGGAGTTGCTCCTGTCTGCCCACTACCGTGCCGAAGCCAAGCTGGCCAAGGAAGAGGAGGAGATGCGGCAGCGGTTCGAAGCCAAGCGCCAAGCCCGCCTCGCCGAACAGGCCAAGCAGGCGACGACCACCCAAGAACAGGAGAAGATCGAGGCCAAAGCAGCGACTCCCGTAGCGGTGGCACCGGTGCAAGCTCCACCAAAAGCCGAGAAGATGACGGTCAAAAAGACGTGGAAATTCAACCTGAACGACATCAAGGCCCTGCACAACGCCCGGCCGGAACTCGTCAAGATGGAAGAAAACACCGCCGCCATCCTGGCCGAGATCCGGGGCGGGATGCGTTGTTGCCCCGGCCTCACCATCTACGAAGACACCGCAGTCATCGTCCGCACCTAAAAATCTCAAATTTCAAATTCTAAAAAACCATGCCAGCAACATTTGCCAAAGCCTCCGAGGAAGTCGAATCCCTCGGGAAAGCCCTCGCCATCAACTACCACCTCGACCTCGAAAGCGCCCGAGTGAAGATTGATTACGTATTCGCCTTCCGCGATCCCGAAACCGAAGAGCCCGCCCTAATGCAGAAGGGCCACCGGGTCCTGGGCGTCCCCTCGATCGTGAACCTGAAAAACCGGGCCAAGGGGATGGGGGATTGCGAAGTCGTCCTCGACGGCGACGCTTGGAACGACATGACCGAAGACCAGCGCAAGGCCATCCTCGATCATGAGCTCGAACATTTCGAAGTGAAGCGGGAAAAGAAGACCGGCGATTTCCTCTTCGACGACCTCATGCGGCCGCTCCTCAGGCTCCGCAACCATGACCGGGAGTTTGGGTTCTTCGACAACATCGCCTCCCGCCATGGCAATGGCAGCTTTGAAATTCAGGGGCTCCGCAAGATGTTCAGCGAAGCCGGCGGCGCTTACCTCCCGCATTTGCGGAATCAACTGCCCGACAGCATGACGGCAAAGGGGCAATCCGTACGGGTTTACGCTCTCTCCGACCCGCCCAAGGACGAACCCGCCGAGGATCCCCCAGATGAAGGAGCAACCGTCACAGTGAAACGAGGTCTCCTCTCGAAACTGGCCGAAAAACACGCAGCCCAAGAAAAACACGACCAATGAAACGCTCCACTACCTCCGCCAGCAACATCTTCCGCCGCGCGGCCTGCCCAGGATCCGCATTTGCCGAAGACCACCTCCCCGACAGCGAGAGCACCGACGCCATGGAGGGCACCCTACTGCACGCCCTCAACGTCGATCCCGAGATGGACCGCTCCATGCTTACACGGGAACAAAAAGAAATCCTCGCCACCTCCGCCAAGGGAGATGACGACATCTTCAAGGCCATCGAGCTCTCCATTAAAATCACCGAAGCCGAAGAATTCGAAGAGGGATTCGAGCAAGAACTCTGGCTGCGCCGCGGAATCAAAGCGATCTTTCCGGGCCATTGCGACCGGTGGAGATACTATCCCGGCCGGAAGATCCTCATCATCATCGACCAGAAATTCGGGCGCAACGAAGTCGTGCCCGCAGAAAGCAACCTGCAGCTCCGATCCTACGCCGTGATGGCAGATCGGGAATGGGATTGCGCAGGAGGCATCGTTGTCGCCATCAATCAGCCACGGCTTCCCAAGGCCGACCGGCTCACCATCGCCGAATACACCGCCAAGGACCTCCCCGCAGCCAAGGAACATCTCCTCAGCATTTGGAACGGTGCCCACAACCCCGACGGCACCCCGCGCGAAGACGCCCCACGCAAAGCAGGCCTCGACCATTGCCGATACTGCAAAGCCAAAGAAATCTGCGAGACCTACACCGCCACCTACGCCGCCCTCGGTGAAGTCTCCGCAAAGGGAAAAGATTCCTACGTGGCCACCCTGGCCGAAATGACCGACGAACGCCTGGATTTCGGATGGAAGGCGGTTTCTTTCGCCGCCATCATCCGGGATTCCCTCAAAAAGGAACTCCTTCGCCGCATCGAAGCCGGCGGGATGGCCAACTACGAAACGAAGGCCACCGGCAAGATGACGAAGATCACCGATCCCGTGGAAGCCTGGGCGATCCTCAAACGCGAAGCCGGCTTCACCGAAGACGAGCTCAAGGCCTGCATCACCATTCCCATGACACCACTGGTCGAAAAACTCTGTGAGCGGGACGACATGAAGGAGGTCGATGCCAAGAAACTCCTCCGCAATGTCCTCGGCGACGTCCTCAAGATCACCGAGAAGGACCCCTCACTCTCCCGACTCAAAGACGGCGAAACCCGCTCCCTGCCCGATAATGGCAGCGACGACGCACTCTTCCCAAAATAATGCCTGCGACGACAGCGAAACGCAGCCATAAGCCGCCGCTCTTGGTACGCAAGGCCGTGCGAGAGGTCCTCTTGGAGCAATATCACGCTTGGGGCCACGCCAAGCCAAAGCAGCGAGTCTCCACCGAGCACTTGGATGCCATCATGGAGCAGCTTGAGACGAGCGTTTTTCGATTCATCATCGGCCAGGCCAGCCAAGGATTCCCCGGCCGCAAAGGCGGGGCTAGGGTCTGCAAGGGGGCCCGGGAATGAATTATCTCTCCGTTTGCTCCGGCATCGAGGCGGCCACCTGCGCATGGCATCCCCTCGGGTGGCATCCCGCCGGATCCCGTTACAAAGCCATCGGGAATTCCATGGCCGTGCCCGTCATGCACTGGATTGGCAAAAGAATTCAGGAGGTAGCAACACGATGAGCGCAATCTACGAATTCGAGGTCACGGGAGACCCCAAAGGCCAGCCCAGGCCCAAGGCGTTTGCCCGCAAGATGGGCAACAAATACACCGCAAGAGTCTATGATCCCGGCACCGCCGAGGGATGGAAATCCGCCATCGCTATCGCCGTAAAAGAGGCGGAAATTCAAGGCCTCATGCTCGAAGGCCCGGTCTCCCTCACCATGGTGGCCATTTTCGCTCGCCCGAAGTCCCATTTCGGGAGCGGCAAGAACTCCGCGATCATCAAGCCCTCTGCACCCTTCTGGCACACCGGCAAGCCCGATCTGGACAACATCATCAAAGCCGCCAAAGACGCCCTCACGCAACTGGGAGTATGGCGCGATGATTCCCAGGTCTGCAAATCACACACCGAAAAGCCCTACGCCACAGGCAAAGGCCACGCCCGGTCCATTTTCCGCATCGAAACTCTCTCCAACCAACTCGACCAATGAACGCCCACGAACCCATCGCATCCAAGCCGAAACCCGCCACGGCTTCCGGCAACATAAATATGACCGAGAGTTGCACCTGCGGACGATCCAAAGAGCAAAACTTTCAATGGTGCGTCGCATGCTGGTCGCAGCTCACCACAATTTTGCAGACCGCATACATCTCAAAAATGTTTTCGGCTAAAGTCACCATCAAAGACTGCCAGACCCACCTGAAATAATAAAACCATGCCTGAACTCCTCAATACCGGTGCCCTATCCGAAGCCTTGGGCAGGGGAACTACCTATATCTGGCTCATGAAGCGGCACGGATATAGGTTCCTCTACGGAACCCGAACCACGGCGAAACACGCCCTCAAGTGGCTGGCGGAGAATCCAGATTTTCGGGCGACACAGCAAACGAAAGCGCATCCACGCAAGCCGAAAGATCCCGCGCCTTCAACCTCTGGTAAATCCGATGAATCTCCGAATGAGAATGGCCAATATACGCCATCGCCTGCTGTTCATTCACCCCGGCCCGAGCAAGTTTCGTAATCGCAGTCACCCGAGTGCAATGGAAAGAAACGCCCTCCATCTTCAATTTCTTGAACAAACGGGACCAATCACGGGTGCTATTCCGGGCCGGCATGTTGAAGGTCATCTTTTGGCCCTTCTCCTTCATCCCTTCAAACAATGGTTTCAATCCGGGATGCAGCATCGTGGTATGACGACGCCCGCTTTTAATCAGGAAGGTGATCGTTCCATCATCAAATTTGACGGCATCCAAGGGCAAACACGTCTCCGAGAACCGGCACCCCTGATAGAGGGCAATCTCAAAAGATACCCGCATCCACTCCGGGCGCCGCTTCAATTCCTCGCGCACCCTGGCAATATCCTCCTCCTCAAGTTCAGGCTTCTCCCTGGCCGGATCCCTTTTCAAGCGCAGCTTCGAAATGGGATTCGTGAGAATATAGCCTCTCTTCTGAGCCTCATACATCACCACCCGGAAAATCGTCAGGTCCAGAAGGGCAGAATTCCGGCAAACCGTCTTCTTTCCCTTGAGTCCGGGGATCTTCTGAGCCGTCCTCCATTCCAGAAACAAGGTGGCGTCGCTCCGCTTCACTCGAATGGGGGAATCCAGATTGTGAAGCGTAAGAAACCTCTCCATCACGCGCCAGCATCCTTGATATTTGTCCAGAGTATTGGGGGAATTCGCGTACGTGGCCGCAAAAAATCCAGGCACCCAGCGTGTGAACCTATGGTCATCCCGCACGGCGACAAGGGAATCCTGTTCCTGCACGGTAAGCGTGGCGACATGGCGGGCACACGCCCGAGTGTCAAGGCCGACGCCGATCTTCCACTTCGTGGACTCCCTACGAATCACTCCATTCTCATCCCGATACTTGATCCACCAAAACGAAGAGTTTTCCCGTTGAAATTTCGAGGCCATCTTATGTGCCCAAATATGTGCCCAAGCTCCAGAAAATCAATGAATATCACCAAAGAAAAGCGAAGCTCTACGAAGGAGAGTGAAGAAAATACACCCAAGGCGAGATGTTCATGGTTCGAATCCATGTCGGGTAGCCATTACAAATCAACGACTTATGGCTTATGTGCCCAGGAATGTGCCCAGGCTTTTAATTTTCAGCGGGCAGGAGGACTCTTGTGATCGCCCTCCACGATTATCAGGATCCGGCCGTCGCCGAGTTGGTCTCTTCAAACCGTGGTATTTGCCACGCTCCCGCAGGTTCCGGGAAAACCATCATCGGCGCCGCCGCTATCGCCCAATGGACGCTCCCGAGGTTCCTTTCCCGGGGCCAGAAAATCAAGGCGGCCTGGATCTGCAATACAATGGAGCAGGTTGCTCAGGGGCAGAGCGCAGTTGCGGCCTTCCCGGCCATCGAGGCGGCCGCGGACATTACGTTCGCTTGTTACCAGTCATCCTTGAGTCTCGCAGGCTTTGAGTTGGTCATTCTTGATGAGTGTCACCACATCGCCGCCCCTGAATTCCGGAAGATGCTCAATTACCATGAGGGCATCCGGTGGGGCCTCACCGCCACCCCAAATCGGGATGACGACCTGAAAAAGGATGTCTTCGAGTTGATTGGCCCGATTGTCCACGTTGTCGAACGTGCGGCACTGGTGGACTCTGGCAAGCTCGCCAAGGCCATCGTCATGATGCTCCAGCCTAACCGGCCAAAGGAGATGGAATCCGCCATCGCCCAGGCCGCCGGCCCGGAGATCGAGCGCAGGATGACGCGTTTCGGCAAATTTAGCGGGATCTCTGAGCAGGAGATGAAGGCCCGGGTGATATGGCAATACGCCCAAGACATCGGGATCTTCGAAAACAAGGCCCGCAATGATGCCACGGTGGCCATGGCCAATGCTCACGCCAATGATTCTGTGCTTCTCCTCATCGGGAAGATCGAACATGGCGAGTTTCTCTCCGAGAGGATCCCAGGAAGCGCCGTAGTTCATTCAAAGATGGGCGCCAAGAAACGTAGGGCAGCTATCGCCGCATTCGGAGCCGGTGATCTGCCATGCATGATCGCCACCAGCTTGGCAGACGAGGGCCTCGATGTCCCAAGGGCCAATGTCCTCATCTTGGCCGCCGGCGGTCGATCCGCAGCCAAGGCAGAACAACGCACCGGCCGAGTGCTTCGGCGATTCGACGGGAAGACCCACGGGAAAATCTTTGATTTTATGGACGTACAACACTACTTCCTCCTTGCGCAGAGTAAGCGGCGCATGGGGGTTTATCGGCAACTTGGCTACAACGTCTCTCTGCCAGAGGAGGTGCGGCCATGAAGAGTCTTAGAGCCGCCATGGGAGAGGCAACAGCAAATCCTCAATCCACCCAGAACACGGAAGAGGAATTGAGGGAATTCGGCATCATTGATGGAGGCTTCCAGCTTCCCAAGGATTCACCACGGCCGGAACGTGGTCGCGAAGCATTCCTCCCGGCAGTTTCGTTGCCATTGCCTCAGAGCAACGATGCGGAAAAGGGCATCCTGTCATCTATTCTGCAATCGCCGCAATGGTCGATGATCCGGGTTGAACGAAGGATTGGCAGTGAACATTTTCACCTTCCGAATCATCAGACGATTTTCAAGGTCTTGAAGGAGATGCACGGCGCGGATGAACCCATTGACCTCATCACGCTCACGAATCAGCTCGATAAGCAGGGAATCTTGGATGCCGTAGGCGGAGCCGCCTACGTTACAGAGCTTTACACGTTTGTTCCGACTGCCACCAACATTGATTACTACGTCAAAATTGTGCGGGAGAAGTACGCGCTTCGACAGGTTATTTCGCTGTGCTCCAAGATGCAGGAGGAGGCATATTCGCCGGGGAGTAACCCGCTCGACACCATTTCGTATGCCAGCGAGGAAGTTGAGCGCGTCGCCACAATTATCAGTGAAGGACGCGAGGAAACCGAAGAGCACACGCTCTTGCACTTGGCTGCCCTCGACACCCAAAACGATCCCAACGCAGTGCTTGGCCGCCGATGGGTCTGCCGGGGAGGCTCATGCCTTTGGGTGGGACAAGCGGGCATAGGGAAATCATCTCTGGCCATGCAGGCCAGCCTAATGTGGGCGCAGGCGAAATCCCTATGGGGCATCAAGAACGAAGCCGGAAAGCGATTGAAGAGCCTGTTCATTCAGGCGGAGAACGACGCCGGCGACATGGCCGAGATGCTGCAAGGGGTTTTCGCAATGTGTGAACCTCCAGAGGGGGTTTCGCGAGAAGACTTCCTGGCTGATCTGCAAAAGTATATGGTCTTTCACCGGGACGCTACGCATTCGGGCCAGGCTTTTGCGCGGTCAACCGCTCGGCTGATTGCCAAGCACCAGCCGGATCTTGTTTGGATTGATCCACTCCTCTCCTACGTGGGCGACGACATCAGCAAGCAATCCGTCGCCTCTCACTTCCTGAGAAATACGATGAATCCGATCGCGCTTGATACAGGAGTCGTCTGGATGATGCTCCACCACACGGGCAAGCCAAGCAATGATCCAAAGTCCCGTTCTAACTGGACCGACCACGATTTCTCTTATGCTGCCTTTGGTTCGTCGGAACTTGTGAACTGGGCCCGTGCCGTGAATGTCCTGCGCTCTCTAGGTGACAATCAGTTTGAACTCCGGTTTGCCAAGAGGGGCAAGCGAGCCGGCCTCCTCGAATACCGGGCCTTCGACGAGACCGAGGACGCCAACTATACGCGGCCGGACTTTACCGACATTGCCTATCTCCAGCATTCCCAGCGCGGGATCTTTTGGGAGCAAACTTCCATTCCGGATAGCGTCTTGGATAAGCAGGACCGCACCAAAAACAGCGGCCAATTCCAGAAGAAAGATCATTTCAACGAGGATGTCCTGCTTTCCCTTCTCGCCAAGAAGCCCGGCGGTCGCAAAACCGTGGAACTCTCCCAGATTGCCACCGGGGAAACTGGCGTTTCGCGAGCAACTTTTTACAGGGTTTGGAAAACTCTCCAGGCCTCCGGCCGCGTAATCGAAAAACAAGACCGGTGGCATCCGGTCGAAACCAAATGAATAAAACACCAACACCAAGACAATGAAAATCTCAACCCAGTCTCACGGCGTCTCACGGTATCAGTCTCACGGACCATGAGACCGGGGAATCAGTCTCAGTCTCACGGTCTCACCCCTCCAAGGGGTGTGAGACCTGTGAGACTTTGAGACTTGGCTTCTCCCTATCCGTCTCAGCGCGAACCCTTGATACCAACTCTTAAACACTCAATCCCCAAAATCTAAATGTCTCTAGCCAATCTTCGCAAAGCTCTCAACTCAACTCCTTCCATTCCCAAAATGGAAAAAGGAATCTCACTCCCTGTTCTCACCGAGGCCCAAAAAAATACTGGGCCAGCCCTCGCGCGCGCCCCGACAAAAATCGAGACGTTGGCGAAGAATGAGCCCGCGATCCGCCGAGTTGTCCGCGCGTCGGCCCGGCTTGCGGACCTCATCACGGACAAGGACGTGAAGGACAGCATGAGGGTCGTTCGGGAAGCGAAAGGCGCGAACCAGAAGCACTACGACAACGCCACAAAAGATTTTGTGGAGTATCCCGATCACAAGACCAGGCTGGCAGCGGTGACTCTCGAACGAGCCTACGACGAGGGAACGCCGGTGAATCGCATCGCTGCCGTGATCCACCACCACCAGAGCGCAGAGGAGGTTATTGACCGATTCCGCGAATCTCCCGAGATGATGCAGGCGTTGAAGGCATTCTCCGGGATGGGCCTGCAGCTTGAAATGGACGGCCAGGTCCTCGATGGATGCGTTCAAGAAACGGGGTCAGAAAATGAAAGCGTTGCACCGATAGCAGCGAGCGACGATCCCGCCGTTTCATAAATCGACCATTAAATGAAAATAATGGATGACCGGATGAGGGCTGCCGCGTATGAGTTAATGTGAAAATTAAATTCAAAGAACTAGAAGTCGTGAAGCTTCCCGATGGAGGAATGATCCTCTCAATCTGGATCTTGAACGGGAACGGAGCAAGGATAGGGAAGGCCTGCGGGGACCTTTGCAATGAGCGCCGGGAAGACATTTTCCGGAGAGCTTGTGAGAAGGCTGCCGACTTACTCCTCGGGGAGGCGAAACGATGAACATCATCATCAACAATTCTGACCATTCTGCCCTCGTTTGTGGCCTTCCCGACATGGTGAAGTTCTGGTTTTCATCCCGGCATACCGGCAAGAAATTCGACGCTAACAACTTTTACCGGAATGAGGCGAAAACGTCTATCCGGTTACTCGGGGCGGCATATCAAGCGAATCAGGAAGGGGCCGCATTTCGCCGGAACGGCAGCAAATCGCCGTCGAAGGCTCCCGAGCGCGGCATCCACTCCACTAAAGCAAACAAAGGCCCGCATGAGTCAACCTCAAGCAATCCGAAAGGAACCAAATGAAACGAATAGCCCTATATCTCCGAGTCTCAACCTCGGACCAGACAACCGACCCACAGCGGGCGGAACTCCTCGAATACTGCAAGAACCGGAAGTGGGAAGACGTCACAGTCTTCGCCGACACGATCAGCGGGGCGAAGTGGACCCGCACCGGGCTTGACGCCATGATGAAGGCCATCCGGCACCGGGCCATTGACGCCGTTCTTGTGGTGAAGCTCGACCGGTTGGGGCGGACCCTGAACCACCTGGCGCAAATGGTGGCCGAGTTCGACACGAACAAGGTGGCGCTGATCTGCCCATCGCAGGGAATTGATACGAGCACGGACAACCCCGCCGGCCGGGTGCAGTTGCATGTCCTCATGGCCATCTCGGAGTTTGAACGGAGCCTGATCTCTGACCGGACGAAGGCAGGCCTGGCCAATGCCCGGGCGAAGGGGAAGACCTTGGGGCGCCCGAAGTTTCAACTTACGCCGATGAAGCAGGCCATGGTCCGGAAGGCGATGGCCGGGGAGTTGACCTTCAAGGAACTGGCGGCAGAACTGGGTTGCTCGATAGGGAAAGCTCATGCTCTGGTCGTAGCGGCCGAGAAGGAAGAAGACCGAAAGCTAGTCAAGATTGGCAAGGGGATACGGCAGGCGGCCGGGAAGGGCGGTGATTGACAGCGATTGACAGCGATTGACAGACGAAGGCGCTCATGGTAACTCCCCGGTCATGGCTGACGTTTTGCGCATCAAGAAGAATCTGGAAGATCGGGACAAGATAGATGTCGGGATCTTCCGCATTGATGACAGTGGGCCCACCGTTCCTCAGTTGGGAAGTGTGACCTATTCGCGCAATGAGGACGATGGGGAATTCGGATCTGCCCTGTCCATCACCCGAGAGGCAGCCCGGGAATTACTCGATGACCTATGGGACGCAGGCATTCGGCCGACGAAGCCGCCCGAACCGCATGCCCTGCTCGCCTTGACACAGCAACAAGCCGACCGGCTGTTTGAAGTGACCAAGCTGGCCTTGTCGAAATAGTGCATGGCCGAAACCGTAAATGTTGACGACCTTATCCGATTGAATCCTGGGATATGGCTGGAGACGCACGGGAAGATTCGAGATGTGAAAGGGAAGCTCGTCCGCCCGAAGCTGAATATCTTGCAGAAACGAATCAACGCTCTTTATTTGTCTCGACAGATGAAGAAGGAGCCCTGCCGAGCCATCGGGGTAAAACCAAGGAAAAGGGGATTCTCTACGATGGTGGGAGCGATCCACTACGCGCACTTGCAGAACTACCCGCATGAGGGGTTGATAGTGGGGGACAAGCTGGCCACGTCGGACATTGTGTTCCGGATGATGGTGACCTTTGCCGAGACCGACGAATTCCGCCCGAAGTGGGGCAGCCCATACACAGCATTGACCGCGCTAATCACTTGGAACCATGGGGCGCGATTAGCACAAGGCACGGCATCTGGTAAGGCGACCGCCCGAGGATCTACGCCGCAATTCTGCCATGGATCGGAAGTCGCCCATTGGGAAGGAGCCGAGGCCGCGATGGATGCGGCAATGAACGCAATACCAGACGAAGGATTCAATGCGGTATTCTGGGAATCGACGCCCTACGGAGCGGGAGAACCTTTTGCCTTGTCATGGCAGGCCGCGAGATGGCCGACCGCCGAGGAGTGTCCTGGGGGAAATCTCTACTGGAAAAAGTGGGAGAGCCTATGCCCGGACACGGAGAAGGACGCATTATCACAGCATTTCTTCGTGCGGATCTTTGCCGCATGGTATGAATTCGAGGAAAGCCGGATCAAGTTGACCGGCGACCAGAAGAAGCAGATGGAGGAGACCATTGATGCGGAGTCATGGTACCATGGCGAAAGGGACCTAATCAGTCTCTACGGAAACGAGGGACCGATGGGACTACGCCTTGGAGACGAAGTGGAAGATTGCGATGTCTGGGAACAGTTGGCCTGGCGGCGAGTGACCATCCGAACAAAGTGCCGGCGGAACGCACGGATATTTGACGAGGAACATCCTCGGGACCCGCTGAGTTGCTTTTTAGCCTCTGGGAAGCAGGTATTCGACGCCGACGGATTGAGCCATATTCAAATCCTTTGTCGGAAAGACCGTGAGTATGGAGAACTGAACGAAGTTGATGGCTCAGTGGGGTGGCGCCGGAGCGGAGCGGATTCTGCAAATTTCTGGATGTGGGAACACCCTAAGCCAGGATTGCGGTACATCATTCCGGTAGATTTGGCCGAAGGGGACGATCAATCCACTGGGGATGGACTTGACAGCCACTCTGCCTTGGTCTTGAGGGATGAATACCTTGATGAACGAGGAACGATTCATCCGGTGATGATCGCGGCCCGAGTCCGTCCTCCGAACCGGATGCCAATGATCCGATTTGCGAAGGTGATCCGTATGTTGTCGGTGTATTATGGCAGGTGTATCTTGATCCCTGAGATGAACAACTCGGGCATGTCGTTCATCACGGCCCTGCGGATGATGGTTGACTGTCCACCGATTTGGCAGCGCCGGGAGATTGACCCGCATAGTGCGATTGAACGAGCCCATGACGGATGGAGGACGACCGATACCGCGGACTATGGCGGGTTGAGGTCGGCAATCATTGATAACCTGCAGGAGTTGATCTTAGACAAGCGGTTGGATTGCCGGTGTCCGCATATCCATTCCGAGCTAGTGGATTTCGTGGACAAGAAGGGGAGGCGAGAAGCTGGTGGCGGACATGATGATGATGTCCTCTGCGTTGTCGGGGAAACCTTGATCCGGTGCGTGGACGGGGTGAAGCCGATCAAAGAGATAGTCGTGGGGGATCAAGTGCTCACCCATATGGGGCGATACCGTCGGGTTTTCAAAGTGATGAACCGGACAGCCTCCGACGTTTCCCGGGTGAAAGCCGTAGGGAAGCCCGATTTGCTCGCTACCTCTGAGCATCCCCTTTTTGCGGCGGCCGCCGGGGTGAAATATCGGCCACGGACCGAGGGAATGGTTCGAGACTATGCCGCGCCTGAGTTCGTTGCCGTGCGCGACTTGCGAGAGAAGGAGTTTGGATCAACGAGCACGACCGGGCGAGAAGTTGAGGACGAGCTCTTCCTTGATCTTATGCCGTATTGCCCTCCGAGTTATCATGAATCCGACGGGAGGCTTGTTTCCACGACCTACGGCGGGACACGCATCAACCCGAAGGCCGCCCAGATCAAACAATTCGTGAAGGTGGATGACGATTTTTGTCAGTTCCTCGGGTTCTACTATGCCCAAGGGGGATTCGGCCGGCACACCGTAACCCTGTCATTCAACCAACAGCATACAGGCATTGAGAAATGGCTTCGCTCGTATCTGACGCGCCTTGGGCTACACTGCCACGGCCAGACGATTGACGGATGCCGGCGCATTTCGTTCGGGTCGATGCCATGGATTGGATTCTTCAAGAAGGAAATGAAGAAGTCAGACAAGAAACGATTCCCTGCCTGGGTGGAGAGCCTTCCAGTGGAGAAGCAAAAGAAGATCCTCGAAGGGTATTTCTTGGGGGATGGCTGCTTTTCTGGTGGCCAATCCAATGCGGTGACAATTTCCATGACAGGAGGATGGCAACTGTGGGAGATGGCTCAGCGATGCGGGATCGAGGCGTCTCTGAAGCTGAGGCCTGGGCAGAATGGTCACAAACGGCACGTATCGATTTCTATTGGCGGACCGGCCTCCGTGCGATTGAAGGCGGGAATCACGTCGGAAGTCATGGAAGGAAAGATCAATGACATATCTGAGCGTGAATTTGACCAGACTCAGATGAAATTCTCTCATGGGTATTTGACCGGGCTGATCACCTCGATTACGCCCGAGCCACCGCAGGAGGTTTGGAATATCGAGGTCGAGGAAGACGAGAGCTACACGGCCAACGGCCACGTGGTTCACAACTGCCTGGCCATCGGCGCCTACAACATGAGATTTGCGACTCCTTTTGAGCGTGAAATACGAGAGGGACGCTTGCCAGCGGACGTGATGCGGATGTTGGCTTCTGCTGAGGCCTCCAGCGGAGGCGACGGGGGGCTTGCGATGAAGTGGTGAAGTGGTGTAGAAGCGGGCATGACAAGGGGACTGGATACGAGGGCAGGAGAAACAGCGGTTGACGGCTAAACGCTGTCGCCGTATCAAAGGGTTGTATGTCAGAGATTCTTTGCCCGAAGCAAGCCGATCCGTCGAAAGGGGAAGCGTCGTGAAAAGCCCGAAACAACCCGAAAGCTGGCCGGAAGTGCTGAAAGCCTGGCGGAAGCGTCGTGGGTTGACGCAGCGGGAGGCCTCGGAGTTCTTTGGGGTTACAATTCGATCTTACAATAGGTGGGAGAATGGAACTTCTCGCCCAATTTTCGGAGTTCCAAAGCACGCCCGGGAAATCTTGGATAATTAAAGCGCCCGATTTGCGAGTATCAGCATGCTTGTTAAATTCTCAATAAAAAAGGCCAATTCTGGCTTTGACTTCAAATCTGACGCCGTCATTTTAGCTTCCTTTTGATATTGCTCGATAGCTGCATCAGTTGACTTCACCTGACTATTATTCGCAACAAGGAGAATAACCGTTGCGACGTTGTATCCGACGCTCGCGTCAAGCGCCGGCCAGACTTCTTTTTTGTTCTCTAGGCCCAGCATTCCGATCAGCATCTCTTTCGTCTGTCTTCCTACGGCCTGAGGATCATGTTCCGCCTCACCCATCATCATGGCGTGGAACTTATTAAACGCCGCTTCTGACAATGGCTTTCGTAGATCAAACTCCTGACCAAATGAGAAGCATTGGGTTAAAAGAAGGATAGAAGAGATCAGTGTCGCAAATTTCATTGGATTATTTGTGTTGACGAATGGGACAAGTTTGTCCTACTGTCTGCGTTCGAAAGAAAAAGCCCGCCCGGTGTAGAAGCACCGAACAGGCCAGAATCAAAACCAAACGTACAAATGAAAGGCATGACAAATGAATATTGAAACGAAGGCAGGAATGCCGCAAGCGAAAAGAAGCGGAGTCCACGAGAATCCACGGGCAGACCTCCACTCAGAGCAAGGCGCAGAACTCTTCAAGGCTGAGGCCAGACTGATCGATCAACCCCTTCAAAGTGCCGAGACGCAAAGTCCGGTGCAGGGGGATCGCCAAAGTGATCCCATCCTTCCTCGCAATGAAGTGCGAACCCGTGGTGCGCAGATGGACAAACCCAACCCGTCGGAATGCCTTGGCTGCATCCTTGCCGGAAACATCTCGGGGAATCCTCACGCCGGGACCAAGAAAGCTGGCTTCGCCACAAAATTCAACTCCACGCGAACCGTCCGGCCAGGAGGGTCGAAATACCCGCTTACGGCGTCCTTGACCATATCGAGCAACTCCGGGAGCGAATCGCCCTCGGTGGTGATGCCTCCTCCGATGGGATTATCCCAGCGAGCGACGTATCCGTCCTCCTCCTCAACAACGTTGAACTCAAGAACATCCATATCCATTTAAAAAAAATAACCAAAACACCAAGGAAATCAACTTATGAAAATTGAAGCAACCGCAGCGCAGTATCAAGGCAAAACTACCCGTGAGACCTGGAGCCGGGCCGGAATGGTCTTTCGGAACCTGAACCGGACAATTTCAGCCGTGACCAGCGGAATGATGATGAAGGAGGACGGACAATGATCCGGCGCATCGAGGCAGACAACGGGGAGATCCTGCACCTTGAGAACTCCATGTGTGGGATCGAACGAGTGTCGCGGCAATATCGCGATGGGGAAAAATGGAAACGAGTGCGGACCGAGAGTGACCTCATGACCTTCTTGCTCAAGAAACCGGCCGAACGCCGGGTCAATAGGAAATGGCGTCAGATCACCACCGAGGAAGCCCTGAAGTTTTACATCCGGCACGAATTCCCGGTGGAATTGCTCCAGACCCTTGATCGCGGGAAAGGAGGTGCAAAATGACCTACTCGCTGGAGCTCTCGCAATCGATGTTTCGAGAGGCGGCCGCCTGTGCGGCTAGGGACCGGACCGAATTCAACCGCTGGATGCTCGAATGCCTTGCGGCCACCATCGAGCGTCACCGTGGGGAGATCGAACTCGAGCAACTCCGAGCCCAGGACTCGAGGGAAGCCGAGATCCGAGAAGAACTCTTGGCGGACGCCATTCACCACGGGCACCAATGAATCAGGACGCGACCGCTATTGACAGCGAAAGGCCTTTGGGGTAATTGCCGTGGCATGGCATCGAAATCTAACTCCGATTACGAAGCGGCGATGGAGCAGTCCGCCCAGAACCAAGCCGAATCGAAGGCTCGGCAAACTGCAAGACTGGAAGGACCTTCGCCAGGAGCAGGCGATCCATTTGGAGGGGATGTTTCCATGAGCCTGGGGAATCCCGGTGGGCTTGCCTCAAGCGATCAGCAATGGATGGAGGATGCCCGGAAGTCGCAAGAGGGATTGTCGGCGGCCAACAGCGAAACGCGGGGGCTCCAGAATGAGGTGATGCGTGAGAACATCGCCGCGATGGTGGCGAAACGAAAGAATAACGAAAGACTTAGCGGCAGCCGGTCCAAAGGCGGGAAAGGCCGGAAAAGGCGGACAAGTGCCTCCACTCCGGCAAAACCCGTATCATTTTTTCCGAGTGAGAGTTTGGATTCGAGGACTACGCGGACCGGGTTTGGCAATGATCTCACAAGCGGCAGCACCGATCGGATTAAACAAGAGCAAGCGGCGAGGCGGTCCGCGATGTCAGGAGCGGTGCAGGTCGCAGCGGATCGCGCTTATCGTCAGCCTCCTGCGCCTCCTCCAAGTTTGGCTGATCGGGTCAAATCTTTGGCAGGAAGCCCTGGGGTTTCTGGCCCCGTCAAGATCACGCCCCAAACATCATGGCAATGAGCAATATCACCTCGAAGCGAGATCAGACAAGTGCGGTTGCAAAATCAACCGGCACCGCCCCGGCTTCCGCCATTGCCTTCCAGTCACCGGGGACCGCGCCGGGGATGTCGCCGAGAGCCCCCGCTGCACCGGAGACGAATGTAGTTGCGGCCGCTTCCGATCCGCAGGGAACCCCGGTTCAGCATCAAGTCAACGCAGACGGTTCTCCCGTGAATAGACCAAAGTGGAATGGGCCTGGTCAAATTGGAGCTTCCGGCATCGGCACCGCCCCACCGGTTCGATTGAGTTTACCACAATTCGACCGCAGTTCGGACAAATCAAATGCTAATTTTGGAGGCCCCAGGGGAAAGGCCACCCCTCGCCCGGTTCAGCCCCGCGGAGTGGCAACCTCCGCCATTCGTCCGACACGCAACCCTATGTTTGCTGGACGCTAATCAATGGCCGCCCCGAATGAAGTGCCCGTCGATGAATTTGTAGGCGTTCCGGGATCAACCCCGGATGACTACGACGATGTTATTGAGCCCGGACCGCCGGCCAAATCTAAGGCCCCGAAGCGTCCGGAGCTTTCGCAAGATCCCGACGACGTAGAACGCAATTACGCCAAGATTGAGGACTACGGCCAGAGGGTGGAAGCCTTCAATATCGCGGAATCGGTGACCGCCGCTCGCCGCCAGCGCAACGAAGGAATAGCGAAAAAATCCTCCGTCACCGGGCAGAGATTCAAGAAAGACGAGGCTGGTAACTCCCAGCCGGTTTTAGATGCCGTCACCGGGCAGCCTCTTTACCGTGAGAGCACCACTGACCCTCGCTACGACGAGAAAGGCGGGGCCTACCAAGTGCGCACCGACACCGCCGGGGCAAAGACCATCGAAGACCCGGACAAAAACGCCTCCTACGGCGAGAACCCGGACGACCCGAACGACCCCTACATTTACCGCAAGACGCAGGCGACACCCTGGCAGGCGATTGACCCCGAGGAGGGAATCCAATCCGCCAACCGGGCCGTGGCCGTGGCCAGCGCGCGGGCCCTGCATGGCCGGGCCATCAAGGGGATTTCCAACCGCCAGGCCGAAATCCGGTTAACCCTGGGAGATCCCGCCCGGCCCGGTAAGCTGTCCGATAAAGATCGGGAGTCCCTCACCTACGAGGGAGAAGCTCTCGGCTCTGCCATCCCCAAGCCGAGCCCGAAGACAGGAATCTTTGGCGGCATCAACCAAGAAGCCACCGCGCAAGCCGAAGCTACATGGCATGAGGATGAGAAATATCGCCAAGGCCGCTTGCAGGAAATCCAAGGAGCGATTGGCTCCGACGACGAACGCAAGCAACTCGATCAGGAATCCTACGACCTCGACGTGCAGGAGAAAGGGCTCAAAGACGAAGGCCCCGCGGGATTCTTCCAGCGTCGCCGGCAAGAAAAAGCGAATTCCTTTGCGAATCTCCCCGACGACCAAGCCGCGACCGCCATGGAAGAGCGGAATCAGGCCCTTGCCGAATCCGATGCGGCCATCACCGAGCAGAAAGCCGCCCTTGAGGCCCGCCACGCCGAGCTCCAGGCCGAGATGGATAAAGGCGTCCACTACACCCGTGCCCAAGAGATCGACGCCGAGCGGGCCAATGTCGCACGGCAGGCAGCCGAACTCTCTGATGTCATCGCCGGGCGCAACGCCGATGCGGCCGATACCAACGCAGGGATTCAGGAGCGCCAGACCCGCA
>Ga0335398_10005030_pt1 | contig 17847 bp, 23 predicted proteins | sample BON03_FD_205742 | JGI IMG/M metagenome (GOLD analysis project Ga0335398, IMG submission 205742) | Freshwater microbial communities from Lake Bonney liftoff mats and glacier meltwater in Antarctica - BON-03 (spades assembly) (version 2) | ecosystem: Environmental > Aquatic > Freshwater > Ice >... | reverse complement strand
ACGGCAATGCGGCTGCATCTTCGCCCATTGGGCGTCCGTCAAACTCCTGCGATCCATGAAAAGCTCCTTTCGGAGCTTGAATCACAAACATCGGAACCTGGGAATCCCAAATCTCAACAGACCCTAGAACATCGTCTGGAACCTGATCCATGTCGAAATCGGCGTTCAGAAAGACTTGTCGCAATCGCGCCATCGCGGCCTCCCGCGCAAGCGACTGCAGGTCGGCGCCGACAAACCCATGCGTAATTTGTGCCAAGCGATCCAGATCAACGCTATCAGCCAACGGCATACCACGGGTATGGATGTTCAGGATTTCAAGCCGACCCGGCCGATCGGGAACGCCAATAACGATTTCGCGGTCAAACCTTCCCGGGCGCCGCAGGGCCGGATCAATGGAATCCGGCATATTGGTCGCCCCGATAACAATCACCTGTCCTCTGGAATCCAGCCCGTCCATTAGGGTCAACAGTTGCGAAACAACACGCCGTTCGACTTGCTGCTCCCCGCTCAAGGCGCTACGCTTCGGGGCTATGGCGTCGATTTCATCAAAGAAGATGATGCTTGGCGACCGCGATGCCTCCTCAAAGACTTTTCGCAGATGAGCCTCGCTCTCACCATAGTGTTTGTGCATGATCTCGGGGCCGCTGAGGGTGAAAAACTTCGCGTCCGTCTCATTCGCCACAGCCCGCGCAATGAGCGTCTTGCCGCAGCCCGGCGGGCCGAACATGAGGACGCCCTTTGGCGCATCAATACCAAGCTGTTCGAAAAGTTCCGGATACCGCAGGGGAAGCTCGATCATCTCGCGAATGGAGCCGAGTTCCCGCTTCAGCCCGCCGATATCCTCATAGGCAATGCGCTGGCCCGAAGTTGCATCGCTTGCCTTGCGGCTGATTTCGATTTCGGTCGAGGATTGGATCACCACGGCTCCTTTCGGAACCGCCCGCGATACAATGAAATCCCGACTGCGCGAGCCGATTGATGTCGTGCGGACGCGATCACCTTCGACAAGCGCCAACCCCTCAAGCAGTCGGCCAACATGGCGGTTGTGAAGCCCGCTCGCGCCGGCCCGTGGCGTCCCTATCGGAAGCAGCTCCAGTTTCACGGCGAGTTTCCAGTTTGTCCGCTGAAGATGCAGCTTTTCGCCCAGAGCGGTGCCCACGTTATCGCGGACCAGACCATCTATCTGCACGTTGTTCTTGCCGCGATCCTCGGGAAAACTCGGCAAGACCTTGGCAACGCTTTCCTTCTTTCCCGTAATTCGGATCACATCTCCCGGCTTCATGCCCATTTTGGCCATGTCGTCAGGATCAATACGCGCAATTCCCCGGCCAACGTCTTTCTGGAGGGCCTCTGCGACCCGCAGTTCGACGCTGCCGTCCGCCTGAACTTTCGGTTCATTCTTGTCCCGGATTTGTTCGCCACTCATGATATATAACCTCCAGAGCCATTTTAGCGGCAGATTTTAAAACGACGCGCATTCAGGCCGCAACTTGCACCATGTAGCGGTTATCCTTCATCATTCAGGATATCCTTGAGGTCTTGGACACTGCCAAAATGAAGACCAAGATCTTCATCAGCCAGACCGAAATGAGCTTTCAGTTCTACCATGCGTGCTTCAAGACGCATCAATGTTAGGCCAAGCCGTTCGATTTCCGCGTCGGACAGAACACCGCTTTCAACCCGGCGGATGGCTTGCCGTTCCATCAATTGCCGAACCGTGTCGATGACGGCCAATACGAGTTTTACCAGATCGTCGGCTGCTGTCTCGGGATCGGTCGAAAGACGCGGCGGCAGCGTTGCGCGTGGAGTCTGATCGGAAGGGTCATTCGAACCCGGCTGCGCCCCAAAGTCGGCCAAGACCTTTTCAAGTGTATCAAATTTCATGTCGGTTGCCGCTTTCATGGCTCGCCCGCCACCCCGGATTGCCCGACAAAGGAGTAGGGCGCCCATGGTCCGGTGCAGGTCACACGGGTATCCGAATTGCACGCGGCAATATCATCCACGGTTTGCAAAAAACGTGCCAAGTCGCCGCGCTTGACCAGACAGGATACTCGAATCGGAAGCACCTGCGGCTCGTCTGTTGGCCAGACAGACTCTGCCAGAAGCGGATCAAGCCCGGCGCGGATCGCACGACTGACCTCTTGCACCGAGAGCCGCGTTGCATCCGTGCCGCAGAGGCTTTGCCTCCTGGCCAACAAGTATGCGGTGCCGAGAGTGATGGCTGCGTCGGCTTGCGGCGCGGTTGTTTCCGGATGCTTTGCCAATATGCGAAGGGCGATTTCCACTTTGCCTTCGAGCCTTGCAAGATCCTTCAGCAACTGACCTCGACGCTTCCCGATGTCTTCAAGAAGCTCCGCAGCACCGGCGGCGATTGTCCCGAAGCGCACCGGAAGCACCGCATGGCGTGCCATCAGCGCGCTTAAAACCTTCTCGTGCCGCCAGACATTCGCACCCGAAACTTCGACCGTCGCTCGTTCCAGGCAACTGACCGCAACGGCAAGTTCATCACTGACAAGCGCAAACACCGGGGCTTCCTCATGCCCTGCGGGCAGCGGGTCAGCAAAGCTGGTCGCCCCGACAATCCCGTAGATATAGAGCCGTGTCATGGCCGTTTGCCCCCGTCCACAGGCTGGGCAGCCAAGCTGGCATCCGTCATCCGCTGCACAGCATCCACTGATCCAACGAGAACCTTTAACCCAACATAGACTAGATCGACACCAGCCAGCGAGATGGTCGCCTCGCCGCAAATGACGACCCCAGTGCTTAGCGCCCGGTCCAGCAAATCTGCCAGCGCCAGATCCTGTCCTCCCTTGGCCTTAGCCATTTGCGCTACCCCCAAACTGCTGGTCGGAAAAACTGTAGGCGGGCCAGGGGCCATTGGTCTGGTATCCAAGACCAAATGGCGCATGGGCGGCGCGCAACGCATCAATCGCTTGCAGGAACGCGCCTTCGGCACACCGGGCTACCAGATAGGACCTGTTGGCGACCATGTCATGCGCGTGCCCATGTACGGCGGGCGGTTGCAGCTTGATCGAAGCTCCCTCAAGCACATGGAGTTTCAGGCGTTCCTGCGTTTCGGCAAGGCACTGATTGAGCATGTTCTCGACCTCATCAAGGGTCAGGCGTTCCAGCCGCCGGCGTAGGAAGAAGGCGCGGCCCTCGCCCTTGTCGGCGATTTCGCTTTCCAGTGCCCGGATCGCCGCAACCGTCCCGGCCAGGCGCTGGCCCAGCAGCTCACGGTCGCAGAAGGCCTTCACACTCCATTCCAGCGCGCCCTCGATCCGGCAAAGCGACTGCTGAAATGCGGAGGCGCGCGCGTCCAGCGCTGCGATGACGCCGGCATCGCCGGTGAACACCGAACCGAACCGGAGCGGCAAAATCGTGTGCCTGTCGACCACGCTCGTCAGTACCAAATGGTGATCGAGGATCAGCCGCTGCGCCGCTTGACTGTCTTCCATAATGGTTTCAAGATCGCAGCCCTCCGGCAACGCCAGATCGCACACCAGCGCGGCGATGTCGCCAAGCGGGAGCACGCGCAACGGGCCGCGCTCGGCAATACCGGCAAGGTCGCCCAGCGGTGGGTTAAACGCAATATCCGACCCGGTGGCCAGAACACCGTAGACATAGACGATGGATGTTGCGGTCATCAGGGGTCCTTTCTATCCCGCATGTGTAGCCGCTTCCTGCCGCTGCACCGAAACCACGACTGGCCCCCCCGCATCGACGAAGGACAACAGCGTCCTGTAGGCATCCTTCAGTACAGGGATGCCCGCGCCTTCGTACTGATCGGTGGTGGCATCCGGATGCGCCAGCCGGGCAAGGCGATGATAGGCATATCTAACTTCATCCGAACTACGGGGAGAGTCGAGCTCCAGAAGACTGCATGCATGCTTGATCCTGGCCGGTTCGAGGAAAGTGATCTCGACCGTCGCGAAACTGTGCGGCGGCAAAGGGCCGACGCAGCGAAAGCTGAGCGCCCCGTGAAAGGCAGTGTCGAGATCTTCAAGGCATTGATCAAGCAAATCAGCCTTGTCGGACGCAACCAGCAAAGCCAAGTTTAGGATCATGCTGTCGTCCAAAATTGGGTTGACGACACTGTCAACGCCAACCTGCGACAGCGCGTCGAGCAGCACTTTGCCAGTTTCGGCCCGGCGCTGATCGAGGGTTGCCTTCACCAGCCGCCCCAACGGCTCCCAGCCTTCGGGGCCGGCACCACCCGCCGTGGCGGCAAGCTCTGCCTTCAGCGCCGCAACCGAAGGTTCATTCGCAATTTCCGCGAACACAGCAGCCACATCCCAAGTCACGATGATCTCGAATTGGGTCTTGCCAGACAGGCTGTCAAAGGCGGCGACAAACTGCGCGCGCCCCCGTTTAAGACCTAGCTCCACACTTTCGCGATCCGGTGCTAGTGTCGCGAATTTCACTGGTAGGACGGGTGCAACAGCCATGAAACTTTCGACAAGCTGTTGATGGATCAGCAGTTGCCTTACCAGTTCCTGCCGATCCCGGCTGACAATGGCATCCGCCGTAGGCACCATGACGACGGCGGAAAATCCGCCCTGCCCGATCAGTCGGATATCGCCCGGCGCATCGGTCACGCATTGCCGCAATGCAACGGAAGATTCCGGTGCCGCCACGATGGCACAGACGTAAAGGCCAGCGTTGCCGGTGGTGTTCATTTCGGCCGCTGCCGTCATTTGTGGGTCCCCCGCGCATTGAGTTCCTTGTCATGCGCGGTCACAGAAGCGGCGGGGTTCGCCGCTAGGGCCGTTGCCAGCGCGGCCTCCAGGCGATCCATCCGCTCCAGCATGGCCAGGTCGGCGACTGTCGGGGCCTGCGCTCCGACCGAAAGATAGGGGTCATGCGCCCACCAGTTGATGCCCATTTCCATCGCCTTGTCGACTGATGCAATCAGCAAACGCAGCCTGATATTCAGCAGCTCCACACCGACCAGAGAAATAGTCACATCGCCGGCGATGACAATGCCCTTGTCGAGAACCCGCTCAAGAATATCCGCCAGATTTGTGGCGTTCAGCGAGTGCTGCATTTGTCCGTCGTTCATCAAACCCACCCTACTTTTCTTGCGCCGTCGTTAGCGGTCACTCGCCATCATCCATGCCGACCTGATTTCGAAGGAACCGCCGAACTTGTTTGTAACTGACGATCTCTCCCGCCTGATCGAGGCTTAGCGCATATTCCGCAAGCACATCCGATCCAGACGGAATCCGGCTGAGTTCGATCAGGGTCACCAAGAGGTGCCAACCGTCCTCGACCTTCTTGACGCCGGTCACACTGTCGATCGGATAGTTGATCATGACCCCGAATTGCAGTTTTGCGCCTTCGATGATGTCAACGAGGCGCGGCGCGGCGTATCTTTTTTCTGCCGACAATTCCAGGGGGGGCAAGGGTTTTTTCGGGCCCGTGGCAGGGCTGGATATCGTGTTAGACGTTGTCATTTTTCTTTGCCTCTCGTACCTTTTGAAGTCTTTGCAATAAAACGTCCTCCTGCGCCTCGAAGTCCTCGAGTTCGATCTGGCCAAGATCGAGGCGCAGCTCCAGTTCAGAAAGCTCGACAAGGATCTTGCTGTCGTCATAGATCTCGGCATCGGCCTGATCTTTTATCTGCTCCGCCACCCAGAGAAGACCCTTCATCGGGCCAATCAACGGCGCCAGAAGTGTGTTCAGAATAATACTCATGCTGCTTTCTCGGCTCCCCAATTGACGACGATGTTGACAAAATTGTAGGGCGGCACCGGGCCCACATACTTGAACATAAGACGATCGCCAAAATCCCGGTCGAGCAATTGCACCGCCGCATCGACATCGAGTTCTTTGGCGGCGTCGACCAAGAATGCGCCATTCAGAACCATGCGCTCCCCAATGGTCTTGTTGCTGCGGGATTTGCGGACATGCGGCTTGATCCGCGAAAGGATCATTTGTTCATCGTGCAACCGCTTTTGCGTCAGTGCCTTTTCAATTGCTTCGCCTAATTGAATGCGTTCGTAATAACTGCCATCAAGTGACTGGCCTTCCAAGGCATCGCGCATCTTGCGGATAGAATCGTTTTCGCGCAACACTTCGCCAAATATGATTCCATCGTGCCAGAATGCCTTAATACCCAATTCGACACGTCCCTCGATCTGCCCAAGCAATTGCGCAAATTCGTCATGGCGAGGCACCAGAAGACGTTCTTCGATCGCGGCGGCCTCGGGCGCGACCGTATTAAAGCGGACTGGAAGCAGAGTAAAACTCTCCATGACCTCTTCAAGAACGGCGGTATGTGCCATCATGTTGCGCCGACTTTGATCGTATTCCATCACCGGTGAATCGCTGACCACCGCCGCCAGCCCGCCGTGGTTTATCGTGTGGACCACGTCACCGCGTTCACCGATCCCGCGTGCCTTGAATTCCATGGGCGTGCGGCAGTTTATGATGGCGTAGAGGTATTTGCTATTTGCCGTGTTTTCCGTCGCCATTAGCATCGCCTCCGGTTTCTTGTGTTGCCTTCTTGACCCGGATCTCCAGCACGCCATTGTTGTAGGACTGTCTGAGGCTTTTCGCGGACACGGCTTCCGGCAGCAGGATTTCCTTGGCGTAGTGCCGCTCGCCTTTAGTTTCAATCGTCACCACATCACCCTCGACACTGGTCCGGATCTCGCTTTCCAGCACACCGGGAAGCTCTGCTGTGATCACGATCTCGCTGTCTTCATCAAAAATGTCGACCAGCGGCTCTCTGACCTCGTCAACGACAAGCCCCGCTTCGCTGGTCCGCATATTGCCGAAGGGTTGGACACGCGGCTTTCCACCGCCAACGCCGCTGCGAATGCTGAATCCGTAGACGCCGCGTGCATTGTCACCAAGTCCCTTGACCCGGAATTCGCCTTCGCGTTCCGTGAGTTTCTCGCCGGTTTCAGCAAGTTTGCCGAGCAGATTGACAAAATCACCAAGGCCGCGGAACAACCCGCCGAGTTCCATTTCCGGTGCATCACCGGACGAGTCCGGCTTTTCAGTGGTTTTCTTCTTCACGGTTCACCTCTTCTGGCTGCACGGCAACCTACTGGCATTTCGGTGTCTTGGTTCTAGTAATTGAGTGGCACCGAAAGGTGCCGCGGCGTATTTGAACCCAGAACTTCGGATGAGGCCGGAGCATGACCTTGCCCACGGGGCCGCGATTTTACCGGCACGGGTTCGCCAAGCAGCAGGGGCCTTATGGCATCGATTTGTTCGATGACAGCAGCCAATTTAGCCTCGGTCGCTGTTGTCCGGGTTGACCACATGACAAGCTCGCGTTCCATTCGTGCGCGCTCGGCATCAAGGCGCGCGAACCGTCCAATCATATGCGAGCGTTCAAGTTTCTGCTGTCTTTGGACAACCGTCCGCACTGTGCCGATATCGCGAAGTCCTTTCAGGCCCTGCTCTGCAGTGCTTTTCATGACGGATCTCCCGCTGAAACCGGCCTTGGCCCGGAACTCGCAAAGGCACCGACCCCCGATGACTTTCGGTCAATTGCTGGCGAACAATGGTGTTTGAAGATACCCAGCAGCAATTTTTGCTGTTGGGCGCGCTTTTCGTGATCCTTGCCGCTAAACGTCGACTTAGACCCAAGCACGTCAAGGCATATCTGGACGAAATAGGGATCGTCGATCGTCGGGCTGATTTTCTCGTTTACCACCATGCGGCAGATCACGATGCAGGTCCGAAGCGTCGGGGTCTGGTCATATTCGCCAGTATCCCGGAAGGCGCGCACCATATCGACAATCGGCGTCGCAGTGGCCACGTCGAGACCAGAGCGGGCCGCGGCGATGGAAATCTCAAGCTCGCGGTCAGCCGCGCCAATGTCGATGGTCACGATGCGGTCGCTGAGCGCATCTTGGGCGTCGTGCACTCCGGCATATTCCTGGGGGTTGCTAGTGAATATCACCCGAAAATCGGGATGCACCCTAATATAGGGCTCCCCCCGGTTCTGGGCCGGCAGGACCAGGATGCCTTCTTCCAGCACACTCAGCAGGACGTTGTTTGCTTCAGCCCGCGACCGCGTGAATTCATCATAGATCAGGGTATAGCCTTCGCGACACGCTGTCGTGAGCCGGTGGTCATTCCAGGTTTTGTTCGAGCTTTCCTCGACCTTGCTGACTGTGTGGATAAAATTGTCCACGATCTTGCGATAATTGTAGCCGCTTTCCGCTCCGACGAGGTTTGATGTTACCATCTCTTCGTCGCCAGCAATCATCACCACCGGACGGCCAAGAAGTGCTGCGGTGTGCATTGCCAGCGTGGTCTTTCCGGTCCCGGCAGGGCCGCGGAAGTGCACCGAATAACCGGCATTAATATAGGCCAATGCACGTCGCGTCACGGACTTGACGCTGTCGGTCTGCACAAAATCCTTGCGGGCCTCCGGCATCAGCGTCGTGAAACTGCCGGGGCCATCCGGATTGCTGCCTCTCAAGATACTGTTCATCTACCTCTCCTTCGCAAAGCGTGGCTTTGCATTTCCCATTACACTTGCGCCGAATGGCGCGTTTCGAGCCGGCGGGCCTGATACCAAAGCTGCCTTTGCGCGGCGAACAGACCCGGCTCCTTGTCCCAAGCTACGCATCGGTCAAGAATACTTTCTATCCTTGGCTGCGCCGTAATCCAAGTTTCCTCGGCCCAGGGGCGGTCCCGGCACCATCCAACCTCTGCAGAGGCGTCCAGAATCGAACCACGTGCAAATGCATCGATTATTCCCGTTGCCACGCCGCTTGCGGCAAAGGCGAGTTGGTTACCGAACATCGCAGCCGTCTGCGCCGACAGTCCAAGCCGCAGTCCGACCACCGTTGCCAGACTCTCGATGATCCTGGAGAAGGCCTCCAGAACCGGCCTGATCGTACCGGGTTTTCCTTGATCATCGCCGTTATAAGAGCACTGGACGGCCAAGGCGTCGGCATAGGCTAGGATCGGTCGGTCGCTTTGCTGCGTTTCCGGAAAGAGCCCCAAGACGTAGTCACCCTCCCAAAACTCGCCGATATCATCAACTGTCTTCAGCGATTGCGCCAGCAAGCTCCAGGCCGCATCGAAAACCGGCAGAAGGGCATTGAAATCAGGGTGAAGAACCACCTCGACGGCAATTCCATCTCTTAATTCGATCCGACACATGACCCCTTGAAGTACCATCAGTCTGACCGGCAGCGTGATCTCTATGCTTCCGCTGTTACGGCCTGCCGATCTTATGATGCGGTCACCAAGGCACCTTGAAGGCTGTTGATCCAATCCATCGACCCTGCGACCGTCAGAACCCGAGCGATGTGCCATATTTTCCTCCCAGTTCGTCTAGCAGATCAACTGCTTATAAATTACCTAAGGACACCAACCGCAACCCTCTCCGCACTTTACAAACCACCAAAAATTGAGCCAAGTCGCCGCTGTGCAACTACTTGGCTCAAGTCTCGGAAAGTGCCGGGTGCGGCAATTCCCTTCGCCGAATCTATTTCTGAGGAGTGCTGCCCATTGCCGGAGTCGTTACAACCTGAGCGGAAACTGAAACAGTCTTCCCTGCCTCAACCGCAGGAGAAATGACAGGTGCCCGGGTGAAAATCGTGGCACTTGGCTTTACCTTCGACTGTCGACTAGCGGCATAGTCGCGAAAAACCCGCCCGGCGCCGACGCGGTCCAACTTCAAGCCTTGCATGACCTTTTCCATCATGGCGGTCAAACCAGTTCTATCAGACGCCAGCTTAGCCTTGAGCAACTTTGTACTGGCCTGGCGTGCAGCTTTGTAGCGCTTGATCAAACCGGAAGCTGAACTGCGGGTTGCAGAAACATTCCGCGAGATATTCTTCAGATCACGCAAGATCGAGTCATTGAGCTTAGACGTGGCAAGCTGTGCCGAGGCGCGCCCATCACTGATCTGACGCTGAAGCACATGCTTCATTTCGTCAATTTCGTGCGTCCTTTGCTTGAGCGAATTCCCCATAGCAAGGGTTATTCGCGACATTTCTGTAGTTAGTGTCATCTTGAACCTTCCCGCCAAAAATTGGTGAGTAATTAATAAGAACAGAAACCTGTGGCATTGAAGCCACAGGATTCCATGCTCATACGTCTTGCGCTGTCTACGCGGTGGCGGTAAGGCCGACCGCTTCGGCGTACTTCAGGTAGGTGTCGACGCCCGCGATAACCACACGCGCTTCAACAGCAATCAATTCGATACCCACCAGAGAAACGCGCACCCATGCGTCGATCACTACCCCCTTGTCGAGAATCCGATCAACTACTTCGGCGAGGCTGCTGGACGAATTCATTTTGTTGACGGCCATGATAGTATCTCCATTGTTGATGTCCAGTATTATTACTGGCGTTGAGGACCAGACTTAATAACTGGTTTTTATCACTACCACCCATCTGCATGATTCTGCATCACGGATAATCGTCATTTAGTGAGGAAGATCGACACTGACCGGAACTATAGGGTAAGCCTTCGGCGTGGGCCGTCTTCCTGAGTTGGTGATCTGGGCTTAGGGGCACCTCGATTTTTGACTGTTTTCGTGGCAACGGCATAGCAGGTTTCGCCTGAGGCGCGTCAGCGACCTTCAGCAGACCGAGTGTTGCCTTGGGTTTGATGATGTGCTGCGCATTTCGCTTCTCGGACCTTCGGTTCAGGGCCATTTTTCGCGATGCGCAGGACGATCTGCGTCCTTGGCCGGCCGTGTTTCAGGCTGGGTGTGGGCTGATGCGGCCCAGTTGGGCGAGACGGCGCATGTTGTAGGTGAGATTCTTCATCCCGATTTTGGCCTTGGCCCGAACCAGACCGATCGTGCGCACGAGGGTGCCGCCCATGTCGTTGGCTTGCGCGCCAAAAATATGCTCGACCCGGACCCGCACAGTGGACTTGGTCCGGTTACTGCCCTTGGCCTGTTCAGTCAGCGGCTTGCCGCGCTTGCCTTTACGGTGGATGTGGCTTTTCAGCTTGCGGTCGCGCAGCTTGGCCTCCATCTCCTCAGATCGATAAGCCGCGTCCGCCCACACGCCGGACCCGGTATTGCCCTGCATCAGCAGGTGGTCCACCGTCTGGCTGTCATCGGACAGAAGCAAGTCCTGGTTGGCCTTTAGCGCCAAACACCAGTCACCGCCTTGCGCATTGATCGCTGCAACCGTGCGGGATGGAACACCTATGGAGATGCACGCGTGCCTCTCGCTTGTCGTCCCCGTCAAGTTCTTTAGCTGCGAGCGGTGTATACGAAATTTTTGCCATCGATGTCTCCAGTTTTCAGCATCGTAGGCGCAAGAAAGTTGCCAAAACGCTAGGGCCTGTTGACATTCATCGCGTGCGAATGACCGTTGCTCCGATGTGGATCATTGCTTCAAAACTTGCGTCGCTTTTGCACGCCCGCATGGCTATCCGCTTGAATTCCTTTAGTTTCTGAAAGAAGTTTTCGACAAGATGTCTCCACTTGTAGACCTCCATATCACATGACGCCGGATTTTTGCGGTTGGATTTGGGTGGAATGACGGCCTCAATGTTGCGCTCAGCCAAAAAATCTCGCAACCAGTCTGCATCAAAAGCTTTATCCGCCAATAGGCTTTGGCAGCAAACATCCGCCAGCAACTCACGGGTCCTGACCAGATCATGGGCTTGTCCGGGCATCAATCTGAAGTCGACAAGGTTGCCAAGCGCGTCCGTCAAAGCCAGAATTTTGGTGGTCATGCCACCTCTAGATTTCCCGATAGCCTGAGGTCCTTGAGGTTTTCAATGAAATAATCGCCGCGCAAGACGCAAGTGTCGCGGACCCAGCCAATCGGCCAGTGGAAATCCCAAGAGGGCGGCCGCAAATCGAATGGCTCGAGGATTTTCAGCAGTGGTCTGTACGGGGACAAGTGCTGCGATGCCATTTGTCCGATGACGAAGATGGCAACTTGGTCGTCTATGTCGACGATAAAGAATTGGACGCGGACGCCTTCTTGTCTTTGATCAACCCGGCTTATTCACGGAAATCGGTAGGATTGGTTGCGTTCGTCTGAAAACGCTGTAGATTCAAGCTTCTAGACACAAACTGACGGCAGCATCGGATGCACGCATGGGTGAAACTTTACAGCGGGTCACGCCCAGTTTCAATCGTTCGCTTCGGATCGAGAGCAGGACAGATCGGCTGACCGGCGATCCGGGTGCGGTTGTGCTGAGAGAGATACTCGAGCGCAGCGGGATCCTTGGCTGGATGACCGCCCGCCTGAAAGACCCGCGCAGCCAGGTGGACGTCACCCACGACCTCGCCTCGCTCATCCGCACTTGCGTGCTTCTGTCGGCACAGGGCTGGCGGGACCACGACGATGCCGACGCGCTGCGCCAAGATCCCGCCTTCCGGTTGGCGGCGAGTTCCGCGGCGGGGCTCACCCCACTCGGGGGGCCGGGACTGGCCTCGCAACCGACGTTGTCGCGGTTTACCGCGCTGATGGCGGAGCCGGCCAACCTCAAGGTTCTGCGCGAGGCGGTGCTGGAACTTGCCGGCCGTGGCATCAGGGCCGAGCGGCGCGGCAAGAAGTTGCCATGCGTGACGCTCGACGTCGACAGTGCCCCCATTGAGGTTCATGGCCACCAGCCGAAGGCGGAGTGGAACGGGCACTACAACGCACGGATCTACCATCCGCTGATCACTTCGATTGCCGAAACCGGCGACATGCTCGACGCCCGGCTGCGCCCCGGCAATGTCGGCACAGCAGACGGCGCGCTCGATGTGATCCTCGACGTCGTGGACCGGGCGCGGAAGACCTTCTGCGACGTGGCCATGGTGCGCATCGATGCGGGCTTCCCTTCGGCCGCGCTGCTGGCGGGCCTTGATGCACGCGGGATCGACTATGTCTCGCGTCTGCGTGCCAATCCCGTGCTGGACCGGCTGGCGGAACCCTGCATGAAGCGTCCGCCGGGGCGCCGCCCGGCAGAACCGCGGAGCTGGCTCTATGAATTGCGATATCAGGCCGACAGCTGGGACAAGCCGCGCCGCGTGATCCTAGTCGTCAAGGAGCGCGCCGACGATCTCCTGCTCGACCGCTTCTTCCTGGTCACCTCGCTCGGCTGGACGGCGAAACTGCGCCACGAGGTGCTGGCCCACTATCGCGAACGCGGGAAGGCCGAAGGCCACATGGGCGAACTGAAGGACGTGCTGGCTCCGGCGCTCTCCTCCACCAATCGGGCAAAGTCGCACTGGCGCGGCAAGAAGCTGAAGTCGAAGACACCGGCCGTGGATGCCTTCGCCTGCAACGAGGTCCGGCTGCTTGTCGCCTGTCTCGCTTACCAGATCATGCATATCGCCCGCCGCGTTATGGCGAAGGCGACCGGGACGGGCTGGAGCCTGCGCCGCCTGCGAGAGCGGGTGCTCCGGGCCGGTGCGCGGCTGCTGATCTCGGGGCGCAGGATGACGCTGGCGCTGTCCTCAGCTGCGGCACCGTTCTGGTCGATGCTCTGGCCCGGGATCATGGCCCTGCATTGGGCCGATCCGTAGCGGCCTGACGTCGGCCCAGCCTGTGAAACCGAAAACGCCCGCGGGCGGCCCGTCGTCATGCGCAAGAGGCGACTGCCCGCCTCCGGGACCTGCCAAAAACGAACCCGGGGGGCCGACGGCCCCGCCAACCATCGACCGAGGCCGCTCACGGACCCGGAACAAGGCCATCGCGGGCTTCGAAACCGACCGGAGCCCCGCTCGGAGAGGGGTTCGATGAATATCCCGGGATCAAACCTTTCGCTGGATGGGGAATGCGGCTCACATTCATGGACGATAGTCAGGTTTATGACGAGCCAAGTGTGATCATTCGGGAACCCGACAAGGACAGATAATGGCGCGTCATTGATATATCGCCAGAGGGTGGCCACATGCCGTGGAATAGGCAACTGGCTAAAAGCTGATTTGCCACAAATACCTGTTACCAGATTTCATTCCCCTGACTTTGAAGCCTCCACCCCAACCACCACCATCCCCGTCAGATGCCAAATCGCGGCCATCATGACGCCGAAGTTAAACGCAAACTCATTGGCGCAGGACTGTGCGAAAAAGTCGCCCTCAAGGAACATGCAGGACCCTTTGCAGAGCTGGACAACTGGGCAGGCCATGCATTCGGGGCGGAAGGCAAAATGGGTGGCAGTGTTCAGCGCAATTTCATTAAACGCTTCTACATGGCCAATTTTATGCGCGCCCTTGGCGCCGGTGTTCTGGCAGGTCATGACATTGCCGCGCAGATCGACGGCGATTGTGTCTTCGCGGTCCATCCCGCATTTCTGGCCAAGGGCTTCGATTGGGCGGCGTCGCTGGATGGAGGCGTAGAACTCGTCAAGGCGTGTGCCTAGGCCAAAGGCGTTTGGATCCTCGACCAGCGCCTCAAAGATTGACCTCGTGAGGCTGTTCAACTGCGCAGGCTCAAAACGCCCCGTCCCGATGGCGGTCACCGCATCATAGACATTCACCACACCTTCCAGACCCACAAAGACATCCGGGCCAACCTTGTCGGCAAACCAGGCCTTCAGCGCGCCGAGATCATGATGCGTGCGTGTCAGTACCGCATTGAAGGACGTCTTGTCCGGGCGTTCGGCCAGCAAAGCCTCAATCCAGCGACGCGTCTGCGGATCCTCAAGCGGATCAGGCCCGCGCAGATGCTGGCCGGGCCCGTCATGTGAGATCGTGATGGCAATGTCATAGGCCGCGATGAAGTCGAGCTTTTCGCGGCTCAAAAGCGAGCCGTTGGTGATAATGGAGAACCCTGCCGCCGGGAACCGCTCCGCCAGCGCGGGGATCAGCCGCCTGATCTTGGCCCAGTAGAGAAACGGCTCGCCACCCCAAAGCTCAATACTTTCCGGGGCATCGGTTATCCAGCCGTCGAGCTGGACCAGAAAGTGCTCAACATCCACCAGTTTCGAGACCGTAGCATCCGCAATCTGGAATGCCTGATTGCAATAGCTGCAGGCGTAGTTGCACGACAGACCCAGCTGGATTTTTAGAATACGGGGTGCGCGGGACTTGCCAAGGGGCTTGTCTTTCGCCACCCGCGGCGCGGGTGCGAAGACGCCCGGCTCTACCGACAGCGGCAGCCCCTCAGCCTCAGAAGTGTGGGGGTTGTAGCGCATGGTGTGACGGCTGCCGTCACGCGCCTCAAGGGTCAGATCAAACCACATCAGTCAAATAACCTTTCTTCAAGATCGCTGGGCAAGGTGACGCGGAAGTTTGCGACGACCTGCACATGCGGTTTGCTCCCCAAGTGGGGATGCTGGTTGTGGGGGATATGAGAGGGAAAGAAGACCGAGAGCCCCGGCCTTGGATTGACCGAATAGCCGTGGCGGTCCTCAAACGGCAGCCGACCCTCGTCAAAATAGCGCGAAGGATCCTCGATCACAAAGCGCGGAGAACCAACGCTGTTGATCGGTTGCCCCGCACCGCCACCGGTCAGGAAGTGCACGCAGGTCAGATCGCCCTCGCGGCTGTCTTTATGGGTGGAGATGAACGCGCCGGGCTGCATCACGAGGGCGCGGTCTTCGCAATGATCGGGATCAAGGTATTGCGCCCAAGGACCAAGCATGGATCTGGCACAGGCAAAGAGATGCGCCTTCAGGGCTTGGCCCGCTTCGCTACGCTCCAGAATACCACGGACTCGGCGCTTGGCGGCGGAAGGGTTGGCCCCGTCCTCCAGCCCTGCAACGGCAATCGCCTCATCAGCCAATTGCCGGTTCACGGCCCAGTCGACGGGAGCCTCAAAAAATGCGATGCGCGTTGGCCATAGATCGAGCGATGTGTTGCGAACCTCCACCCTCAGCACCTGCAATTGCAGTTGCAGTTGAACGTCTTGCGGTTTGCCGTGACTGACACAGCACCTGACGTCCCTCCGCCGGAGAGGCTTTCGACGTAGCAGTTGCCCACATAAGCGCCAGCATAACTGCTTGCGCTGCCCGACACAGACGCACCAGCCGAAGGTGTACCATTTGTAATGGTCACCGCTGTGATGGTCCCAGATCCGATCGCGGGCTTATTGGCAATGCGCGACCAATCCACAGCACCGCTGTCATCAATCACGATGGTCGTTCCAACCTTATACGCCATGCGGGTCTCCTGTTGCTTGATGTGCCAGGATCTCTGCGAGCCCGGCTTTGCAGTGAGAATTGGGAAGGGTGAGCGAACACAGAACCGGAATGCACATCCGCTCCTCGCCCTTAAAATAGGTGCTGTCATGGGGCACGTGGCCCTCAAAGACGATCATGGACCCCGCCTTCGGCTCCACGGCGTACCAGCCGCCGACATAGGCGTCCGGGTTGTTGCAGGGCCAGAGCCGTTTGCCGACATTGGCTGGATCGTAAAACCGCACGGCACCACGGTGGAGCGATGTCTCGGGGCAATCGGCGTCCAGCACCACGCGCGGATAATAAGTGCAGACGATATCGGTCTGCATATGGGTATGCGCGTTGATGCCCACATTCTCGCGCGAACTGCGGCGCTGCCAGAAGGTGTCCGACATCATCTGAATGTCGCCCGCATGCTCATAGCCGTAGGCCAGCTGCAGATATTCCCGCACCGCCGCTGCCACCATTTGCGCCAGCACGGCGATGGCCGGATCGCGCCGGTCCATCAGAAAGTTATGGCGCAGATGGCCCAGATGATTGGTCTGATCGCCAATGTTGCGGCCGTCGCCTGCATTTTGTATCCGGTTTGCCGCAGCGTCCTCAGCCGCCAGAGCAAAAAGCCGGTCGTTATAGCCTGGCGGCATCTCCCAATGCTTGTGCATGACAAACGCTGGATAGATCATCTGCAACTCGGTGCTGGTCGCGATTTTTAGGCTCATGCCACCACCTCAACACGCAGCTTGCCAATGGCTGTGTAATGCTCAGTGTTGATTTTGACCGCGATCACATCGCCAACCGCAAGGCCTCGGGCCTCGACGCTGATTACGCCATGCCCATTTGCATCCGTGGTAACGCGGCGGCGCGGCAAATAACCGGCATCGGCCTCCAGCTTGAAGGTAGCGGACCGCATGACGGGGCTGCCGTCCGAGGTCCAGACCAGCTGGAACGGCACATCAACCCGACCATCTGGCGCGACCGTGACCACCTCAGTTGTGACTGCATGGAAGTAGAATTGCTTGAACCAGACGCCATCCTTTGGAATGGTTGCATCATCAATCCGCCCGGCAATCACTGTGCCGTTCAACAAGATCGGGTCGGTCTGACACAGCACCTCAATGCGGGCCTGATCAAAGGGCACGTCAAACGGCAAAAAGACCACCAGCGCATTGGCAATGCCCTCGCGGGCCCGATGCCGGAACGACAAATCGATCTTTTCGCGGGCCGATTGCGCAAAGCGGTTGCGCCAGGATAGGGGTCTTCCGCCCTGACCGACCGCGATATCCAGCAAGGAATAATCGACGATCTCATCAACGCCGTTCATACCATCGGCAAAAATATAGGACCGTCCCTTGTAGATCGCCCCGGCGTCCGTGCCCGGCAGATCAGGGATCAGGGTTTCATTGTGCGCAAGATCCACAAAGCCCGCCTTGTTGCCAAAGGCAGGCGGCACCTCAAGGAGTGCCTTTAAATCCGCCCACGCCATGACACCGGCCATGCCAGTGCCAGATCCTGCGGGCACGCGTTCAAAAACAGCAATCCCGGCATAATCCGGCTTGATATCAACCGCGTAATGCAGCGCCCCACCGCAATTGGTGATGGCAAAGAGTCCGATCTCGATCACGGTGCATTCCTTTTCAGCTGTTCGACCTCTACAGCGAGGTCCTTGATGGCCTCGACCAACAGGCCGATGAGATTTCCATACGCGAGGCGCAACACGCCCTCGGCCTCGACCACGGCTTCCGGGGCCACGCGCTGCACATCTTGCGCGATCAGACCCATCT
>Ga0335398_10005023_pt1 | contig 17867 bp, 16 predicted proteins | sample BON03_FD_205742 | JGI IMG/M metagenome (GOLD analysis project Ga0335398, IMG submission 205742) | Freshwater microbial communities from Lake Bonney liftoff mats and glacier meltwater in Antarctica - BON-03 (spades assembly) (version 2) | ecosystem: Environmental > Aquatic > Freshwater > Ice >... | reverse complement strand
GACCGTCAGATCATTTATCGCAACTGCTATTAAGCAGGGCGCTGATCCCGTCGAAGAACTCGTCGGATTGTTTACCCCAAATAGCGAAGAGTATATGAGACTCGCTCGACACCCTGAATAGTTACTGATCAAAAGGCTATTCGTCTAGGGATTGATACTAACCGTTTGTATTCGATACGCCCGAAGTACTATCCGAAACTTCTACATGAAATTGGCACTTTTCCCAATATTCGGACTTACGATTCGAATGGATTACTTTACAACTACTGGGAATCACCAGATGAATGCAAGTCTGGTGCGGCTAGCTTCATTGAAACGATGAACCCTGACTCCGTGTACCGGACATTGAATGACAGTTCTTTTTTCCGTCTTCAAGAGCAGATAGAACGTTTACACGGGGGAGATTTTGACCTAGAGCAGTTGCCCGATGCTGACTACTATGCTGTAATTTTTTGGGGAACAATGTTGGGGAAGGTAAATAATCAGTATGTAGAACCTTGGATACAAAAATCAAAGCAAAACCCGAATGCCAGGATTCACCTTATTTTTGTCAGTTGTGATATTCGTAAAGAGTGGGGAAAAGACTATTGGAAATTATGGGAGCGCCCTAAGTAACTTGATCCGGCAGTTGGAATGCTCCTGATAGTATTGTTTTTTCCGACGGCGTTTTTCATACCCGCATTCAAGATTGATCGCAGCCGAAAAGGGTAATAGAATTCTGAAGTGTAGTATCTCTTTACAAATGCCTAATTTGCTCTAAATGACCAGATTAGGCATTATTTTTTTCTTGCGCTTTTCTCCTTCTTCCGAACCCAACCTTCCGCCAGAGCAATTTCATCCATCGTAGCTTTCCATTTGTCACCTAATTTCTTTTCCTATATTTGTACAACCAAATGGCAGCAGTATTTGCCATGTTAATCCAATGCTTGTACTTGATGCCTTGCAAAGGCTTTCGTCCCACTACAAGCCATTTTTGCTTTTTCTGACCACACAAAACACTGCTATGAAAGCCCTTGACATCTTAAACCGCCTTCAACAAATGGATCAACTCATTCGCCTGAAAGGAACCGGAAGCCCCAACGCTTTTGCGGCTCGGCTCGGCATCTCTCAATCCATGATGTACAATTATCTCAATCTTTTGAAAACATTGGGCGGGCCTATTCGGTATTCCCAGAGGGGCGGTTCCTATTATTATGAGTACCCCGTCACTTTTGAGTTGGGTTACCGATAAAAAAAGAATGAAAAAAATTAAGCATTCCAGTTTTACTGGAATGGTAGGCTCCAAATTCGCCCTAAGTTGCAACTGTGGGCTGACCCGAAACCTCTAAAAGAAGTAGGGCGCGGATGCTGAAAAGCGGAAAGAGTAGGCACCTATCTCAAATCGTTTAATGACATGAAAAAATTAATTCTGATGCTCGCTTTTGCAGTTTTTGGAACTGCACTGTTTGCAAGTAATACTGAACCTTTGCAAAAAACAAGTACGAAACCAATTGATTGTTCTTTTGAAAGGCAATCGTGGACAATTAAATCTGGCCCAGAAGAATTTGTTTATTGCGGTGTTTGTAATGGTGTGATTTATTGCGGACGTGGCGCAACCAAGGAGCTGGCAATCGACGATTTCCTTGCTAAGTGTGAAGCCTTGGGCTGTTGCTAACGGCTATTTTGGCGTTAAGTCAGCATTAAAATAATTCCTGGGAGCTATATTATTATTGAAATCTGATTTAACTAAGTACTTGAGGTTTAAATCTGTTTTTTACCTTGATAATATAGCCACCAGGTTTTCGTACGTTTAAATTCTACATTTATGCATAATGCTTTTTTAATTATTTTGTCGATAATAGGTTTTACATTATCTGCCCAAAGTGACAGTTCTGCTGTTGGCCGGGTGAACTATGTCCAACAAGTTTCGCTTCAAGCAAACAACGAAGGCAATGGAAATACCGCTTTGTTTTTTAATTCGAGGCGCTCTATTTTTATCCATTATGGCGTTCCTGCTACTAGTGAAAACACTTCTAGCGACGAGTTTTATTCCATTCACATTCCAGGTGATCCAGAAGGATTTCCTATATTGAAACTACATGGGGAACGAAAAGTATTTTCTAAGGTACCATGCGTACTTTCACGGCAGCATTGCATTATCGAAGATACATTGGGTGCTGTTAATTGGGTGATTCACTCGAATGCGCACCGTTTATTGGGTTCTTTTGACTGCCAGAAAGCTACAGGTGTTTTCGGAGGGAGAGAATATGAGGTTTGGTTTACTTACGACATCCCCATTCCATCGGGCCCATTCAAGTTGGGAGGATTGCCAGGATTGATTCTTGAAGCCCGCACCTTCGACGATAAGGTTAGTTTTACCTTCTCAAGCATTGAATTCAAACCGTATTTCCCTCAATTAATTCGCATGCCATTATCAGGAAAAAGAACCAATATGAATTATACTCAATTCATTCAAGCTTGTGATGAACGTGTCGAGAATATAAAGAAAGAGCTAAAAGCTCAAGGCCGCAATGTAGAAGACATGCATCGAATTCTAGATACAATAGAACTGGATGTAAATAATTAGCGCCCGTAATTCTTTCCAAATGAACCCGCCATGCAAAACACCTTGGGAACGGCAATCATACTTTTTTGCATTTCTGCCACCATACTACAGGGGCAAAATATCAACGGCTTTGTGCGCGACTCCAATGGCGTGGCTGTCCCTTATGCCAGCGTAGTGGCGACAAGCTGTACCGACGAACTGGTTTTGTCCTTTACTTCTACCGATGAAAATGGGGCTTATACATTAAGCTTCAAAACTGATTGCGACAGCATTGTATTGACTGCCCGCAGCCTTGGATACAAGTCCGCTTCCCATAAAATATCGCTTCGCCCGACTCCCCAAACGCTCGACTTCGCCTTGGCGGCTACGGTGCTCCAAGAAGTCCTCATTCGGGGGAAAACGCCGCCTGTCATAGGACGAAAAGACACCACGGAATTCAATGTAGCATCCTTCTCCGACAGCACGGAATTCTCGGTAGAAGACCTTTTGAAAAAACTGCCCGGTGTGCGCGTGAGTGAAGACGGTCGCATCAGTTACAACGGCAAGTTGGTAGAGCGCGTGATGATCGAAGGCGACGACTTGTTCAGCCAAAACTATCAGATTGCCACCCGGAACATCCGCGCTGATATGATCTCGAAAGTTCAGGTAATCGACCGCTATGAGGAAAACCCCGTGTTGAAGAACCTGCGGCAATCCGACCGAATGGTGATGAACCTAAAAATTAAACCCGAACGAAAACGAAGCCTTTCCGGCAGTATAACAGGTGGCCTAGGTTATGGCGAAGCATTAAAATCAAAAGGTCATACCAACCTTTTTTCCCTGAGCAGAAAAGATAAAGCCTACCTCATTGGTTCTGCCAACAACACTGGCCAAATTGGCAACACCGGAATGGATTTTGGCGACCGCTTCGATCCAGACAGGGCTTCGATCCAAAAAAATCCGCTCCAGACAAATGGGTTGATCCAATCCCCTCAAATGAACGGCGTCGGATTGCCCAGAGCCTACACGGCCGGGAATAAAAGCGGGCTGCTTTTTCTCGGCGAAGTGTTGCCCATTACGCCCAATACCAAGATTAAGCTAACGGCCTTTTTAGGCCATGACCGCGTTCGACAGGAATCAAGCAGTGCAACCCGCATCTTGTTGCAACCCGATATGCTGGACATTTCAGAACAAAAGGCGCTTGCACAAAAATGGACAAGCCGAAACATCCAAACAGAAATCGACTTTTTTTCGCCGAACAAAAAGCAGTCCATCCGGGCATTTATGAAGATCAATGACAAGCCCAGCGGCAGCAACTTGCAAATACTGCGCAACCAAACTGGCAGCGAAGCTTCTAAAGTGGCCAGCTTGACGGATGAAAATGCCCAAGAAGCATTCTTTTCCGCAGAATACACCATCAAAACCAGCGCGAATACCGCCTTCCAATTGGCGGGAAAATCGGCCTGGAGTTCGGGCAATTACTTGTTGCAACCTCAGTACAACTGGTATCCAGCGTTTTTTGGGCTAGATTCTGCCTTCATTAACCTTACTCAAAATGCCCGCCAGCGGCAAAATAAAAATGTGTTTTTGGGCAGAATCCTCGCAAATCGCAGGGCATTTCAAGGGCAATTGGAAGCCGGCATAGAAACCTATAATGGGCAAATTGAGTCCCAAATAAGTTTAAAAAACGCATTGGGCAATACAAGTACCTTGGACGATGCCTTGTACATCAATGACCTGCACCTAAACGCACCCAATTATTTCGCCAACCTGGGCCTCTCCCGCCAAATCGGGGCCTTGAAGGTTCAGGTACGCCTGAACCAACGCTACCAACCACAGCGCATTTCGGCGCCCAGCATCCCTACTTCAACACTTCGGCAATGGTCGACAGAACCTACCCTTGGCCTTCGCTATGAATTCAATGAAAAAACGTCGCTGGGCAGTTCCTATAAATTCCGGCAAGAAAATGCCAACATGAAGACGCTTTTGCCCGCCTATATTTTCACGGATTACCAATCCATCCAGCGCGGGCTGCCCTCCCTCGAATTTATGCCCGGCCATAATGCTGGGCTGAATTTTAATTTTAACGACCGCCCCAAGCAGTTCTCGTATTATATCAGCAGTGGCTTTCAAAACAGCGGCAAGCAATTTGGCGGGCAATACCAGATCGATCCATATTTCAGCATTCAAGAGCGTTTCAGGCCAGTGCAAACGATGTCGTTTTCCATCAATGCAAATTCCAGTAAATACCTGAAAAATATTAGTTGCCGGGTTGAATTGGGTGCCGGTATGCTCAGCATGAGGGAAACCGCACGCATCAACAGCGCAGAATCGCTCCATTTGAACACACGCATCCAAAGCCTGAACTTCAGCTTCGGCACCGCTTTCGACACTTGGGTAAATGTAATTTTGGGCGGCCAAGGCAGCTTTACCACCTTGAGCAATACGGTATCTCCAACTACTGTACAGACTTCAAACCTACTGTCAACGCTGCAAATAAAGGTGAGGCCGTCTAAAAAATTCGACCTGAAATTAATGCTGCACCACGCCGCCAATCGGGTGGATAAAAACGCTGGATACCGCCATTATTTTGCCGCAGACGGGGTAGCTTATTTGCGCCTGCCAAAATGGCGGAGCAGTGTTGACATTGAAGCCTTTAACCTATTGGGTAGTCGGCAATTTGGACAAGTAACTGCCGATGCCTTCATTTGGAACGAAGCAACAGTTATGGCAGTAAGGCCCTTTTTTGTTTTGAGTTGGGATTTTAGTTTTTGATGGATATTTCGATAGCTGATTCAAAAACTTCGCTTAAAAAGTTGATTGTAATTCACTAACCTAAATTTTTATGTTCAACAGAATCGCTATTACCGCCTTTTTATTCCTTGCCTTTGCGCTCTTTTCTTGCAAAAAGGAAGACGGAATCTCCTATTGGGGTACTACATCTGCATTAAAGAGTGGAGCGGCATGGAGCGGAAAAATCAGGGCAACTTCAAATCCTTTTGCTGGCCAAAAATTTGATATTGAAATTAGAAATCACGACAGCGAAGGGTATTGGATTTCGAGCCTCAGTTTTTATAAAATCCTGCTCAAAGAAGGCAAGTACAACCTTTCAAACACTTTAAATCAACCTCCTGACGATTCTTTATCTGGCGCTTTATATGCAGACGGGCATGATGACCAATTGCACAATTTTTATAAAATTGCACAAAACGATTCACTCAGCTATCTGGAAGTTACCAGCTTCGACAAGAAAAAATCAGAAATCAAAGGGCGTTTTAACCTGACACTCTGGCGCCGGAAAGACTTGCCCGGCAGTTGGAATGCTCCTGATAGTATTGTTTTTTCCGACGGCGTTTTTCATACCCGCATTCAAGATTGATCGCAGCCGAAAAGGGTAATAGAATTCTGAAGTGTAATATCGCTTTGCAAACGTCTAATTTGTTCTAAATGAGCAGATTAGGCGTTTTTTTCTTGCACTTTTCTCCTTCTTCCGAAACCAACCTTCCGCCGCATCAATTTCATCCATCATAGCTTTCCATTTGTCACCTAATTTCTTTTCCTATATTTGTACAACCAAATGGCAGCAGTATTTGCCATGTTAATCCAATGCTTGTACTTGATGCCTTGCAAAGGCTTTAGTCCCACTACAAGCCATTTTTGCTTTTTCTGACCACACAAAACACTGCTATGAAAGCCCTTGACATCTTAAACCGCCTTCAACAAATGGATCAACTCATTCGCCTGAAAGGAACCGGAAACCCCAACGCTTTTGCGGCTCGGCTCGGCATCTCTCAATCCATGATGTACAATTATCTCAATCTTTTGAAAACATTGGGCGGGCCTATTCGGTATTCCCAGAGGGGCGGTTCCTATTATTATGAGTACCCCGTCACTTTCGAATTGGGTTACCGATAAAAAAAGAATGAAAAAAATTAAGCATTCCAGCTTTACTGGAATGATATGCTTCACATTTGCCCTAAGTTACAACTGTGGGCTGACCTGAAACCACTAAAAGAAGTTGGGCGCGGATGCTGAAAAGCGGAAAGAGTAGGCGAAACTTGTACTTAGCTTTCTTGAAAGCTTAAATTTAACCCAATTATTTATGAAAAAAATATTTATAATGGTCTTTTTTACAATTTTGACCAACTTGGCATTTGGGAATAATGTACATTCTGCCGTCAAAACTTTTCCCAATATTAACAACCCCGTTGTTAATAGCGATGACCTAAACGGGATAAACTGGATAGACGTGCTGTCTCAGGAGCCTCAGATATGCATTTATTGTGCAACTTGCGATGGCCTTCCAGTTTGTATTAGTTGTTATTGTCTCGAAGTTGAAAAGTGCAGAAATTACCTATATAATACTCTTGCAAACTAGGTTGTTGTTATGACATAACGCCTAATGGAGATTAGTTTTGGCACCCTTCAGTATTCAAAATTTAACAATTTAAAAAAAAACGCAACATGAAACATTTTTTTTCTAACAAATCAGTAATTCTTTTTTTTCTATTATTTTTCTCTATTTCAGCATTCGGAAAAGGAGCATGGGTTTATAGCTATTCCACAGAAAAGTGGCATTTTTTCCCAACATTGTGTTGTCAGCAATTTATTATTGACTGGCCATTGGGTGATATGTGTTTCAACATAGATAATTCATGTCAAGCAAGACCTGGTGGTGATAAAGATGAACGAAATTCAGGCGAAAGATTAGATGCTGAAACGCCTTCGTTTTCATCCCTAACAGAAGTATGTCAATTTGAGCTTATTGTTGACGCAACGGGTAATGGCACAATTTTTCAAGGAAACAAAAGAGTTGCAACACTAACTCCAGATGGTCTTAGCACGTTTTTTAGTGAAAAACCATGCTTTTTTACCTCGAATGAAGTTAGTCTCACAGTGGAAGGAAATAGAATAATATCTCATGATGATGGGAGTCAGATTGCAAAAGTTAAAGATGGTGTTATTGCCCATTCTGCTGTTGATCTCGGGCAGTTGAGTGCCGAACAAGTGCAGATGATACAAAGAATAGGTACTCCAGCCCCAAAGGAAATCAGGCAAAAATATAACCTTGAGATAGTTCCTAATCCAGTTTCAGAAAAATCAACGCTTACAATAATTTCAGCGCGGAATCAGACCGCCAAAGTGAAATTGGTTAACTTGTATGGTAATGTAATTAAACAATATTCAATGGAGCTTATACATGGTCAAAACACCCTTGTTTTAGATTTTAAAGAATATAATCCAGGTACGTATATTGTTGTAGTAGAAACGGAGGAGGTTTTCCTTAGTGAAAAAATAATAAAGCAATAACGCACCTCCTCGAACTTTTTGTTTTATTGCAAAGTGGTTGTGAAACTAACATGAATCGGAGACTGCATTCGAATCGAAGGCTTTAGAAGATCGAATTTCACAACCACTTTATTTTATTATAACTATTCAGAAAATTAATTTTGGTTACTAATGAGAAAGTTAACAATTTTTTCTTTTTGCTATTGCCTATCTTCTATCCTATGGGCGCAGAAAGACAGTATCCCTATTGGTCAGGTTATTTATATACAACAGGTTAATTTGCCTAGTGAGATTCAAAACAATGGATATGCAACCCTGCTCTTTAATCAAAACAGCTCTATTTATAGACACAATAGTGCTCCCAAACGGGACTCTTCATTTTCTTCCGAAAGATTCCTTTAATCAACTTTGTCAGGAGATATTGAAGGCTTCCCGATTTATAAAATTCATTCAGCCCGCAAAATGTTTTGTAAAATACCTTGTCGTAGGATAAGTAGGGAACATTGTATTGTTCTTGATACTTTTGGTGCTATTGATTGGATGTTGCACACATAACATAAGCACTTCGGCAAATTTGACTGCCGAAAAGCGACTTGTAGTTTTAGAGGGCGCGAATATGAAGCTTGGTACTGATCAATGGATATTTCACTCGTTGTGCTGGCCGTGGGTCTTCTGGTGATTCAAACGCACCCACAAGCAAATTGCAACCGTTTTTTGATTCCATTTTTTACCTTTGAATTTCAAAGGTATGTCACAGCGCTAAGTCTCAGGCACTATAGGAAGAAAAGCCGCGAGGCATCTGCCATGGGGGCCGGGGGTGAGGCTTAAATCGCCGCCTCAAACTGCCGCAAAAACCGCACATCATTCTCAAACAACAACCTGATATCCCCAATTTCATACAGCCGCAACGCCTGGCGCTCAATGCCCATTCCAAAAGCAAAGCCGCTGTATTTTTTGGAATCAATGCCGCACATTTCCAGTACATCAGGGTCGACCATGCCGCAGCCCAGGATCTCGAGCCAGCCAGTGCCTTTGGTCAGGCGCGAATTTTTCTCCGTTTCGGTACCCAGCCAGATGTCCATTTCAGCCGATGGCTCGGTGAAGGGGAAAAATGAAGGCCGCAAGCGGATTTTGGTGGTGCCGAACATTTCCTTGGCGAAGTAATACAGGGTTTGCTTCAAATCGGCAAAGGAGACACCTTCATCTATATAAAGCCCTTCTACCTGGTGAAACTGACAGTGGGAGCGGGTGGAAATGGTTTCGTTGCGGTACACTCGACCAGGTGCGATGATGCGGATGGGCGGCTCGCGGCGCTGCATCACCCGCGCCTGCACGGGCGAGGTATGCGTGCGCAGGAGCATTCCTGGGGCATCCACCACGTAAAAAGTGTCCTGCATGTCGCGGGCGGGATGATCCTCTGGCGTATTCATGGCAGTGAAATTATGCCAATCGTCTTCTATTTCAGGCCCATCGGCTACGCTGAAACCCATGCGGGCAAAAATTTCCACGATCCGATTCATGGTCACCGCAATGGGATGCCGGGAACCGAGCGCGAGGGGCTCGCCGGGTGCCGTGAGGTCGAGCGCGAGGCTGTCAACGGATTGCGCCTGCGCTTCAAACGTTACTTTCAGGGATTGAAACTTCGCCTCCGCTTCTTGCTTGAGGGTATTCATCAACTGGCCGTAATCGCGTTTACGCTCATTGGGCACATTGGCCATTTCGCCCATCAAGCTTTTAAGCAGCCCTTTGGAGCCGAGGTACTGGATGCGAAAGGCTTCCAGGGCTTCGGCGGTTGCAGGCGCTTCGGCAGCTATGGTGGTTTGGGCTTGGAGGGCTTTTTCGAAAATATCAGACATAAAAAAAAAGGTTTCAGGTTTCAAGGTTTCAGGTTGTTCATTGGCTCGGCAAAAGCAAGGTTTCAAGGTCGCGTTTCTGGCTGTTTTTGAAGAATGTTTCGCAAAGGTCAGAAAAATGCTGCTGTGCTACCCTTCCCTTGCTGCTTTTTTCTCAACTTTGCGGTGAATTATACATCCACCCTCCTTTTGCTTTTACCTGCCGTAACCTTCCTTCCTTCCTTAGCTTTGGCTACGGCAGGTAAAGGCGAAGGAAGGAAAACTCCCACGACTTGAGCATCCAGTAACCAGCATCCAACAATGAGCAAACTAAAATACCGTCGCGTCCTCCTTAAACTTTCGGGCGAAAGCTTGATGGGCAACCAAAAATTCGGCATTACCGCCGAAATGCTCCAGCATTACGCCAGCCAAATCAAAGACCTGCAAAAGATGGGCGCCGAGGTCGCTGTCGTGATTGGCGGCGGCAATATTTTTCGCGGCATTCAATCGGAAGGCTCCGGTATTGAGGGCGTCACGGGCGATTATATGGGTATGCTGGCCACTGTAATCAATGGCCTTGCCTTGCAAAGCGCCCTTGAAAGCATAGGGGTTCAAACCCGCTTGATGACTGCCTTGAAGATGGAAAATGTCGCAGAGCCTTACATTCGCCGCCGCGCCATGCGACACCTTGAAAAAGGTCGCGTGGTGATTTGCGCCGCCGGAACGGGCAACCCATTCTTTACCACCGACAGCGCCGCGGCACTCCGGGCCAGCGAAATCCGCGCCGATGTTATCCTCAAAGGCACGCGTGTCGATGGCATCTACAACGCCGACCCGGAAAAAGATCCGATGGCAGTAAAATTCGACAAGCTTACCTTCGCCCGCGTTATCAGCCTGGGACTGGAAGTAATGGACATGACAGCCTTCACCCTCTGCCAGGAAAACAACATGCCGATCATCGTTTTTGACATCAACAAACATGACAATCTGCGGAGTATTTTGATGGGAGAAGCCATTGGGACGCTCGTGCAAGGCTAAAAAGAGGGAGTTTCATGGTTTCATGGTTAAAAGGTTTCAGGGTTTACGCGAGTAGTACGTGGCCTTGAAACTATCTTCCAAATTTGACAACAGATCGCGTAAACCCTGAAACCCTAAAATCCTGAAACCTTTAAAATTATGAAGATAATTTCTTATAACGTCAACGGCATCCGCTCCGCCATCAACAAAGGTTTTCTTGATTGGCTGGCAGTGGAGAAGCCCGATATTGTTTGTTTGCAGGAAATCAAAGCCATGCGCGATGATGTGCCGCTGCTGGAACTGGAGGCATTGGGCTATCACCATAATTGGTTTTCGGCAGAAAAAAAAGGGTATAGTGGCGTGGCCATTTTTTCGAAAACAGCACCTGATCAAGTGATTAATGGCTGTGGCGTACTCGATTATGACTGTGAAGGCCGCATCCTCCGCGCCGATTTCGGGGAACTAACCTTACTCAATTGTTACTTCCCTTCCGGCACCACCGGCGATCATCGCCAGGGTTTCAAAATGGAATTTTTAGGCTGGTTTTTCAACTATATCCAGGAGCTGAAAAAGGAGCGCCCAAACCTTATCATCGTAGGCGATTACAATATTGCCCATACTGAAATTGACATCCACGATCCAAAAGGCAATAAAAAAAGCTCCGGCTTTTTGCCGGAAGAGCGGGAATGGATGACGCGCTGGTTCGAGAGCGGCTTTACGGATGCCTTCCGATACGTCAATCCTGCATTGGTTGAGTACAGCTGGTGGACCTTCCGCGCAGGCGCACGGGGCAACAACAAAGGCTGGCGCATTGATTATCAATCAGTGTCCAACAATTTGAAAGATAAAATCGTGGCCGCCCGGCAGTTGACTTCGGTGGTGCATTCGGATCATTGTCCGGTGGTGTTGGAGATTGCGTACCCCTAACGAATACCAAGCAGTTGTGTCATTCCGACCGTAGCGAGGAACCTGAGTTGGGATATAATACCAGGTTCCTCGCTACGCTCGGAATGACACAACTGCTTAATATTCAGCATAGTTCAACGGGGATACCCGACTATGCGGAACTGTGTACATACGATAGGTTTTTATAAACGCAGAGGTTTTGGGCATTAATCAGCCACACCCATCCTGAACCCCAATGTACTAAATCCCCCCGCCTCAAAATGTTCAATCCGAATGGTATGCCGACCGCCCAGCGTCACCTTGATTTCGTCCGTTGCTGGCTCGTGTACATTCCAATGATCCAGGATCATTTCTTCATCTACATAAAGTCGGGCACCGTCATCGGAAGTCAGATGAATGACGTATTCGCCGGGGGCAATATCGAAAGTTGTGCTGCTTTCGGTCGCGAATTTGTCTTCGTTCACCCCTTCAGCAGGCTTTCCCCACCAAGCGAAATAAAGCTCATCCACCGACTGTTCCGCCACTGGTTTTTCGCTTGAAAAATTTTCAGCGGGCATTTCCCCATCGTAATTGAAATATTTCACCTGCCAATTCAGCTTTTTCTCAAAACGTTTAAAATCAAAGGAATACGGCCTTCCTGCGGCAATTTTTTCACCAAAAACGGTGGTGATCGTTTGTGGACCGATGTAGCTGAAAAGAATTTCTATCGCATCGGCGGCAGGGTCGCGCTCCACGGTGATGCTACTCGGGATGGTGCCTTGCTTGGCGCTGACGGTTTTTACACCTTTTAAACTGGAGATGCGCCAATCGCCGGAAGGGCCCAGCAGATCGAAGCTGTAGATATTGCCCGCTATGGTATCGAGCATGGCAATCGGGCGGCGGAAATCGAATGGGCCCCATTCATCCACGATGATAAATTGGCGGCCTTGCGGGAAGCCGTCCGGCAGCACGGCCAGCATACCATCGGCCAGGCTGTCGGGCTCATGCAATTCGCTAAACGGGATGTCCAAGGCAGCGTAGGGGTTTTCTGGCTCACCAATATGGCTGAAGTTGACGTTTTTGGAATCTGCTATGCTGGGGTTTTTCCAAACTGCACTGATTTGTTCCTTCGTTCCGTAAATATCGTTGCGCAGGAATTTCATCCCCTCATTTGGCTTCGGGGTTTCCAATACGTTTTCAAAACCGAAAAACAAATTTTCTCCATTAATGGAAATGTTTTCTGAGTTGCTGATTTTCAAAGGTTTGCGCACCTCTAAAAACACATTTCGGTCGATAACGCCGTCGCGGTTTCGGGTATCCCGCTTTTGAGCGTAGCCCCAGTCACTGGGCTGTGATTCCCGCGCCCAAAGGTTGATGCCCGTGGAGTCGCCCATAAAGAGGTTGCGGCTGATGGTATTTTGCTGGCCATGCTCGATGGCGATGCCCGTTTTACAAGTGGCGATGAGGTTGCCCATGAAAGTGGATTCATAGCTGTATCCGCCCCAGATGCCGTAGGTACATTCCTGGATGAGGTTGCCCTGGATTTTGTTGCGGGAAAAGGTGACTTCGATGCCGTTGGTGGGTGCACGACTGAAGTCATTTCCGTAGATAAAATTGTCGTTGCAACCGCCTTCGCCGCTGTCCATGGTACTCTGGCCTGCCCAGAGAAAAAGCCCGTCGCCGGAGTGCGTGGCCGAGTTAAAAGCGATCAGGTTTTCGTTGCTTTGCTCGTATAAAAGGATGCCCGCCGAGTCTTGGCCACGCGCATAAAAGTCATGAGAGTATCCACGAACGTTCCAATCTAACATATTGTGCATCAATTTATTGCGACTACTTTTATACAAACCAATACCCAATCCCGAGTTAAAGTGGAAAAAGTTGTTGTACACGGTGCCCTCGTCGCAACCCGTCAGGAGCAAGGCGTTCTGGTTGCCTGTTGCCCGGCAACCTTTGACGGTCAGCGCGCGGCAGTTTTTAAGGTAAAATGCCGCGCCATAGCGCATCCATTCATCTTTGTCGTTGTGGTGGTAACTGAGCCAATCCGAGAAGTCTTCCCGCTCGCGGATGGATTGCAATTGGGGGCGGTAATTGTAGGAGAAGTCGCAGTTTTCGAGGCGCAGGTTATCGGCGCCGTTGGCAAACAAGGCTATTTTAAAGCCCCGCACAACCGCGTTTTTCAAGGTGATATTTTTGCCTTTGATTAATATGGCCAAGCCAGTGAATTTGTCGGGGCGTGTTATGTCAGCGGCACTTCGGAGCTCAGCAGCTTTAAAATCCACGGTAATACCATCACCTTCAATGGTGATGGTAGCGGCGAGTGCTGAAAGGTCCACTGGTTCGGCGTATGTTTCTGCGCCTGCCTCCAGAATGTATTGATCCGTTTTCACCAAACAGGATTTACGGATCACCATTCCTTGGGTGAGGGTTATTTCGGTGTTTTGGGCATTAATTAGTATCGGCAGAAGTAGGAATAAAATAAGCCGGTAGTGTTTCATAATTGAATTTTTTTTGGCAAGCAACTGTACACGAAATTCTTTTTTACAAAAAAGGTTGGGCAATTGATTTTTCGTCGTAAATTTGTAACCCTTGTATAAGGTTGACTAATTTGGTTATGAAAGAATATTTGACATTATCAGAAGCCTCTGAATTAATAGGCAAAAGTAAAGAAACTTTAAGAAGGTGGGATCGGGAAGGCAAATTGTCTGCTGTCCGGGAGCCTTTGAGCAATTATCGAGTTTATAAAAAGGAACATATTTTGACTTTATTTTCAGATTTTTTAGCAGCTGACGTCCACGAAACAGTTTCGAATTTTGTCCAGCCCGATAATGAGTACAAGGTATTGGAACTGTTTGCTGGGGCTGGCGGATTGGCCATTGGAATGGAAAAGGCGGGTCTAAAATGTGTTGCATTAAATGAAATCGACAAATGGGCTTGTCAAACGTTGAGAAAAAACCGACGGGAATGGAAAGTACTTGAAGGCGATATTAAGTCCTTTGACTTTTCGGAATACCTCAACAAAGTTGATGTAGTGACTGGAGGGTTTCCTTGTCAGGCATTTAGTTATGCCGGAAAAAAACTGGGCTTGTCGGATGCAAGAGGGACGCTGTTTTATGAATTCGCACGGGTTGTACAAGAGGTTAATCCACTCATCTGCATTGGCGAAAATGTGCGTGGGCTATTAAGCCATGAAAACGGCAGAACACTTCAGGGCATGATTTCTATTTTGGATGAAATCGGATACAGCGTAGTTCCGGTGCAGGTGCTAAAGGCCATTAATTACAAAGTACCACAAAAAAGAGAACGCTTGATTTTGGTAGGTATTCGGAAGGATATTGCTATTGATTATGAATACCCAAAGCCTTATAAAAAAATATACACTTTAGTAGATGCCCTAAAAAAGGGATCGTTATTTGACAGTAATGTACCCGCGTCAGTTGGGGCAAAATATCCCAAAAGTAAAAAGGATGTATTGGACTTAGTGCCACCAAAAGGATATTGGCGTGATTTACCAATAGACATCCAAAAAGAATTTATGGGTGGCAGTTTTTATTTGGGCGGCGGCAAAACTGGAATAGCGCGGAGGATTGGATGGGACGAGCCATGCTTGACGCTTACTTGCAGTCCGGCTCAAAAACAGACAGAAAGGTGCCATCCAGATGAAACCAGGCCGTTTACTGTCCGAGAATATGCAAGAATTCAAACTTTTCCCGATGATTGGAAGTTCGAAGGCTCCATTGCGCAGCAGTACAAACAAATTGGGAATGCTGTGCCCGTAAATTTGGGAAGAGAAATTGGCTACTCTATTATCAAGTTTTTAAACCAATCCTATAGTTTATCGAAACCGAGATAATAACTGAAATTTTCAAAAGTGATTTGATCCAGGATGCTTCTGTTTGATATAGCCGTTTCCATCCTAATTTCGTCGATTGCCGAGTTTTTTAATGGTACATTTGTTTTTTCAAGCGTTAGGAGGTAGTCCTTAATGGCAATCGGCAAAGCCCGATAAAGCTGAAACAATGCATCATCTTGGCCGGAAAGGAGCTCATAGAACTGATCTCCTGATATTTTGAACACCCTGCTATGGCTGTATTCTTTGCCATTGATTATCGCAGTCCACTTTTTTGTAAAACTTTTCTTTGCCAATATTTGAACCCAATAACAGTTTGCCATTTTGTAGGTATCGGCATAATTGCTCAATTTTTGAAACAAACTTTCTGCCGATTTGCTATTCATCGTGTTGTGTTTATTTTTAACATCAGCAAAAAGATTGTTGTCAATGGCTTTTATGTCAAAACCACTCCTGTTCCCCACTTCAAAACCATCGATACCCCCTAAAACTTGTTCGTGAAAAGTGCCAATGAAGTTGTTGATTGACTTATCTATTTGCCGGAGTATCTCGCCTTGGATAAGACTGTCTTCATTTATATCATTAAAGGCAGCGTCAAATGCGAGCTTGATTGTATCCACTTTATTTGAGTAAAAATTTTTTTTTGTGATATTGTTTTTCGCCAGCAAATAGGAATTATGCAGGTTCTTGATGCAATGGAGCAAATGGTCATCCGAAATAAAATCTACGTATTTGTTTTTCATAAAACGATTGGTTGTTTTTGTACCCAAGCATTATTCCAAAACAGAATCACACTGTTTTAGAAACGCAAAAATAGGTGAAAACCCCACTATCTTCGCCCCCATGTTTTCTACCACACAAAAAATAGGCATTCTCGGCGGCGGCCAGCTGGGTAAAATGCTTTGCCTCGCCGCTGCCAACTGGGATTTCAAAACCTATATCCTCGACCCCACAGAGGGGTGCCCCGCCAGCCAGGTTTGCACCCAACATACCCTCGGTGATTTTAGCAACTACGACGACGTATTGGCTTTCGGAAAAGATAAAGACCTGATAACCATAGAAATAGAGCATGTAAATACCGATGCGCTGAGGGCGTTGCAGGCACTGGGGAAAATAGTTCATCCCAACCCCGACGCACTTGATGTCATTAAAGACAAGGGTTTGCAGAAGGACTTCTACCACAAAAATGGTATTCCGACGGCGCGATATGAGGTGTTTGAAGATGAACAGGCCTTGTACAAAGCCATCGAAGCAGGGCGCTGGCATTTTCCATTGGTGCAAAAAACACGCACTGCTGGCTATGATGGCAAAGGCGTTGCGGTACTGCGGACAAAGGAAGACCTTGAAACAAAACTCTTGAAAGGCGCCTGCATCGCGGAAGAATTAGTGGATGTTCAGGTAGAGCTGGCCGTCATCGCCGCCAAAAACCCTGATGGGGAAGTAGCTGTCTTCCCAGCGGTGGAAATGGATTTTCACCCCGAAGCCAATCTGGTAGAATTCCTGCTTTGTCCGGCCAGGGTGTCCAACCTGGTGGAGGCCGAAGCGGAGGCGTTGGCCGAGCGTGTTATTCGGGCCCTGGATATTTGTGGACTACTCGCCGTTGAATTGTTCCTGACCAAATCGGGCGAACTGCTGGTCAACGAATCAGCACCACGGCCCCATAACAGCGGGCACCATACCATAGACAGCGCCATCACCAGCCAGTTTGAGCAACACCTGCGCGCCATCACCGGGCTCCCGCTCGGCTCCGGCACCCAGAAAGTAGCGGCCGCCGTAATGATTAACCTGCTCGGTGGAGCAGGGCAGAAGGGACCCGTGCAGTACGAAGGCGCGGAGCAGTGCCTGGCACTGGATGGGGTTTACCTGCACCTGTATGGCAAGGAACTCACTTCCCCATTCCGGAAAATGGGCCATGCGAATATTACGGCAGACTCCATTGAAGCGGCAATTAAAAAGGCGGATTTGGTGAAAAAGTATTTGAAGGTAGTTACGGTGGACGGTGGACGGTAGACGGTTTGCATAACATTTGATCTTTGGCTTGGTATTTATTTTCACTTCCTAAGCTGATATTACCTGCATTTTTTTGGGCTTAAAGTGCTGAAAATCAATGCTAAATAATTGAGCAGATGATGTGCAAACCGTCCACCGTCCACCGTCTACCGTCCACCGTTTTATTTTTTTTACGAAATTGTTCACGCTTTCCCTGCCCCCAGCATTAACCTGCAAAACCACATGAAAACGACCCCAAACCTCAGCCCCGACCAACCATTAATCCCTTGAACACTAATCCCCACTTCACCAGATGTGCCCTGGGCCCCCGCTTCGGTTATTTTGGCAAAACACGAAACATTAGACTTGTTGCGGTGAGAATAAGAGAAATGAGTAGCTTTAGGGCAAAAAGCAAACATGGAGAATTTTTCATACCCCAAGAACAACCGAGAGTGGCGGGCGACCACAGGAATGGACGAGCTCC
>Ga0335398_10005021_pt1 | contig 17870 bp, 16 predicted proteins | sample BON03_FD_205742 | JGI IMG/M metagenome (GOLD analysis project Ga0335398, IMG submission 205742) | Freshwater microbial communities from Lake Bonney liftoff mats and glacier meltwater in Antarctica - BON-03 (spades assembly) (version 2) | ecosystem: Environmental > Aquatic > Freshwater > Ice >... | reverse complement strand
GGGCGGGGCCCCGCCCCTCGCCCCTCCCCCCCCCCCCCCCCCCCCCCCCCCCCCCCCCCCCCCCCCCCCCCCCCCGCAATCTGACGGCGAGACGCGGCTGCTTGCTCACGGTCGGACGGTACCACCGCGCTCCGTCCGATGGCGCACCGTCTTGCTGTGCCGCTTCGCGTGGTGTTCCATGACGAGCTTCAGGCAAAACTGCGACATGGACACGCCAGGGAGGATCTCGTCGGAAGGGAAAATGGCATCAAATGGCTCGTGGTGCTCCCATGCCTTGCGCAGCGAAGCGAGGGCCCTGCGGACGTCCGCAACGCTCAGCTGTGTCAGATCTGACATGCACTCGCTTTGCATACCATAACAAAATTGGCCGAATGGTGCGGACGAGCCGCCCCCGCTTTTTGTGCGCGACAGCTCTCGCGGCACTGGACGATCCCGCGCGCGAGCTGGCGACTCAGCGCCTAGGCGCTCTGGACGCGGCCATGGGCCTCTCCTATGCCAAGGGCATCCGCGACGACAGTCGCCTTGCCTACCTTCACGCCACGGGACAGCTCGCCGCCTCGCCCGACGTGGTTCTCTCCGAGATGGCGTTCATCCAGTGGCTCTCGGAGGCGACGGACTACCAGGCCATGTGCGAGGCCACACTGCCACTCCTCGCCACCCGCGCCAAATCGATCCACGCAATCCGCGACTGGGCGGCCGTGTGGCGGGTCACCCGCCAGTACGGACCCGAGCTGCTCAAGTGCCACTTGGTCCACCTCGCCGGGGGTGTGCCCAACCTGCTGGCCGATGCCACGGCCGGTGCCGCGGCCCGGGGCGAGTGATGGGCGGGACAATGCGCGAGTGTTTTAGATGCCCGGCCCCACTGGTGGTTGGGCCGGTGGTACAAAGTGGACACATGTGGCGGTATACCCATGCAGCCGGGTCCGACGCATCTCAAACGGTGTCACCTCCCCCGCATACACACATGCACTGTCCAGTATTTTTTTCAATTGCACTACACAAACTCCCCGCGCGCAATGTCCGCCGCTCACACATGCTCCTTCGAAGACAGCAAGGCGCTGTTCCACTACCGCTGCTCCGACCCCGAGGCGGGGCGGGTGACCCACGGCACCATCCCCTGGAGCACGGTGGAGAGCGCACCCCACAGCGCCCCGCTAGTGGAGGCGGTCAAGGCCTACGCCTACCGCGACCTGCACCCCTCGCTATCGACGACTTCGCCCGACACATCGGCCCTGCAGTGCGACATCCTTGGCGTGGCGGTGAGCTCAATCGAGAACGCCACAGAGGCCCGCAAGGTGGGGATCCGCCGTGGCTTCGCGCGTAGCTGTGCCCCGGCGTACAATGCCAACGAGGCCGGGGTGCGCAACGATTATACATGCCACTACTCGGGAGGCATCATCGACGACAAGGGTCGCCGCGGCTCGCATCCGCTTCGGGTGACCCGCGGCACCTCTTCTCGTGTGACGCCGGGATGGGCGTCTCCGACGAGCTAATGCAGGACGTCAAGCTCGCGACGTACCTGCGGGCCGGGGGTGACGCGGCGCAGATGGACCTCGACGGTTTCGCCTGCGACGTGAACTCGATTCCGCTCTACTAGACGCGAAGGCGCATCTCCGCGGCCATCCGCGCAATCATCGGGCGAATCTCGACGGGGAAGTCAGCTCCGAGGGGCGGCTCGGTGCGCGTCGCGGCCTCCGCCAGTTGCATGCCGGACTGGGCCTGCGCGAGGAGGACCTTGAGCTTCTGCGTTTCGTCGCCGTCGGGGGGCTGGTCCTTGTTATTGAGGCGGGACCAGACGTAGTTCGTCGTACAGACGCCCTCGCGCATGACCGACAGCGAGTGGGCCGTCGACGCGCCGTCAACGGCGGTGACGACGACGCGCACAGCCTCGAGGTAGGCCACCTGCAGCATCTTGCGGGCGACCGCGGCGGCGCTCTGCTGGGAAGCGTGGACGGTGCTCGCGAGCGCGGTTTCGCCCGTGCCGCCACTGACGAGGGCGGAGACGGGGAGCTCGGCCATCTTCTTGTCGTACATGGCGTGCTGGACGACCGCCCCGGTCTTCTTATTGCACTGCTTCGTGTGGTTGATGAGGACGTTGTTGCCCCTGGACTCCTTCGCCTTTGCCTCGTTCATGCTTGCGTGGGCAATCTGCGCGCAGGCCGCCGCGAATGCCGTGGCCGTTGGGCAGTGGGCATCCGCGCGCAGGAGCTCGCCAAACGTGAGCGGCATGGCGCCCGAGCTGCGCAGATTCAGGTAGGACAGGAAGCCGTAGTAGTTGATCGACACGGGGATTGGAGTGCCGTCCGCCGCGACGGCAATGGTCGCGCCGCCCCGTTTGCGCTTGGGGGGGGCGACCTTGGGTGGGAGCGGCGGCGGGAACAGGAAGCGGCGCCCATTGTCCGTGAAGTCTTCGGCCATGACCGCGCTCCACGCGTTGATCGAGTTTCCCACCACGAGCTTCCAGCGCACCGGGCGGCCGTTGAGGTAAAAGTCCGAGATGTACGTGTAGACGAGCTGGCAGCCGGCGTCGGGCATGGCCACCCCGACGCAGGTCGCGCCCACGAGAAAGTCGGGCGCATCGACGCGGACGACGTTGCGCTCGTTCATCGCGTTGGCCGATGCCCCTGAGCGCAGGAGGAGCCGCATGCCATTCACTAGTGACCCGTAAAGGTGGTACACGGGCGCCTCGGCCTCCGCGTCCCCGATGCCGGCGTACTGCGCGGTGTAGGCTCCAGTGGTGTAGGCTCCAGTGGTGGTCAGTAGAACGGCAAGGGCGGTGCCAGTAGGCCCGGTAGGATTGGTGGCGCCCGAGTCGCTAATGGAGAGGCGGGGATCCGCCGCGGCGCGAGCAACGGTGGCGTGGTTGTTGCACATGTCGTCGCATATGTGGCAAGTGCAGTTGCACCCCATTGGGCACCGCGCGGACGAGTCCCAAGCGCGGCGTGCTTGAGTGAGGAAGAGATGGTTATTGCGCTCAGTCGCTCCGCTCGTGGCGGGCCCTTGGTTTGAGCGGCACGCGATGTCGACGGCAGACGAGAAATCGTTAGACTGGCGAGAAAATGCGAGGCCGAAAATGTAGTGCGAGTACTTGTTGCACGTGTAGAGGGAGCACTTCTTGAGCAAGTGATGGCCGGCGGAGGCGCACCGGTGCACCTTTTGTATGCAGTCTTGGCAGGTGGTGTACTCGTCCGCCAGGCTCGCCGGCGACTGTTCCGTGCAAATCATCGTAGCTAATCTGCAGGTGGAACGCGACAAACAGAGTTGACGGGGTTAACCTAACCCGGAAAGGTTGACCCGTGAGTGTTGACCGTGAGTGTTGACCGTGAGTGTTTGACCGTGAGGGTTGACTGTGAGTGTTGACCGTGAGTGTTGACCGTGAGAGTTGACCGTGAGGGTTGACCGTGAGGGTTGACCGTAAGTTTTGACCGTGAGGGTTGACCGTGAGGGTTGACCGTAAGTTTTGATCGTGAGGGTTGACCGTGAGGTTTGACCGCCGTGAGTTTTGACATTGATGACTGTGTGTTTGGCAATGGGTTGACCCGAGTGTGGAGGGGAGCGAGTGGTCAACCCACTGGAGTCCTCGCGTTTTCGCTCATCCCCGCGGGGGCGGGGAGGCCGTAATCTGATTTTTTGAACGCCTGCCCCGCCCCGCGCGTGATCCGCCGCCCGGGCGTCCGCCGCCCCGAGCGATATCCGCCCCGGGGCGATATCCGCCCCGGGGTGATATCCGCCCCGGGGTGTGATCCGCCGCACCGGGCGCAATCCTATCGGGGCGTGATCCGCCGCCCCGGGCGCTATTCAGATTAACCCTAACCCCCAGGTTTGCGGCGCCCCGGTCCTGGGTCAGGGGCGATACCGCGAGGCCATAGTTGAGTCGGTGCAATTGGCGGGTTAACCCGAGCGTCATCCCTGGAACTACTTTCTGCAGGACGTGCCACCTCTCCCGAGCAATTACTTTGTCAGGGTTGGAGCGTCACCCCCGAAACTACTTTCGGCAGGACGTGCCACATCCCCGACCAAATACTTTGTCGGGGATGGAGCGTTAGCCCCGGAACAAGTTTCTACATGACGTGCCACCTCCCCGAGCAAATACTTTGTCGGGGACGGAGCGTCACCCCCGAAACAACTTTCCGCCGGACGTACCACCTTCCGGAGCAAATACTTTGTCGGGGACGGAGCGTCACCCCCATATCTACTTTATGCAAGACGTACCACCTCCCCGAGCAAATAATTTGTCGGGGACGGAGCGTCACCCCCGAAACAACTTTCGGCCGGACGTACCACCTTCCTGTTTTGTCGGGGACGGAGGGTCAGCCCCGGAACTACTTTCTGCAGGACGTGCCACCTCCCCGAGCAAATACTTTGTCGGGGACGGATGGTCAGCCCCGGAACTACTTTCTGCAGGACGTGCCACCTCCCCGATCAACTAATTTGTCGGGGACGGAGCATCACCCCCGGAACTACTTTCTGCATGACGTACCACCTCCCCGAGCAAATACGTTGTCGGGGACGGAGCGTCACCCCCGGAACTACTTTCTACAGGACGTGCCACCTCCCCGAGCAAATACGTTGTCGGGGACGGAGTGTCACCCCCGGATCTACTTTCTGCAGGATGTGCCACCTCCCCGAGCAAATACGTTGTCGGGGACGGAGCGTCACCCCCGGAACTACTTTCTACAGGACGTGCCACCTCCCCGAGCAAATACGTTGTCGGGGACGGAGTGTCACCCCCGGATCTACTTTCTGCAGGACGTGCCACCTCCCCGAGCAAATACGTTGTCGGGGACGGAGTGTCACCCCCGGAACTACTTTCTGCAGGACGTGCCACCTCCCCGATCAACTAATTTGTCGGGGACGGAGTGTCACCCCCGGAACTACTTTCTGCAGGACGTGCCACCTCCCCGAGCAAATAGGTTGTCGGGGACGGAGTGTCACCCCCGGAACTACTGTCTGCAGGACGTGCCACCTCCCCGAGCAAATACGTTGTCGGGGACGGAGTGTCACCCCCGGAACTACTTTCTGCAGGACGTGCCACCTCCCTGAGCAAATACGTTGTCGGGGACGGAGCATCAGCCCTGGAACTATCTCATACAGGACGTGCCTCGGGAACCCTTAACCCTAAACGCGGTAAGTGTACACGTTTGGCGCCCAGTAACACAAGCACCTGTGAAGGAGCGCCGTCCGATTCGCGGGAGGTTAACCCCGCGCCGGAGATGATGCGCGCCCCTGGGATGCGGCGGCAACCGCGGTGGTGCACCTCTATCTACGCGCGACGCGGGGTGACCTGCACAACATGACTGCGTATGGCGCCATTGGGAAATCGCAACCCTAGGCACAGCTGTGTAGCGGGGTTCAGTGTGCGGTGTTGATGGAGCAAAAACGATGCCCACATCTCGTCCATCGGCACCAGCTCCGCGACGATCTTTACCTCATTGTACTCGACGAGCTGCATATCGCGTCGAATCGCGCCGTCGGTGCAGTCGGCCAAGACGACCACGCGCTCGACCTGCGCGCTCGCGTTGTACCTGTCGATGAACTCTTTGGCGCGAGACCCATATGTGCCAATGAACTCGGCCAGGAGGAGCTCCTGTGTCGCTCGCTCGGTCATAGGCGTAATACCCCGGTCCATGGGGTAACCTCCAAAATGATGCGCGGCGAGCAGGTAGACGTCGGGTCACTATTCCGTTCCACCCCTCCCCGGGGGAGGGGCGGAGCCCGTCGCGCCACCGGGTTCACCGTGCACGAGCCTCCCCTGCGCCACGCGTGGACCGGTAGGTCGCGCCGTCCGCGCGCACACCCGGCGTGTTATGCGACGGCATCGCCCAGTGTGCGGAATCGGACGCGGGTCTCAAACCCGTACACCATGCAGCGCGCGGCCGCCGGGGCGGCGGTGAGCTCCGCCCGCTTGCGGCGCTTGTCCGTGCGCTGCGCCCGCGACCTTCGCGTGGTGTCATTCATCTCGCTGACGATCTGCAGGATGTTGCCGCGCAGGTACTCGACCACGCCATTCTCCCGCGCCCAGTGCATAAAGTTGAGCTGCCCGATGGTCGATTCGACGCTGTCCTCGCCGTGGGCGATGCGGACGCGCATTCGGCGTCGGAAGGGGTCAAAATGCCGTCGCTTGATGAGGGAGAACTGCGATTTGTAGCCCTGGTGGACGTTGAACATCTGACCACCGGACCGCGTGCGGCATATCACCGAGTGGCGTTTGGCAAAGTTGGTCACGAGCCAGTCCATGGCACGCAGGCTGAGCCCCCCTCCCCCGCCCGGGTTGAGGAAGGGCACCAGTAGCTCCTCCACGACTTGCTGCGTGTAGTACGTCTCGATGGAGCGCAGGATGCTGAGCTGCCGCGCCGAGCACGTAAAGTCGACCTCGATCGGGCCGATGCGCATGGTGGGCTCCCACGGGGCGGTGAGCTTGGCCATGGATCGCGCGCCGCTGCCCCGCGGCTCGCGGGGGCCGGGCGCCCCAAACTGACCCTCGGTGGTCACATGAGGAAGGTGTGTTTCGATCCGTTGGCCACGCCGCGCCACGTCTGGCTCAGGTCGTTGCCCTGCATGTCGACCAGGACCACGCGCTGGCGGATCGAAAGCGAGCAGCGCACCAGGTGTAGGAGCGTGAGGTCGGTCAGGTGGTTGCTCGCGAGGTCCAGGTGGGTCAGGACGGGGGCCGCGCGCATGACGAGGCCCAGGGCGCGCATCGCCGTGTCGCGGAGGGCGTTGTCGCTGAGCACGAGCTTCTCCAGCACGCGGCCCACGACGGGCGAACGCGCCAGCCGGTTGAGCCCGCAGACCGAGACCCGATTGTGCGAGAGGTTAAGCTCGCGCACCGTGCCAACGCGGATCGCGCGCACCAGCCCCCTCAGGGTGAGGAGGGCATTGCCCGTCAAGTCCAGTCTCCGGAGATGGGGCAGGGCCGCCAGCGCGGCGACCCCCGCGCCGTTGACGTCGTTGGACGCGAGCGCGAGCTCGCGCAGGCGGGGGAGGCGCGCGAGCGCCGGCGCGAACCGCGCGAGGAAGGTGCTGTCCGCCTGCGTCTCGGACAGGTCGAGCCGCGCCAGCCCCGACTGCCGCTCGCAAAAGCGAGCCATGGACGCGCCCAGGCCCGTGGCCGCCACCGCGGCGCATGCGTCGAAGGAGCCTCGCATCGACAGCGCCTCTAGCTCGCACGCGCCGTCGCGTCGGCCGAGCGCGCCCAGGAGGGTGACCACGCCGGCGCCGCTGAGCACGTTGTCCTCGATGGCGAGGAACCGCAGCGGCCGGCAGGCGGGGAGGAGCTCGGCCGCGGCGTCCATGTGGCCGTCGCCCAGCTGACAGGCGAGGAGCATCAGCTCCGCGCATGTCCCGGCGCGCACCGCGCGCAGCAGCGCTCACAGCGCCGGGGGCGAGAGCGCCACGTCGACCAGGCGCACGCATCGCAGCCGCCCGACCCCCGCGAGCGCGCGGAAGAGGACGAGGGGCGACGCGCCCAGCTCGGGAGGCGGCAGTCCGGTCCCCGCTTGCGCTTACAGCTCGAGCATGCGCGGCGCCATGACCGCGACGCACGCGGCGAGCGCGGTGATAGTCGCCGCGGTCAGGGCGGAGTCGCCCAGCACCAGGTGGGACAACTTGAGCGGGCGCACCGCGCGCAGAACGGACGAGGCGGACTCGCCGAGATCGGCGCGGATCCAGAGCCCTCGCAGGCCGGGTGAGCGGCGGAGGAAGTAGGTGTAGGCACGACGCTCCCGCAGCGGGAGGGGGACGCCGGCCGTCTGCATCACGACCCGCGCGAGGGACGGCCGGTCGGAGGCACGAAAGGCGCCGACCTGCACCAGGCAGCGCGCGTGGACCCGCTGCTCGCGGAGGAGGGCGCGCAGTCGGCGGCACGTGGACATCAGAGCGGCGCCGTCGACGAGCCGCGCGTGGCGCCACATGAGCTCGACCACGTTGTCGGGGAGCGCGCCAAAGTCCACCGCGCGCGCCCGCCCGGGGGACCGGAAAGCGGTCATGGGCGGCGCGCGCTTGCGTTTGACCTGCTCCACCTGGCGAGCTGTTTATGCAATCTGACGCCTCCGGCGGCGCTCGGCCGGTCGCGGTTCACCGGCTGACCCACGGGTTACCCCCCCCCCCCCCCCCCGTACGAGGGTGCCCTCGCTCAATGCTGCCTCGCGGGTAACGTCGCGACCCGAGCCGCCTGCCCTACCGCTCGGCGAGCCGCATGCCCACGAGAAACGGGGCGGTCCACTCGGCGCCCTCGTACCGCGAGATTGAATAGTCCACGAAAACCGCCTCGTACGTCACCGGCGTCCACGGGGGCATCTCTCGGCCAGTCGCCTTGCACCAAACCTCGAAGTGCGACACGAAGCGGTCCTCGTCCATGAACGTTTGGCTGCGATCGAGCGCCGGGCTGGTGTGACACAGCTCCATCTCATTGACGTCGAGGAGGAAGTGCGCCAGTGGCGGCAGGGCGACCCGGAGCCCGAGGAGGAACGCGATACTCCGCTCGGCGCCGCAGTGGAGGCGCGTGTGCACGAGCCGCGTGATGCCATACTCCCTGAAGACGGACTGGCACCGATCGGGCCTCCCCATGGGCGTCGCGTGGCCGGTCGCCTTGCACCAGCTTCTGAACTGGGCGATGAACCCGTCCTCGGTCATGAACGCCACGGTGTGGTCGAGTGCCGGGTTCGTACGGCATAGCTCCACCTCGTTGGCATCAAGGAGGAAGTGCGCCAGCGGTGGGACGGCGGCCCGCAGGCCGAATAGCATTGGGGCATTCCACTCGTCGCCCTTGTAGATGCGCGTACACGCGCGCTTTGTGATGCCATACTGCGCAAATGTGTCCGTGTACGCGTCCGGCCTCCACGCGGGCATCTCGCGGCCGGTCGCGCTGCACCAGCCCTGCAGCTGCAGCAAGAAGCCGTCCTCGGCCATGTGCATGGCATCGGGGTCCATCCCGGGGTTGCGGTGGCAGAGCTCCACCTCGCTGGCGTCGAGGAGGAATTGCACCAACAGCAGGCCCGTGTGGATCATCTCCCGTCGGAAATGGGAGCTCGGGTGGAATGGTAACGCCGCCCCCATTCAATCTGACAGTCCGCGGTGGAGTCCACTCCCATTGATACAGCAAGGTGTGCAGCTGCGGGGTTGCTGCGTGCCACTTGGACGTGCACGCTTGCTGGGTTGCTGCGTGCCACGGGAACGTGACCAGCGGCTGGCTCGTGATAATTTTTTTTTTGATCGTGCTACAAAGCGTCTCAGCTCTGGTGAATGTCAACGTTGCACACCCGAGCGTCGATATCAGACTGCGCCATCCGATTGCTTCGGTACCGCGGGGGGAGAAGGTTCAAATATAGGTTTGCCCCTGACGCATTTGGTAACCCTAATCCTCTCCCAACGCAGGCGCCTCTCGTAGACACGCTTTGGCTTTCGTCGCTGCACAAGCCAGCGCCGCCCCCAGCGCCGCCCCCAGCGCCGCCCCCAGCCCCGGCAGTCGCTCGGCGAGTAACCGCGTCACCCCACCCGCCGCCACTGGCTCCGAGTGCAGCGCCCGCCGGGTTTAACCCGAACCCCGGGTTTAACCCTAACACATTAACCCCTACCCCGTCAAGTGGTACTGCTCCTACCCGGCATACTAATGATCAGGCTGAAGAAATCGACGAGAATGTCTGGGTTGATCCAGACCCCCCGAGCTGGGATAGGGTTGACCCATTGGATAGCCCTACCCCATTAACCCCTACCCCGTCCAGTGGTACTGCCCCTACCCGGCATACAAATGATCAAGTTGATCATATCGACGAGGATGTCACGGCCTGGGATGGGGATACGAATCCCGAGGAGGCGTTACCCCTAGAACCCGTGATTCAGTTTCTACGTGAGACGCCCCGCGAGTCAGGGTTAACCAAACTCGTCATTCAGACGCGGGGATGGACCATGCAATGCATCCGGCGCGCGTTCGGACTTGAATCGATAGCGCGGGGTCAAACGGAGCCTCGGGTTCACCCGACGTCCTCATGTGCGTCGATCTGCTCCTCCAACTTGAACACTGATGTTCATATGTCCACCCAGCATGGCTTCGAGGATATACCGTGCCTGCTCGACAACCAAGCCGAACGCGTGCCCACCACTGAATTATATCGCGCGAATTCCACCATTGTTCACTACCACGCCAAGTCCACTCCAGAGACAGATGAAAATTTCAAAAAACTCGTGCAACGCGTAAACGTTGTGCTTGGGGCCCCCGACTTGCAGTGGGATCAAACCATGGGCAAATGGGTGTTGGACCTCGTGTACAACCGTATGCGAATGCCGACGGTGGACTCCCCTGCCATCCTGGAAGCCGCACTTGGGTTAGGGGGGTTACCCCAACTGGCAAATTGTGAGACGTATGCCACCCTCCAATTACACGAGGAAGAACAGCGCGCTAAGGCCTAACGCCGTGTGTCCGAACGATTAAACCGCTCCCGATTGCCCGGCGCCGCCGCGGCCCTCGCCCTATCGCCCGTCGCCGCCGCGGCCCTCGCCCAATCGCCCGTCGCCACCGCGGCCCTCGCCCTATCACCCGCCACCGCGGCCCATTCCCGATCGCCCGCCGCCGCGGCCCGCGCCCGACCGACCGCCGCCGCGGCCTTCGCCCTATCGCCCGCCACCGCGGCCCATTCCCGATCGCTCGCCGACGCGGCCCACGCCCGACCGATCGCCGCCGCGGCCACCACCCCCAGAACCGTCATCACGGGGGGCAAACCATCCACCCCTCTCCGAACAATCCATGCGAATGTGTCAAACCCCGAGCGTGTGTTTGTTCTCCCCCCCGAACGTAGTATCAAACAAATCGGACAGCTGGATCCCCAGAGACTTCAAAACTGGAGCCACCCCCCGGCCGCAGTGCCAGTGGCAACTCATCAGGTAAAAGCGTTGCGGGCAGCACGTGGGTTATGGTGAACCCGGCGGACTCAGGTATAATACACGTCACGAAACACCACACACACACACTCTGTGACGCTCTATGGGTTCCGCAGCTTGATCCAAAAGACCAAGCAATACCTGTTGGGTAGAAGATGGAGGTGTCGGTAGAAGAGGAGAATGAGAGGATGAGGCGGCGGTTGGCGTCACTGCAAAGTGGCGGAATCAGTTCTAGTTGGTGTGAAGTTCTGCATCGAGGTCCATCAACTCCAGGTCGTGTCCCTGTGGCGCCGATATGAGCGGGCGACCGTTGAGAAGCCGATCCGAGTTGCGGCCGATGTGGTGACTTGTGAATCGCTCAGAGCGCGAGGGCGACCTGTGCGGGATGCGGGCGCGGCCTCTTGAGCTCTGGCCAATATGAGGTTTTCGAATACGGTAGACAACTTGATTATGCATGAATAGCTCTACCGAAAAAAAACTTTCGTGACAGGTTTATAGTTGGTGTGAAGTTCTGGATTGAGGTCCATCAACTCAATGTCATGTCCATGTGGCGCCGATATGAGCGGGCGACCGTTGAGAAGCCGAGCCAAGTTGTGGCCGAGGTTGGTTGCACACAGCCGTCCAAACCAAAACTGTGGTGACCGGTCGATAGCGCATTCCGCCACTCGCGGTGCACCGACAGCCACCTCGCTCGCCCCACCGCCCCCCCCCCCTGCACTCTAGCGCTCGGCCATGCGCAGGCCGATGAGGAATGTGGCGTTCACCTCGGCCCCCTCGTAGACGCGCGTGTCCACGAGCCTCGAGATGCCATACTCCTCAAATACGGACTGATACGTGTCTGGGCTCCAGACGGGCATCTGGTGGCCGGTCGCCTTGCACCACCCCTTGAACTGGCTGACGAAGCCGTCCTCGGTCATGAACGTCTCGCTGAGGTCGAGCGCGGGGTTGTTGTGGCATAGCTCTACCTCATTGGCGCCGAGGAGAAAGTGCGCCAGCGGCTGGACGGCGAGAATCATCTCCTGTCGAAAGCCGAGTATCTGCTCGGGGAGGATCGGCTTGCCGTCGCGCATGTCCCAGACCCCCCGGTCGCCGCACAAGATGACCGCCTGCAGGTACGAGACGGACATTCGCAGTATCAGGCTGCCGATGCGCTCTCGCATGCGCTCGAGTAGCCCGGGCTCGACAGCCTTGATCTTGCGCCGGAAGCACATCATCAGCAGGCGGCGCGTCATCGAGCCCGACGCGTCTTGCCAGTTGGGGATCTCGTTGCCGCAGAAGAGCATTGGCGCCGTCCACGTGACTGTCTCGGCGCTCTTGTACTTGATGGGGACGCTCACCTCCTCGCCCAAAACCATGCTCTGCAGGTCGCCCTGTGAGATGCCAAAGTCGCGCTTCGCCTCGGGGCAGAGGACCAGCTTCTTGTCGTAGAGCGGCGCCAGCCAAAACTTGGCCTCCGCGTTGCTCGACAGCACGCCAACCTGGTTGGCGGCGTACAGGTACTTGACGATCTGCGCGATGGTCGACTTGCCGCTGCCGGCCACGCCCTTGAGGAAGAGCAGCACCTGCCAGTTGTCAAGCTCCCCGACGTCGAACAGCAAGCGCCCGAGCATGGCGAAGAACCAGCGGACCGTCTCGGGCTCGAGCTCCTGGTCACACAGGACCTTCTCCACGCCGGGGCACGAGATCTCCTGTGGGTCGAGGTCCATTACGTCTTCAAAGTCGGTGGTGTGGCCAAAGTCGGCGTCGAAGTACTTCATGGTCACCTCCGCCTCGGTGGGTGCCGCGGAGACGAAGCCCGGCCAGTGCATGGACATGCGCTCCTCGGCGCGCGCGGCGAGGGCGGGCCACGCCGCTCGCTGGTCGTACGGGTACAGCATGAGCTGCCGCGGGTTAAGGGTTAAGGGTTAAGGGTTAACCCGTGGTCGATCGGCATACAAAAATATAGTCCAAGCACGTGATACACGGCGGACCACAAGGCGCGGAGGAGCGCCCATTGCCGCGCGTGTCACTGGTCAAGCCACGTCCATCGGGCATGCCACGTCCACCGGGAATGCGGCGGGCGCGGACACCCCCCTGGCCCGCCACTGTCTCCCCATCTCCCTGGTCACACCCCCCATCTTGACATGTTTGATGTCGACCGCAGACTCCGCCGCCAGTTCCGCCCGCACGCGAATAGTTGGCCTTGTGAAATTCGAGCCAGGGGTGCTTGTGCTTTGTAGCGAGCTTAGCCTCACCCCCGCTCGGGGTGGCGGGCTGCACCTCACCAGTGTCACTCGCGGTCGAGGCGGCCGTCTGCACCTCGCCAGTGTCACCCGCAGTCGAGGCGGCGGCCTGCACCTCGCCAGTGCCACCCGCAATCGGGGCGGAGTCCTCTGCCTGGGCGCCAATGCGCGGTTCGGCAGCGGAAAGCGCCCCCGCGCCCTCCGCGTCCGCCCCGACTGGGATCGTCGCGGAGTGATCGAGCGCTGTCACCGGGCGGCGTGGTGCCACTGTGACTCCTTCGTGCTCTATAGGAGGAAGAATGTGCGACGCGTCCTGAATGTACGCCGCGCACCCGCCTCGCGCGAACCATTTGCGGCGTGAACACGAGTGCAGCACTGCATCCTACATGGCGGTGTACCGTCGCTTGCAGCCGTTCGGTTAACCCGAGGAGCAGACTACTGTCACCCCAACGGGCGCGTTCAGACGTACACGAAGCTCCACCCCAACGGCACCTCCCCCACCCCCCCCCCCCCCCCCCCCCCCCCCCCCCCCCCCCCCATCCACACCCACACCCGCCCATCGCCGACGCACCCTCGCCCCACTCCCCGCGTGCATCTACCGATGCTTCGATTTTTTGAACCGGTGGCTGATGCCCCAGCCTTTCGCGTCACCCGCTGCCGGAGCGACGCGGGCCGGTGGCGCGCAACCGCTCAACGCGCGCTGCAGGTGCGCGTTGGCGAGGAACCGATCGTCGTCGACCAGGGTTGCGCCGATCGCGCCGGGGTCGACGCACGGCCACCCCTGCGCCGACTTGGTGCGCGCGTGCAGCGTCACATACCCCTCGGCGTCCATGCACGCGTTGCGGGACGTGGCGTTTGCTTCCTCTTTGCCGCCCCCTACCATCAACGTGTGTGCGATGTGCAGTCGCGAGACAACGCTGGGGGCGCGGCGTTGGATGCGGCCCGTCCGCTGCACCTCTTGATTGGTGGACTTGGAGGCGCACCCAACCTGGATGAGCACGTTGGCTCCAGGGAGGTCGATGGCAGTGTCACCTACGCGCGACAGGCAGATGACACCCCGTGTCGCCTGGCGGAAGGCCTGCAGGTGCTCGACCCGCTGGGCGGCCGGCGTGTGCATGTCGATGGGCCCCAGTCGGCAGTGCGAACCGGGGAGCAGGGCGATGCCCAGTAGCTCGTATATGCCGGCCAGTGTATCCAGGTGGTCGCAGAAGAGGATGACGCGGTCGCCCTGACCGACGTGGAATTCGACCAAGCGCAGTGCCACCGCCAGCTTGCGCGGGTCGCGCACCCCGCCGTTGTCCCCGTGCCCGGTCCCGGACTGGATGCAGACCACCACGCGGAGAATATCGGGGATGGCGCCGATTTTGATGAGCGTCAGCCGGGGTATGTCCACGAGCAGCGGACCCACGCGATTGGCAAGCGCGATAATCTTGTTGTCCTCGCGCATTTATGTGGCGGAGACCGTCAGGGTGAGCATCGTCCGGATGTCGAGCACCTTCTTGAATGTAGCGGCGACCGCCGTCTGCGCCTCGTCCAGGATGATCAAGCCATACGGCAGCGCGCAGAGGAGGCGTAGGAACTCATCTTTGTCCTCGCCGTGCGCCGCGGCCGACGTGAGCAGCTGGTACGTGCTGATGACGACGGCCGGGTGGCACCGCAGCAAGACGTCGAGTTTGAACTGGACGCCCTCCTGCAGGACGAGCACTCCACGATCCGGCAGCGTGAAGAGTTGCTCCAGTTGCGCCCTACACTGCGTGCTCGCCATCGCGCTGTTGGTGAGGATAAGCGCGAACGTCTCGAGCTGCGAGAGGTGCGAAAGCGCAACCATGGTTTTGCCGGCGGCGCATGGCAGCTTGGCGTTGCCCGACAGTGCGATGCCCGTGGCGTCGCGCATACTCGCGACTGCATTGGCCTGGTACTCGCGCATCGGCTGGTGGGGGAGCGGCTTCATGCCCCTGCTCACGAGGAACGATGGAGTGGTCGGGCTGTCCCAGCCGCGTACATCCACCCCGTCGCGCTTGACAAACGTGGCGCGCTTGTTGCACATCAGTGCCGCGTGCTCTTTAAACGACGCAAGGACGTCGCAGATTACGAGCGCGCCGTTGGGGCCGGTGCCGACCAGTCCAGCCGGTGGCACAAAGCTGTACCCATCCTTGAGGCACTGGACCGCCGCGCCGCAGCGAGCGTGGATGACCGGGAGCGCGGGCATTGCCATGAGCGCCATAGTCTCCGATGGTCAGGGTTGCCCGCCAGCGGAACCGGGTTGACGCGGAAAATGGGTTGACGGGTTAACCCGAGGTTGACGGGAACCGGGTTGACGGGGAGACTGAGGTTGACGGGAACCGGGTTGACGGGGAGACTGAGGTTGACGGGAACCGGGTTGACGGGGAGACTGAGGTTGACGGGAACCGGGTAGACTGAGGTTGACTGGAACCGGGTAGACGGGGAGACTGAGGTTGACGGTGGGCTGGGTCAAACGCGGTGCACCGGGTCAACCGCGGAGCTTCGGGTTAACCCGAGTTGATGGACCTCGATGCAGAACTTCACAGACGGTTTATAATACAAAGTACTTATGTGGTAGTTCCAGCAGAATCTCAAGTTTTTGCAGAAACTTCGGAAATTTCGTTTTGAAAATTCCGTTTTAACTTTGGAAATTTCATTTGGAAAATTCCATTTTAACTTTGAAAATTTTATTTGATAATTCCGTTTTAACCTTGGAAATTTTAATTTGAAAACTCCACATTGGAAATTATACTTTGCCATTTTAACTTACAAAATTTTTGAGTCCCGTCCCGCCATTGTCTCTCTAATCGCCGTTCCTTCCCCGTCACCCCCATCGCACCCGTTGCCGACCTTTCCCCTCCACCCTCATTCCCTTCACTTCCATTGCATCGCCGAACCTCATCCCCTCCGCTTCCATCGCCCCACCGAACCTCTCCCCGCCACCCCACCGGGGTAAAGCCGCGGTACCGTCACGGCCATCCATGACGCCGCCGCGCGTGTCCAGGGTCGAGGACGCTTCTTCATCCTCGGCAGCTCGAGAGCCGGCCGGTCACCCCTAACTTCATTGGCTAACGCGACGGACCCCGTCCAGCGTTTGGTATCCGTCGGGATATTCGATGCGGGCCGGGCTGTGGTCACGGTCACGACCGTTGTCGTGTCTTCGGCATTGTTTAGGTACGCCACCTGTGTATCCGCGAGGTATTTCTGCAGCTCAGTTTGAACCACTTTCAACTTGTTGAATTCGCCACGATGATCGCCCACGGCAGCCGCCGCCACAACCAGGGCACCAATCTTTGCATCGAGCACTGACGCCGATATCGTAAGCGCCGTCACTACCAGTCCTTCCATGACCTGGAAAGCCGGAGCCCCACCGGGCATGGACTCGATCATGCGATTCAGTGCCTGGCAGAATGTCGTTCTGTCGCAGATGTAGGTCCGATCCGCGCGCAGGCATCCCTCCCAACCGCTGCCACTGAAATTCGACGAGACGCGCGCATCAACCAGGTAACCAACGTTCGTGGGCTTCCCATTGTCGTTGAGTCTCCCGATCTCCCCCTCTTGGTACATCAGCATGGCAAAGTCGCATTTGGTGGGACCAGTCGACAGCCCGTGGAAGTCGCTTGCCAGCTTAGTCAGCTCGGCGGGCTTGTTGTGCAGAGCGCCTGATTTGAAGTCCACCAGTATGCGCAGGTCCGGACGACCGGGTAGCGTGATAATAACGTTGGCGGATTTCTTAATCCGGTGGGTATCAGTGGGAAGTAGGCCAATCGAACGTAGCCATGCCACGCAAACCTCGTGCCATTCCTCCCCTCCGTGGACCGGGACTGACATGCGCATACGACGCGCGTTGTCTGCTTCCATCCACGCTGCTTTCTCTTCCGCCCAAGCTGCTTTCTCCGTCGCCCAAGCCGCGTCCTTTTCCACCAGCGCCGCGTCCCTTTCTACCCCCGCTGCGTCCTTTTCCACCAGCGCCGCGTGCTTTTCCGCCAGCGCCGCGTCCTTCTCTGCCAATTGGAGCTGCAATGTGGCAATGTGACTGGCTTGGGATTGACCCAATTGGAGCTCTGCTAGTTCCGTCTTCACCTCAGCCAGCCACTGGTGCGTCTTGGTATGCGCCACCGTCTGCACCTGCTGTAACTTGGCCAGCTCAGCAAGCTCCTTCGAATGCGCCGCAGTCTGCACCTGGTGTAACTTGGCCAAATTAGCAAGCTCCTCCGCCACCTGCCGGAGATCAGCCAGCGTCTCCGCAGACGCCTCCAGTATCAGGGGGGAGACGGGGTCAGCACCCTCCCGCGCGGGTGGCCGCGAGGTCGCCATCTGCATCCACTCACCCCCCCTCTCCGACACTCACCCAAAACTGACAACCACATCCCTGCGGGGAACGATGAGCGTAACGCTATGCGGAACGCTGCGACTGCGGCGGGGAGCGATGCGACTCGCTGCGGTAGGGGAGCGCTGCGGTCAGGGAGCGCTGCGGTAGGGGAGCGCTGCGGTCGGGGAGCGCTGCGGTCAGGGAGCGCTGCGGCCAGAGAGTGCTGCGGTCGGGGAGCGCTGTGGTCGGGGAGCGTTGCGGTTGGGGAGCTCTGCGGTAGGGGAGCGCTGCGGTAGAGGAGCGCTGCGATCGGGGAGCGCTGCGGTAGGGGAGCGCTGCGGTCGGGGAGCGCTGCGGTAGGGGAGCGCTGCGGTCGGGGAGCGCTGCGGTCGGGGAGCGCTGCGGTCGGGGAGCGCTGCGGTCGGGGAGCGCTGCGGTCGGGGAGCGCTGCGGTCGGG
>Ga0335398_10005002_pt1 | contig 17913 bp, 17 predicted proteins | sample BON03_FD_205742 | JGI IMG/M metagenome (GOLD analysis project Ga0335398, IMG submission 205742) | Freshwater microbial communities from Lake Bonney liftoff mats and glacier meltwater in Antarctica - BON-03 (spades assembly) (version 2) | ecosystem: Environmental > Aquatic > Freshwater > Ice >... | reverse complement strand
AATCAATTTCTCCGACTTCGTCAACATCCAGAAAAAACTACAAAGCCTCAAAAAATCAGCTAATCCTATCCTATCCGCACTATTTTATGGTAGAAATTAGCCAAACTTGAGTGCCCCTAAAGGGGCATATAGTCATTGAGGAAAATGTAGAAGACGGTTCGCAAAAAATTCAATAGGTATATTCACATGAATGCACCGTGCCGCAATAATGCTTGGATCTTCTGGAGTAAATCTCCCTCCTGGTCGAAGAAGGTGCTTTACTACGTGTGATTTGCAAATCCTACCCAATGTCCGGTTCAACTTTAAACCCTATTATTTATGAAATACTGGGATCTATCTGGATACACATAAAAAACAGCGTATGCGTAACTATCAAATTTTTAATTTAAGTGCTTTTCTGAATCGAAATCTGAAGGTCATTTTTCGAAATCGGCAACTGCCTCACCCGAATTCCTGTCGCATTGAAAATGGCATTGGTCACTGCTGGGGCAATCACTGGTGTGCTTGGCTCTCCAGCTCCTCCAGGAGGATTTCCAGAATTCAGGATATAAGTCTCAATCTTCGGAGCATCTTCCATTCGGGTCACTTGGTAGTCGTGAAAATTACCCTGCACTACAGCCCCATTTTCGATTGTAATTTCACCAGTCATAGCAGCAGCCAAGCCATAAATGATTCCGCTTTCCATCTGGGCGATAAATCCATCCGGATGGATCGCAAATCCAGCATCTACTGCGCATACTACCCGATGAACTTTTACTTTTCCCGCTACATCTACTTCGACTTCGGCTACTTCTGCCACAATAGAACCAAAGGATTGGGCAATCGCAATACCACGACCCCAATTGGCAGGAAGCGGACTTCCCCCATTTGGATTTTTCCTGTACCAAATCCAACACTTTTTGGAATCTAGCATCATTCTTCGTCAGATTTCTTCGATAACTCAGCGGATCTTGCTTTGCCGCATGTGCCATTTCGTCGATAAATGATTCCGTCAAAAATCCATGTTTAGCAGATAATCTAAATAATTTGTTGATTTTAAAATTATGGGTTTTAGGGACCTACTGAAAATTGAGTCCCTTACAATTTGAACAAAACAAACTATTTGTTTCAAAAACACGTCTAAATATTAAATTTTGGGCAATTTTTAAGCCTGTACAAACTGGAATTACATTAAAAGAAAATAAATGCCGAGAAAATTCTTTGATCGTCTAAAACGAATTGACAGCTTAATTAGCCTAAAAAATACAGGGGTTCCAGCAGATCTTGCAGAGAAGCTAGAGATATCAGAGAGCATACTCTATGAATTTATAGGTTTAATGAAAGAATTGGGTGCACCCATAAAATGGGATAATTATCGGAAAACCTATATTTATGAGACAGAAGGAAGAATGGAATTAAAATTCCTAAAAAAATAAAGACTCCAGTTTAATCGGACTGACTAAACCTAAATTGGATTTAACAAACGAAAGTGTTTTATGGAAGTAGTCAAAAAAGAGGTGAATAATAATTTTTTTGTAAAACATGAAAAGTCTAATTCTGAGTTTTACTTATCTTTAGTGAACTATTTGAATCCTGCATACGCAATTCCCAACTTGACCTTCAAGAAGCTGCTTATGCATATTTTAATTCCTTGATCATCATCGATGGCATCGTAGATAAATCCTTTTCTTCTCTCAAAATTTTTGAAGCAATTAATGGAATTGAAAAAGCAATAAGGTTACTAAGCACCTATTTTTCCAAGAGTCATAACTTCTGGTCAGATTTCGAGGCCTGTAAATTGCGTTATATCGAAGCAATTAGCAAAGAAAAAAAACATCAATTTCCCTGAACTTTTTTACTGAACTTGAATTTGAAGAAATTGCAAAGGGGAAATCATCCGTTTGCTTTGCTATGATATATGCGCTTTCACATCTTTCAGGTAATACAAACGAGAAACGTGATTCCGAGCTAATTAAATGTCTAGAGCATTTACACATTGCTTTCCAATGTAAGGATGACATTGACGATTTTCTTTTTGACCTAGAAAATGAACAGCATACCTATGCCCACATATTAGCGTATATAACATTTGAAAAAGAATCCAGCCAAAAATATACAGGCTCTAAGGATTTTCTGCACCGCTATTTTTACGTTTCAGGGCAAGCAGAGTATTTATTAAAGAAATCTCTTACTGAGTTCGATAAAGCATATAAAATAGCTGAGTATTACAACCTAGTTGACTTTCAACTATTTTTAGATGAAGAAAAGTCTTTAGCTAAAGCACAGATTTATGAAATTCAATTATTAATAGAAAAAACTAAAACAAAGGCAAGCCTATCTTTTCAAAGCAAAAAGGATATAATCAGACTTCGCGATACTTCTTTGACCGAATCAATTAATTTGGGCATGGGATTTTTACAAAATGATTTAAGTAACAACCAATTTCTGTCGGATTTTATCACGACCGCAGGTATAGGAAAACAATGGATATCAAATTACGCAGCCTTTACTTTATCTGGTTACCGAGAGTCAACTGAAATTATAAAATCACTTAGTAATTGTTATATAAATAAGCCTAAATATGGTTCATTTAATGAAAGAATAGTCGAGGATTCAGATTCACTAGCATTTCGAATTGGTGCAACTCAAAAAATTTTAGATAATGTTAATAATAATGATATTATACGATTAGCTAAATATCAAAGTGCAAATGGAGGTTGGAAGACATTCATGGATGATAAAACCTTAAGGAAGCAGATTTCTCTGGACAAGAAAATCTCTTTTAAAGGTTGGACTTCGGAACATAACTGCGTTTCAGCAAGTATTTGCTACATACTATCCTTGATTCCTAGCAAAAAAGATAGCTTTTATAAAACAGCTGATTTTTTATTGAAGCAATTAGATAAAAATGGCCGACTTAATTCTTATTGGTGGTCCAGTCCTATCTATGCTACTTCATGGATGATAATTGCATTCAGCCAAGAAGAAATTTTAAAAAAAGATTGTATAGCGAGTGTGAACTGGTTAGTATCGCAGCAAAAAAAGAGCGGGGGCTGGAGTAACTATTTACTAAATGAGGACAGTTTTTTCTATACGTCTATGGCCGTAGAGGCATTGAGTGTTTTTGATATAAAAAAATATAATTATCAAATTAACAGGGGAATAAACTTCTTGCTTAATAACCAGAAATCAGACGGAAGTTGGCTGTCAGGAAGAATACTTTCCATCCCGCAAACCGACATTATCAATAAAGACGAGATTAAAAAATGGAGGAAAAGTTCATTTGGTGTAAATATTTTGGTTGATGATCATAAAAGAATTTTCACAACAGTTACAGTACTGAAAACTTTACTTTATCAGGTGGATAAAAAATGAGTTACATACAAAGGATTGATATAACAGCTTTTGACAAAAAAAGGTGGGTAGTCAGTACACCACAAGGTAACCATTTGCTGATTAATGAAAACACTAAGAATTTATTGAAAATATTAGAAAAAGATCATAGTAATAACGAGGTATTACGTGAATTTAATACTACGTACTATCAGAAATTGGATTTAATTGAATTTGAAGTTTTGATTAAAAATAAATTCGCTGGAGCTGATGTTTTAATTCTTGAGCAACATATAAAATTTGAGAAAAAAAATTATATGTCCCTGAAGGTAAATCTGCTAAACAAAAGAATAGCTGCTATAATGGCCACACCATTCAGTTTTTTATATCAACCCATTATTTTCTGGATCCTTTTTCCATTTAGTATCATATTTATTACTGGTACAGGTTGGATAAATCTATCCATTAATAAAAATCTTTTTCAGGCCGATTCACTGTTACTATACACGGCTATTATTTATACAACAATGCTTATACATGAATTAGGTCATATTGCAGCCTGTCGGAAATTTGGTATAGACCATGGTGAGATTGGCTTTGGCTTTTATTCGATCTTTCCTGTGGTCTATGCCAATGTGACAGAAATTTGGACTCTCGATAAGCATAAAAGGACAATAGCCAATTTAAGCGGAATCTATTTAGAATTAGTTTATGCAAGTATTTGCACGTTAATTTTTTTGTTTACTAAAAATATGGTTTTCTTAGCTGCCGCGGTTTCTATAAATATTAAGACTCTTACAGAATTAAATCCCTTCATAAGATTTGATGGCTATTGGGTGCTCTCTGATTTAACTAACACGCCAAATCTATTACCTAAGGCAAATGCAGCTGTAAAGAATTTTATCTTAAAAATAAAAAAAAGAAATAAATTGATAATTGGAGAATGGAATCTTAAGAATATTCTACTAATATTTTATGGCATTACAAATTGGGTCATACTGGTAATTTATATAAGCTGGATAATTTCTGAAAAATGGCAAAATATATTGGGTTTTCCATTGACAATATTTATATCTATTAAATCTATAATTTATCAAGATAGTGAAACACTATTCAGGAATATTAATTTTGATAATTTGATTGTTTTAGGTTTTTATTTACTAGTATTCAAATTTTTGATAGAGTATTTATTCAAGATTTACAAAACAAAAAGATCGTTAACTAATCCTGACTTCAATGGGCTGGGTCAAGAGAGGTAGAGTTTCAACAGCCCTATAAACTATAATTTATTTTATTATGAAGACGGAAGTAGGAAAACAGAAGATTTCCAATGTGGATCTAGCCAGGATTTTCGAAGTAGAAGAATTGGAAGAAAGAGTTGAATTTGGTAAGTGGTCTGGTAAAGCAGAAGGAGGCTATACCTGTGGTGGTGGTGATTGTGATGGTAAAATGAAAGTAGAAGCAACCTACACAATTAATTTTTAGCTCTTTGATTTATGATGGGTAGATTTTATCTACCCATCATTTACAATAACATTAACAAATGATAGTAAGTTAAATTTCTTTTCTCTTAAAACCACAATTATGCACTTGAAATTTGATTTAGGAAAAGCCAAGACTTACATGTTTCTTGTTCTTTCAATCTTCACCTCATCAACATATAGTCAGAGTATCTCTGGTTCGTTGATAGATGTGAATTCTGGGGAGCCTATTTCGTTTGCTTATATTTTGGCAAGTCAGAGTAAGAAGGCAACGATCAGTAATGAAAACGGTGATTTTGAGATCTCTGGCTTATCAATTGGTCAAGACACCCTTATAATAAGCCATTTAGCCTATTATACGGTCAAAAGGCCGATCTCTGTAGAATCTATTATGACCATACATCTTGATCCAAGAGAAATCGTCCTTGATGAAATATCGGTAACAGACGTGCCGGTTCAAGATATAGCATTAAGTGTGCTGAATATTCTGAAAAATAGCTCTATTGAATATGGCAGTGCATTTTATAGGCAAACTGCCTTTATAGATTCTACAGCAACAGAATGGATTGAGGCATTTTACGATATAGCGTACTCATCAAGTGGTGTCGATAAAATAAAAATTGACCAAGCGCGCTTCGCAAGAATAAGATATGATTCGACTAATATATATATATCTTTTACAAATTTTTCATACCTGACAGTTGGTAATTTGATTTATTCGCCTGCACGTGGCATGGATACCTCGAGGATCGTAAAACCTTTTGGTGAAGATTTTTTTGAAGAATATAACTTCCATTTAGATAAGCAATATACCTTAGATTCCAATCGCTATGTTGTCATTCGATTTGAACCAAGTACCAAACTACTCAAATCTGTTTATTTTTATGGCAATTTCATTTTTAATGTGACTCAGAATAAACTAGTGCAATATACCGGCGAGATTGATAATGCCTTAGGTACAGATGAGTTTAACGCTAATTCTCGGAATGACCTAGAACTTAAAAATCCTAAACATTTTTTTAAATTTAAATTTTCTGAGATTTCCGGAAATATTGAGGCAATACTAGTAGATTATACTTTTGATTTAATTCATAATGGAATGGCACTACCATCACGGGTCTCATCGAAGTTTGTGGTGTATCAATTGCTGGATAAAACACCAAAAAATCTTCATTCCGCTGGTTTAGAATTAGAGGATGTATCCAATTTTGAAGAAGCAAAGTATAAACCTAAGTTTTGGATGAATAATCCCGTCATCAAAAGAACGGCTGAAGAAGAGGCAATCATCGCCTCATTTGATAAAAGTAATGCATTTGGCACCTATTTTAAATAAATTTCTATGATTCCTAAAATATTATTTATAGTATTTTTCTTGGTGTATATCAGCACCCAGAGCTACGCTCAAGATGTATATAAGCCCCGTATTGATAGCTTAAAATCGACTACAATGCCCAAAACCTTTGATTCATTACATCTACATCCGCAAGATAACCCTACTTATTTCAATAGTATAATGAGACAAAAGCTCGAGTCAAATTTCAATGTTAATAGTAATTTTGACTACTTGAGAGGGTACAAATTTAAAAGTTATAATATGAGTGAATTCTATAATCTTCATAGGCTCAATACTACTCCCGGTTTTATAAGGGATCAGAATCCACTACCACCGTACGTGAATTTCCAAAAGGTAGAAATCATTAAAAAGAAAAACAAATGATTTGCTTTCTATATAAGATTTCAACATCTCGAAAGCACGTGATTGGGATTTGAATCGCTCAAAAGTGATCTCCACTCCTGCCATGACTTTCAATCGATCGTCATAAATCCCCTTTGACACATAACGTAATATCGAATCGGTAAATTGGTTAGTTAGTTCGGCATTTTGAAGCTCGGCAGCTATCAATGCTGAATCCCGAGTGAGATTTTCATTGATCAGTGAAAGAATCTCTACCTCAAAAGTTTACAGTTTTCATTTCAATTATGTACCTGAAAAGCTATCAAAATTCCAAGCGTCACTAAAAGAATCTCTCCCACAGCATAGATCAGATAACGTATGATCTGGTTTTGCAGAAACAGATTTTGCCAGACTTTTCTAAAAAATGAGATCATCGTATCTTGGTTATTAATGACTGGAGAAATCCAATAAATGGCTTTGATCTTTACTAGTTTTCTATCACAATCAATATCTTTTCCAATTTCTCTCCAAGAAGATGCAGAGTTTTTGTTGAAGGAAGCCTAGTTTTTTTCAACTTCTCTTCCAAGTTTAACGCTCGCTGTTCAATCGAAGCAGCCTTTCCTATTTCTCATCGATTTCACTTTGTTGGATTGAATCCCAAAATATTCCCATGGTTTTATCATTTCGTTCACCTTTAATGTACTAAATAAAACCATGGGAATACAGGACGTTTACCTATGTCGTAGGTCGAATAGATAGTCTCAGATCATTCTTCGAAATCGGTAATTGACGAACCCGGATTCCTATAGCGTTGAAAATGGCATTAGTCACTGCTGGGGCAATTAAAGGTGTGCTAGGTTCGCCAGCTCCTCCAGGAGGATTTCCAGAATTCAGGATATAAGTCTCAATCTTCGGAGCATCTTCCATTCGAGTCACTGGGTAGTCGTGAAAATTACCCTGCACTACAGCCCCATTTTCGATTGTAATTTCACCAGTCATAGCAGCAGCCAAGCCATAAATGATTCCGCTTTCCATCTGGGCGATAAATCCATCCGGATGGATCGCAAATCCAGCATCTACTGCGCATACTACCCGATGAACTTTTACTTTTCCTTCTACATTGACTTCCACCTCAGCTACTTCGGCCACAATTGAACCAAAGGATTGAGCAATCGCAATTCCACGACCCCAATTGGCAGGAAGAGGACTTGCCCAGTTGGATTTTTCCTGTACCAAATCCAACACTTTTTGGAATCTAGCATCATTCTTCGTCAGATTTCTTCGATAACTCAGCGGATCTTGCTTTGCCGCATGTGCCATTTCGTCAATAAATGATTCTGTCAAAAATCCATGGGTAGAATGATCCACACTTCTCCAATTGCCCCAAGGCACAAATGATTTGGGACTGGAATATTGGATCAATTGATTTGGGATGTCGTAAGGAATATCCGCCGCCTCAGGTGGATGATGCTTGAAGATAAATTGATGATCATAGGCGATAGGCTGCCCAGACTCGTCTAAGCCAGCCTTCATCCGACTTATGGTTGCCTCTCGATATACATCATGCTGCGTATCTTCCTCTCGAGACCAGATTAATTTTACTGGAAAATCAAGTTCCCTAGCTATCAAAACAGCCTGCTTGATCACATCTGTCTCCGAGCGCCGGCCAAAACCTCCTCCGAGTAATTGGTTATGCACCGTTACATTTTCAAGATCCATCTCGAGTAATTCTGCAATTTCTGCTCTTACTCCTAATGGATTCTGACTACCGCACCAGAGCTCACATTTACCTTCGTGAACCCAAGCGGTACAGTTCATTGGCTCCATGGTAGCGTGAGCTAGAAATGGAAGTTGGTACTCTGCTTCTATGACGTTTACAGCATTTTCAAAAGCCTCTTTTACATCTCCTGATTTAAGATGTTTTTCCAAATCACCTTCGGAAAGCGCGGTATCCATCGCCTTTCGATATCCTGCGAAAATATCTTCTTGATTTATTTGATCGTTTTCGGTGGTCTCGAACTCAATAGAAAGTGTATCTAGCGCCATTTTCGACTGCCAATATCCATCTGCAACGACGGCTACGGCATTCCCCATATTCAAAATCTTTTTTACTCCAGATTGACTAATGGAAATAGTAGTATCCACAGATTTCACCTTGCTTCCAAACACTGGGGCAGCTTTGATCGTGGCATATTTCATTCCCGGCACTACAGCATCAATCCCAAATTTTGCCTCGCCGGTAACCTTGGCAGGAATATCAAATCTTGGCTTGGAAGTACCCATGATGGTAAACTCATCCTGAGATTTTAGCTCGGGCTGCTTCGGTTCTTTGACCTTAGCAGCAGCTTCGGCCAGCTCCCCAAAAGTAGCACTACGCTTACTGCTCGGATGGTTGATGATACTTTTATCTACCCTAAGCTCTTCTGGAGCTACATTCCAAGTATCTGCTGCTGCCTGAATCAGCATTGATTTGGCGGCTGCACCGGCGATGCGCATGGCATACTGCCCTGTGAATCGAACCGAAGCACTTCCTCCTGTAATTTGGAAGTTCATCGATTTCACTGCGGTTAGGAATATCCCATCGATTGTACCTTCTAGGAATTTTGGGAAATCTGCATTTCCAGCGATAAAGCCCTTCGCTACGGCATAGTTGGCATATTCCTTAGCTGCGGGCGCTTCTTGAAACTTAACTTTTGACCAATCCGCATCCATTTCGTCAGCGAGCATCATCGCCAAAGCGGTATGAACTCCCTGCCCCATTTCTGCATGGGGAATGATCGCGGTGACTGTATTATCCGGAGCGATCTTCAGCCAGATATTCATTACGGTTTCCCCTTCTTTGCCAATCAGCCCAGCTACTTTTGAAGCACGGTTTCCCGGTCGGATCGCGATTCCGATCACCAACGTACCTCCTGCCAAAACTCCAGCTCCAATAAATGCGCGTCTAGTCCATTTTTTCATAGCTAAAAATAATTAGAGTGTGGAGGCAGATTGGATGGTTTGAGACGCATTCTTTATTGCAGATTTGATTCTGCAATACATGCCGCAGCGGCAAATATTTCCTGACATGGCTTGATCAATTTCGGCATCCGTAGGTGTAGGATTTTCATTGAGCAAAGCCACGGCAGACATGATCTGCCCGGATTGGCAATAACCGCATTGGGGAGTTTGTTCTTCTATCCAGGCTTGTTGCACAATATGTAAAGTGTCCTTATCGGGTGCGATTCCTTCAATAGTGGTGATTTGCTTTCCTTCCACTGAGCTGGCCGGCGTGATACAGGAACGAACGGGCCTGCCATCCACATGAACCGTGCATGCACCGCATTGGGCAATTCCGCAACCAAACTTTGTTCCGGTGAGTCCGCACTGTTCGCGAATTGCCCAAAGCAAAGGCATTCCGTTTTCCGCTTCTACTTTAAAGTCGGCACCGTTAACTATTAGATTTACCATATTTAAGGCTATTCGTTTGAGTTGAATATGGGGATTTTTTATCAAAAGCTTCAAGAATACCGATGTTAATCACCAAAATCTCCAGAATGTATTCCGCCCATTTTCTTTGAGTGTAAGCAGGATTCTTTTCGTCAATCTGTTAATTTTTCGTCGATGTGATTAATAGTCTCTTGAACCAATTGAATACATTGATGGTATTGTTTTACGATCCACCTGCGTTGCATCATAGTACGGTCAATTCTGATGCTCACATCTTGATTTTTCAACCATTCATACCCTGAGAAAATAGGTTGGACCTGTGGAGAATCGCTGGTAAAATCCATACGTAGATAGTATTTGTTTTGGATATAAATAAAATCATCGGTGAATAGAGAGGGCTGATAACCTTCTTCAATCTTGACGAGGGAAGCAGTATAGAAATCGTACAATCTCAGGATGTCGATTCTTAAGGAATCATCAGAGATCAAGTCAACCCCTTTTGCCCTTAATGTTTCAATAGCACTTCGCTGCGGCGTATAGATGTAGTCACGAAATGCGCTATAGAAATTTATAGCAACTTGCTCGTTGGTAAGCTGAAGTTCTTGGGCTCTTTTGAGTGAATCCAATACCTTTAAATTCTCAAAATGACCCTTTCTATTGCCATTGAGATCGATTAAATCTAGTTCCAAATTTGACTTGATTTCTTTTAGGATTTTCAGCTCGGCTTCCTCCCTGTTGCTTTCTTCATTCCAGCTATTCAGGGCAAAAGCTCCAAGAATACCAATGGTGATCACCAGAATTTCCAGAATATATTCCGGCCATTTTTCTTTGAGGGTGGTGCCAATTCGTTTCATATTGTCTGAATCACAGATTAGATGGATTTATTGATTTCTCAGCTGTTTGTCTGGGGAAAGGATTTACGCTTGAAAGTTAAACTCTTCGACCCAAAATTGATAAATAATCTAACCTCAAGGCGAGTAGCTTCCAGCAAATTTTTCTAAAAAATGAGATCATTATCTTTTTTAAATATTTAAAATTTATTGCAAAATAATTCCCTTTTTCTATCTCACTTTCCCATCACCATCAATGTCCTTCCCGGTTTGTTCTTCAAGAATCTTTAAAGTCTTTTGAAGAATAATTCTCGTTTGATTGAGTTCTTGCTCCAAATTGGCTACTCTCATTTCGAGTGTAGAAGCTTTGTTTTTTTGATCCGAGATTTGGCTTTGCTGGATTAGATTCCAAAATAGTCCCATGGTAGTTTTAGTTATTTATAAAAAGATTTTGTGTGTCCGCCTCTCTGCCGGTTAGAAATAAAACCAACATAGAATTCGGTTAATATTAGCAATAATATCGATTCAGTCTAGAGAAAGAACGAGAATACAGTTGCCAATGAAATTGCAGCTAATTAAACAAAATATTTTCCATCACCTTAATTTATATTCGGCTTGAATCAATACCAATAAGCGACCGGCGCCGGATCTTAAAGATTCCGCCCTGAAGCTATTCCCTTTTGTCATTTTGGATAGGTAGTGAATTTGACAAGCAATCTCATTGATGACGTTAAAATCATCTGTAATCAATTGTGGGTTACTGGTGGGCATGATGAATCTCATTTCTGAATTCATAGTCTTATTCAATTCCAAGGAATTAAAAACTTTACCCCCCATCTCGAGAAAGTCGGTCTTAGTTTTGGTGTCATTTTCATCCCATCCTTGGAAGAACTTTCACTTTTTTCTCATAGGTAAGCAATTTATTGACCACGTTTCTTTTGCCGATCTGACGTAGATTCCCTGCGTTTTTTTAACTGCTGTATAGCGTCATCGGAGTGAATAAATGGCTGTTCATTGAATACTTGCCGAGCTAAAAAGTAAATTTCATTCCCCATCAACTTCCGCTCGTCGGACAGTGGCATCCCGGCCAGAGAATCCATCATTATACTTTTCCCCTTCTAGAAGGAGCTATACAAGCTGAGGTTGGCTGTGTCCGTTTTCAAATCCTCAACTAGAGATTTGATATACTCTTTTTCAATCTTCTATACACTTAAAATTTCCCGATAGTTCGCTGTCAAAAACCCGCAAAACACAGCTAGAAAAAGCATAAAAAATTTCTTGAAATAAGATTTCCAATTTTTCTTTTTCAGCGTGCTGATCACGTCTTTTTTGGAGATTTCAGATTGGTTTAATGGGGTTTCGTCTTCCATTAATTCACTTTGGTAAAGTGACAAATAGCTGCGACTTAATTAACCAGACTCCAGAGATTTTGGTCCATTGTGCAGCATAATTCCCTCCGACAGTTGACGCTGTTGAATCTTCATAAAAGCCTTGCCAAGTTCCTTTTTCCCAAGCCAATTGGCTGAGTGAATTCACCAAAATTTCATCAGGAATTCGGACCCAATACATTCTGCGTCCGCTTACATTTTTTACGTACGCCATAAGTTCGGCCTTCCCTGAAAGCAAAATCCCGGCACCGGTTGTGATCAAGACATCGTCGGTCATAAAAGTACTATTTAGGTCCTCATCAAAAGCCTTCAAGGCTGCATTAGATGCTTCCCGCTTCGCTTTGACAAGCTTTACTTCGACAGTCTGAGCTAAAAGTGAACTAGTTATCAAAAATAAACCCACTAAAAACAATCCTTTCATACTTCTAAAGCTTTGAACATTACTATAGTATAATTCAACATAATACAGGCAAGGTATCTTGGCTTTCACCAAAGCCCTAAATAAAATAATCCCCAAGCTTTGAATTTGGGGATTATTGAAAAAGGTGTCTGCCTATTTCGAGACTTTATACTGATTAAACCAGTTTAAAATTCGAGGTGAAACGTCCATTAGAAACTTAGGCTCTGTGGGACCGTGTGGAGTTCGTGGATACATGATCATTTCTGTGTCTACTCCTTTTCGCTTTAGCGAATTGTAAAACTCCTGCCCTTGGGCGAGAGGAACACGCAAATCATTAGCCCCATGGATTACCTGCGTAGGAGTGACTACATTTTTGATGTAGTAGATTGCGGAATGCTTTTCATATGCTTGGTAATCTTCCCAGTATTCTTTGCCTCCTGCATGGACCACGATATAATCGGGAATATCGGTAGTCGAAACCATACTGATCAAATTTGGTAAACCTGCACCCATACTTGCAGCATTGAATCGATCGGTCTGCGTAACAATCCAGCTAGTCATGTAGCCTCCATAACTCCAGCCCATCACAAATTGATTTTCACTATCTGCAATACCCATATCCAAAACATGGTCCACTCCAGCCACTAAATCCTCATAATCACCAAATCCCCAATCTTGGACGTTGGCATATCGGAAGTCCTTTCCATAGCCTGTGCTACCTCTAGGGTTTGGCCGGAGGACCATAAAGCCTTCCTGAGCAAAAAACTGATTCATGTAAATGGATGGTGCCCCCGTATAGGTTTGGGAAAATACACCCGCAGGACCACCATGAATCTGAAGAATGATGGGATATTGTTTCCCCTTTTCATAGTCTACAGGATAGGTGAGTAATCCCTCGATTTCCAATCCATCTTTGGATTTCCAGGAGATGACTTCGCTTTTCCCAAGACGAGGTGCATCGAAGTTGCTATTAATGCTGCTGATTTTTTTAGTATTTTCTCCTCGAATACCCGCTATAAATACTTCTTTCGGAGTATTCAAATCCTCAAAGATAAAGCTGATGTGATTTCCAGATGCGCTTACAGAAAATGCGCCCGTTGCCCCCTCAATGGAGGTGAGAATAGGTAGTTTTGACTCTGAATAAGCGATGTAATCTCCTGCTGGGATTTGTTGATTCACATTGGAAGGTATGGCTAGCAAAACTTTAGCAGTTTTATAGCTTTCCGAAATGAGAAGCGCATTTCCATCTTGAGTCCAAGCTTGGAGTGATGCACTTCTATCAGGAGTTTTTTGGAGCTCGATCAGCTCGCCCCCGGTGGACGATACCTTGTAGATATCCGCTAGTCCCACACGTTCTGGTTTTCCTCCAGAAGATTCGAATGCAATCCACTTCCCATCTGGTGAGTACAGTGGACTCTGATCCACACCGGGTCTTTTGACGATGGAGGTCACCTTTCCGCTATCTGAGGGAATGATGGAAATATCAGAGGACAATAAGTTTTCATTGATGGTCGGGTTGTCGGCAAAAGAAAAAGCAATGGTGTTTCCATCAGGCGACCAGTCAAATCCATTGACATGATATTCTCCTCCAGTCAATTGTTTCACTGCACGGTTACCATCCTGATTTACTGCAAGAGGAATTGTATACAGATGGCTGTATTTATAGTTTTGATCAACAAGAATTACATCTGTCTTCTCTTTTTTGCTTTTCTCCTCCTCTTCTGTTTCTGGATCAGTCATGAGGTAAGCAATCTGCTTTCCATCAGGAGACCACTTGAAAGAATTCACTCCAGATTTTGCACTAGTCAGTTTTTCAGCTTCTCCTCCCATCAGACGGATGACAAAAACTTGATTCTTACTTCCTTCGCGGTTAGAAAGAAATGCAATCTGTTTGCCATCAGTTGAAAACTGGGGAGACATGGACGATTTTTCGCCCTGAGTGTATTGCACGTCCATAGACCCATCGGCAGCAGCAACCCATAGTTGACTGTTGTACTCAGACTTTTCACCAGTCATGATAGGCACACTTACTACATAAGCCACGTATTTGCCATCAGGTGAAATATGGGTTTCGGAAATATTTTTGTATTCCATAATCTTCTCGGCGGTCCATGTATTTTGTCCGAAGGAGAGCTGAGATGTCAACAGAAATAAGAAAAAGAAAAGAGATTTTTTCATGGTATATATTGAGTTAAATTAAAAAAACGAGGCAGCTTATTTACTTGCTAGGCTATTCCTGATCTCTATAATGATTGAACCAACTTAAAATCGATGCAGACTTGCTCATCAACATGCTCGGACGATTCACCAGTCCATGGGAAGCATTTGGGATGCGGACCATGGCAGCTTCAACTCCGACTAGTTTTAAGGCAGCATAATATTGCTCTGACTCAGAAATCGGTGTTCGAAAGTCTTTTTCTCCTGTCAAAAGCATGGTTGGAGTTTTCACATTCCCCACCAGAGAAAGTGGCGATCTTCTCCAGTAATTTTCGATATCTTCCCAAGGCAAGGCTCCAAACCAATACTTGGCAAAAAAGGCTGGATTATCAGCATGAAGGACAAAACTCGTCCAGTTGATCACAGGCTTTGCGACTACAGCTGCTTTGAAGCGGTTAGTCTTTCCTATAATCCATGCGGTCAAGACTCCTCCACCTGAGCCTCCTGTCACAAATAGATTTTTGGTATCGATATAGCCTTTTTCAATAACCGCATCTACCCCAGACATCAAGTCATCATAGTCGTGATTTGGATAGTCGTGATGAATAGAATTACCAAATTCCTGTCCGTAACCTGTACTTCCACGGGGGTTAGTATAAAGTACCACATAGCCTGCAGCAGCATAAGCTTGAACTTCATAGGAAAAGGAATTGCCATACATGGCAAAAGGTCCGCCGTGAATCTCTAGGATAAAAGGATACTTTATGCTTGGATCAAAGTTTGGTGGAGTCACAATCCAGCCTTGAATATCGAGCTGATCAAAGGAAGACTTCCACCCGATTTCTTCCACTTTGCCTATTTCACGGTAAGAAAACACATCATCATTCACGGCAGTAATCTGCTTTACATTTCCATCAACCCAGACTGCCAAATCTGCCGGATGAGCTCCTCCCAGGGTGTAAGCAAATCGATTATTTGTAGAAACTGAATAGCTTCCAGCATTATAAGGACGACCGAGATCCAAGCCTCCAAGTCCTTCGACTACTGTTCGAATCTTGCCCAAAAGTGTCACGTGGCCGACTTTGACTCCCCCTTTCTCAGAATATTGAAAGTAAATTCCTTTTCCATTGGATTCCCATTGCGGATCGCCTGCATCACGATCAAGGTCGGCGGTCAGGTTTTTTACCCCAGAGCCATCGGTGTTCATTATATAAAGATTGGTGACCTGATAGCCTTGAAAGGAATCGTTATTTCCAGTATAAGCGATCATTTTCCCGTCAGGGGAAAGCACAGGGTTGGAATCGGGACCAAATCTATCCGTCAATGTTTTGATGCTTCCATCTGAAAGATCAAGCTGATGAATTTCTGAATTGGCAGGTTCTGCGATTAAATCTTCATTGAGGTTTGCGGAGAAAAAGAGTGCCTTTCCATCGGCAGACCAGATAGGAGAACCGTAATTTTTGTCTTCAAAAGTGCGCTGTCGAGCCGTCCCTCCGGAAAGTCCAATCGTAAAGATTTGGCTTTTCCCGCTTGGTAGATAGCCAGCACCATCACTGCGATAGTTTAGCTCATCAATAAATATCGGCGGCTCATTCCACTCGGCACCTTGAGGCTTACCCGGAATGGTTAGCATGGATTTCTTTGCCTTGGGCACAAACTGAGTAAAGGCTAAACTTTGCCCATCAGGTGACCAGGTTACAGATCCGGGAGTATTAGCAGAATTTGTCAAAGCCACGGACTCTTTGGTATCGAGATAAAGCACAAACAGTTTTACCCGCTCATCCAGACCATTTGAGCGATAGGCAATTTTGCTTCCGTCGGGCGACCAAACCGGACTAAAGTCCCGCTTATTTCCTTGGGTCAAAGGGCGGTTTTGGGAGCCATCTATATTGACCATCCAGAGATTCCCGTAATCTCTGTCAGTCATGATGTCTTTGAAATTTCGAGCGTAAATGACCCTCATCCCATCAGGAGAAATCTGTGGATCAGAGATGTATTCCAGATCAAAAAGATCGGTAAGCTCAAGATTGGTTTTTTGCTGGGCTTGGAGTTCGATCTGAACAAAAAGCGCTAAGACAGCAATTAGGAAAAATTTGATTTTCATGGATTTATGATTGTTTAATAAATGTATTGGGTGTAAAATTTTCGCTAGCTATAGAAACTTGAATGGCTCCTGATGCCGGAAATTCAAACGTCATAAATACGTTCATTCCCTCGTGGTGATTGGGGTTTTTGAAAACATTATTTCCGAGATAGGAAAATTGATTTCCAAAAGCTTCATTTTTTACCCACAGATTATTTTCGTATTCGAAAAGCGCTAAGATCCTCTCTGGATTGCCTTTATTTTGATAAAGCCCAACGAGTTTCTTCAAAGATGCAGGCTCTACTGCCAATTTGGAAGCCATTCCTACATTATAAATCACTTGACTTGTCCCATTGATAAGCGCTCTGACTTCTAACACTCGATTGTATGACCTAGAAGCCCAAGGATCACTGGCTACATTTTTATCGCCTTGGAAATAAAGTTGAGTGACAAGAGATTGATAGCCTTCAGCAGTGACCATCAGGTGGAAATGAGCCGGATGAATCAAGCCGCCTCCCGCATCACAAGGAATTGGAAGAATGCTTTGGAAAGAATAATTACCATCGTTATCCGTCATAAAATTCCTCGATAACGAAAATCTGAAGTGGAATTATCATATACCCCTGCTGCATCGCAATGCCAAAGTTCAACTTTTGCATTTTTATGAGGAATGGTACAATCTTGGTGTAGAATTTTACCGCTTAGCTCAACCTTTTTTCCAGTCTCCCCAGCGATGTGAAAGCTAGAGCGGAAAGGGCTCTCAGGCCGATAAAATGATCCCAAGATATCTGAAGTAGTGGCACAATCACCCACGTATTTTTTACCATCAAAAGAGATAAAACCGAAGGATCTCATCGCAGTCACACTGAGCGCTGCCGAGGAAATAAATTGTCTCCTTTTCATGATTATCTTAGTTCAGTTAAGTCAGAAAAATTAAAGCAATTGGTTGCTATTCTTTATTTTGAAATAGTTAAGAATGTAATAAATGACAACCAGAATCCCGATAAATATAGAAATTCCTTGAATCTCCATGGCCTGTAATTGTGAAAAAACCCAGCCCAAAGCGACCAAAGTAATCGAGCCAATCAAATATCCTCCTTTAACTTTGAAGACGTCTCCTCCTGATCGCTTATCGATTATTCTTAATTTGAAGAAGGC
>Ga0335398_10004996_pt1 | contig 17939 bp, 19 predicted proteins | sample BON03_FD_205742 | JGI IMG/M metagenome (GOLD analysis project Ga0335398, IMG submission 205742) | Freshwater microbial communities from Lake Bonney liftoff mats and glacier meltwater in Antarctica - BON-03 (spades assembly) (version 2) | ecosystem: Environmental > Aquatic > Freshwater > Ice >... | reverse complement strand
GAGCACGATGGCGAGTCCGACGTGTCAACCGAATGGCAGGACTCTGCGCCAACATGTACAGCAAACAGTGGAATCAATACTGGAAATTAACACTCACATAAAATAACGTATTCCCTGAACGCACCCCGCTGAACCTGATCGATCGACTCAGTATCCAGCCGCCTCTGCTTTGAGTACCCTTTACGCATCGATTCACTCCTCGAAGATGACACCACGATTTCCGTTTTTGGCCCTGTTAAACCATCTACGTAAATTTCAGTCGTTATCTTCGTGGAGTTTTTTCGTTTCTCACTCTGCGTTTTTATTACTCAAGTCTATTTACGGACGCGCACTAGCTAGTTGTTGAACCCGCCGCCGGTCTACCTCGAATTGCTCATGAACGCGGTGCGAAACTAGTCATCATTAACCGAGACCCGACGCCACTGGATTCATTTGCAGACTTGGTTATCAACGGACCGCTTGGGCAGGTGTTTGAAACGATTCGCCGCAGTGTTTAAAAAGGGACGTCAACGTGCAACTCGGAAGAACGGCGACCGCTTCTGTCAGCCGCCGTTCTGCCGCAGGTGCTGCCGAAGTTACTTCGCAAGGGCTTTTTTCTTCCAGGCAATAATGTCGTCCAGAATATGGTCGAGCGTCATTGTGGGTCGCTGTCCGATTGTTTCCCACAGGCGGTCGGTATTGGGTACGCGGCGCTGTACGTCTTCAAAGTCGTCACCGTAGGCTTCGCGGTAGGGAACAAAATTCAATTCGACTTGGGGGTCTACTTTATTGATGATCATCTTCGCAAGATCCAAAATCGAAATCGCCTGATTGCTTCCGATGTTGAAGACTCGCCCAGCTGAAGCATCTTCTTCCACCAAAGCGTTCACGCAATTGACGACTTCGTTGACGTGGCCAAAGCAGCGAACCTGCGATCCATCGTCGTAGATGGTCACCGGCCCGCCTTTTAATGCTGCTTCGACAAAACGTGGCACTACCATGCCATAGTTACCGACCTGTCGAGGACCGACTACATTAAAGAAACGACCGATAGTCACTCCCAGGCCGTACTTCTGAAAATACGCCAGAGCCAGAAATTCGTCGATTGCCTTTGAGCAACCATAAGCCCAGCGGGGCCGGCTTGTTGGGCCAAGATGCAGGTCGTCGTCTTCAACCCATGCTTCGCCCGGATGCTTTCCGTACACTTCGCTGGTCGACGCTAGAAAGAACTTGCGGACATTTCCCTGAGCCGCAAACCGTAGAAGTTGTTCTGTAGGATAGATGTTGGTTTCAATCGTCCGCAGTGGGTCGTCAGCAACAAGCTTTACTCCGACAGCCGCTGCAAGGTGGTAGATTACTTCGACGCCGTGAACTACTTCGCTCAGCAATACCGAATCCGTAATTGAGCCCGTACGAATCGTTAGCCGCGGATGATCGGCAACGGCATCAAGATTTGTTGCTCGGCCGGTACTCAGATTGTCCAGCACAAGGACCTCGTGGCCCTGGCTCAACAATAACTCAGTTAGATAACTTCCAATAAATCCGGCTCCGCCGGTCACAAGGCATTTCGCCATTGCTGATTCTTTCGTTGATTCGGAACGGTTCGCCTGTCGTCGCTGTCGCGATCAGCATTGAGGCGTATGAAATTTTACAGCATATCAGGCATCGCAATCGTTTCCATATCATCAACGGATCGAAGCGTCGCACGCATCTTATTACGACATTTGACCGTCGACTGCGAATGCCGATTGTTCAGATTCATTAACGATGTCCCGATCGTTTTTCGACGGCTGCTGAACACGCAAATCGCCGATCTTTCCCCTGAACTATTGATCTAAAATATCGTAAAGTGTTTGACTGTAATAGTTTATGCTGTAAATCCGGGTCTGGCGGTTATACCGTTGGCACGGATTGTGCCGGTTATATCAAACTGTTGTGACAGAACGATCGTGGACGCTCAGGTGATTTTGCGATTCCGATTTTTGTGGACGATTGAGCCCGTTCGCAGCACGTTGGTTTCGAAGAGACATTGTCGCCCGGGCTGATCGTGAACAGTCTGCAGCAAGAGAGTAAGGAGCAGGCGGTTTTTCAAAAAGCTGTGGCGGAATCAGTTTGCTGATTCGTTAATTGTCCGATGCGGAAAGGAGTTTCGACTCCTTTTCCGCATCGGCGATCTCCCTGCCGATCGACATTTTCGGGAAATTAATTGCGACGAAGATCGGAATCAATAATGAGTGCGTTTGCGAATAATGTCAGCCGGGCATTGATCGTTCAGTCAGCCATTGTCTTAGCGACCGTGTTACCACTGCTGGTAAATCCTTCGTACGCTGCTGGCGACGAGTCGGAAGTTGTTGCGCAGAGACTGGTTCCCGTTGCTAATGATCTAGATATAACCAGTCCGAGCGTTTTTAGTGGCGATGATTTTGAGGCACCATGCGAGCGTTGTGCGGTGCCGTGGGGCCAGCATCAGATGTTGGAATCACACAAAGATCGCAGCGGTCAACACGCCAACTGTTATAGCGACAACGGTACTGAACTGCACACGCTGGGCGGCTCAACTGGCTATCAGGGGCGAGCTTACTCCGGTGGATTCAGCGGTCGTGGCTCTGATGGGGCTTATGGCGGTTATCGAAACTCATCCGTTGAGCTGCAAACGGGAATTCGTGGAATGCGAATCAGTGAATGGCCTTCCTCCACAACGGGCCTCACACTGTCGGAAGAACAACAGCTTTCGACCTTCCATGGAACACATTTACAGCCCTGCCAGAGTTGTGGCCAAGGCATCATTGCACCGGTATCAACGCCGAATTATCTGCGGCCAATCAAGAAGCCTTACCTGAACATTCCGGAATATGTCTGGTAACGAAAAACAGGCGTCAGTCGGTCGTTGCCTGTACCGAAAAGAGCAGTTTCCTCGCGTGAATCGGTTCTGCAATTAAGTGTCGGCATCCGCTACATCTGAAGGCGTTGCTGAAATATAGACGGACCTGAAATCGTAAATTTACAGGCACTTCACGCGAGCAATGGAATCCAGCCATTGCAAAACTGACTCGCTCACTCGGTGTTCTTGCAGTGGAAACTTTTGCTGGAGCTGTTTTCGGATCCGCAACTAACGCGGCAGCCAGCCGCGTTTCCAGAAGAAAACCAGCATTCCGACCGCGATCGCTGCCATAATTCCCCGGGCCATCGGATAACCCCAGATCCATTTTAGTTCGGGCATATTGTAGGGCGATACGTTTGGGTCGAAGTTTATCCCAGACAATCCCGCCACAAATCCCAATGGCATAAAGATGGTTGCGACTATCGTCCGCACCTTCATGATTTCATTTTGTCGGATGCTAATCTGAGTGAAATGGAAGTCGCGCAGATCCGACGCAATTTCACGACAGGCTTCCGTGATATCGATATATCTGTATGGTGTGGTCATAGCAGTTTCGCAGGTGCAAACGAGTATCGTCGGAAAAGCGATTTTCAAAGTCGTGAATCAGTGAATTGAACATTTCACGATGTGGCCAGACGGCCTTCCGCAGCATGTAAAATTCGCTGCGCAAACGATGAACGCGAGCGATGGTGTGTCGCGCATGGCGAGTCGCCATGAGTTCTTCCAGTTCGTCCAGCTGTTCGCCATAGCGGTCCAGCACGGGAAAGTATCCGTCCACGATGGCGTCGAGAATAGCGTACGCCAGAAAGTCTGCCTACTGGATTCTGATGCGGCCAAGTCCCTTGCGAATCCGAGCTCGGACAGCTTCCAGACAGTCTCCTTGTCTTTCCTGAAAGGTGACCACAAAGTTCTTGCCGACGATCAGGCTGATCTGTTCTATATCGAGACTCTTTTCCAGGCTAACCATGCGAGCATCAATAAAAAGTTGATGCTCAAAGTCGTCAACGTTTGCTGGCTGATGTACGTTGACGATATCTTCCAGGGTAAGCCCGTGAATGCCGAACAGATCTCCCAGCGACTCAATGATGTTTTTATCGCCAAGCCCCTCGACGTTCACCCACGTGACGGAGTTCTGGTCGAGAAGTTCTGCAACCCGATCGACGGTGACATCCAGCAACTCATCACACGATTCCGCACCGTACTGCAGTACGGTAATCCGAGGCACAGATGATTCCGGATCAACTGAAATCGTTTCGGAACGACCTCCCGGCTTGGTCCGCCGTTGACGGCAGTTGGGACAAAGCTGACGGCTGTTTCGCGAAGCAGTTTGCCTTCCGGGTTGTAGGCCTGCAGGTAGCCATCTGTTTCAACTGTGGTCGAATCGGATTTTGTCCCCGAGCCAGTCGCCGTTATACAGGCCAGAATGTTTCCATTGGCTGCGACGGCCAACGTGTTTAAAGGCGTCTTAATGCCTGTATGAGTGATCTCAATCACCATGGCCTGTTTGTGGGTGGCGGCGAACGATTATTCCGCGTCACTGTCGACTGCAGTTCCATCGTCTGCGTAGCAGGAAACGCACGACTGCAGGCACAACCATCGTGATTTCGTCATGGAGCACTCTTTCCCAACGAGAGTTAAGGGAACTTATTCACGCCTCAACTTGGCCGATCTTAAACGTTTGACTTCCGTTCGACCATCTGTGAACTCAGAAAATGATCGGTTCCCTTACACGCTGGCCAAATTTGTGAAATACCACGTGGGGTGCTGATACGACATTGTGGCAAACAGAGAGTTAATGATTGGGATTTCTTTACGTGGCTCATGTAATCCCACTTCATTACCTGCTGTGTGATTCCGGTCATTGCAGAAATGTGCGGTAGGGCAAGATTCTCAGAACACCGCGAAATCTTAGCTCTTTCCGGCGTTTTTATCCTCAGAATCGTCCAACCGGCTCATTTTCGTATTGATACCTCAGCACCCGGAAATGCGTTGTTCTTTGCGTTCAAAATCGGGTATTCTTCAACTTCTGCGAAACTGTTCTGTTTTCCTCAGTCGCTATCGAACGCGATTGCCCCGCCTTAACTTCCTGCCACTATCTGCGTCGCACTCGCCGGCCGTTTATCGCCGTCTACGTGTGTTCGCAAGTTTATCAACACGCTATTATGCCAAGTTTAGCCTTCACGAGCTGTTTTCGTTTTCTGATTGCCGGATCGTTGTTAGGCGCATCGATGCAAATCGCGCCGTGCCACGCTCAGGTGGAAACGGGGCTTGATCAAAGCACCACATTGGCAACGTCGTCGATGGCTGCCACCAAGGTCGAAGAACGCACGTTGCAGTTTTCGTTTGATCGCATGCCTTGGCGAGACGTGATCGACTGGTTGGCAACGTCTTCGAATCTGGCTTTGCATGTAGGCCAGCTTCCAACCGGCAGCTTCACGTATCACGACACAAGTTCGTTCACGCCTCAGGAAGCTTTAGATCGCATCAACCTGTTTCTGCTGCCAGAGGGTTTTACCATGATCCGCAGCGGGCAGTTGCTGTCAGTGATTGATCTCAGCGATCCTCGCAGCATGAAGCAGCTGGATTCGCTGGCGCGACTTGTTACGGTCGAACAGCTGGTCACTCTAAGTGATCACGATGTTGTGAAATGCATTTTTCCGCTCGGGGAACTTAATGCCGAAGAAGCTGTGGAGGAACTGTCCGCCCTGCAACTGCTTTCTACGCCGTCGGTGTTCTCCAGAACCAATCAACTGCTGATCACGGACACCGCTGGAAAACTGAAAAGCGTTCGGGCAATCCTGAATGCTTTTCAGCCGAGAACCCTAAACAACGGCACCGTTGTCAAAACGTTTTTGCTGCAGCATGTTGATGCCGAAGACATTCTGGTTGTTGCTCGTCCCCATCTTGGACTGGCTACAGACGAAATGATTGGCATCGACGTTAGCCTTTCAGCAGACCTGCAGGGCCGCCACATTTTTGTGACGGGCGTTGAAGACAAAGTCAAGCTGATTGAAAGCCTCGTCACTGCCATCGATATTCCCGTGCAGACTGATTCGCTGACGGACGGAGATGCCGAACTTCGAGCTCATCTGGTTGAATCCGGCAACGTAGAAACTGTTTATAACGTTTTGCAGACACTGCTGGCCGGAAAGTCGGTTCGTCTGTCGACGGATAAAGCCGCTGGAACAATTGTCGCACTGGCAAGTTCAGAAGTTCAAGTAGAAATCGCTGACACGGTGACTCAGTTACAAGCCGCAGAAGCCGAGTTTGAAGTGATCCCACTGAAGACTGTTGACCCTTATTTTGCGATCACGTTAATAGAACAGATGCTGGACCTGCCCGATCCATTGGCGGTGCCAGCCAGCGGAGAAAAGCTGAAGGGGCCAAAAATTGATGCTGACCCTGGAAATATGAGATTATTTGTTCGTGGCAGGAAACACGAAATAGAGCAAATCAAAAACATTGTGGCCGGGCTGGACATCGGAACAGAAGCCCATAGCGAAGGCGTTCGCGTTTTTCCGGTGAACCCGGCTCAGGCAGAACAACTGCTGGAAAGTGCCGCGAAATTCTGGCGTTCAGCCAATCCGATTATCTTCTATCCGTCAATCGATGCCACTGCGATTCAGCCGACAGAACGAATCGTCAACGAAGATCTTTCGGCCGATGCTTTCTTTTCTAAAGCGGGTGGCCGAAGTGTTGTCAGCGAGAAAGAATCGCCCAGTGCCAGGCTGCTGACCACCGGCCCTGTCAGTGAAGAACCTGCGATTCGCTGCCAGGTGACTGCACGAGGCGTGCTACTGCAGTCTGAAGACACAGTGGCACTGGATCGCTTTGAGATACATCTGCGAACTGTGGCTGGCCCCGGCGACACAATGCCTTCGCCGCCGATCGTTTTCTACCTGAAGTACACTCGCCCTGGCGACGCTGTTCGAATGCTGGCCGAACTGCTTGATGGCGGCGAGGCAGCAAGGGAAGGCGAGGCAGGTTCGCTGGTGAACGGATACGTAAGCAGTTCTTCCGGTTCGTTCATGAACAGCCTGGTTAGTTCCAACGAAGGCACCATCACTATGATGTCCGGTTCAATTACGGTTGTTGCAGATTCACGGTTGAATCGATTGATCGCTCAAGGGACGACCAGCGACATCGACAAGATTGAAGGCTATCTGAAGATCATCGACAAGGATACCAGCATTACCGAAATCGAAACCTACGGTCGATCACACGTGATTGAACTTTCGTATACTCGAGCCAGTGAAGTTGCCAGCGCAGTTCGAGAAGCCTATGCGGGGCGTGTATCCGGCGGAGCAAAAGGTGATGCTGGAGGCGGTCAATCCGATTCGCCCGAACAGCAGGCTCGGCAGTTACAGGATGCCGCCAAGGCAGCCGTAATTGCGAAGGCTGCTGCCGCCAAAGGTGGTGTCAAGCCTGGAGCGTCGCAGCCGGCGAAAGATCTTGAGCCGAAAATGACACTGGCCGTTCATGAGCGCAGTAATTCTCTGATTGTGACGGCTCCCGAACAACTGTTCAGAGAGGTGGAGCAACTGGTTTTGCAGATTGATACACGCAGCCGTCAGTCGGTAGAAATCATCAAGGTTCCTGAAGGTGTGCCATACGAAACTCTGCTAGAAATGTTTTCCGGCGGCGCGAGTATCAGCAACGGCAAAACGGGCACTTCGCGAGCATCAGCTGCTTCAGCAAAAAGTCGATGATTCACGTTCAACTGTGTCTGCACAACGGTGTCTGCACATTTCATTTACGTTCGCTGCACAACATGGAACCGGTTGTGACCAAAGAAAAGATTTCCATGATTCTAAGTCGTTCAATATCACGAAGGCTATTTACAAAGCTGATCAGCGTGCTGCTGTTTTCTGGAGTTTTGATTTCTGACGCTCAAGCGCAGTCGGGGCTTCGTGAGTCGCTGGAACGCCTTGACGTTAATGAAAATGGCAGCATCGATCTCGAAGAAATCACATCACTGGCTCGGCCGTATCTGGAACGTATCACTCAGGCACGCCGAATGCCGATGGACCGACCGATGCCCATCGACAAGCTGCAGGAAGCGGCTCGTATCTATTACGCTTTGCAAAACGGTGTCGCCGGTACTCGGGTGATTGCGGAAAGCAAAAGCACGGTCATGTCGTTCGGAGCTGATAACGGTCAGCCGGTTGTCCCTGAATTCGGACTTGCCGAAGTCAGGTATCCGTACACTCAGGCCGACATCGACGAAGCCGAACAAACCCTAAGGCGTTACGATCGTAACAAAGATGATTACATAGACCGGTCGGAAGCTGACAATGCCAAATGGACACACCGAAATCCGTTTAACGCGGATCTCAATAAAGATGATCGCCTGAGCCGCCTGGAACTTGCTCAGCGGTATGCTCGTCGCAGATTGATGTCGAACGTCGCCGGAGAACTGGGGAAGAAAGCTGTGAGAACGGGCAACGATATTCGCCCTTCCACAAAAGAGTCGCCAAGTCGAGACGAATCGCAGTGGTGGAGACAGGGCGGAAGCAGCCATTGGCTGACGGCCAGCATGATGAGTCGTTTCGATCTGAATAAGAACGGTCGGCTTGAATTCCAGGAGGCTCAGCAGATGGGCTTTCCATTGGGCCTGATGGATGTTGACCGTGACGGAGAAGTCACGAAGGACGAACTACACGCACTGCTTTTAGAAATGCAGGAACAGGCGGGCGATCTTACGGAAGGTCTGCCGGGCTGGTTTTACGAACTGGACCTCGACAAAGATGGCCAGATCGCGATGTACGAGTTCGCTACAGAATGGACGATCGCTCGCCACGAACAGTTTGATACTCTGGACCTGAACGGCGATGGTTTGCTGACCTCGACTGAAGTGCTGCGAGCGAAATCAGTTGTTGGCGGAACGTACCGCAATGAAACGGCAGAAGTGCTGGCACCGCATCGAACTGTGATTTCCGAGATCGAAGTGGCAGACGACTTTGTGATCCGCGACCTAAATGTTCAGATTTCAATTACGCATTCGCATTCGGCGTATCTGGACGGCTATCTGACAGGTCCCGCCGGACAACGCATCGAATTGTTTGCAGAAGTCGGTGGGGGAGGTGACCATTTTGATCAAACGGTTTTCGATGACGAATCGTCAAACCCAGTTAGTAAGGGGCGTTCTCCGTTTAACCAAAGTTATCGTCCTCAGGCATTGGATAAGGGGCAGCCCGGTTTGAAGACATTCAATGGAACCCGTACTGAGGGAGTGTGGCAACTGGTAATTCGTGGCACTCGCAGCGACCGCTTCGGTATGCTGCACAGCTGGGGAATGTCGGTCACGCCAGCAGAAGAAATCCCCGACGCTCCAACAACAGACGAAGTCGAAGTAACCGGCACAGACACTGTTGAAACGAACACTGAGGCCATCGGCTCATCAGCAGAATCGCCCCCGAAGTCTGCTCCCCCAGAAGCGAACGGGCCCGAGGAAAAACCACCAGCCGCAGGCTTCAAGCTGCCATTCCGCTTGTTCTGAATTCCTGTCACGGCACGTTGCAAGGACCAGCCAGATAGACGACGGCGATCCCTTCCGACATCTCAGGCGACAAACGGGCACTGTCAGATCTTGTAGGGCAACCACTGGCATTGGAGCTGTAGTCCATGGGCCGTACAACGGTAAAGGAAAGTCCGGAGTTTGACGCCAGTCAGCCTCGATTGACTCGCCCCCCGGAAAATTCAGCCTGCCGGAATGGGAAACAACATTACGCAGAGTACTCAGAAAAAGGGACCAGCCATAATGTGCCGCGTTTTTGGTCCTCGGACTACGTACTCGATGTAAGCTTTCTTCAGGCTGATTAATGCTGAATCGCTTAATATTGCATTCCAACGCCCAGCATAAAGCCCCCCCCAAATGTCAGAGTCGGTGCGCCCGCTTTTGTCCCTAGTTGCCCCTGCCGAGTGCCCTGGAAAAAGATTTCGGAACTGTTTTCAAGCTGCCGTGTATAACGCATGCCGATTCCTATTTCTCCGGCCGCGACAACCTCATCGGCGCCGTTAAGACTGACGATTGGAGGACCGGTGACCGGCGGTGAAGTGATGTCACCTCAAGTTGTCTGACGCATGTTGGCACAGAGGATATCTCAGACTATGGAAGAGTAACACCAGAATCCTTCCACGCGTGCTGTACAGCATGAGAGGCAGTATTACTGAAGCTGCACCAATACTGAGTATCGACCGAAAGATGCGGTATCGTCGATTTAAGGATGACGACCAGAATTAGCCAATGCCAGAAAGAATATATGGCGATTTGTCAGGCCTCGAACGGTCGTTGCAATCTACTGCGGTCGCACATTGTTAGGAAGGCGACGCACCACTGAGAATCTGAGATCAAACTCGTAGTGAACAATAGCTACTCTCGTTGTGCGCGGATTCGTCCGCAAATTGTCGTATTCGAGGACGCGATATTCGCGACGGACTGACCTTAACATCGACAGCCCGTATGATAGGACAGGTAAACCTTCTCTATGTCGCTCCACCTCAAGCACAACAGACGACCATTCGGCAGTAGACGTCACGCCTGATCAGGAAAGGCACTAAGCGAAGTACTACACAGCGCTCTGGCTACGCGTGCCGCCAGACGAAAAATCACGTCGCCGGGACGACTTTGCAGCAACGCTGTTTCAGTGGAGTCTGTCTTTTCCAGAATACTCACAGCTCTAAACAGACGCTCCTGAAGAATCTGATCGCACTCTCCTGAGGAACGGAGCGCGCGATTTATTACCACGGAAGCATGTCGAACAGAACGTAATGCGTCTCTTGATCGTTCCTGAACTTTCGCTCCGGACGGAAACCGGGTCGATATACAATGTTGCGTCTCTCTGATGTCCATAACCAGCCCCCGCCCAATAGGTTACTTTGCTACACTTATCTTCTGGCACAGGCAGAAGTGACCAATGCCGTCGGAGAAATATCGCAAGCGACGCGTAGATGAGGACGTCATTTTTTCGGGGAATCCACATTTTCGCCAGTTGGCAGCAAAAACACGTGATTCAGGTGATTGAACTCACGATCACTCTCGTTTCTCGAGAACGCAACTACTTCGTTGCACAAAGATTTCTCGCGTAGAAAAAACCGGCTTTTAGTAAATAGAAAAGCAACGGAGGGCTCAGCAATGAACGAATGAACACCATCCAGAAATGATAGAACACTATTAACCATTTGCCGCGACTGCCCGTCTGTCAGGCTGGAGTTGAGATCGAGTTCCTTGGCTGTAGCATGTAAGAAGGCGAGCAGTTCACCACGTGTACCGTCTTGCCGCAGTTGCCGTTCAACTGCAGCAAGATGTTCTATGGACGTTTGCGGAGAATCGGGCATTCGTGATAGCGAGTCGAAGACACAGGAAAGCCGCGGCATCTCAGCGCGTTTCATGCCGGATTGTTCCGCCTTTCGAAACGCCTCAAGGGCACCGTCGAAATCCGCCAGCTCCAGTCGGACGTAAAAACAGTTGACCCACGCTTCTACAACGTTTTGACTTAGCTCTGTCATCGCCACCCATTCAGCCTCAACGCTCCGCCATTCGGCAATGAGCGAATGCTGTTCAGCTGTGACACGGCCCGGCACCTCATAAACCGGACTTCGTAGTTCGCATGTCCTGCAGTAGAGATGCAGGAACCGACATTCTGAGCTATTGGATTTGAACGGCTCCAGCAGAACCTCTGCACCAATGAAGTCTTCATTCAGCAGGAACGTCCGCGCTTCGGCTGCTACCGATTCCGCAGTCTGAAAGCGGGCCTCACTATCGATCCGATACGACTGGACAGCGCCGCCAGCAACCGCGAGCACTCCGACGCAAAGCATCAGCAGGCAATATGCCAACGGCCCCCTAAAAAGGCGCCGCCGCGGCAACAGATTTTCAAGTTCACTGGCCAGCACAGCTGCCGTCGCCTGGCGATCCCCAGCATTGAAGGAAAGCCCCTTCAATAACACACTTATCAATTTCGCGGGCAACACGTTGGCGATTCGAGCACATTGCTCTTGCGAAACGCCTTCGGTTTGCCGCGCCAGAAGCAGATTAGCGGCGGAAGATCTACTTTTCACATCAATGGTTGCTCCAAAGGGGGGGGTTCCCGTGGCAAGATGCCAAAGCGTGGCACAGAGGCCAAAGACATCCGTTGCACCGGAAAGATCGGGTACTGTCGGGGATGTTTTGTCCGGGTTGGCTCGCTGCGGCGCAGCACCGGTGTTGAGCAAAAGCAACAACTGCTCCGAGGCCATATACGGTAAGGTGCCACCCGCCAGACGCACGGCATCTTTTTCTGACGCTGCCAGATTGAAGTCCAGCAACGCTCCAGAAAGATCAGGCATTAGCAGCACATTACCTGGCTTGACGTCGCAATGAAGTACCTTGTTTCCGTGAGCGTGCTGCAGGGCGTGGCTGAGCTGGATTCCCCACTTCAGGACGGCCGTGGAAAATGTGTCCTCATCGACAATCAGAAACCTGCTGATTCGTCGTTCGTTCGATTCAGTGCTGCTTCCCTTTTTCTTTGAAAAGTCGACATTGCACTCGGCGACAAATTTACGCAACTCACGACCGCGAAGGCGACTTCCAGTGCCTGACGCCGGTCGCGTCGTTACCCATTCGGCCAAATGGTGCATGGTGACTCGAGTTTCCAGAGGCATGCAAATTGTCACCAGTCCTGTCGCGGCGTCTGGATGCATGGAATAGACCTTGGCGATTCCCTCGAATTCCAGCATTCCAAGTAGGTCTGCTTCCCGTTCGCCGCGAATACAAATTTTCACGACGACGTAGCGGTTGCCTAACTCGGCCTGTCGGGCAATAAAAACTCGAGAAAACGCTCCTCGTCCGATTTGTTCCAGAAGATGGAACCCACAGAAGTCGGTCCCGACTCGCGGCCAGCGGTTTTCCGGAACTTCTTCAACCAGACTTGGGTGATCGTGGAGAACCTGATCGAACTCGATCACGCGATACAGTGACTGTTCAACACCAGCAAATTGCGCGACAAACACACTTGCGGCGATGGGCTTTCCACTTTCCCTTGACTGGCAATACTCTTCGTAAGCAAGGTCAATCACACAGCTCGGAAAGTTATTCAGCCAGGGATGCTGTTCCAGAACGTGCCTTGCCGAAAACTCTCCATTAGAGGCGGCATCAAGAATGTCGCCAACGAGAATTCGCGCCTCGTCTCGCCGTAAAGGAGCTGAGTCTTCCAAGTTTGAATCTGGGATCGTTGCGCTCATCGTAAAGTACCGTTGAACGAGCAACACAAAAGCCGCCTGATGTTCAGCTAGACAGCATAGACTGAAAAGTCATTGTTCGCAAAACCGGAAACCGAAATAGGTAAGTGCCCTCAACATTACGAGGTTGCCGATTCGACGTCACTGTTGTTTTTCCGAGCAATTCTCGTCAGAATTCGCCGAACGTGACGTTCAGAAACTCCCATTGACGCTGCGATTTCCGCCTGTGTAGCCCCGTCGCGGCGAAGTTCGAGCAATCTCAGATCCCGCCCTTGTTCGTCGCCAGTCAACTTGTCCCACTGTTCATTAGCGACAGCAAACTGGCTGGGCGTTGGCTGAGAGAAGCGAAGGCGATGGTCTTTATCTACAGCTGGAAGCTGTTCTGAATTGGAAGTTGGCTCGTTTCGAGACTGCTGGCGTCGTCCGGCATCGATAACTTTGTTGGATGCCATCCTGCATAGAAAACCAGCCAGCTCGCCTTCTGATCCAATACGCTCCACAACCGAAATGTGACCAAAGAAGCTCGCCCAAACAGCTTGGGCGAAGTCTTCAGAATCAAAGCGGTCACGTATGGCTCGGTTCATCCGCCGACGGACGGCACGCAGTATGTGACTACCGTACTCGTCCACGATCTGTTCAGACGCGTCTTCGTTACCATCTGCCACGCATCGAAGCAGGTCTCGAAATCTGTTTTGCCGAATAAGCTCGTCTGATTCGTCGCCCATGATCGCGTCTGCTCCGAAGTAAACCCTCAAGCTCAGATACTAGTCATCTGCAGGTTCATCAGCATCGTCGGCATCCGTTTCAGCATCGACCTCAGCGTCTGCGTCCGCATCGGCGTCTGCATCAACGACAACGTCGTCATCATCATCGCTGTCATCCGAACCCTTCGAGGCCTTTTTCAGCGAACTAATTGAATCCGGATCATCAGGGATCATTGGATTGCCCTCAGAATCCAGTGCTTCTTTGATTGGCTGCAGGAAATAACGACGCTTCCCCTTCGACAACAAAGCCTGAAGTTTTTCTTCCGCTTTGTCGCGCTCGTGATACAGAAAACGACCTTCTTCACGCATCGTACTGCTGTACAAAACCCAGATGAGTCGACGGCGAGCAGGTGTATCTGCCTTTTTCTTACGTGTACGAGTCGTCGTGGCCTTTTTCTTGACAGCTTTCTTCTTAGCAACCTTCTTCTTGGGAGTTGCTTCGATTGCTTCGGCCGCCTCGACTTCACGTCGCATGCTTAATCGGCTTTTTGCCATTTCGCGTTGATCTCGGAAAAATGTTGATTTTTTTGAGTTGGGTCGAGCCAATAGTCGACCGGAAAAATATGGGTATCCGAACAGGACGCCAAGCCGCTAAGAATAACGCAAAAGCATATAAAATCAACGGGTTGTCGATCTCCGAACGCCTACATGTTCGGCCTTTTCAAAGTCCAAACACGATCTTCGACTGCAAAAACCGCGGATGTTTGCGAGTCTACGTGTCTGTATCCAATTCCACAATTTGCAGTAATTGAGCTTTTTCAACGTCTGCAATGTCGCTGTGACACGCAGCCTGAGTTTCCTCGGCCCCCATTTTTCTGCGAGTTTTCGAAGCTAGACGGTGGACTTCTTCGGGACTCAGGACCCCTCGTTTTTCGAGAATCTCTTTTTGTTCACCGGTCAACGCGTCAGTCACCTTCGCGTTTTCCCACTTATATTCTTCTGATTTCCCGCTCGCAAACAACTGAATTTCTTTGCTGATTCGAACGCTGCACCAGTCATGACCGCACATTGCACAGAAATCGGTGTCCACGTCAAGATCCTCGTCGTGGTATGCTCGGGCCACGTCGGAATCAAAGCTGAGTTGGAAATGTTTTTCCCAGTTTAGAGCAGCCCGTGCCATGGTGAGTTCATCGTCGCGGTCTCGCGATCCTGGTATGCCGAGGGCGACGTCTGCGGCGTGAGCAGCAATTTTATAGGCCACACACCCCTGTTTGACGTCATCTTTCTTCGGCAGCCCAAGGTGTTCTTTAGGCGTCACATAGCAAAGCATGCTGGCACCGTGCCAGGCTGCACTGGTCGCGCCAATACAGCTGGTGATGTGGTCGTAGCCGGGGAAAATATCGGTAACCAGTGGTCCCAATACGTAAAACGGAGCTCCATGGCAAAGCCGTCGCTGCAGCTTCATATTGAATTCAATCTGGTCCAATGGCACATGTCCCGGACCTTCAATCATTACCTGCACACCCTTTCGCCAAGCTCGTTCAGTCAGTTCTCCCAGCGTTGAGAGTTCGGCCAGCTGAGCAAGATCTGTCGCATCAGCCAGACCACCAGGACGCAGACCATCGCCGATACTAAAGGTCACATCGTGTTCTCGCATCACGTCGCAGATGTCTTCCCACAGCGTGTACATTGGATTCTGCTGGCTATGGTGAATCATCCACTTTGCCAGCATAGAGCCACCGCGACTGACGATTCCGATCAGACGGTCTTTCACCAATTCGAGGTGTTCCTGAAGAACACCTGCGTGAATTGTGAAGTAATCCACACCCTGCTGTGCCTGATGATGCAGTGCGTCCAGAATGATTTCGCGGTTCAACGCTTCAATTTTCCGGCCAATAATCATCGAGTAGATGGGGACGGTGCCAATGGGAACCTTGCTGTTTTCGATGATCGCTTGACGGCAGGCGTCCAGATCACCGCCGGTCGACAGGTCCATCACCGTGTCAGCGCCCCAGCGTTCCGCCCATTGCAGTTTTTCAACTTCTTCGTCTAGGCCAGAAGATACCGGTGAAGCACCCATATTGGCGTTGATTTTTGTCTTGGACGCTCGGCCAATGCACATTGGGTCGAGGTTCAACTTTAGATGGTTTTTGTTGGCAGGAATAACCATGCGGCCGGCGGCGATTTCATCGCAGATCTGTTGAGCGGTGAGATGGTTTTCTCGGTCGGCAACCCGCAGCATTTCAGCCGTAACAATGCCAACGCGAGCCGATTCCAACTGAGTCACAGCCTGAAATCCTTCCGGAGCCTGCCACGCGTCCGAAGTTTCATAGTTGTTTTCAAAACCCGGCTTCAGAATCCAGCCCTCAGGCATGAAATCCCACGCCGTTTTATCGGACGGCCCCGGCATGCCGGGTGTGTCAGGAGAAGAATAGGTCAACGCCCCCGCTTTTCCCGGAGCGATTGCTGGAGCGGCGGAAAAACTACCCGGCGTTGTGCCAGCGTGTCTTGTGCTTGGGTCTGCCGCGACGATCTTCGGCAAAAACGCCTCAACACGAGCCAAATGGTCAAAACTCATCTTAACTACCTCAACACAATCATGAAATCTCGGACGTCTAATGTCAGTTTGACGACCTCTTGTTGGAAATGGGCGAACGAAGGGCGACGAATAGTAGTATTCGATCACCTTTTTGCAATTGTCGTCAGAATTCAACAGCTTTTCCATCACACGACGCTGATCAAGTCGCTTGGCGAATACCAACACCAAACGAATCGTTCTCTTGCAGCATCGGCCATCGTTTCCGAAGAATCAGACAGCCACGGGACTGCCACATAGCTCCGCGCTCTACATCTGAAACACCAAGGCCGTTTTTCTTGAACAGCAGGTTGAGAACTGAACCCGTGAGAAGACAGTCGCGGAACGCGCGGGTGCCAATCATCAGCCCTTCGTGAATTTTATTTGTGCCCTTAAAATAACGTAGACAATGTGGATTTTGGAGGGTTCCATCGTCGGAAGAGCCGTGAACTTTCTCAATTGCGACGTCGCTTGCTCGCCTGCGGCTTGCCGGGCAAAACCGTCCGGTCTAAAACACCATTCGGCTGTAATAGACCGATCGAACATTTTTCGTCTCAGCACGTCAAACTGCATGCAGGTTACAGTCGATCTATTGACTCACATGTTCTTTAAAATTGTCAATGACAGAACGACTTTAAAAACGCCTGTAAAAAACGATATCAGGACAGATTGGGAAAACGTGGAAGAAGAAGCAAGCTATGTCTGCGATAACTGCGGCGAAGAAATTGTTGTACCGATTGATCTTGCTGCCGGCGCAAATCAGGAATACGTGGAAGACTGTCCGGTCTGCTGCAGTCCAAGTGTAATTCACGTGCAGGTGTACGACGGCGATGTGCGGGTGTGGGCAGAATCGGAATAGGTCATCAACCATCAGGATTGTCATTCATGAGGTCATTGTGCTGCGATTGCAATCACGTGCGTGAAGTCATGTCAGGCACCGGGGCAAAGTTCCTGTTATGCCTAGCATCTGGACAGGACGGGCTGTTACCAAAATATCCGCACCAGCCTGTTTTGACCTGCACTCAATACAAGGGAAAACTGCCCGATCATCCCGGTTAGACAAAGGCATCAATTTAGATTGCTTGACGACTTCCCGTGCGTGTGTACATTTTTGCCCTTGGTCTCTGCAATTTAGACTCGTCAGGTGGAAACGTCGAATCCGATGCGTTCTATGTCTCTAATGTTGCTGCTGATCCTGGCAGAAACGTTTGCGACTACGGAATCAGCCGTTGCCAATGCACCTCAGGCGACTTAATCGGTTTCTATGCAGCACAATAATATTTCATCGCTGGTATTGTCATCCAACATGCTGGCTCAATCGGCTGGTAATTCAGAGTCTTCCGGCGGTTCAACTCGCGTAAGAACTCGGGGGCTCGGCAAGCTGATTGGTCTGGTGGTCTTGGGACTTCTGGCTGCAGGAAAATTCATGATGGGCTTCTTCACTGGTGGCAACAGGGGTGCGCTCATAGACGATTGCGCGAATAGAGAAGATGGGTTACTGTGGTGTCTTCGTATTTTTTTTCCATGGAGTCCTCCCGATGAATTTTGAAGAATTGAGTCGCGCCGAACGGCTGATTGCAGA
>Ga0335398_10004992_pt1 | contig 17947 bp, 14 predicted proteins | sample BON03_FD_205742 | JGI IMG/M metagenome (GOLD analysis project Ga0335398, IMG submission 205742) | Freshwater microbial communities from Lake Bonney liftoff mats and glacier meltwater in Antarctica - BON-03 (spades assembly) (version 2) | ecosystem: Environmental > Aquatic > Freshwater > Ice >... | reverse complement strand
CCCAATGAGCGAATTGAACTTAAGTTCCAATCCATCTATAACTTGTGCGTCGTGCATCGGGACATTGTCCCCGATCTACCAACAATCTTCCTATAGCAGTTCGGTAGTTTATTTGCGGACGGTCCCTAACGTCTTATTTGCGATCAATTCCTGCACCGTATTTTCTATTTCGCTACGCACGAAGTCTAGTGTCAAATGGTGCTTTGTGGCAATCGATTGGCAGTCATCGTATTCCACACAGAAGGTCAATCGTTGCTTGGGACGTTGAACGAACTTGACCCAAACATCGCCCCATAGGGTAGTGACCTGGATGATTTCCCTAGGCAAGATCGAACGAAAAACTCTGTGTCGTCTGATACCAATGGTGGGGGTGTGAGTAAATAAGAGGTGTTCGACTGTGGACAAGTGCGTATCGTCGCAAAGAACGGTTAACAGACTGGCAGGTCGATTCTTTTTCATTTGGATCGCGGTTACAAAGCAATCGTTGACGCCCGCATCGAATAACTGCTTTTGACAAAATGCAATTTGTTGACCTGTTGCATCGTCGATGTTGCAATCAAGTTGCCACAACTGATCTTGAGGAAAAGTGTTACCCGAATCAGCGGCGGAAGATTCGTTGGTTGGATTGAGAGTTTGCGACGCATCTTGTTCAGGCCAAACTAGCTTTTGTCCGGATTGGATCCTTGCCTGCCCCAGGTAAGCCCGAACGACATTAGGGCGATCAGGTAAATCTTTGGTGCCTGCACCCATTCCCACCGCTAGAATTTTCATTTCGGGAAGGCCTAGCACAGGATTGGCAAACGCCGCGAGGACCGCCGCACCCGTCGGAGTCGCAAGTTCCCCTTGTGCGGCACCTGCCAGAGTAGGAATCCCTTGCAGAAGCAGTGCGGTTGCAGGCGCGGGAACGCTGACGGTTCCATGGGCGATCGTAATCGAACCAAAGCCTGTGGTCACAGCGGAACAAAAAACTTGCTGAATATTCAGTGTATCAAGGGCAATCGCAATGCCGGCAATGTCGATGATAGAATCTACCGCGCCGACCTCATGGAAGTGAACTTTCTTCAGTTCGCTTCCATGAACCGTTGCCTCGGCCTGACCCAGCGTCACAAATATCCGCTTCGCCAGAGCGATCGCACGTTCACCAATCTGGCTGGCATCCAGGATTTTTTCGACATCACTTAGGTGACGATGGGCGTGTTGCGGCGGGAAAGCCACGTCAAATTTCTTCGCCGCAAAGCCCTTCTTCTTGACCGCCTGCAAAGAAATTTCGACATCACCCAACGGCAATGAAAGCAGTTTCTCCTGCAGAGCGTTGAAGTCCAGCCCCAGGTCCACAAAAGCGCCAATCAACATATCGCCAGCGATTCCGCTTGCGCAATCCAAAAACAAAATCTTCTGGTCGTCCGAGGCAATCATTGGAAATCCAATTGCGGGCCAATTTTGGTTTCTGCAGATAGTGGTTGATTGACGCACCGCCTTCGAAAGTCGCTGCCTTCGAAAGTCGCTGCCTTCGAAAGTCGCTGCCTTCGAAAGTCACCGCCTTCGAATATCAATCGTCTTCGTCTTCGTCCACATCTTCCATGGCTTCTTCGTAGACGATTCCTAAAGACGATAGATCAAATTCTGCCGGATCAAAGTCATCCGTCCCCGGATCATTAGGATCCACCGAATCGAACGAAAATTCCTCGGCTTCGACCAAATCGTCTTCTTCCTCGTCGGTCCAATACTGATCAAAATTGTCAGGATCGGCTGGCTTCTTGACCTTGGGTTTGACGACTGGTTTTTCTCTTGATTTGCGACCATCCAACTTGCTCTGTGCCTCGACCCATTGTTGGATGCCATCGGAAGCGACATCAAGTAAGTCGTTCTCCATCAAGTCTTTATCCGTAGAAATCTTGTTGGCAAGATTTGTATCCGACGAACGCGGCGTCGAATGGGAATCGCGTTTCTCAAGGAACATGCGAATCGGAACCTCACCGAACTTCAATTGATCGCGGAGGACTCCCAGCAGGTACCTACGATAGGTTCTGGGGAACGCGTCGGGTTCATTACACTTGACGACAATCGTTGGCGGCTGTGAAGCCACTTGCGTCGCAAAGTAAATGCGAGGACGACGGGGGCCAATTACTGGTGGTGGATGAAGCAACATCGCCTGCCGCAAGAGACGATTCAAGGTACCAGTGGAAACTCGCCACTGAGCCTGCTTGTATAGCATTTGAGCGTGATTCAACAACTTCCGAACGTTCTTACCTTCAATGCCCGAAATGAATGCGATCGGAGCGTACCACATTGTCGTGAAGATCTCTTGCAGATAATCTGCCCACTTTTCGGTTACGATTTTGTCGGCGACCAGATCCCACTTGTTAACAACAAACAGCACCGGTTTGTGATTGGCCTCGATATAGTTGACCAACTGCCGATCAACTTTGCTGATCTCGTCCGAGGCATCGAAAAACATTAACACTAGATCAGCGTAACGAATACTGCGTTGGGCGCGATGCGTGGAATAATACTCGATATCGGTTCGAACACTCTTTCGCCGTCGGAAACCAGGTGTGTCTATCAAAATGATGGTCTTGCCATCGATTTCAATCCGGACATCGATACTGTCTCGCGTGGTACCAGCCACTTCCGAAACAATCATTCGATCGGACTGGGTCAATGAATTGACGAAGGTACTTTTGCCAACGTTACGTTTTCCAACAATGGCTATCCGAAATTCTGGATCGGCGGTCGCTTGGTCGACCTCGTTCCGATCGGCGACTGGCAACTGCTTGACCACTTCATCCAGCAGTTCACTCTTGCCGCGATAGTTTTGAGCGCTAATGCAAATCGGTTGTCCGAAACCTAATGATAGAAATTCCGACGCTTGCCAACTGAACTGTTCTTCGTCAGATTTGTTGGCTGCAAAAATTACCGGTTTACCCAGTGTGTGTAATCGCTTGGCAACGACGCTATCCAGCGGAGCCAAGCCTTGACGAATGTCAACGACAAACAAAATAATCTGAGCCGAACGGATGGCTGCATCGATTTGTTGATCAATTTCCGCGCTCAAGTCGTCGATGTCGTTGATGCCGACGCCTCCGGTGTCGATGATCTCGAAGTAGGACCCTTCATGTTCGACCACGCGGATCATTCGATCCCGAGTCACACCTGCAACACTGTCAACGATTGCAAGTCGACGACCGACCAACCAATTAAAGACACTAGATTTTCCAACGTTTGGGCGACCAACGATGGCAACGGTCGGCAGAGACATTTTAATACGGCTTTAGGTGGACGATGTTGGTGACCTGTATCGGGCAACTTGAGTATTGGCACGTCAAGTTCAACTGGCCGAGTGAATCCTGTATGATAACGCTTGGCCAATATTCTGGTTAGAGCCAACGGTTAATTTCTGCACGCTTTTTTTCGCACTTTGTGAAAGTGGGCTAGGTTGATCAAAGAATCGGGCTGTCTGGGCTGCAATTGTTTTCCCGCAGACATTGGGCCGTTTCTGCTCGCTCGTAGGCTGACCTGCCAAGGTATAGGCGTCCCCAACGGCAGAACCGAGGGCAGAACCAACGGCAGAACCAACGGCAGAACCGAGGGCCTTCGGCTAAGATGTTTGCGTCAAGATGCAGTGTTTGCTTCAAGATGCAGTGTTTGCTTCAAGATACGGTGTTTGCTTGAAGATACGGTGCTGGGGGCATTCCCTTGGTTGAATCTATGTGGGGTACCAAGTGGCCAACCTCGCCTAGGCAGCACTTGGGCGGGGACCAATGGGTGGATCCCAAAAGTATTTTGGATCGCAAAAATTACGTGCCGAAGAATTTCGTTGGCTTAGAAGCTGGTTAATTGAACTCATGACGAACCAAAATGCAGACAATTCGGACAGCCAAGGACCATCGTTAAATCACCAAGGGCGATCTTCCGCAATGAAGGATTCGGAAAGGGCTGCGACGGTGGAACCGATTTCACTGGCGGATGCGGTCACTTCGGGTCGACAATGGCTGCGAATGTACGCTCACGCAGGCTTAACCTTTGTGCCGGACGTTTCAAGTGATTTGAATGTCCGCGAGTACTCTGGCGTCGGCCGAGTTTCCGACTTCTTGGGCGACGTGATCCAAGTCGAGGGCGAAACCGAGGCAGAATCGGTGGCAGAATCGGAGGTCGCGATGGTCAAAGCGACGACGGGTCAGCAGAGCAGGTCAGCGGCTGACACCCAGGCCACCCTCCCAAAGGGAACCGCCGTTCCAATTGCTGAAAGTAATGTAGGTACCAGTCAGCCGGTCTTGAATGCCAAGGCGAACCAAAAAGGTGCGGGGGCGAACAGTTCCAGCTTGGGTGCGTCTCAAGGTTTGACTAAGCCATTGAGTGCGTTAAAAGACTCAGGGGTCGCAATCGATGACGGCGTCGAAATCAAATTATTGCCGGATTTGGACGATCAGCAGCGTCAATCTCAGTTATCGATTTTGAATCAACAGGTTCAATCCTGCATCAAATGCCCTGATTTGGTTTCGTTTCGAACGAACCCCGTGTTCGGATCCGGCAATTTCCGACCTCGTTTGGTTCTAATGGGTGAAGCGCCCAAGCCGGACGAAGATCGACTAGGGCAGCCAATGGTGGGCCAAGAGGGCGAATTGTTGGACAAGATCATCGCGGCGATGAAATTGAGACGAGAAGACGTCTACATTATGAATACCGTTAAATGCCGGCCTCCGCAGAATCGGAATCCTTCGCAGGATGAATGCCTGAATTGCAGGCCTTATTGGCGGCAACAACTCGAGATATTGCAGCCACAGTGCATTGTATGCATGGGCGCGGTTGCATCGAAAATTTTGCTGCAAACTGCCTTACCGGTAGGTCGGCTTCGGGGAAGTTTTCACAATTATCGTGGAATTTCTGTCGCCGTTACCTATCATCCGGCCTATCTTTTACGAACAGAATCGGCGAAGCGTCAGACTTGGGAAGATATGAAAATGGTCATGAAATTGCTGGGAATCGAAGCCTAACATCTGTTTGGTTTCGGTTGGCCAGCGCCAGATTGTTCCGATTAAGTCAACTTTGGCGTTTGTTTTCGTTTGATCCCATGGCTTTGGTTGTGTATTTTGCCTATTTTGTTGTCGTTTCGGCTCTTGGCAATTACCATACCAGGGTGACGAAGTTCGTTTTTCGAAGCGCCTACCGGAAGTTGAAGCTTGGTAGGTGAAGGCTGGCCGCATTTTTAGTGGTCGCAAAACGCCGTTGGTCGAAATTTCGGAATCGTTGACTGAATGTTAAATCTTATCCCAAGCAGTAATCAACTCATATACAACGGCGTGGTTCAAGGAGATTGTTCACTATGAAGTGGTCATTGGTGAAGTTATTGTTAGTCGTAGCAGCCTGTGTGGCATCCTTCGGCTTCTCGACTTCGGCTCAAGGTAAGCAAGCCGGTATCATTGTCGATGCAGAAGGCGTCCTTCGCAACCGTTCGGTTGCCGATCCATCGGGACAGCTTAATCGGCAACGTGCGGGGCAAGCGGTTGCGTCGTTGAATCAAGACTTGGCGAAGGTCAGTCCCCTTCGCAAGGTATCGTTGGGTCGGCTGCAAGCCGAGATCAAACGATTAAAGGACAGCGGACAGTCGGTCCCCGAAGATATCAATTTTTTGGCGGGTTTGACCGGTATCACACATGTTTTCTGCTACCCAGAATCGGGTGATATTGTTTTGGCAGGTCCAGCCGAAGGATATTTCGCCGATGTAAACGGTCACGTTCGAGGCGTGCAATCGGGCGAAGCAACAGTACAACTTCAAGACTTGGTTGCGGCCCTACGAGCCTTTCCAAAGCAAGGCCAAAGCAAGACATTTATTGGTTGTTCGATCGACCCAACCCAAGAGGGTTTGGCTCGGATGCAGAACTATGTCAGCAGCGTAAATTTAACCTCGCCTAATCAAGCGAATCAAATCGCTGAAGGCGTTCGCCAATCCCTTGGCATGCAAACGGTTCGCGTTGACGGCGTTGCTGCCAACACTCACATGGCTCATGTTTTGGTCGAAGCTGACTATCGTATGAAGCTGATGGGACTTGGTTTGGCTCGCGTCAAAGGCGTTACCGCTTACATTGACAAGATTCGTGGTGGTTCAAGCAATGGATTGGTACGATGGTTTTTTGCCCCTAAGTATGATTGCGTCAAGGTTTCGCAGAACGAATTGGCAATGACCCTGGAAGGCAGTGCTGTTGAACTGTTGACCGAAAATGAAATCGTTGATCAATTAGGCAATCGTCAAGAGACCGAAGGTGAAGGGAATATTCCCAGCCTAGCGTTCTGTCGTTCGTTTACCAAGAACTACAAGAAGATTGCAACGGTTGATCCAGTATTTAGCGAACTAAGCAACGTTATGGATTTGACCATTGTTGCGGCGTTCATTCAAGCGAAAGACTTTTACTCGGTCAGTGGGTTGTCGCTAGAACTGTTAGGTGATGAGGATCAGTTTCCAATCGCCACATTCCAAACGATTCGCCAAGTTGAATCAGTGGTAACCGCTGTGTTCAAGGGTGGACGTTTGATTACACCCGTTAGCGGTGGTGTTAGCATTTCGCCTCGAAATGCATTGAAAGAATCGGTAATCGCAACCGATGAAACCGGTCAGACCGACAAGTTGCGTGACACCATTACCCTGGAAAACTTGGGTGAAAACCAATGGTGGTGGGACTAACGTTTAGCCGCTACATTGAAATGAATTGATAACGAAAAGGGCCAATGCTTTTAAATGCATTGGCCCTTTTTATTTTCTTGCATCAGGACGAACTGAATCGGCTGCGATAGAAAAAATAGCAAGCGATAGGCACGCGGCAAGCGATTGTTCCTATACCGAACGAACTAATTTACCGCAGCAGTCGCTTGCATGATCTTTCCAAGATAAGTTGCGCGCTCTGCCTTGAATTCCTCGCGGTTTTGGGCTGTCCTGAACAGAACAATTGCGGGTTGACCTGGCTTCACTTCACAAAATACTCCGAAGCGACGTAACCCTTGAATCATCTGTCCGTTGCTGACGAAATCTACGGGATCGAAACCCGCCAAAAGTGGGCTTAGTCGATCAGGTTCAGTTAAGAACTGGTCTAAGGCTGCCTGGCTGCCAAACAGGTAAAGTTGGCCACGGTGATAACAGCCAAATCGCTGATCGCCTTTCGCCCATTTCTGCTCCGTCAGTAATGTGACCGGGCAGTATCCATCTAACGCGGCTTCTGTCTGTGGTTTAGCTATAGCAGCTTCAGTACTGACCTGCTGATTGACCGGCCTTTTGGATTCTTGGACGTTCGCAGGAATCAATGCATTTGAAATCGGAGCATTTGGCAAAACACGAGGCATTGGCGATCCCCGAGTCATGCTTGGCGAAGGAAGTGCGGGTGGTGGAAGCATCTTGGAAGGATCGTAGGTGCCAGATGCTTTTGCGGTGCCAGGCGTGGCATTTGACACACCATTTTGCATCAGAACGTTAGACAATCCAGGAACTGCCGCGTTTGGCAATGCTTGTGGGTTTGGGATTGTAATGTTGTGGTGTTGGTCTTTGGGAAACATATTTGGAAGGGTAGGCAGGCCGGCAGCAGGTGTGAATGTGGGTTCTGGGAACGACTTCTGTTCAATGGTGTGAGTTGGAAAACTCTCTGCAGCAACGTTGTGGTTGGCGAAAGTCTGTGGTGCGGTCGCCTGAGTCTGCCGAACGGTGGCCTTAGGCAGCGTAGTTTGCGCGATAGGATTCGAAACTTGCGACCCAAATTTGTCTCTGGCATTTCCAGCTTCTGCTGCGACTTCACCCAAAAACGGCGAGCGAGCTTGGTCGTCAGCGTGTTGCTTGCCGATTGTTGACATCGCTTCCAACGCCTCGCGTGACTGCTTGGTACCCTGGGCGGCAATCTTAACCGCGGCGTCCAGCATGTTGTTGTAGTTACTGCTACTGCTTGGGCTGATCCGCCGGAAAAGGACTTGCCCCGAAGGATCAATAAATACGTCTTGAGGGATCTTGGAGATCGAATAAGCTTTTGCGATTTCCGGATTATCTTGAGTGTTGACCTTAACAGGTATAACTTTTTCATTGATTTTCGCAGCGACTAACGAATTGCGAAAAACATACGCGTCCAAGTCTCGGCAAGGTGAACAGTGAGACGCCCAAAAGTGTATCAAAACCACTTTGTTTTCGGCGGCCGCGACCCGCTGTGCGTCCTGGATGGTCGCTTGCCAATTAACATCATCTGCGTGAACACTGAGCCCCCCGTTTAGCAGGACATGCAGGAAAGCGTAAATGGCAAGACCGAGGCGGGCGATGGTTGATGATTGAATTTTCATAAGAATCGTTTTCTCCACGGCCATTCTCAGACTGGGTGGCATTCTACGGGCAGACCACCCCCTTGGTGATTGCCATCGGCGGTCAGTAATCGTAATCTTCAATCTGATTTTGACGATTGTACGAATTAGTTGGGATTCTGCAGGATAGGTGCTTTGGGTGGCCTCTGCAGTCTGTTGTGGTTGGTTTGGGAGAGGAACAATTATGTGTCCCAATTATGTGTCCCAATCATGTGTCCCAATTATGTGTCCCAATTATGTAATGTTCAGGTCCAGCAGGCATCAACCAGGGCGTTCCAGGTCAGGGCGTGGTCATACGGTGCGGCTGTTCCCCGATTCCACGCTTGGACCCAAAGGTGGTTGTCTGATAACCCGGAACCGAAGTCGTTGAGTGATCCTGCATGGTTTTTCGAACTTAATGGCGTTCTTGATCCGCAAAAGAAATTTGATATCACGCGTGAACATTCACTGCAAAGGACTGTCTACTTGGGTGTGATTAAAACGCAGGACCGAGTCAAAAGCTGCTCAACAGTTATGGCTCGCGAAACCTAGTGGAAACCAATCGCGGGTTGATCACACATTGTATTTATGTTCGACGCTTGATTTCCAACCAGGACGTGGCGATTTTCGATGCACTATCAATCAATGACCTTCCGAAATTTTGGGGCGAAAGTTCCGAGAGCCATAGGGTCGCCAGAATTATTGCCGTTGGCTGAGAATGCGAAAGCCAAGTTCGTCCAAAAGACTGCACCGACTACGATTTCGGCTCGACACCTGAACCATTTGATTCATGACTTGCCGTTATCCCAATCGGAATTGGTAGCGATCTACAAACCGACCGAATTGGCAGGAATCCTTCTTCCGCCAACCTGAAACGAACCTGACTTTGGAATAACAGCACTTAAAAAGTGTTATTAAAGGTCCAAGTCCATGGTGACTGGGGCCTTTTTTTTTGGATTTGGAAACATCGTCACCCGGCGTTATTACGGTCGTTGATCCCAGGTCAGGCTGTCTTGTATTTGAGGCGATCTTATGTCCAACCCGATTTGCGATTTATCAATGTGCAGTACGCCAACGGCCTGAGCAATCGGTTTTGGAAATCGATGTTTGTGAGTTCGAATCTCACCTGCACAATTCGACAAATTTACCTATTTCAAAAATGTAAGTCCGAAGTCCACGAAAGGAACTGTAGGAATGACAAATCGATTCACAATCGTATTAGCAAATGGACGTGAGGCCACTTTTGACAACGGTGCCAAATTGGACGCATGGGTCAATTATCAACGCGATTTCGACGCGGTACCTCAGCGAGCCACAAAACCAAAGTCTAAGCGCGAGCAAAGGCCATTCCGCAAGTGTCCGCCCAAGATCGATACCGATCAATCCCAAAAGTCCGTGTCTGCCGCTGATGCCTTTGGTCGAAATTCACCGTCAAGATCCCAGGGCCAAGTATCGTCTACGGCACCTTTGGCTAAGTTTTCGCGTCGGACTAAACGAAACCAAAAAGACAGTCTCTAAGTCAGTAGGATGCATAGCTTTCGATCGACCAGCAGGCATTCTGGGCATCAGTGTTATGGTTTGTCTCGGAATGTTCCATGTTGGGTTGTAAGGACGTCGAAAGTTAATGTGGTTAGCTCAGTTGGTTAGAGCATCAGATTGTTAATCTGACAGTCGCAGGTTCGAATCCTGCACCACAACCGGAGTGCATACTAATGCACTCCACCCACTGAAGTTCCAAGAACTTCGCCTTCGCCTGATAGTGGTTCGCAAACGCGGTTCCATCGTTTTCGCAAGATTCAGATTCGACTATTCCTAGCGGTGGTTTCGGCCATCGCTTATCCGTAAACGGTCTGTGGTCCGAGGAGACGCAAACAGATTGGTAAACACTTTGAAGTGCAAGGATACCGTTTGTATTTGATTTCAGTATAGATATCGGAAGTTGAATTCAGTTCACACTGGGGCTGGAGGAACGATAGTAAGCGACCGACAAAAGGGGAATCAACGCAAGCTGAATTTCACTCCGTGTTTTGAATCTGGGAACTGGATGATTTCGCAAACCGCTTGAAGGCATTTTATACACACTCCCATCATAATCTTCGGCAGCCAGCCGTTCCAGATTAGCACTTCCGAATTGTGATGTTGCAAGGATAGTTAAACAAGGGGATCAATGATGTACCTGTTCAAGACGATTCGAATTCGCAGTTTCGAAGCGGGTCTGCTGTTCCGTGATGGCGAGATTACGTCCATACTAAATGAAGGAAAGTACCGATTCTTTGACCCATGGAATCGAATCAAAATTGACGTTTTATCCAAGCGTGAGCCTTTAATTTCCCACGAGAAATTGGATCTTTTAGTACGCTCGGGTAAGTTGCAAGACATTGCGACAGTTTTCGAATTTAGTCAGTCGCAGCGAGGAATCGTCTGGGTCGATGGGCGTTTGCACAAACTGTTGTCGTCGGGACGATTTGCGGTTTGGAATGACTTTGCTGAGGTTAAGGTTGAACAATATGATATCAACGACGTTCAAGTGAAGCACAATGACCTGCGTGCAATATTGGCGTTGCCTGAATCAAGATCCATGATTGATGTTTTCGATGTGAAACCGGATCACGAAGGTGCGTTGTACATTGATGGCCGACAAACTAGTTTGTTGCCTTCAGGGCGTTATGGATTTTGGAAGGGGAAACGGGAAGCCAAAGTGGTTGAAGTGGACCGTCGGAATGTACTGTTGGATATCGCGTCACAAGAAATTATGACGGTGGATAAGGTGACGTTGCGAGTCAATGCAGTGGTCACTTTCAAGGTGGTCGATTCGGTGAAGGCTCTGTCTTCAACCGAAAGCTACCTGCAGTCGCTGTACCGGGATGCTCAATTGACACTGCGTTCGGTATTGGGTGCTGTGGAATTGGACGCGTTTTTGCAAAGCAAGGAACGGGCCGCCGAGGAAATGAGCGGGTTATTGATTCAACGAGGTCAAGAATATGGTTTGCAAGTGATGTCGATGGGAATTCGAGACGTGATTTTGCCTGGCGAGATGAAGGATTTGATGAACAAAGTGACCGAAGCCAAAAAGGCTGCCGAAGCGAACTTGGTTTCACGCCGCGAGGAAACTGCTGCGATGCGATGTCAAGTTAACACCGCAAAGTTGCTGGCTGATAACCCAACACTTATGCGTTTGCGTGAACTGGAAGTCTTGGAGAACATTGCGTCTTCTGGAAAACTGAATGTATTGCTAGGCGATAAACAGATGGGTGGCTTGGGTTTGGCAGACAAGGTGACCAACCTTTTGTAATGTCATCTGATTGTGATGTACTTTATCAGAAACCTAGCGGCATGAATTTGCCGCTAGGGTTTTTTCTTGTGTAGGACTGGCTGTTATTCCAAGACAAGCATCACTTCTAACCATTAGTGTTTGGTGCAGCCAAATGATCAAAGTAAGCATTTGGGTCATTCACGCCAATTGTTTGTTCTCGGGTCACGCTTAAAAAAGGTTACTCACTGGGTGTCTTCGACTTGGATTAGCGTTTTTTGACGTTTGGCAAAAGTTGGTTCCAGGGCAGGTTGATTTCCTGGCCGTGTGGTTCAATCGTGTTCAGGATTCGATACAAGGAGTCGTGTGCGGGACATTGTGCCTGAAAAATCGTTACATCGGGTCTAGGTTGCCATGATCGATTGAATATGGTCACGTTTTCATCGGTTTTGCAGCTAGGAAGTACAATTCAACCTAGCCTTCAATATCATTTGCCTTTTTATGTTGTCGAGTGGCGACATGAGGGAATCTTACTCTATGTCACAAGTATTTGTGTCTCGGGAGTGTCGGTGTGGCGGGACTACGATACTAAAACACCGCCGTTAGCGACTGGGCCGTGGCAGCAATGTTGTTGGCTAAATATCGTTTGCAAAATTGCCCGCCTGCCAAAGCAAGAAATTCGTTTTCGATCGATCCATCGGGCTTGGATGATCATGCACAGCAAACCACTTCCACTTATTTGAATTTGTATTGGAACTAAAAGTGATGCAAGAATTCAGTCAAGCTTCAAGCGTAAAATTTACTGATGATTTAATTTCGATTGCTCCCGCTTCGTTTGCTGATTGCGTGGACATTAGGCCCTTTTCGTTACAGCATAAATTGCCATCGCATCCTCTGTTTCAACTTGAGAATCTGGTTGAACTTGCCAAACGCTTGCCTGCTGGGCAACGCGAGTATGTGTTTGCGAAACAGGAATTTGGGTCACATGATGATCTGAACCAATATCGCCACGCTGCTGAAAATGATGAACTGTCTACCGAGGAATTGATAAACGCCATTGAGCATCAGAACGTTGTTATTGTGTTGCGGAACGTTGAATCAGATCCGGTCTACGGAGAATTTGTCAATGATTGTTTAGATTCATTGGCTAAGTTTGTCGAACCGGCTGCGGGACAAATTTCCGGCAGAGAAAGCTTTATCTTCGTCAGTCCACCAAACGCCTACACGCCCTATCATTGGGATCCCGAACAGAATTTTTTCATGCAAGTTCGTGGTAGAAAGCAAATGGCAGTCTACGATGTAAGTGACCGTTCAATTATTTCCGAAGAAGCCTTAGAGAAATATTACAGCCAGGGTCAGTTGATCACCAAGTGTGACGAACAACTCTTTGACAATTACCAACTCTTTGATATGAACCCAGGCGATGGAGTTTACGTTCCAGTCACCGCTCCGCATTGGGTCAAGACACTTGATGAAGTCTCGGTTTCGGTGAGCATCAATTTCAGGACACCAAGTTCGATTCGGCGTGACCGAGTTTTCCGCTTCAATCAAATGCTAAGGAAGATTGGCCTACGTCCATCGGCCGTCAGCCCTCGAGCCGATCGCTGGACCGAATTGACGAAAGTATCCGTGTTGGAATTACCGGCCAAAATTAAGAAAGTTTTGGGTAAGTAGTCGGGAGCGACGCTAAACCGCGACGTTTGGCCATGGGAATCGCGTTGGATTTAGGCCGATTCGCACGGTATTCGCCATTGAAAAATGGCGGATGCCCACTTTCCAACCGTTGTAATTTAGCTGTCGGACCTTTATTGGTCGAGCGGCAAAAGAGACCTTACCGCAAGACACGCACGCGGTGAAAGCGAAGGCAATTTCCATTTGCTTCCGCAGCCTGCGGGTGTTTTTTATGACTGCCGCTCTTCTAGACACTATCGCTAAAAACGGTGTTCGACCAATGTGTTGGTTGGTTCACAACAGCAAAATCTGCACGTGCTGACCACGTTTGGGTGATGCCGGGTCTTTGTCGACGTTCTGTGACGGATCGTGGAAGATCAGGCAGTTTGCGTTGGAGGGTGAACGAAGATCAGGCGACCCCAGCCACGGCAGCGGCTTCACGATCAGCGAGTCCTCTTCTGGCGTGCGCGCATTTGACATTGAATGCCATTCAATGATGCCGGGCCAGAACGTGCCTCGGCCTCCGCCGATATTTAAATCTTCGGACAAGGTCCCAACAGTCCATTGCGGCGGTTGGCTAGAACCCAGTATTTGTTGCACCAATTGTTTCGCAAAAATGCTGAAAGTGACAAAGCTGCTGACAGGATTTCCAGGTAAGCCTAGAACATAAGTCCGGTGGCTTGTGCTCTGCGAACCGATGTTGATCGGGGGCTGGTCGAAGTAGCCAAACCATACTGGCTTTCCGGGCTTCATGCGAACGCCATGGAAGACCTTCTTTATCTTTAGACGTTCGAAGACCGCTGGCACTTCGTCTTTTTGTCCTGCGGAGACTCCACCAGTGGTGACAATGATATCGACTGGTCCTTTGGGCGACGCCCCATCAATCTGTTGGGCGATCCAAGAATCCAGTTGATCAGGTTGATCTTTGATTTCTGCGACGTCGACGGTGTCTAGATCCAACGACTGGGCCAAGGCACGAAGCATGGGTCCGTTAGAATTATAGATTTGGCCAGGCTTCAGGGCTTCGCCGGCATTCACAATTTCGTCACCGGTGACCAAAATTGAGATTCTGGGTCGTGATCGACATTCAACGTGTTGGATATTCGCACTCGCCAAGAGGCCGATGTGTTGGGCATTCAAACGAGTGCCCGATTGGATAAGCACCTCACCTCTGGAGAACACTGCCCCTTTTCCCAACACAAATTGTTGGGGTTTCGGCGTCTGATTTAAAGTGACATGGGTAGCCGATTGGGCTTGTGTCCAACAGCTTGGCGTCTGGGAAGGCAACGCTTGTTCAGCATGGTCCCCAGTAGTCTCAGATAATGTTGACGGTGGCGATAATTGGTGATGCCAAGTGACATTTTCGATCATCTGAACACAATCTGAACCAATCGGCAGTGGTGCGCCGGTCATGATTCGAACAGCTTGTCCTGATTGGATTTGGACGTTGGGCATTTGTCCGGCAAAGACTGTGTCGACCAATTGCAATGGTGCGGACGGATCGGTTTGTGAAGAAAACGCAACCCCGTCTCGTAACGACTGGTCAAATGGCGGATGATCAAAGGAGGCAAATACGTCGGCCGCTAAGACTTGATTCAATGCCAAAGGAAGCGTCAAACTGGTGATGCCAACAGGCAAGGCATGTTGATGGATCAACTGGATCGCCTGAGCGACTTCGATAGGCTGCATGATTACGACCGTCCAAGGGCAATGAAATGGTAAGAACGTTTTCAGTGGTTCGAACAAGTTGCGGGGTGGGCCAGAAAAGACTGGCAAGGTACCAAGTTTAGAGTTTTGAATTAAGAATTGCGATGACCGATCAAGTTGTATCAACAGAAGAACGTTTTGCACGCTATCGCCGGCAGACCGTTTACGGAAAAATCGGCCAGGCTGGGCAACTGAAGTTGTCGCAGTCGACGGTCGCAATTTGTGGGTGCGGCGCTTTGGGGACCGCTCATGCGAATCTGTTGGTGCGGGCCGGGGTCGGTCGAGTGATCTTGATTGATCGAGACTTTGTCGACTTGTCGAATTTGCAGAGACAGTCTTTGTTTGACGAACAGGATGTGAGAGAACACATGCCAAAAGCGGTTGCGGCAGCCAATAAGTTGCAAGCCATCAATTCAGAAATCAAGATCGTTCCCGTCGTCGCAGATCTGTCTTTCGAGAACATCGAGTCCTTGGTTGATCAAGCGGATTTGGTGTTGGACGGAACCGACAATTTCGAGACTCGATTCTTGATCAACGACGTTTGTTGCAAATTAGGAACGCCTTGGGTGTTTGGCGGTTGTTTAGGGGCCGAGGGGCAATCGATGACAATTGTGCCTGGCGTGACCGCATGCTTTGCCTGTTTAATGCCCGAAGGTCCGCCAGCTGCCGGAGCTATGCCGACATGCGATTCAGGCGGGATCCTTGGAACAGTGATTCAGGCGATTTCGTCGATTCAAGTCGCTGAAACAATCAAGATTTTATCGGGGAATCGGGACGAAGTTAGTCAAAATTTGACCGTCGTTGATCTGTGGAATCTAAAATTTCGCACCGTAAACTTAGCAAAGCTGCCAATGAAGAAAACATGCCGAGTATGCGTTGAAGGGCAGTTTGATTGGCTTAATGGCCAACGGGCGACAGTTGCGCATGTGATGTGCGGTCGAAACTCGGTTCAGTTGGCCTCGATGACCAAGCAAGCGGTCGATTTGGTGCGTTTAGAAGCGCAGCTGCAATCGTGTGGAGAAGTGCTGCGAAATAACTACTTGTTACGATTTCAAAAAGATAACTTCTCGATCACGATCTTTCCCGATGGTCGAGCCATCGTGACCGGGACCGAAGACCCGGTTCAAGCCAAAGCATTACTGACACAATACATTGGAGCTTAATCAGATCAGTTTAGGATGGAAGCGTTTGGGTTGGCTTGGGCAGGACTTCTACCAGTGTTTTTCCGTTTTCGCTATGTTGCGTGATTTTAATATTTAGGAACGATTTCAGCACGGTGATGTGAGTCAAAGAATGGTCGGTCAGTGGGCCCGTTAAGAACTTGCCGCCCCCGAGTGCTGAGTGTGATACAGCGTCATGCATCGTTTTATCATTTTTCGCCGTCACGTGGGTAGCAGATTCTGTTGTTGCCGCGTCTTTCGTTTCTGCCTGTTTCGTCGCTGCCAAATGGGCGCTGATTCCCAAGGGCAGTAACAGTTGATCGGCCAGATGGGGACCGATCGGCACTTCTGATTTCAGGTACGCATTGACTTGGCGAACCAAGCGATCGGCGACCGATTCGGACGGGAGGCCTGGTTTGCCGAATTCTGTCATGACTTCGGTTAGGTTCTCGTAGCGTAGTTGTGCGATACAAACATTACCGGCGCTTCGACTGTTTTCGAAAGTTTGAATTTCGCCTTCTTTGGACTTCCATTGCAGCTTGCGACAGCACTGCGAGATTTCTTTTTCGCCGATCGATTTAGGCAAGCGAGAAAGTAGGGCGACTATCTTCCGCTTTAGGAGTTTGCCTCGGTCTAAAATGTCGAGTGAGCGAGCCGCCGCAAACGGTTGAATCGTGGCCTTGATCATGCCGCCGCCTGCTGGGTAAAAACCAGGGCGTATCAATTCACATTCAATGGAAAAGCCGATCTTGCCCAGCAACGGAAGATACGCTTGCACCAAAAAGTCAAACGGAGGTGCCATCGTATTGTGCGTGCCACCTGCAATTTGAATCGTGCTGTGTTGCGGCAAGGTCATCAGAGCCGGCATGATCGTTTGCAAGACAAGCGTGACGCTACCGGCCGATCCGATATCGAAGTGGTAATCGCCGGCCACGATGCGTGACGGGTGGAAGGAAAATTCCTTAGCCCGAAGTTTCGCTCCAACAGCTACTGCCTGGGAGACTTCTGCGGCTGCCAGCACTGCAGTCAGATGTTGACGCTGCAATCCAGGATTCGAACGCCGAGCGCGAACGTTGGTTAACGTGAACGGTTGGTTGGTCAACATGGACAAAGCCAAAGACGAGCGGACAATCTGTCCGCCGCCTTCGCCTTGAGCTCCATCAATATGAATCATGATTCTGGAATCGGCTGAGAAGATCGCATTGCAACCAATGGTTGCATAAGGGTTCGTGTGACATTTGGTGATTGGACACCATTGAATCCGATTGTGTTCAGGCTCACTGGAAGAGGAAGCGTCCCCAAAATTGTTAAAACTTGAAAAGTGGTCTCCCACTGAGCAAACTTGCTCAGTCGGAAAGTTTCAAGTTTTAGACAACGGTTAGCAGCCGTTGGGGAGACCACCATAATTGATTTTAGTTTGCTTGGCCAATTGGATCAAGTTTCAGATAGCGAAGCTGGTAAGGTATTTCGGGTTTTTATTCGCGGTCATGTTCGCGACTTGATTTGCCGGGTGATGGCCCAAGAGGTTAGCCTTCTTTGCGGCCCGAAACATCTGCCTACCGGCGGTGACAAATTCCGCTCGGGTAGCAGCACCGGGCGGATTCAGATTGACGGCAAACGTGAAGAAATCATTCGCCCTCGCCTCAGGCAGCGAACATCCGGCAGCGAACGCCCGAAGGCTGCAGCGAAGAAGTGATCCTGCGGAGTTACGAATCGGCCAGTGATCCAAGCGAACTTCATGCTTCGATTCTCGCCGCACTCAAGGCTGGTGTCAGCACTCGCCAGGCCGCAGATGTCGTTGGTGAAACACATGGGACCGGTCGCTGGAATGTGTCGCGATTGTGGCAGGAAGTGG
>Ga0335398_10004986_pt1 | contig 17957 bp, 17 predicted proteins | sample BON03_FD_205742 | JGI IMG/M metagenome (GOLD analysis project Ga0335398, IMG submission 205742) | Freshwater microbial communities from Lake Bonney liftoff mats and glacier meltwater in Antarctica - BON-03 (spades assembly) (version 2) | ecosystem: Environmental > Aquatic > Freshwater > Ice >... | reverse complement strand
GATGTCCTTGCCCGCCTCCCCGACATCACTGTCTCGCGCGTGCATGAACTGCTGCCGTGGAATTGGAAGGCTGAAATAAAAGCCGTCAAGGCCGCATAACCGCGGCTCTCGCCGGATGCTTACGGTTTTGCTGGACGCGCGCCTCACGCAGCTGGATCTGACGGCAGCAGAACGCGACGCGGCGCTGGCCAGTATTCAGCCAGCGTAAGCGTCAGGGGCGGCGGATGGTGTCGCCGGGTTGCAGGGTTGGTTGCAATTCGATCACCTCACCGCCAATGATACCGCTGGGGCGTTTTCCGGCGATAATCTCGGCCGATATGCGACCGGTTTCAAGACGACAAGCGTCCATTGTGGCAAGGCGGCGGGGCAGACCATCCAGCAGCTCCATCCCGTTAAAGCCTGCTAGGCCCAGTTTTCCGGGCACATCGATGCCGTGTTCAAGGCACCACAACAGGCCCCCTGCCCCGATCATGTCATTGGAATAATAGAGAAAATCCAGATCTGGCGTGCGTTTCAGAAGGGCTTCGGTCATCTCGCGGCCCTGCAAGAGAGAGGAGCCGCCTGCGGAATACTCGCGATCGATCAGGCTAAGGCCAACCTGGGCCAGCACTTCTTCAAAGCCCTCAAGTCGTTTGCGGGCGCGGGTATCTTGCATCGGCATATGCGTGCCAAGAAAGCCGATGCGGCGGTAGCCTGCGGCAATAATCGCCTCTGCCATCTGCCGCCCGGCGCGTTTGTGCGAGATGCCGACGGCGCTATCGACAGGGGTGCCGTCGATATCCATGATCTCAACGATGGGAATACCGGCCTGCGCCATCATGGTGCGGGCGTTATCTGAGTGTTCCATCCCGGCAAGGATCAGGCCGGAAGGACGCCAAGAGAGCATCTCATAAATCACCTGCTCTTCGCGGTCATGGCGGTAGTTCGAGACACCGACAACGGGTTGAAGACCGGTATCTTCTAGGATTTCGGAGATGCCAGTCATCACCTCGGGGAAGACCATGTTCGAAAGCGAAGGAATGATAACGCCGACAAGGTTGACGCGCTGGCTGGCCAAAGCGCCTGCGATTTTGTTGGGAACGTAGCCCAAGCGGCGGGCGGCCTCTAGCACGCGTTCGCGGGTGGTCTCGGAAACGTCGCCCCGGCTGCGCAGCACGCGGCTGACAGTCATTTCGCTGACACCCGAGGCTTCGGAAACATCACGAAGGGTCAAGGCGCGGCGTGGGTCTGAAAGGGGCGGTTTTGACACTGCGGGGATCCGGTTTTGGGTTGTTAGGATCAGTGTTAGCGGCAAAGGTGGTGCTTGTCCAAGGCCATTGGCGCTGGCGGCTTGCTGCGGTGCCTGATCTTTTTTGCTCAGAGGGGGCGGCTTTGGTTGCCTTGCCCGGCGACTGGGTGCATTTAGGGCGAGTGGCCCCGTAGCTCAGCCGGATAGAGCGTCGGTTTCCTAAACCGTAGGCCGCGTGTTCGAATCACGCCGGGGTCACCATGAGCTTTGGGAGTTTGCGGAATGGCCCGATCTTTGGAGTTGCAGCGTTTTCTGGCGGTTTCCGCAAAAGCTTTGGCGGCTGTGACTGCGGGCGCAGCACAGAAGGCGGCGGGGCGGATTACTGCACTTTTGGCGGCTGATCCGGGTCTGCAGAGCGGCGCCGCGGGCGCCCGTTTGCCGGTTTGTGAGTGGGTGGACCCTGCTTTGGCGACCGGGGCGGCGGCGGGGTATCATCCCGACCTTGGGGCTGCGTATGCCGCGATTTCAGAGCGGTTGGTTTGGCGGCGGCGGCTGACGGCAGACCCGTTAGATGCCGCGTTTTGGGAGGGTCATGCCAATGCGCTGATCCTTGGCCCCAGCGGGCTGGAAGAGCGTTCGGATGTATGGGTGGGCGTGACGGTGATGGCGCCGGGCGTGACCTATGCCGATCACGATCATCCGCCCGAGGAGGTGTATTTGCCGCTGGCCCCGGGCGAGTGGTGGAACGCGGAAATGGCGTGGACAGATCCGGGTGCGCGGGGGGCAATTTACAACCCGCCCGGCATCTTGCATGCGATGCGGGCGGGCGATGGGCCGTTTCTGGCGCTGTGGTATTTGCCGATTTAAACGATATGCAACATAATCAACGGCTTGCCTGTCTTGGACTTCCCAGAATCTGAGTCAGATTGAGAAATTCGCTTTAGATATCAAGATGTTCGACGGATAGCGCGTTGGCCTGAATGAACTCACGACGGGGCTCAACGACGTCACCCATCAGCTTGGTGAAGATGTCATCGGCTTCGGCCAGATCGTCGACTTTGACCTGTAACAGGGTGCGGGCTTCGGGGTCCAAGGTGGTCTCCCAAAGCTGTTCCGGGTTCATTTCGCCCAAGCCTTTGTAGCGCTGAAGGGTCAGGCCCTTTTCGCCTTCGGCAAGGATGGATTTCAACAAATCGGTGGGGCCGAAAACCAGCTGTTCGCGGTCTTTCCGGACCAGACGGGCCGGGTCGCGGTAGATGTCGCGGTGTTGGCCCGCGACTTGGCCCAAGCGGCGCGCTTCGCCCGAGCGGAGGACGGCGCCGTCAAGAGTGCGCAGCTCCTCCACGCCGCGCAAGACGCGCGACAGGCGGATGCCTTGATCTTGGGTGATGCGGCCGTGCCAGCCGCGTTCAAACTCTGGAGCGATCATGTTCAGACGGCGGGCGACGGTATCGGCCACAGATTGCAGATCGCCGCTGAGGCTATTTTGGTCAAAAGCACCGGCAAGGGCTGCTTGTTCCAGAATGGCGCGGGGATAGTTGGTGGGGAAGGAATCGAGGATGCGGCGGAATTGGCGCGCGCCTTCGATGACGCGCTGCAGGTCTGCCCCGGCCAGTTCTTCACCACTGCCAAGGCGCAAAACGGCGCCGTCGATGCCCATTTCGATCAGGTAGTCTTCAAGGCCCAGCTGATCCTTGATGTAGACCTCAGACTTGCCACGGGCGACTTTGTAGAGCGGCGGTTGGGCGATATACAGATAGCCGCCTTCGATCAGTTCCGGCATTTGGCGGAAAAAGAAGGTCAGGATCAGGGTGCGGATATGCGCGCCATCGACGTCGGCATCGGTCATGATGACGACCTTGTGGTAGCGCAGTTTCTTGATGTTGAATTCGTCGCGGCCAATGCCGGTGCCAAGGGCGGTGATCAGGGTTCCGATCTCTTGGCTGCCCAACATCCGGTCAAAACGCGCGCGCTCGACGTTAAGGATTTTACCTTTGAGCGGGAGGACGGCTTGGTTGCTACGTGAGCGGCCCTGCTTGGCGGAACCGCCGGCGCTGTCACCCTCGACCAGGAAGATTTCGGATTTGGCGGGATCGCGTTCTTGGCAATCGGCGAGTTTGCCGGGCAGGCTGGCAACATCCAAAGCGGTCTTGCGGCGGGTGAGTTCGCGCGCCTTGCGGGCGGCCTCACGGGCCAAGGCAGCTTCAACGATCTTGCCGACGATGATTTTCGCATTCGCGGGGTTTTCTTCGAACCATTCGGCCAGCTTTTCGTTTACGAGGTTTTCAACGGCCGGGCGGACTTCGCTAGAGACCAGCTTGTCTTTGGTTTGGCTAGAGAATTTCGGATCTGGCACTTTGACGGACAGCACGCAGGTCAGGCCCTCCCGGGCGTCATCACCAGTGAAATCTACCTTTTCGCGTTTGGCGATACCCGAGGTTTGGGCATAGCTGTTGATCGTGCGGGTCAGCGCGCCGCGGAAACCGGCAAGGTGCGTGCCACCATCGCGCTGCGGAATGTTGTTTGTGAACGGCAGGACGTTTTCGTGATAGCTGTCGTTCCACCACATGGCAATTTCCACGCCGATGCCGTTTTTCTCGCCCAGCATATAGATGGGTTCCGACAGGGCGGACTGTTTGGAGCGGTCAAGGTACTTGACGTATTCCTTAACGCCACCTTCGTAGAACAGCTCTACCTTTTGCGGCTCTGCAAGGCGCTCATCCTCGATGATGATGCGGACGCCGGAATTCAGGAAAGCCAGTTCGCGCAAGCGGTTTTCCAGCGTTTTAAAGCTGTATTCAAGGTTGGAAAAGGTGCCGTCCGGGTTGTTGGTTTTGGCATTCGCCAAAAAGCGCACTTGCGTGCCGCGCATGCCGGGGGCGGGGCCGTATTCATAGACATGAACGGTGCAATCACCATGCTCAAACCGGCCGCGATATTCCTTATCGTCGCGCCAGACGGTCAGATCCAGCCATTCGCTCAGCGCGTTGACGACCGAAACGCCCACGCCGTGCAAACCGCCCGAAACCTTGTAGGCGTTCCCGCCCTCATCCGTGTTGTTGAATTTACCGCCTGCGTGCAGCTGGGTCATGATGACTTCGGCGGCGGAAACGCCCTCTTCGGCATGAATGCCAACAGGGATGCCGCGGCCATTGTCGCGCACAGAAACAGAGTCATCGGCGTGGATTATGACCACAACTTCGGTGGCGTGACCGGCCAAGGCTTCGTCGATGCCGTTATCGACAACTTCATACACCATGTGGTGCAGGCCAGAGCCGTCATCGGTATCGCCGATATACATGCCGGGGCGCTTGCGAACCGCCTCCAACCCTCTGAGAACCTTGATGGAATCGGCGCCGTATTCGGCGGTATTTTTGGGCTCTGTGGCCATGGTGGGTCGACCCTTGTATTGACCCCCGACTTATAGCGGTTTGGCCGGGTATTGTCACGCTTTGGACACAAGATTTTGTGGTCAGAGGACGGGGATGACCACCCCAACGCCGATCAACAAAATGCCAGAGCCGATGTTCATCCGCTGGACCGCTTTTGGGCTGGACAGAAGCTGGCGGGCCCGGTGCAAAAAGAAGGCGAGGCCCAGATTGCCGACCATGGGAATTAGCGTGGACACCGCAAGGATGGCGATGATGTCGGGGGGGGTCAGACGTTCTAGCGTGAAGAACCCCGGCAGGGCGCCCATGTAGAACAAGATCGCCTTGGGGTTGCCGATAACGGCGGCCATGCCGACAGTCAGGCCCGCCCATATGCCGGGGCGGGTCAAGCGGCTGTTGGCGCGCATGGATTCGCCGGGTTTGCGGATCAGCAGGATGCCCATGCCGATGAAGATCAGAGCGGCGACCCAGCGCAGGATCGACAGGGCGTCGCCATAGCTGTCCTCGATCCACGAAAGGCCAAGGATGGCGGCCAGCGGCCAGATCATATCGCCAATCGCCACGCCTACGGCCAGCGGCCAGGCGGCGTTGAAGCCACCCGAAAGGGCGCGGGCTGTCAGGGCGACCCAGACGGGGCCGGGCACGGCCCAAAGGCCAACCATTCCCAGCGCATAAAGGGCGATTTCGTGAAGTGAGATGGTCATGGCAGGGTCATTCGATAAGGCGGCTAAGGCCACCGGTTTCGGCAATGCCTATGCTTTGCCCGCGCGCGCCCAGACTGTCAAACAGGCTGGGTTCAGTTCCGGTCATCAGGGCTTGTGCGCCAATGGCACAGATTTCGTCATAAAGGGCGGCACGACGGGTGGCATCCAGATGGGCGGCGACCTCGTCAAGGAGGAGAATAGGGGCGCGGCCCAGATCGGCGGCAAGGGCGCGGGCATTAGCGAGGATCAGGCTGATGAGCAGCGCCTTTTGTTCGCCGGTCGAGCATTGATCGGCGGCGACGCCCTTGGCGGTGTAGATGGCGGCCAAGTCGGCGCGGTGGGGGCCGGTTAATGTGCGGCCAGCGGCCATGTCGCGGCTGCGGTTTTCGGCGAGAGCCTCGGCGAGGTCGGGCGGGTTGCCTTCGGGATATATGAGCGATAGTTCGGATTGCGGAAAGCTGGTTTCCGCATCGCCTTGCGCGGCTGCAATCCGGGCCAAGGCGGCGTTGCGATTGGCAGTAATGGCGTGACCGGATTCGGCCATCCGCGATTCAAGCGCGCCATACCAATGGGCATCCTGAACCTGATCTTTCAGCAGGCGATTGCGGTCACGCATGGCTTTTTCATAGGAAATAACGGCCTCTGCATGGTCAGGCGTGAAGGACAGGGCCAAGCGGTCAACAAAGCGGCGGCGGCCTTCGGCGGCTTCGATCCACAGCCGGTCCATGGCCGGAACCAGCCACAGAACCCGCAGGATCCGGCCAAGGGAGACTTGGGTTGCGGGCTTGCCATCGACCTTGGTTTGGCGGGATTCAGTGCCGTCTGACCAGGTTTCAACCTCATGCTGGCCCGTCAAACCGAACAGTTGTGCGGTAACCTTCCAGCCGATCTTTTCGGGCTTGCGCGCCAGGTCTTCCGCCGTGGCCCGGCGAAAGCCACGGCCCGGGGAGAGGAGCGAGATGGCTTCGAGTATGTTGGTTTTGCCCGCGCCGTTCGGGCCAACAATCGCCACCGGGCGGCCGTCAAACGAGAGTTTCGCGGAACCGTGGCTGCGGAAATGCGAAAGGGTCAGCGCGGTTATGGCAAGACCGCTCACGCCCTACTCCTTTTCACGTTGGTCCTTGCGGGCCTATCAGACGCGCATTGGCATGACGACATAGACGGCGCTGGTGTCATTGCCTTCGCGCATCAGCGTGGGATCGCCCGAGGAGTTGAACATGAAAACGGCATTTTCGCGGTCAACCTGGCTGGCAATTTCCAGCAGATACTTGGCGTTGAAGCCGATCTCAAGCCGCTCATCCGAATAGGCGACGGCCAGTTCAGCTTCGCCAACGCCGCTGTCAGGGGCGTTGACGGAGAGGATCAGGCGGTCTTCATCAAGGCTGAGTTTGACGGCGCGCGAACGTTCGGAGGACACCGTAGCAACCAAATCAACGGCCTTGGCGAATTCCTTGGCATCCACTTCCAGACGGCGGGTGTTGCCGGTGGGGATAACGCGGGTGTAATCGGGGAAGGTGCCATCGATGACTTTGGAGGTCAGGGTGATGGCCGGGGTAGCGAAGCGGATTTTGGTTTCCGAGACGGAGACGGCGATTTGCGCCTCATCATCATCTAGAAGTTTACGCATTTCGTTAACTGTTTTGCGCGGCACGATCACGCCGGCCATGCCTTCGGCTCCGGGCGGCAGTGGCGCGTCGATGCGGGCAAGACGGTGGCCGTCGGTGGCCACACAGCGCAACACTTGACCGTCTTCGCCAGTGGCCACATGCAGATAGACGCCATTCAGGTAATAGCGGGTTTCTTCGGTGGAAATCGCGAATTTCGCCTTGTCGAACAGGCGGCGCAGCACGGGGGCTGGGGCGGAGAAGTTGGTGGCGTATTCCGAGGTCGCCATCACTGGAAAGTCTTCTTTCGGCAAGGTGGCCAAGCTGAAATTCGAGCGGCCCGCCGTGACGGTCAGGCGGCCCGAGTCATCTTCGGAAAGGTTAACCAAGGCGCCGTCGGGCAGCTTGCGGACGATTTCGTGCAGCATGACGGCGGAGACGGTGGTGGCCCCTGCCCGTTCGACCATGGCGGCGGCGGAATCGACGACCTCGATATCCAGATCCGTCGCGCGGAAGGAAACTTTCGCGCCCTCAGCCTCGATCAACACGTTGGCGAGGATCGGGATGGTGTTGCGTCGTTCCACCACGGACTGGGCCTGTGCCAGCGCCTTGAGAAGCGTGCCGCGTTCAATTGAAAGTTTCATTTCCATTCCCCTTGCCGTGCCCCATTGAAGGGACGGCGAGATTACCCGGCTTTCACCAGATCACAAGCGTTTCCGCGACATTGGTTTTGTTTCTGCGGGGCGTCAAGGCCAGCCGGGCCTAGCTTTGCAGCAGGCGGCGCAACAGTTGCAGATCATCCGCAAGCTGGCTGTCCATCGCCATCAGCTCTTCGATCCGTTTCACCCCGTGCATTATGGTGGTGTGATCGCGCCCACCAAAGCGGCGACCGATCTCTGGCAGGGAGCGCGGGGTCAGCTGTTTGGACAGATACATCGCCACCTGACGCGGGCGGGCGATGGTGCGCAGACGCTTTGGCCCGATCATATCGGCCAGACGGATGTTGTAATGCTCGGCCACTTTGCGTTGGATTTCCTCGATTGTCAGCTTGCGATCCGAGGCGCGGAGGATGTCAGCGAGGCAATCTTGGGCCAGATCCAACGTGATTTCGCGGCCAACTAGGCTGGCAAAAGCGAAAAGGCGGGTCAAAGCGCCTTCCAGCACGCGGACGTTGGTGGTGATGCGGTGGGCAAGGAATTCGAGAACGCCGGGGGCTATTTGCAGGCCTTTGTATTGGCCACGATAGAATTCCAGTTTTTGCTGCAAGACACCCAAGCGAAGTTCGTAATCGGTGGGGTGCAGATCAACAACAAGGCCGCATTGCAGGCGGGATTTGATCCGCTCTTCCAGATCCTTGATCTCACCCGGGGCGCGATCTGCGGAAATGATGATTTGCTTACGCTGATCAACCAAGGCGTTGAAGGTGTGGAAGAATTCTTCCTGCGTGCTGTCTTTGCCGGCGATGAATTGCACATCATCCACCATCAGCACATCGACCGAGCGGAAGAGGAACTTGAAATCCATGATCTGCTTGTCGCGCAGGGCCTGGACGAATTGATACATGAATTGTTCGGCCGAAAGGTAAAGCACGCGCAGATCGGGGCGGTTGATCCGCAACTCATGCGCGATGGCGTGCATCAGGTGGGTCTTGCCCAGACCGACGCCGCCGTAAAGGAAGAGGGGGTTGAAGGTGACCGGGCCGCCTTCGGCAACGCGGCGGGCGGCGGCGTGGGCCAATTCGTTCGGTTTGCCAACGACGAAACTGTCAAAGGTAAAGCGGGCATCGAGCGGCGCGACGGGAAGGATATCATCCTGCGCGGCAATGTTGCGCAAAGGGCGCGCGGCTTTGGCAGGGTTGGCCGTATCAATGGCCACCTCGGCTGCTGGTTTCACGCGGGGCTTTGCGGCAACGACAGAAAATTCCAGACGGCTGACCTCTTGACCCGTGGTGGCCAGTTGGGTGCGGATGTGGTCGGCGTAATTGCGCTGCACCCAATCGCCAAAAAAGGTGGTTGGCACTTCGAATCGGGCAACGCCGTTTTCCAGCATGGCCAGCCGAAGCGGTTCGATCCATGTCAGATAGTTGTTCCGACCAACGCGCGTGATCAACGCCTCGCGCACTGGGCCCCATGTCTCATTCGTCATTTTTGCCTGACCTGCACATTTCGCGGGCACCAATGCACCCAACACCCCAAAATACCGTGCGAGACACTACACCTGTCTGGTCGCATCCCTGCCAACGAGCAGCGAGGCATCAACTAGTGGCCCTGAGGGGGGCAGCATTGATCTAAGAATCGACCGCAGGTCGAGACCATAAACCTTAGATACGGCCCTGCCGGGAACCCCCAGCATGCCGCACTGACCGCAAACAAAAATCGCTAATATTCAGGCAGTTAACCTAGTTCTATTGGCAGCACGACTTTGGTCTGCGATCATCGCTTGTCCCCCAAGACGGCGTGAATCACCCTTAGATGCTAGCCCGCCAAGAGGGGGCTTCGCAACCGAACAACGCGCTTGACAGAGATTCACTTCACGCGAATCTCACAGGGCTGTGCAATTCGGCCACGGGGTGGTTTTTCGGCCCACTCCGAGAAGCTGAAAAACGCAAAACGGCGCAACCAGAGGCGGTTGCGCCGTTTTGATTTTAATGGTCGCGATGGGACAGATTAGGCCTTGGCGGCCAGACCCTTAACGCGCGACGACAGGCGCGACATTTTGCGCGAGACGGTGTTTTTGTGCATCACGCCCTTGGTGATCCCGCGGGCCAATTCGGGCTGAACGTTCTTCAGCGCGGCAGCGGCTGCGGTCTGGTCGCCCGAAGCAATCGCCTCTTCGACCTTGCGCAGGTAAGTGCGGATTCGCGAACGGCGGGCTTTGTTGATGTCAAAGCGCGCTTCGGATTGACGGGCGCGTTTTTTGGACTGGGCGGTATTTGCCATGGGCTTCTCTTCCTTGCGGTCTTTTCAATGTCTTTGCACGAAAGTCCCAAGGCCCCGCCCTGGAGTGATCCGGAGGAACGGGTTTGATTCTTGCCTAAGCGGGCCCACGCGCATGTCGACGGCGTCTATAGGACATCGCTGGTAGAAAGGGAACAGGAAATCAACGGTCGCGGAACTGCGGCTGACGCTTTTCAAGGAAAGCAGCCATGCCTTCTTTCTGATCATCGGTTGCAAAGGCCGCGTGGAACAAGCGGCGTTCGTGCAGCAGGCCTTCGGACAGGGTGGTTTCTTCGGCGCGGCCAACGGCTTCTTTGACCAATTTGGCGGTCAGCATCGACTTTTCGCCGATTCGGGTGGCAATTTTCAGCGCCTCTTCGATCAGGGATTTGGCCGGATAAACGCGTGACACCAGACCGCAGCGTTCAGCCTCGGCCGCTTCCATGAAACGCCCCGTAAGGTGCATGTCCATTGATTTCGACTTGCCGACAAGCCGGGTGAGTCGCTGGGTGCCGCCCATACCTGCGGGAATCCCCAGATTGATTTCGGGCTGGCCGAATTTGACGGTATCGGCAGCGATGATGAAATCGCACATCATTGCCAGCTCACACCCGCCGCCAAGGCAATAGCCGGAAACGGCGGCGATCATCGGCTTGCGGACGCGGGCGATGGCGTCGGTTTCAGGGCCAAACAGGTTGTCGGTGAACACATCGGCAAAGGTTTTCTCTGCCATTTCACGCACATCTGCGCCGGCGGCAAAGGCCTTTTCAGACCCGGCCAGCACGATGCAGCGCACTTTGTCATTGGCATCGGCGGCGGTGACTGCTTCGGCCAACTCCCGCATCAAGGTGGTGTTCAGGGCGTTCATCGCGTCGGGGCGATTCAACCGGATCAGCGCGGTGTAATCTTCAATCTCGACGATAAGGGTCTCATAGGCCATGGCTGGCTCCGCCTGTTCAGGTTGCGGCGGACTCCTATCAGCGTGGCGCAGGAAGGCAAGTCATCGCTGGCACTGCGGGCAATAGAAGCTGGAGCGGCCCGCTTGTACGATGCGGGCGATGGTGCCAGTGCAGGCGGGTTTTGTGCAGGGCTGGCCTTCGCGGTCATAGACATGAAAGCTGTGTTGAAAATACCCCAACTCTCCGCTGGTTTGTCGGTGATCGCGCAGGCTGCTGCCGCCCGCCTCGATCGCCTCGGCCAGAACATCGCGGATGATGGGCACAAGGCTGGCGATGCGTTTGGCGGAAAGATCACCCGCAAGCTGGCGTGGAGAGATGCCGGCGCGGAAAAGAACCTCGCAAACATAGATATTGCCCAAGCCCGCGACCAAGTGCTGATCCAGAAGCGCCGATTTGATAGGCGTGCGGCGGCCTTTCAGCGCTGCGGTCAGGTAGGTGTCATTGAAGGTGTTGCCCAAAGGTTCGGGACCAAGCGCGGCAAGCAGGGGGTGGGCGGTGGCATTGGCGGTTGTCATCAGATCCATCGCGCCAAAGCGACGGGCGTCGTTGAAGGTGACCCGGGCGCCATTATCCATCGTCAGCACGACGTGATCGTGCTTTTGCGGCGCGGGGTGGTCATGGTGAAACTCGCCCAGCATACTGCCTGAGACCAGCATTCGGCCCGACATCCCAAGGTGGATCAACAGCGTCTCGCCTGTATCAAGATCGGCCAAGATGTATTTCGACCTGCGGCGCAGGGCCTGAACCCGCGCGCCTGTCAATCGATCTGCCATGCGGTCTGGAAAAGGCCAGCGCAGATCGGGGCGGTTAACTTCGGCTTGGGTGATCACGCGGCCTTCCATTGCAGGCAAAAGGCCACGGCGGACGGTTTCAACCTCTGGCAGTTCGGGCATTCAGGCCTCTCGCATTGCTTTCTCGGCTATTTCGCGCAGGGCGGAATAACCGACAATGTATCTATGCGCCTGAATGACCGTGCCGTCACGAAAATGAAAGTCCAGATACCAGCCCATGCGTTCAACCGTGGCATCCAGATCGCGCCATTTTTGGGTCGTGCGGCCAAACCACCAACGGGGCAGCGTGATGGTATCGCGGGTGTAAGTGATCTCATAAAGCGTGGTGTGGATGGCCAGATAGGCGGCGAGGGGTAAGAACAGCATGGCCGCTGCAGAGGTGGCCGGATCCATCGTGGCCCAAAGCAGGACGAGGCCCGCCGTTAGTAACCAGAACACCAGTTTCAGCCCAAAGGTGGCGCGCAGGCGGTGTAGACCAAGGGTTTCCCGGGCAGGGGATTGATGGCCCAGCAGTGCGATAAAGCGCAGTTTGGCGTCGGGGTGATAGATCACGTCGAACAGTCGGGGCACCAGACCGGGCGTCATGCGTTTGCGCAAGATCAGCGACAAGACCAGCGTAAGGGCAACGATTGCCAGCCCAGCCAGCAAGATCCACCCAAGTGTTGATAAATGCGCGATAATGCCTGCGTGCATCAGGATTCCTCTTTTCGGGCGGAACGTGGGGCTGCGTCAGAATGCGGTTTCCCTTGCCCTTCAAGCGGCGCTATACCAAGGCCGGATGGCATTTTTCGGGCAAAGGCTGGACATGACCGGCAACGAGAACAAGACCACGCACTTCGGCTATCGCGACGTGCCAGAGGCCGAAAAGGCCGGTATGGTGCATGGCGTTTTTTCCAAGGTGGCCAGCAAATATGACGTCATGAATGACGTGATGTCGGTGGGGATTCATCGGCTGTGGAAAGACGCGATGATGGATTGGCTGGCCCCGCGGCCGGATCAGCGGTTGCTGGATGTGGCGGGCGGCACCGGGGATGTGGCGTTTCGGTTTCTAAAACGGGCGGGCGGGGCCAGTGCCGTGGTCTGCGACATGACCGAGCAGATGCTGATCGAAGGCCGCAAACGGGCCGAGGCCGAGCAGATGGCCACCAATCTGGATTGGGTGGTGGGCGACGCAATGGCCCTGCCGTTTGAGAGCAATTCCTTTGACGTTTACACGATTTCCTTTGGCATTCGGAACGTGACCCGGATTGAGGATGCCTTGGCCGAAGCTTACCGCGTGTTGCGGCCGGGCGGGCGGTTGATGGTGCTGGAGTTCAGCCAGATTCCGAATGATCTGATGCAAAAGGCCTATGATCTCTATTCGTTCAACGTGATTCCTACGATGGGCCAGATCATCGCGGGCGATCGCGACAGCTATCAGTACCTTGTTGAATCTATTAGGAAGTTCCCCGAGCAAGAGCTGTTTGCCGGAATGATCCGAAAGGCCGGGTTCGGGCAGGTAAAGTATCGCAACATGACGATGGGCATCGCGGCGCTGCATTCGGGTTGGAAGCTGTAGATGCGCGGGCCGCATAACATTTGGCGGCTGGTTCGAACGCTGGCCACGCTGGAACGCACGGGAGCGATTGTGCAGGTGCTGGAGGCATTCAAGGCGCCGCCGCGCATTCGACTGGTGGCGCGAGTGCTTGGCTGGCCGTTCAAGGCGTTGGGGCTGCGCGGCGACCCCGCTTTGCCACCGTTGACGCGGGCGCTGACCGCTTTGGGGCCAGCTTACATCAAGTTCGGTCAAGTGCTGTCGACGCGCCCGGATATTGTGGGCGATGAGCTGGCGACCCAGCTGAAATACCTACAAGACAAGCTGCCTCCGTTTTCGATTGATGTTGCCAAGGCAATGGTCGAAGCCGAGTTTCAGATGCCGCTGGAGGAGATCTTTTCCGCCTTCTCAGAGCCGGTTGCTGCAGCATCCATCGCGCAGGTTCACAAGGCGCGGCTGGTCGAGACGGGCGAGGATGTGGCGGTAAAAGTGCTGCGCCCGAACATCGAGCGCGCCTTTCGCAAAGATGTGGACGCGTTCTATCTGGCGGCCAAGTGGATCGAGATTCTGGCACCGTTTTCGCGCCGCCTGCGGCCGATGGAAGTCATCAAACATTTCGAAGGCGTCGTCCTGGGGGAATTGGACCTGCGGCTGGAATGCTCTGCCGCGTCCGAGTTTGGGGATAATACGGCCAAAGATGCCGGGCTGATCGTGCCAAAGCCGTTCTGGCGCCTGTCTGGCCGCACCGTGATGACGATCGGCTGGGCCGAGGGGATTGGCCTGAACGATCTGGAGCAGATGGATGCGGTTGGGATTGACCGACCCGTTCTGGCAGCGCGGGTGCTGACGCTGTTTTTGAACCACGCGCTGCGCGACGGATTTTTTCATGGCGATATGCATCAGGGCAACCTGAAGGTTACGCCTGCGGGCGATCTGATCACCTATGATTTCGGGATCATGGGGCGGATCGACGAATATACGCGGCGGGCCTATGCCGAGATCCTGATGGGCTTTATCCGCAAGGATTATCGCCGGGTGGCCGAGGTGCATTTTGAAGCCGGATATGTGCCCGCTGATCGGGACATCGACGAATTTGCCCGTGCTTTGCGGGCGGTGGGAGAGCCGATTTTCGGCATGAACGCCAACCGGATTTCGATGGCGCGGTTGCTGTCGTATTTGTTCGAAGTGACCGAACGCTTTGGCATGGAAACCCGGACAGAGTTGATTTTGCTGCAACGCACGATGGTTGTGGTGGAAGGTGTTGCGCGCAGTCTGGATCCGCAGATGAACATCTGGCAAGTCGCCAGTCCAGTGGTGGAAAGCTATGTCCGCAAGCATTTTGGCCCGGCGGCGGTGATCCGTGATCTGGCAATGACGGCGCGGATATTGGCGCGGTTTGGGCCGAAATTGCCCGGTCTGGTCGAAGCGCAGCTGATCAAGGCGGGCAACCCCAAAGCTGCAAATATTGCGACCGAGGGTAAGCGCCGCGCATGGTGGATTGCGGCCATTGGGGTGGTGCTGGCGTTGGGTGCCGGGTTCTGGTTGGGCAAAGTTCTTTAAGAAAATCTATAGCTTAAGGTGGCGGCACGCGAAGGGCCGTGATGTCTGTTGCGGCGACTTCGATGCCACCCTCCAGAACCAGACGCACACACCCGGCGCCGCCACGCGCCTCGGTGACGCGGCCATAGTATTCTACATAGTCTTCTTGCAATACATCCTCGTCGCGCCAGCTTTCTAGGGTCAGGGTATAGCGACCATCTGGCAGTGGATCGCCGGTAGCATCTTCGCCAAGCCATTGAAAAGGCTCTGACGACACGGGAATGTCCTGTCTTGCAACGGTATTTCCCGCGGAATCTCGCACCACCAACACCGCACGATCTGCCGAAGAGACCGGATTGGGCGATAGCGTAACCGGCGCGCCGGAAAACCAGACGGGCGCTGCAGCGCGAGCCTCTTGCCCCACCCATCCTGCCAATTGCGACATGCCCATCAAGGAAAACTGCGTGGCCATCGCATCCAGCAACTGATTGGTGCGGACCTGCTGTTCGACCCCCGAGAAAGTGGCCAATTGCACGGCATAGTCAGAGGATTCTATCGGATTCAGGGGGTCTTGATTCTTCATCTGCACCGTCAGCATTTGAAGAAAGGTGTTGAAATCAGAGCTGATGGCCGCAGTTGGGGCTGGGCTGGCTGCGCCATAGCCGACGCTTGTGGTGGTTGTGGGGGTGATGTTCATTTGATCCTCAAACTCGAAGGTAAAGGCCAGCGGAAGGGTAGTGGGCGGGGGGGGCGACCATCGGCACGGGTGCAATCTGCGGTTTAGGTTGATCATCTTCGACACGTTTTGGGTTGGAGTTGGCACCTTGGCCGGACCATTTCCCAAAGCTCAGATCCAGTTGGTTTTGCCCCGAAGCGCGCAATTCGGCTGACAGCTGATCTGCATGGCGTCGCAAAAGATCCAATGTCTCCGGCCGCTCTGCCGAGATTGCAACGACCAGCCTGTCGCCATCACTGCGCAGATCAATTCTGACTTGTCCCAGCTCTTCGGGAGACAGGCGCAGTTCTGTGACCCCATCAGCGGTTGTGCCAACAGCCTGTGCGATTTGCAGGTGCACGGCCGGTGGCATTGAGGCCGGACCGGGACCAGCATCCATCCGCGTCGCAGGAATCGCTGCCAGGTGCGACGCAGGCGCCGCAATCGGGCCGGGCTCAGGATCGCCCTGTTCCATTGCTGGGGTCGGCACTATGGATTCTTTCCGGAGCGGCGGCGGGTGAGCGGCGGCGGCGGGCTGAATACCATGGATCACCGCCCTTTGAACGGAGGGAAGGGAGGTGGGTTGATCTGCCATTTTGATCAGATCGGCGGGAGGGGCCTGCGGCAAAAGGGGCGACCCCAGCGCAACCGAAAGGACGGCAGGCGGCACTCTGTCTGATGCACTGCTGCGAATTGCGTGGGGCGCCGCATCTGGTTCTTCTGTTGGCGGGGCATTGTCTTGCGGCCAGAGCGACCTCATCATGCCCTCTTCAGGTCGCACACCGGCTTGCACCATGACCGGTGTCTGCCCTTGGATCAAAACTTCTGTAACAGTGTTTGAACCCGCACGGGATTTGGGCGGATCTTTCCAGATGACAGCGGCATAAGTGGCTTCAAGTGCAGGACGGGAGGCCAACCTCGTGTCAGGACTGATAGTGTCGGGCGCGATTTGGTCCGGTTGGACATCGCCAATCCGGGGAGCAATCTGGAGGCCAATCTCGGGGATCGGCGCCTTCAAGGGAAGCGAGGGCGCGGCTTGGGGCAAAACCGTCATCTCTTTGAATACGGTTTCAACCGGCTGCTCGGCCATACGCGGCGGGTGGCTTACAAGGCCCACTGAGCCCATAAAAGTGGGTAAATCCTTTGGCGGGGCCACTTCTGATGGCGTGGGAGATTGGCCTGTTGCCGGTCGGTCGCCGCCGATAGCTATTTGGGCAGGTGGTGTCTGGGTGCGACCTTCGGGCTTGAAGTAATCTGTGCTCGCGGCCGCAAGCGATGGAACGGACACAGCGATCAGCGTAGCGGCTGGCGGCAACGGCACCACTACTGAGATGACGAAATCAGGGTCGATACTGTCTGGATCTTCGAGTTTATTGACGTATGGACCCGAAACTGTTGGTTTTGGACTTTCAAGCTGGGCAGGGATTGGAACCACAAGGGTTTCGATAAAAGGCCGAGATGTAACCTCAGCCGGTTGATCCGAATCCTTTGCTCTCTCTGATACAGCGATCTCTGTGCCCGCCTTCGCTGGCTTTGCATCGGCAATGTCGGTCAAGAAAACCGGTTCCCCGGGCTGCAACAAGAGCGCCATGAACCCTGCTCGATCATCAAGCAACACTTCCCCATGCACCAAAGGATCCGCTCGCAGAGTCGGCTGTGCTGAAGACTGCTTCATTTGAAATGCGGGGTTCGCCTGTATCATCTGCCTTCGACTTCTGCCGTGGATGAACCAATATTTCCGGCAAATGAGTTACCACTTCTTTACCGATGCCCTGAATAATCAGGAAAATCCGTTGGAAAAAGGAGATCGCGAAATGGATGCCGTAAGAGCCAGCCCTGCCACGCTTGGCCCCGCGCCCAATGCGGCGAGCAGCCGGGATGATTTGTTGATGGCCAAGGCGAAGGAGTTGGAAGCCGCGTTTCTTAGCGAAATGCTTGGACATGCTGGAATGGATGCGGATGCCGAAGGGTCTTTCGGTGGCGGGCTTGGAGAAGCGCAGTTTGCCTCTTTCCTGCGGCAGGAACAGGCGCGGATGATGGTTGAAAAGGGCGGAATCGGGTTATCTGAAGCCTTGTTCCGCGCCATGGGTGGAGGGGTGGGAAATGCCTGATCTTGCTACATTGGAGAAAATTATTGATGATTCGGTTGCTGCCTTGAAGGCGGGAAATCTGTCCTTGTTGACAGATCTTTCCGACAAAGCTGAAGCGGCGATGTTGAGGGATGGGCCCGCGAACACTGCTGCTGCCGCGCGGTTGCGGGGTAAGGTTTTGCGAAATGAGGCGCTGATTTCGGCCGCCCTTAAGGGTGTAAAATCGGCCCGTCAACGCGCCAAGGATTTGATGAGTGCCGGGCAGTTTACAACCTATAACGCGGCGGGACACAAAAGCCATGTTGGCCAGTCTTGTCTACCAGCGTCGCGCCGACTCTAACCGTAAGCGGTGCCTGAGGACCGTCCAAATTTCAGCTTGACGTCTTCTGGAATGCCCATGGCATAAGGTCATCGACGCGCGACTTTGGGTGTTTGTTGGCGATGGCAGTGAGGGTTGTGCGCAGGTAG
>Ga0335398_10004982_pt1 | contig 17976 bp, 16 predicted proteins | sample BON03_FD_205742 | JGI IMG/M metagenome (GOLD analysis project Ga0335398, IMG submission 205742) | Freshwater microbial communities from Lake Bonney liftoff mats and glacier meltwater in Antarctica - BON-03 (spades assembly) (version 2) | ecosystem: Environmental > Aquatic > Freshwater > Ice >... | reverse complement strand
GGCAGTGGAATCCCGGAGGTAAACGTTCAGCGAACTTACCCAAGCGCCTCGCGCAGCGATGTAGCGACGGCGTCTGCTGCGCTTTTGACGGGGTCTGCGGCAAGGTGAGCGTATCGCGCGGTCGTCTGCACCTGCGTGTGCCCCAGCAGCTTGCCGACCATTGGCAGTCCTTGACCTGAGGCTACGGCCGTAGACGCAAAAGTGTGACGCAGGTCGTGGATCCGGACATCTTTGACCCCGGCGCGGGCGCGGGCGCGTTGCCAGAACGGCTGAAGGTCGCTGAGCGGCTTGCCCGTCAGGGTGCCGGGAATAACCCAAGGGTTGCCATCAATGCGCTGGTCATCCTGCAGGTATTCGACGGCTGGCGCGCCGAGATGGACGATTTTCTTGCCGGTTTTCGAATCCGGCAGGCGCAGGGCGCGCTCCTGGAAGTCGATATAGTCCCACTTCAGGGTCATGATTTCGCCAAGACGGCAGCCAGTCAGGATCAGCAGCCGGGCTGCCAGAATGGCGGATGACAACTCCACACGCTCGCTTTCCATCTCCCGCAGTACTTCGCCGATCCTGCGCAACTCGGCGGCGCTGAGAAACCTCTCACGTTTCTCTTCGGGGTATTTCCGGATGTGCTTGCGCGGATTCGAGCCATCCGGCCGCAATCCCCACATTTCGGCCAAGACAAACATCTTCGAAACGACCTCAAGGCAGCGGTTTGCCTGATAGGGGATATGCCGCAGATCGTGGTGGAACTTCGCCACGTCGGCGCGGGTGATTTCCGGCACGGCCAATCGGCCGAGTGCGAGCAGGATGAAACGCCTGAGATTTCCGCGATATTCTTTCGCAGTACTGGCTTTCAGGCGCACCGCGATGTGTTCCTTGTCGAAGCGCTCCGCCAGATCGCTGACGGTGGCGGCATTGCGTTTGGCAGCCCGATCAGCTGCAGGATCCTCGCCATTCTTGACGGCGGCGATGATCGTAATCGCCCGTGTGCGTGCCTGATCGCAGGTAAGTACCGTGCTGGGCCCGAGGCTCATGCGTCGCGGTCGTCGCCCTGCGCGATACTGCACCACGAAGCTTTTGCGCCCGCTGGGCATCACGCGCAGCCCGAAGCCGGGAATGCTCTCGTCCCAGATGAAGAACTCCGTCGGCTGCGGCGCAATAGCATCGACAATGCGTTTGGTCAGTTTTGGCATGAGCGGTCCTGCGCAATGATGGTGGCTGGCCCTTACAGTGGTCATCATTTGCGCACAGTCAACGAACACATTGAAATTGCGTAATAAAAGGAAAAGCTGCGTAGCCGTTCTAGCGCCAAAACAGTATTCTGTCGGAATTCAAACTGGTGTTCACTCCGAATCAGCGTTGGCGTTTCGTTCGTCTCATACCGCTGTTAGTGTAGTTATAAATTGATACAGGTTTCCAATGGCATCGAAGACTACCCTGAACGCAAAGAACCTCGAGACGCTGGGCGCTGCGCGTTTGTCTGAACTGTTGATCGAAATCAGTACCGGCTCTGCCGTGGCCAAGAGACGGTTGCGCCTAGAGCTGGCGGGAGCGCAAAGCCCGAAAGAGGCGGGGCGCGAGGTGATCAAGCGCCTGATCAGCATTGCGCGGGCGCGCAGCTTTGTGAACTGGAAGAACCGCAAGCCCCTGGTTACCGATCTTGAGAGCCAGCTTCGGGCCATCAAGGAGCAGATCGCCCCTGCCGATCCGGCCGAGGGGGTGGCGCTGCTGTGGCGCTTCATGCAGGTCGCGACACCGCTGTTCGAGCGCTGCGATGACAGCAGTGGCATCGTAATCGGCGTGTTTCAGGACGCGTGCGCATTACTCGGCGAGATCGCACTTGCCGCTGGGACGCCTCCTGAGGCTCTGGCTGATGCGGTGGTCGAAGCCCTGCGTGACAATGGCTATGGTCAGTATGACGGGTTGATCCCAATCCTCACGCCCGCGCTTGGAGCCGAAGGGCTAGAGCTTCTCAAACAGCGGATAGAGACGATGGCAGCGACGCCGGTTCCCGTGCCACCGAAAGATGAGTGGGAGGCAGTGGGATATGGCAGTGGCGGGACCACCTACGCGCATCAGATGGAAGAGCGCTCGCGACAAAGCATGGTGGGGATGGCGCTGAAAGACATTGCCGATGCGATGGGCGATGTGGATGCCTTCATCGCCCAATACGATCCAAAAACACGAAAGGTGCCAAAGATTGCGGCCGAAATAGCGGCGCGCCTACTGGCCGCTGACAGGGCACAGGATGCGCTTGGCTTCATCGAACGCGCCGAGGTGGACCACGATCGCTGGGTGCCCCGCGAGTGGCAGGACACTCGACTTGAGGTGCTTGAGGCGATTGATCGCAAGGAGGAGGCGCAGGCTTTCCGTTGGAGCTGTTTTGAGAGCACTCTAAATTCTGAGTATCTACGCGATTTTCTAAAGCGGCTTCCTGATTTCGAGGATATTGACGCCGAGGAACGCGCTATGGACCATGCAGCGGCGCGTCTGCGCGTGACGCCGGCCTTGGGTTTCTTTCTGGACTGGCCATCGCCAGACCGCGCAGCCCGGTTGCTGATTGACCGCCGCGCCGAAATTAATGGCGACCACTACGAGTTTCTCGTGCCCGCAGCTGAGGCCTTGGCGGAAAAGCATCCACTAGCCGCGACGGTGGCTTTGAGAGCGATGATCGACTTCACACTTTTGAAGGCCAGATCAAAGCGCTACGGCTATGCCGTCCAGCACTTGGCCACGTGTGCCGAACTTGCCGGGAGGATCGAGGATTACGGGACGTTTGAGCCTCACACCCTTTATGTCGCCCGGCTGAAGCAAGAGCACGGTCGGAAGTCGGGCTTTTGGTCTCTGGTAGAGGGAAAATGAGATAACCCGACGTGTTTCACTGAGTCAGCGTCACTTGTAACGTGTGCGTAAATGCCGATGCAGATGTGGTTTCGGACGCTAAGGGCGGACAGCGGTCGTTCGCTGCGCCGGGCATGAACTGGCACAGTGCGGACTTTGTTGTCATTCGCCATATCTGAACTAACGTCCGCTCCCAGCCCGATGCGGCGATCCGGATATTTGAATTAGTTTGTCTAACAATATCGTTTTGCGTACCGAACTGAACTCAATGTAGCCAATGCAATGAACGCAATACTGAGGGGTCCGGTGACGTATTCGGGAACCTCGATGACCGACTGAGTCAACATGATGATCGACAGCGCGAGGACGGAGTAAAAAGCGCCGTGTTCCAAGAAACGCAGCTGCGACAAGGTATCTCTGTCGACGAGCATGATGGTCATTGAGCGGACGTAAAAAGCGCCAATTCCCAGACCAACAGCGATCAGGAACATGTTGCTGGTGAGGGCGAATGCCCCGATAACCCCGTCAAAGCTGAAGGAAGCATCAAGAACCTCAAGATAGAGGAATGCCCCAAGCCCACCTGATGCAACTGCGGCGTTGGTTTGGCCCTTGTCGAGCACATCACCTAAAACTTCGACCAACAAGAAGGCGAGTAAGCCAAGCACGGCGGCGAAGAGGAATTCCGTTTCCTGTCCATCAGATTGTGCCAGTGTGAAGCCGACAATCAAACAGAGGACGAAGACGACTTCGATTGCACGCAGATCCGCGCAGGCCCTTAGCCGAGTTTCGACAAAGCGGATCCAATCTACATTCTTCTCTGTGTCCACGAAGAAGCTAAGGGCAACCATCATCAAATATGTTCCCCCGAAAGCCGCGATCGAGACATGTGCCTCATGCATGATGTGGGAATAGGTGTCTGGTTCGGTCGCAGCCAGCACGGTCGCATCAATAGGCCCGATACCTGCAGCAAGGGAAACGATCACAATCGGAAAGACGATACGCATCCCAAACACAGCGACCAGAATGCCCCAGGTCAGGAATCGTTGTTGCCAGAGCGGAGACATGTATTTGAGTTTGTTGGCGTTCACGACGGCATTGTCGAAGGAAAGCGAGATTTCTAACAGCGTTAAGGTAATTCCGATGAGGAGGAACTTCAAAGCCCCTGCAGTGCTGCCTGTGGTGGCAAAGCCAAACCATGCTATCGCCACAATGCCGATCACGGTCGCTGTCATTGGCAGGCGGAAGTAAGAGAGAGTTGATTTCATGCTAGGTCTAGCTCTTTCAAAAGGTCATTGCGCAAAGGCATTCCCGTCTGTGCGCCAACGGCACCACAGGCTTTTGCTGCCGCTTCACAGGCTTTGGTCAATGCTGGCTCCATCTCCCACCCTTCGGCAAGAAGGGCCGCGAAAACGCCGCAACATGTATCGCCCGCTCCGGTGGTATCGACAGGGTCGATGTTGGGACTCGGCGCGTGCACAGTAGCGCCCGCTGGGGCAATAAGTTCAGCACCATCTGGTCCGCGTGTGATGATGATGTGGCAGTCGAACTCGGCGGCAAGAGTGGATAGGTTGGCCCGGCCTACAGGTGTCAGGCGCTTTAGCACGGCATCGGCTTCCCGCTCGTTTACGATCAGGATGTCGCAGGCCATGAGGATCTGCCCAAGGAGGTTTACATCGCCGTCCTGTGGCACTGGCGCTAGGTTGAGGATAGTCAAACCGCCAGAGCGCGCGTCCCGATAGGCGCTTATCACACGGCCGGTCTCTGCAAGGCGTACCTCGCCCTGACACAGCAGAACCGACGTGTTTTGCAGCGTCTCGGGCGACGCGTGTGTCCCGTCCAACAGATTGTTTGCACCCGGAACTACGGTAATCGCGTTCTCTCCGTCACTGCTGAGCGTGATGAACGCGGTCCCGGTCGCGCAGTCTGGAAGGATCGCGCATTCGGCAATGACACCGTTCAGCGCAAAGTTCTGCGCCGCGGATTGCCCATAGGCATCATCGCCCAAAGCGCCGATCATCTTGACTGGGACAGTTCCACCACTTGCCCTTGCTGCGGCGACGGCCTGATTGGCCCCCTTACCGCCATGCGCATCCATGACCCGCTCACCAACCACCGTCTCGCCCGGCTGCGGGATCGATGGTACTCGGATAACCTGATCAACATTGATAGATCCAAAAATCGTGAGCATGTCTCTTCCTGTGACTAGGGATAAACTGGTGATGCAAAACTGGGAAATTTATCTCAGACGTGTGTGAGAAGCGCCGTCAAAGATCAGAGCCCTAGAGGTTTCGAATGCCAATTGGATTTGTTGACCGACTTTGACTTCCAACTGTTCATTCGCCACGATCGTCACGTCCAGCGCGCCAACCGTTACTTGCATTTCCAAACCTTCGCCCGTCGGTTCAACCAACCCGATTTCTGCAACTGGTCCGTCGCTTGAGAGCGAAAGATGATGCGGTCGAAAGCCGCAAATAATTTTGGCACCCGATGGAACGTTGGACTTGAGCTTCATAGGAAAGGTCACACCGCAATCTAACACAACCTTGTCGCCGTCTATGATTCCAGGGAAACGGTTGATTTCCGGCGTTCCAATGAATCCAGCTACGAAAAGATTGTCGGGATCACCGTAGAGATCGCGCGGTGCACCAACTTGCTCAATCCTGCCGTCATGCATCACAACGATCCGATCTGCCATTGTCATGGCTTCGGTTTGGTCATGGGTCACATAGATCATTGTTCTGCCAAGGCGTTGATGCATCTTGCGGATTTCCCCGCGCATTTTGTGCCTTAGTTTTGCATCGAGATTTGAGAGCGGTTCATCAAACAAGAATGCCTGCGGATCTCTGACAATTGCGCGCCCCATGGCAACGCGTTGTCGCTGTCCGCCAGACAGGTCGCGTGGAAGGCGTTCAAGTAGATCGGTCAATCCAAGGATATCTGCGGCTTCGGATACTCGGCGCGTGCGCTCGGACTTAGACACCCTCGACAGGCGCAATGCGAAACTCATATTGTCCGCAACGTTCATGTGCGGATAAAGCGCATAACTTTGAAACACCATGGCGATATCGCGTTGCTTGGCCGGCTTGTTGTTCACCCGCTCATCACGCATCAAGAGGTTGCCAGAAGTGATGTCTTCAAGCCCAGCAATCAATCGAAGCAACGTTGATTTTCCGCAACCGGACGGCCCAACTAGAACCACAAATTCACCTTCTTCAATCTCCAGATCTAGGTCTTTGAAGATTTCGACATTGCCGAAGGCTTTTCCTAATCCGTCCAAGACGATGTGTTTCATGTTGTTTCTCCATTGCTTGCGGACGTCTCGATTTCCACGAGATAACGCACCTGCTGATGCCGGTTTTCTTCACGCTTCAGATCTGCGCTCATGATGCCAGTTGCCGCTGTGGCGAACACATCAGCTGTCTCGTAGATATCGAGCTTGTTGGTCGCATTGAGGTGATCAAGTATCGCTTGATCGACAACTGTTTCGCCCGCCATCGCCCCGAGAATTGCCCCAGCCAAGATGCCGATCGAGTCTGTATCGCGACCTGAATTAATCGAGTCTTCGATCGCTTTGTTGAAGTCACCGTCGCTGAGGATGATGAATGCGAGCGCGAGGGGCAGTTCCTCGATCGACATCAACCGTGACGGCTGATACGCGGCTGTCGCAACGCCGGCTTTTTCGGGACCATGACGCACGTCGTCGCCCATCGGTGAGAAAGGCAGCATAGCGGCATGTAATTCGCCAACGACGGCCTCGTAATCCCAGGAACTACCCGAATGGGCGCGCGCAACGTCGCAGGCAGCGACTATTGCTCCATTCGTGCCATCCTTTGCAAAGCTGAGCGCTACATCCACGATCTCTGAAATTGAGGCACCTGGGCGGAACGCATCGGCAACACAAGCCGCGAAGACGGCAGCTGCTTCCAGACCGTAACTCTGTTGATGCCCAGACATAAAGTTGATTGCTTCATCATATGCACCCTTAGGATCGCAGGCGTTCACAATTCCGATAGGGGCCGCATACATAGCCGCACCACAGTTCACCATATTGCCAACACCACCTTGCCGAGGATCGCACGCAGCAAGTTGTAACCTGTGGAAAATCCATTTTTCCGGATAGAACAGTCTCTCAATGAGCATGGTTTCTTTTTCAAGCTCAGGAATCCAACGCTTCTCCCAGGCAATTTTGCGCACAAAAGGTCCAGCCATATCCCAGGCGTCAATATGGCGCCCGAGGTCTGCATAGACCTCCATGAGACAGATCGTCATGAGCGTATCATCAGTGATGATACCATGACCACGAGTACGCCCATTCCGGGAAACTGCGTCTTCGTCCAGACGATGCCAGCGCTGATTAACTGAGGTCACGCGGCCATATCGGTCAGCGATTTCGCGGGCCGAAAGCTTTTCAACTGGGCCGCCCATCGCGTCGCCGTAAGCGATGCCGTAAAGCGCGGCGCGAACGCGACCCCGAAGGGTCGCGTCATTTGTGGTTTCGTCCATCACTTGAGTTCCTGACCAGCGTATTCGGTCAGGCTATCGCCACCAGCGGCCGTCCATGCCGCGACATAGGTGTCCCATTCATCGAACGAGGCGGTGCCAGAAACAAACTTATAGGCCCATTCGTTGTACACATTGGTCGTTGCGTCCACCGCAGCGGCGTAATCGGACGGAAACGCAAATGCGTTGTCAGGCAGGAAATAGGTTTGTGTGTTTTGCAGGTACTGGACTGCCGGTGCTGGAAAGAGTTCAACCGGCGGGGTCCAGCTCGCGGAGATCATGAACGGACTTTCCCAAGAACCGAGATCGGGACGAACTTGCACTTCGTTACCATTCATCTCGTGATGAATACCCGGCAGTCCGAACTGTTCCATAAACTGTCCTTCAGGACTCGCCATAAAGTCCATCAACGCGACAACGGCTTCCTTGTTTTCCGAGAGCGCCGACATGGCCCAGCCACGACCTTCTTTGGTGACATCAACTGCGAGCAACCCCTGACCTCCGGGGCCCTCCGGCGGATCCAGCAATGTGAGTGTTGTGCCAGGATGCACGGTGTCCATTTTCGTCTGATAGACCACCACGTTTGATGGCCGCGAGACAGAAACAACACCAACGCCTCCAGTATAGAAGCGGTCTTCTTTAGCTTCCCAGTTAATCGTTACATATTCAGGATCCAAAAGACCCTCTGCAAAAAGTTGACTGTAATATTCCAACTTATCACGTTCCTGCGAGCTAATGTGTGAATGGGTCCACGCGCCAGATTCGTCTTGGAGCCAGGTTGCGGTGATGCCAAAAGCGGGGTTCAGATAGCCGTCAAGCTCACCTAGGCTTCCGCCCGCGGTCGTTCCGAACGTATTGTTCTCACCGTCACCATCAAGATCGCCATCGCGGATTGCTGTAAGTAGCGCGGTATAATCCTCAACAGTAGCTGGGGCAGATAATCCAGTCGCTTCTAGCCAATCTGTGCGAATGACTGGTTGTTGCGCGCGTAGCGGGAAGACGTGCATCAGATAGGGGTAGTTGTCTAATCGCGCGGTGTTGTGAGGGTAGAGCGCGCCTTGCAGATGCTCTGTTTCAGCAATCCACGGACGCCAGTCTTCCAATACATCCTGATCAGCGATTTTTTGGTCGCCACCTTGGAAATAGATCAGGTCGGGAATGTCCCCGGACAAAAGCATAATACCCAACGCTTCAGCATATCCTGATGCTGGTAAATCGACGAGCTCAATATCAATGTCGTGACCTCGAGCTGCGAGCGCAGCTTCGATGCGCTCGACATGGGCGACAGAGTTTGCATTAGTCGAAATGAAATCCTTTAGGACCATACGAATTGTGGTTGTTTCTGCGGACGCTGCTCCAGCAAGGACCGTGCTGGCAAGCAGGGCCACCGATAGAGTTGCCTTTGGATTGATAAACATTTGATATTCTCTCCCTTTGGGTTTGGTGGTGTCGTTGTTTGGTAGGGTCATCCCTTCACCGCGCCGGACATCGTGCCCTTGGTGAAATACTTGAGGATGAATGGGTAAATCAGGACGAGCGGTGTGATCGTCAGTGTGATCATCCCGGCCTTAAGAGCTCGGATGCTGATTTGGTTGACGTCGGTATTGGCCGATACGTTTGCCAAGCCGACCATACCAACCTTGTCGCCATCGACGACAAACTGGCGCAGAACGACCTGAAGCGGCCACTTGTTCGGGTCGTTGAGGTAAATCATCGACCGAAAGAACTCATTCCAATGAAGTACAAGATAGAAAAGCGTGATCATTGCGATGGATGATTTTGCGACCGGCACAATCACATACCAAAGGGTTTGAAACGGATTTGCTCCATCAAGCTCGGCGGCTTCAAGAAGCTCGCCTGGCACTTCCTCAAAGAGGCGAATGAGAATGATCAGATACCAGGCAAAAACGGCGCGATACAGAATGACTGACCAGTAGCTGTTGAGCAATCCAAGCCTCTTCATAACGAAGAAGTCAGGGATAATGCCAGGATCGAAGACGACTGTGACAAGGACCAACACAAGTATGATGCGTCGGCCCGGCAACCTTTTCTGAGCCAATGCCCACGCCATCAGTGTCGTCGCGATAACATTGATGATCGTGCCAGCGACAGTTATGAGCAGTGCATTGGCAAAACCACGCTGAACGTTCGGGTTTTGAATGAGAAGCGACCAAACCTGCAAGGAAAAGCCATCAGGAATGACCTCCAATCCACTCATTCCCGGCACATTTGCCGGGTCTGAGAACGACACGGCAACAAGATGCAGAATCGGTTGGGCCGTCACGACCACCATCAGGAATAGGACGGACAGGATCAGAACGTATTCTACGCGCTCAAATGGCGTGCTTCGACTATTGGTCATCATTACCAGACTCCTTTGCCGGTTAAACGCTTGGAGATCGTGTGCGCGGTCAAAATGAGGATCATGCCGACGACGCCTTTGAAGAGGCCCGCTGCTGTGGCGAGCGCGAATTCGCCGGATTGAAGACCAATGCGATAGACATAGGTATCGACGATATCGATGTGGCCGCGCACAACGTCGTTTGAGAGGTTGATTACCTGATCAAGTCCTTGGCTTAGAAACATCCCAACGTTCAGGATGAACAGCGTTGCGATTGTTGGGGCAATACCTGGAAGCGTGACGAACCAAATTTTCTGCCAACGCCCGGCACCGTCCATCTCCGCAGCCTCATAAAGCTCTTGGCTAATCCCAACGATGGCCGCGAAATACAACAGTGAGTCCCAGCCTGCGCTGCGCCACATCTCGGTAAAAACAAGGACCCAGCGAATTGAGCCGGTGTCAGTCATAAAGGAAATCGGGCCGAAACCCATCCAGCCAATCACTTCGTTAACCGCACCATCACTCGGGGAAAGGGTGGCAACCGTAATTCCAGCGATCACGACCCAAGACAGGTAGTGAGGCAGATAGATAAAAGATTGGACGAACTTACGATAACTTCCCGACCGAACCTCGTTCAGCAAGAGTGCTACGAGGATTGGCACTGGGAAGATGAATACCAGTTTCATTGCGCTGATAATGATTGTGTTCATCAACACTTGTAGAAACACTGGCGAGGATGCGAGTGCCACAAAGTGTTTAGTTCCGACCCAGATGTTGGGAGGAATGATGCGAACATCTTGGAACGCAATTCGTGCCTCCCAGATTGGCAGATAATGATAGACAAAAAAGTAGAGCAAGCCCGGTGCGAGCATGATGTAGAATGGCCACCAGCGGCGCATGGCTTGCTGAAATCTCTCTGATTTTCCAATCATATCGGGAACGTTCCCAATTTCAGATAAATGGATACTAACATTTCAATCTCCAATTTTTTGGCTAGCCGGTTTGGGCCAAGGTGAGTTTCGGTGAGCGACCTAAAACGCTGCCCCGCTCTAAGAGTTTACACTCTAGTCGCCGCCTGGTGATTGCAGATTCACCTTCGATCAATTGCTGCAACATTCGAATGGATTGCCCGCCAATCTCTCTGGTAGGTTTCGCAACTGTCGTAAGGGGAGGGTTGCAGAACTCCCCCGCTGAAACACCGTCAAACCCCATTATGGATACATCATTGGGGCAGTTCAGACCTTCCGAACGCGCCTGTAAGATCGCGCCAAGTGCCATAAGGTCGTTTGCTGCGAAAATCGTAAGATGATCGCCAGAATGTCGCTTAAGGATGCGGGCCATTGCGGCCTTGCCTCCGTCGACTGTGTAGCACCCATCTTCAGTCTCGATATTAGTTGGATCGACGTCTCGGTTGATGTAGTATTGATTAACTGCAGACACGAACTTTGCACGCGCGAGGCGGCGCTCCGATCCCAATATCAAGGTTGGAAACTCATGACCACAGGCACCAAGGTAGTCAAGTGCGACACCGACGCCTTGGATAATGTCAGAGCCAACACTGGACTTGTCTGGATAAAGGTCTGCGGTGGTTCCAAGAAGAATAGATGGGGCCCCAAGCGATTCCAACGGCTGTTGATAAATTGAGTCCGACACCTTGTTTAGAACAAATCCGTCAACGCGCGTGTTGATCAAAGCCTGAAGATGCTTGCGTTCGCGTTCCAGACTCCAATCTGAAGAAAAGATAAGCAGCGACGAGTCTATCGACATAGCCGCATCTTGAGCGCCGCGCGCAACTTCTGCCCAGAATGGGTTGGAAATGTCAGGAACAACAATGCCGATCAGGCCACTTCGGCCGGACCGCATGCTGACAGCCAGGTTATTTCTTTGGTAACCGATTTCTTCCGCGGCGGCTTTGACCAGTTCAACAACCTTTTCGGAGGCATGCTCTCCGCCGGACATGACGCGGGCCACGGTGCTTTTAGAAACACCGGCGTGCTTCGCCACATCAATAATTGTTGGTCTCTTGTTCAATTTGATCTCCCGACTTGGGAACGTTACCAAATATTCTTATGGCAGTCAACTCGCTCACAGTTTGCTTTCAAACACAAAGGTGAAAAATAGCCAAACGAACGTTTGGTAATCCCCCCCGAAAGTAAGGGGCTGCATAAGTAGAATTTTCTCGGCAAGATGAACGAGGAGATTTTGAATGAAGACAAGCAGATACACAGAGGCTCAGATTATCGCGATCTTGCGTCAGGCCGAAGGCGGTGTGCCGGTGGCCGAACTTTGCCGCGAACATGGCATGAGCAATGCCTCGTTTTACAAATGGCGGTCGAAGTATGGCGGGATGGATGCATCCCTGATCAGCCAGATGAAGGCGATGGAAGATGAGAACCGTCGGCTTAAGCGGATGTATGCGGACCTGAGCATGCAGGCGGATTTGTTGAAGGAAGCCCTTGGAAAAAAGTGACGGGGCCATCTCAGAGACGAGAGATGGCCGAGAATGCAGTCGCGCGACAAGGGGCAAGCGTTTCGCTGGCCTGCCGGGCCTTCGGGGTCAGCGAGACCTGCTATCGCTATGGGCCCAAGTTGCGTGCCGAGAATGAAGAGATCGCCGATCTGCTGGTCGGGCTCACGGACGCCCGCAAGACCTGGGGGTTCGGGCTATGTTTTCTGCATCTGCGCAACGTTAAGGGGCACCCATGGAACCACAAGCGGGTCTATCGGATCTACCGCGAACTGGAGCTGAACCTGCGGATCAAGCCCCGCAAGCGGTTAAAGCGGGACAAACCCGACGCGCTGGCGGTGCCGGACGCACCGAATGTAACCTGGTCGATGGATTTCATGGCAGATCGGCTCGGGGATGGCCGGGCATTCCGGCTGCTGAACGTGCTGGACGACTTCAATCGGGAAGGCTTGGGGATCGAGGTCGACTTCTCGCTGCCAGCCGAGCGCGTCATACGGAGCCTCGACCGCATCATCGAATGGCGTGGCAAGCCCGGCACCATAAGGGTCGACAACGGCCCCGAATACATCAGCGAAAAACTGATGAAATGGGCCGAGAAACATGGGGTTACCATACAGCACATCCAACCCGGTCAGCCTCAGCAGAACGCCTATATCGAACGCTACAACCGCACCGTTCGACATGAATGGCTGGACCAATACATCATTGAAAGCATCGAGGAGGCTCAAGATCACGCCACGCAATGGTTATGGACTTACAACAACGACCGGCCCAACATGGGCATCGGCGGCATAACACCCGCCATGAAACTGAAAATGGCCGCATGAGTTCTACGACCGCACCCCGTTAAAAATGGGGGGATTACCGTTTCATCTTCTGAGATCAAGTTGTGGCTATTGATGTCACTCTCAGGGACCCAATCAGTTTCTCATACTTTTACGAAAAATCTGAATCCACTAACCCTTAAGCCGAGAATATTGAGTTTTTGTAAGTCTCCAATTAGTCCACCACCCAAGACCAATGTCAGCTTTGCTATGTCCATCGGCTTTGTTGCACAAATCGGTTGAGGGATTCATGTCGTGAATCCAGTGTGGTAGCTGGCCCACATGAGCAAACCGACATCACCTACCTATAAGACGACGAACTGGGCTGCCTACAATGAGGCGCTGAAGCGCCGCGGATCACTGACGATCTGGTTCGATCCGGAGATGAACTGGGATGCCGAACCCTCCGGCAAGAGGGGCAGGTCGCGGACATTCAGTGACGCTGCGATCCAGACCTGTTTGACGATGAAGGTGCTGTTTGGGATGGCCCTACGCCAGACGACTGGCTTTGTGGAAAGCCTGCTGCGGCTGACGGGGCTGGACTGGGTTGTGCCGGATTTCAGCACCATCTGCCGCCGCCAAAGGACGCTTGCGGTGAACATTTCATATCGTGGCGCGAAGGGCCCGCTGCACCTGCTTATCGACAGCACCGGCATCAAGGTCGAGGGTGAAGGCGAATGGAACGCCCGGAAGCACGGCGGCCCTAAACGGCGCGTCTGGCGCAAGATCCACATCGGCATTGATGAGCAAACGCTGGAAATCAGAGCAGTTGAGATCACAGGCAGCAACACCGGGGATGCACCGATGCTACCTCATCTGCTCAACCAGATCCCGCACGACCAGGAGATTGGAAGCGTGACCGCGGATGGTGCCTACGACACGCGCCGATGCCACAGCGCCATCGCTGACCGCGGTGCGGCCGCAGTCATCCCACCACGCAGAAATGCGCAGCCTTGGAAGCCAACAACCGCCGGTGCCATCGCCAGGAACGACGCTCTGCGCGCGTCAAGATATCTGGGCCGGGCACTCTGGCGAAACTGGAGTGGCTACCACCGCCGGAGCCGCGTCGAGACAAAGATGCATTGCGTGAAGCTACTCGGCCAGCGGCTGATGGCGCGCGACTTTGACCGCCAAGTCGCTGAGGTTCAGGTGCGCATCGCGATCCTGAACGGCTACACCGCCCTTGGCATCCCTGTAACAAAAGCCGTGGGGTAAATCTGTCTGGGGAAAGGGGAGGACCGTTCGTCAGCTGATTTGCGCAACAAAGCCATGTCCATCCGCCATTGGTCTTGATCGCAGCATCGGTCACTTCGGGCTCTGACCCGCCATTAGCTGCACCTTGTTCGAAGGTCAGAGTTGGGCCGTTCGCGACCAAGCGAACGAATGATTGCAAATGCTACCGGAACATCAACCTTTGCCCGTGTGGAAGCATAGTGGAAGCAAGAGGGAGAGGTTCGCAGCGGCTTCTTGCGAAATCCCGCGTAAGGACGATCCGGGGCAGGGGGTTGCAAGCCACGGAAAACGCGAAGGATAGCGCAGTTCTGAGGGGTAGTTCATGGTTTGTTCGCTACGGCTCATAACATGAAAGTCGAAACCTTAGGTTTGTGCACGGTGAGTTTCGTTTCATCCCTTGCTGTCCGACACTGGCACGAGAGAGAGTTGGGTGCCAGACCCATCCCCTCCGCCACTTGCCCTTGAGGAAAGTTTCTCCCCACGCAGCTAGGGCCAGAATTTCCCGTTGTTTTCGAGGGTTATGCGGGTTGGGCTGTTAACCGGCGTCGGTGCCGCAGTAGCTGGAAGTGTTCTCTCCACGCTGATATTCTCCGGACCTGTTAACCGCGCCCATTCCGGTTCAGAGCGACAACACACTGGAAAACAAAGAAAGTCATCCTTGTCCGGAATGATGGCGTTTGCAAAACCATTCCCATCGAGCGCGCGACTGGCGTCGGAAAAAGCGGTCTAGACCAAGTAGTCAGCAGCTGCTTCACTCTCGTACAGAGCCTTGATTGAGGTGGCGGAAGAGATCGCGGAACGGGTGCTTTGCTCCATCAGGTCCAGCACCCGGAACGTGTCACCGATCTTCGCAACAGCTTCGATGCGTCGATATTGGCCGCCGCAGGCTTCCGCATACCGAGACAGCCCCTTTAGCTTTGGTATTGCATCGCCAAACTGGATACCGTGAGGGTCGACGATGTCCGCAACAACCGAGCCATCCGGCAACTGACCGAAAAACACGAAATCAGGTCGGACGATTTTCGCCTCGTCTCCATCCGCATAGATGACGCCGAGCGAGTGTTAATTGTCACTGAGAACTGACCCGGCAGCGACCAAAATTGTCACTGAGAATTGACCCATGTGCAACCTTGCCCCTAGCGGAATTTTCCGGGGGGCTTCGGAGTGATAGACATGGGACTTTTGAGAGTTATTCGACTTTGGGCATTGCGTAAGAAAATGCCTATCCGCGAGATTGCACGGCGGACGGGGCTGTCTCGCAATACGATCAAAAAGTATCTGCGTGCGGGGATTGTTGAGCCGCAGTTTCAGTCGCTGGATCGACCGAGCAAGCTGGATCCGTTTGCAGAAAAGCTGACAGGCTGGCTGGTGACGGAACAGCGTAAATCGCGCAAGGAGCGCCGCACGGCCAAACAGATGCATGCCGACCTTGTGCAACTTGGCTTTGACGGGTCCTATGAGCGCGTTGCCTCCTTTGTTCGGGAATGGAAAGGGGAACGGCAGCGCGCGACCCATACTACCGGTCGCGGAACATTTGTGCCGCTGGTGTTCCAACCGGGCGAGGCATTCCAGTTCGATTGGAGCGAGGACTGGGCCTCTGTCGGTGGCGAGCGCATCAAGTTGCAGGTCGCCCACATAAAGCTGTCGCACAGCCGTGCGTTTCTGGTCAGAGCCTATCTGCTGCAAACGCATGAGATGCTGTTCGATGCGCATTGGCACGGGTTCCGCGTCTTCGAAGGCGTTCCGAGCCGAGGCATCTACGATAATATGAAGACGGCGGTTGATCGCATCGGCGTGGGCAAAAAGCGCGATGTAAATGCGCGCTTCCTCTCCATGACCAGCCACTATGTCTTTGAGCCTGAGTTCTGCAATCCTGCTGCAGGCTGGGAGAAAGGACAGGTCGAGAAGAACGTCCGCGATGCGCGCCACCGGCTCTGGCAGGTGATGCCAGCTTTCCCTGATCTTGAAGCGCTCAATCATTGGTTGGAAGAGCGCTGCAAGGTGCTGTGGGCCGAGACCGCACATGGCACTTTGCCGGGAAGTATTGCTGATATCTGGGAGGCTGAGAAGGCCGCGCTGATGCAACTGCCCACAGCCTTCGATGGCTTTGTCGAACTAAGCAAGCGCGTGTCGCCCACTTGCCTGATCACCTTTGATCGAAACCGCTACTCTGTTCCTGCCAGCTTTGCGAACCGGCCAGTCAGTTTGCGCATCTACCCTGAACGGCTGGTCATTGTGGCCGAGGGACACGTTGTATGCATGCACGAGCGCGTGATTGATCGCTCACACCAGCCCGGACGCGTCATCTATGATTGGCGTCACTATCTGGCGGTGGTCCAGCGCAAGCCAGGGGCGCTGCGCAACGGGGCACCGTTTGTCGAGATGCCCGACGCCTTCCGCAAGCTGCAGGCGCAGATGCTGCGCAAACCCGGTGGGGACCGCGAGATGGTCGATATCTTGTCGCTGGTTCTGCATCATGATGAACAGGCTGTGCTTTGTGCAGTGGAAATGGCGCTGGACGCAGGCGTTCCGACCAAAACCCACGTGCTGAACCTACTCCACAGGCTGTTGGATGGCACCCCGATCGGCCAGCCGGATGTGACGCCGCCAGCAGCTCTGACGCTGCTCAATGAGCCAGAGGCCAATGTTGCACGATATGACGGCCTACGCAGCACGGGGGGCACACACCATGCGTCATGATCCCGCTGGAGCCGCCATCGTCATCATGTTGCGCAGCCTGAAGATGCCGGGCATGGCGCAGGCTGTGCAGGATCTGATGGAGCAAGGGGCACCGGCATTTGACGCTGCGGTGCCGATCTTGTCACAACTGCTAAAGGCTGAAATGGCAGAACGTGAAGTGCGCTCTATCGCCTATCACATGAAAGCTGCGCGCTTCCCTGCCTATAAGGATCTGTCCATATTCAACTTCGCCGCCAGTGAGGTCAACGAAGCCTTGGTCCGACAACTCCATCGGTGCGAGTTCATGGATGCGGCTGAGAACGTGGTCTTGATTGGCGGGCCGGGAACAGGCAAATCGCATGTCGCGACCGCCCTCGGCATTCAAGCCATCGAGCATCACCGGAAACGCGTTCGGTTCTTCTCGACGGTAGAGTTGGTCAATGCACTCGAGCAGGAAAAGACCCAAGGCAAGGCTGGGAAGATCGCAGAGATGCTGGTGAAAACCGATCTCTTGGTATTGGACGAGTTGGGATACCTGCCGTTCAGCACGTCCGGTGGTGCCATGTTGTTCCACCTTCTCAGCAAACTCTATGAACGCACCAGCGTCATTATCACCACTAATCTCAGCTTCAGCGAATGGGCCAGCGTGTTTGGTGACGCCAAAATGACGACCGCGCTGCTCGATCGCCTCACCCATCGCTGCCATATTTTGGAGACCGGCAACGACAGCTACCGCTTCAAGGCAAGCTCCGAAATAGCGAAAAAGAAACGGAAGGAGGTAACAGCATTGACCACACCATAACGCTGCGAACATAATGACTGGGCGGGTCAAATCTCGATGACAATGCCGGGTCAGCTCTCAGTGACAATTAACAGGCCAGCGTCAGGGCGTCGCCGTGGCCCGCGCCGCTGCTTTCGGCAGCAAGGTGATCATCCTCGACGAACCGACCGCCGCCCTCGGCGTAAAGGAATCGCGCAAGGTGCTGGAGCTGATCCAGGACGTGAAATCGCGCGGCATCCCCATCGTGCTGATCAGCCACAACATGCCCCATGTGTTCGAGGTGGCAGACCGTATCCACATCCACCGTCTGGGC
>Ga0335398_10004976_pt1 | contig 17996 bp, 4 predicted proteins | sample BON03_FD_205742 | JGI IMG/M metagenome (GOLD analysis project Ga0335398, IMG submission 205742) | Freshwater microbial communities from Lake Bonney liftoff mats and glacier meltwater in Antarctica - BON-03 (spades assembly) (version 2) | ecosystem: Environmental > Aquatic > Freshwater > Ice >... | reverse complement strand
CTGCTGTGGTGCTGGTGGTGGTCGGGGCTGCTGTGGTGCTGGTGGTGGTCGGGGCTGCTGTGGTGCTGGTGGTGGTCGGGGCTGCTGTGGTGCTGGTGGTGGTCGGGGCTGCTGTGGTGCTGGTGGTTGCGGCGGGCGTCGTGGTGGTTGTGGGGGCGGGCGTGGTGGAGGGCGCCGTGCACACTGGCCCGCTGGGGCCCTGGAGGTATAGTTCGTACAGCTCATCCTGGTCCAGTACAATGCCGCGATAAATCCTGAAATCGCTGAGTTTTATGTCAGAATACTGCCCCAGTTCATAGGAATGATTACCAAATCCTGTAAGAGGCAATTGTTGAAACATTGTGTCGTCACAGGCGTGGAGACCAGACATCTTCCGATTGGCACAAGTGCGCACCCGAATAAATCCCTGGAGGGAGTATACCACGCTCTCGAATATCCATTGGTCTAAATAATACGATAGGCCGTAGTCCCACATCCTGTTCAGGTTGGTCTTTGTGTTGGCATATCGCAGCCCCTGCAGATCGCTCGGCAGTATCTCTGCCAGCACCGTATACTCTGCACCCCCCCCCGCTGGTTCGTGCGAGCCGCTGTACCCGGGGATGCTCCTGTAGACACTGGCGGGCCCCTCGCTGGAACTCGCGCCGGAGGGTATGTACAGCCACTTTGTCATTGTGAAGCCCTCGGTCCCATACGCGATCTCCGAGCTGCCTCTGCACTTGAATGCCCGCTGCGAAAAGTCCAACACGTGGCGCACGAGCTGCGGGTTGACGACGTCTGTGAATTCCGTGAATTGCGCAGGCGCTGCCTGGTACGCCACTGCTGCAGCGGCGGTGGCCCCTGCGCGGTATTCCGTGCACAACAGCGCGTGGTCGCGCTGCGTCCCGTAGTTGGCAGAATCGCCGTCAAAGGGGTACCAGACCGCTGGTTGTCGCCCCAGCGCGTTGTCTGCGATGCATAGTTCCCGCGGGAGCTCTACGGCGTACGTACACGCGGAGCTGCGCGGCCCCACCGCGTAGGACCCCCGCGCGCACGCCACGCACACGCCGCTCCCCGCGGCCGACTTGTACGTGCCGGGCGGACATTCGTGGCACTGCGCCTGCCCCCCCGCGGCGGCAAACGGGCCCGTCCAGCCCGCGTTGCACACGCACGCGTTCGCCGCGGCGCCGCGCGCCGCGAGGTGCGCCCCCGCGGAGCAGTTGGTGCACGCGCCCGCGCCTGTGGAGACCTTGTAGCTGCCGGGCCGACACAGCGCGCACGTCGCCCCCCCGTCGGACGGTTCCGCGCCCGCGCTGCAGGCGCACTGCCCCGCCCCGGAACTACCCGCAGGCGAGTCGGAGTTGTTTGTGCAGGGGTCGCACGCCGAGCTTCCCCCGGGCGCAGCGCTGTACGTGCCCGCCGCGCAGGCCGTGCAGTTGGCCGCGTGCGTCGCGCCCGCGGCCGCCGAGTACGTGCCCGCCAGGCAGTCCCGGCAGACCGCGGGCGACGCGCCCTGCGGCTCGGAGGAGTATTTGCCCCCGGGGCAGGCCGTGCAGTTGGCCGCGGCGGTCGCCGCGAGCAGGGCCGAGTACTTGCCCGCGCCGCACTGCAGGCACGTAGCGACGCCGGCCGCGCCCACGGTGGGGGAGTACGAGCCCGCGGAGCACTGCGTGCACGCCGCGTCGCCCGCGCCCGCGCCCGCGCCCGACGCGCTGGTTTTGAGCGCGCGCGCGTGCGGCTGCGACGCCTCGCGGCTGCACGCCGTCGCGTTGTTGGTGCCCCGTTTCCACGTGCTGGCGGGGCACCGCGCGCACTCGTTGGTGCGGGGCACCCGGCGCCACCCCGGCGCGCACAGGACGGCGCGCGCGGGCACGCACGCGCCCGACCCCGCAGCCGTCTTGTACGTGCCGTGCGCGCACTCCGCGCACGGGCCCCCGTCGTTCCCGTGGAAGCCGGGGTCGCACAGGCACGCCGCCAGCGCGCGCCCGGCCGACAGCGTCTGCCCGGATCCGGGGGGGCATGCGTGGCACGCCGTTTGGCGGTCGGTGCCGTCCTTCCAGTGTCGCAGCGGGCAGTTCGCGCACGAGCTCGCGGTGTCCAGGAAGCGCCCCGCGGCACACATCAGCACACTGCCGGCACGCCCGACGCCGAGCAGCAAGAGCGGGAAGAGAAACGCGCGCGCCCGCATGCCTCGCGGTTACCGGTCGCGAACGGAATGCGGGGTGGGTGTCCCGCGCAGGTGTCTCGGGACAGCAGACCCTCGAGGTTGCCACGCACATATATATTGATTCCCGCCGTCGATACACAACGCCCCCCCCCCCCTCGGCTGAGCACCGTGGGGTTGCGGATGCGATGGAAGTCGAGACACAGACCGCCACCGCCAGGCACCCATGCACCCAATGAGTTCCTCTGCGGTGGGGCGGGGTCAGAGCTCGACGGCGTCGGGCCCGCGCAGGCGAACCCGCCCGTACACCCGGCCTCCCGGCGCACGCGTCCGCAGGTACGCCCCTCGACGCTGGCCTGGGGCGTATATAAACGTGTTGCGCGCGCACTCGCGCGCGCCGGCATGCATGCCACAGCGCATGAATGCTCGAAACTCGATTTTGTTACTGGGTTCTGTATATACACAAAACACTTTATGTCGCTGCATCTGTGTTCTGGGTTCCATATGAAGACTTTGAGAAAATTATCAAATTTTCAATGTGTTCTCCTTGGTGTGACGATTGCCCACATCTGCCTGAGTGCGGGGTTGATTTACTGCACTTGTTATTCGCATAAAATGCGATATGGTGTGATATCACCTGCGATACAACGACATGAGTCGAATTCTCTTGCGAACGACATGGAAGTGCGAACGCCTACACCTCCAGAGCACACTCCACCCGTGCTGACTCCTCGTCTTCTTTCGGGTCCACTCCTTGTGGATGGAACCGAGGCATGTGCACCCGCAGAAAGTCTCCGCCATTTTGGCAAGAGTTGCCACGATTTGTACCGTGGCCCAAACTCTACATCTCCACAGTACTTGTGCTTGCACACGAATCCGCCTGAGTCTGGAAGCGCGTCAAAGTTGCGAGCGGTGGCCCATGGACTGATGTTACCAACACCTCTGGACGCTGCCACCAAATGTGACCGAATCAATTTGCCCCAAACAGCTCAACGTTTTTCGGAATTCGAATTTGGATGTTATTCGCAAAACACCGAGGACGGTATTCTGCTCCTTTTATTTCGCATGGTCGGCGTGACAAACCGGCGGGTTATTGAGATTGCCGGAGGCGTGGGCTGGGAAAATAATGCTATCAATCTTGTGGTAAACTTTGGATTCGATGCTCTAATTTTCGACGGAGACGCAGGAAACTCCCGCTGTGCTCACAACTTTATCCATCAACACACAGACATACGTGACCGCGTCAAGTGGTCTTCCGATTTTGTCACCCGCGACAATTTGAATGCAATGATTTCCAGAAAGACGGGCTGGACGGGTGATATCGACCTCTTCTCCCTCGACATTGACGGCGTCGATTATTGGATCTGGGACGCACTCATGGTCGTGCGACCGCGTGTCGTTGTTGTCGAAACCCAGGAACTCTGGGGCGCGTTTGAATCAAAAACACGGCCTTACAATCCCCGCCATGTTTCTCCGGAAATACCTGCGATGGGGGCATCGCTTGCTGCGTTTACATACCTTGCAAAACGCCGCGGATACCGTTTGATAGGGTGCATGAAATTGGGCTTCAATGCCTTCTTTGTACGCGAGGATGCCGTACCCGGTGGACTGGATTCCTTGTTTGGATCCAGTGAATACAACCCGGAAGGATGCTTCGGACACGTCGATGCGGCGTGGGCAGATGTTCTTCGCGAGCGTCGACGTGCTGCTCAAAAGTACTCGTGGATAGACCCGTCTGACAACACGAAAACTTGAAAATCAAAACTGCGTCTTTAGACGGTAATGGCACGCGTGTTGGCGTTAAAACCCCCAAGCACAACATCAAATCAATATAAAGTAGTCTGCATCCTCACAACGTGGTTTTTTATTCCCCAACTAGATTTCATCGAGTACATGTCACAACACCATTCCACGTCAGAAGAGCCCCACAGCACGACCAGTCCGTGGGCAAATACCGTGTGGTCAACATGGTCTGGATGCATGGCCTGGATCCGTTGACCGTGGTTGAGAAGATTCTCAACCTTTCACGCCGGGAGAGAAACCAGCAGCTCGACGCCGAGCTGCTGCGGCGTCGAGCTCTGGTGCGGGAGAGCGCGCGAGCAGACGCGCATGCCCGACGATCCGATCCGCGCGCGCGGCGCAGCGCACACTGTATAAATGCAGGGCCCGCTGCCACGCTGGGCCCCAGCACAGTCGCGCATGGCCCTCGCGCTCGGCGGAGTGTTTTCGGCCGTGCTGACGCAGCGCGCGGGGCTGATGCTCTTTGGCACAAACGCGCACGGCGTGGTCGGGACCACCGCGGCCCCGCACCAGAGCTCGACGCCGCAGCAGCTCGGTGGCGTCGGGCCCGTGCAGGGCGACCCCGTCGCCAGGCTGGGCGGGGGCGGGAGCGCGCTGCGCCTCGCGGGGGGCGCGCACGCGTTGCTCGAGGTTGAGGGCGCGCACGCGTTGCTCGAGGTTGAGGGTGCGGTTGGGGGCGAGGTTGGGGGCGCGGTTGGGGGCGCGGGCGCGGGCGCGCGCAGGCACCCCTTTGCGCACGAGGCGCTCTTGATGGTGGCCGCGGGCCACAGCCACGCATGCGCGCTCACGGACGGCGGGGTGCTGTGGGCGTGGGGCAACAACGAGCACGGCCAGCTGGGCCTCGGGCACAATGAGCCCGCAAACGCCCCGCGCCGGTGGCGCGGCGGCGCCGCGGTGGCGATGGTGGCGTGCGCGGCGATGCGCACGCTGGTGCTGACAGCGGACGGCGCGGTGTGGGCCTGCGGCGAGGGCGACCCGGAGCAGAACGGCAGCGCGAGCGGCGACGACGTGTGGACGCCCACGGCCGTGCCCGGCCTGCAGGGCATCGTGATGGTGGCGGCGGGGCAGCGGCACTCCGTGGCGCTCGCCGGGGACGGCGCGGTGTGGACGTGGGGCGGCGGCTTCGACGGGCTCGGCGGGGCGCTCCCGGCCAAGCAGCCGGCCGACGCTTTCGGCGGCGGCGCGGTCAAGTTTGTGGCGGCGGGGCACGACTGCTGTGCCGCCGTGACCGCGCAGGGGGGGCTGTGGGTCTGGGGCGACGGGGCGGACGGCAGGCTGGGGCTGGGCGACGTGCAGCCCCGCACAGCCCCCACGCTGGTGCGGGGCGCGCAGCAGTCGGCGTGGCGCGACTCGCAGGTCGCGACGGTGAGCTTCGGGGCGCAGCACGCCATTGCCGCGACGGTGGACGGGGCCGTGTGGACGTGGGGCGACGGCAGCAACTATCAGCTCGGCCGCAGCGACGATCGCGGGGCGCGGCTGCTTCCGACCCAGATCCCGCGCAGCGCCTTCGGCGGCGCGCGGATGGTGCTGGCGTCCGCGGGGATGTACCGGTCGATGGCGGCGACTCGCGAGGGCATCCTGTACGTGTGGGGGCACGGGCACCTCGGGCTGGCAAACCGGGACTGGTCGCGGGTGCCCACGCCGCTCGCGGCCAGCCTCTCGCCGGGGCTGCGCGTCGGGCGCAGCTGCGGCCCTTCGCGGCTGCAGATTTCCGCGTTCTGCCTCGGCACGCTCCCGCGCCTGGGCGTGGCGGAGAGGAATTTCGCGTATCGATCGCTGACAAACGACCTGCTCGCCAAGATCGTGATGTACTCCCGGGCGCTCACAGAGCCCCACAAGCGCATGCACGAGGGCCTGCTGCGCCTGCTCGCCGTGCGCGAGCGCGAGGACTGAGAGAATTTCTTTCCTGGATTTTTTTTTCCATACAAAAACACTTTCCCGCGACAAAAAAAAACCCCGAACCCAGTCCCGGGATCCGGGCCCCGCAGGCGGCGTAGAAGACCTCGCACCAGGCGCGAGCCCAGCACTCACTCGCCCCACGTGATGTCCGACAGCAGGGCCCCGTGTGCGGGAGAGACGGCACCCGCGCGCGCGCCCTTCATGCACTCCGAGCACGCTGCCGACCTCGCCCGCGCCGCCCCCGGCCCCGACCCCGCCCCCGGCCCCGCCCCCGACCCCGGCCCCGCCTCCGACCCCGCCGACCTGCCCATCGGCATCTGTGTGCTCTCTGGCGCGCTGGGGGCCGGGGGGCAGGTGCGCGTGACGAGCACGGTGACGCACACGTGCTTTATCAACTTTGACACCGCGGAGGGGGTGCAGCGCGTCGGCGTGACGCGTCCAGCGAGTGGGCAGGAGCTCCTGAGCGCGGCCATGCCCATGGACATGCGCCCGGCGGCCGCCTCGCTCTCGCAGCTGCGCGTCGTCATGCAGGGCCCGGATATTCAGGTCATGCCCGACTGGGTCGGCGACTTCCCGCAGCTGCGCTCGCTGCGCCTGTGCGGAGGCGAGGGCGTGGCGCACCTGCCGTCGTCGCTGACGCGCCTGCAGGGCCTGCGCCTGCTGCAGCTCGAGTTTTTTGTCGGCATGCGCGCGCTTCCGGCGTGGTTTGATCGGTGGCCCGCGCTGGCGGAGCTCGAAGTCAACGACTGCGGGCTCGAGGAGCTCCCGGCCTCCCTCGCGCAGCTCACGACCCTGCGCTCGCTCACGCTCAAGCACCTGTGGCGACTCACGCGGGTCCCGCTGCTCCCCAGCCTGCACTCGCTCGTGCTGCACCGATGCGGGCTCGAGGCCCTGCCGACAGGCCTGGCCGCGATGACGCAGCTGCAGCAGCTCGTCGTGTCGGCGTGCGCGCGGCTCGCGGCGCTGCCCCCGAGCGCGGGCGCGCTCTGCGCGCTGCAGACGCTGTGCATCACGGGGTGTCCGCTGCTCCGCGAGCTCCCCGCGGAGTGCCAGGCGCTCGCCCCGCAACTGCTCGTGCTGAAGCTCTCGTGCGTGGGCCCCGCGCCCGCGTGGCTCGGCGAGTGTTTGCGGCTGCGCGAGCTGTATCTCTCCCTCGGGGCCCCTGTGCTACCGCAGGCGGCGATGCAGCTGCGCGAGCTGCGCGTGCTGCGCCTGAATGCGTGCGGGGGCATCGCCGCGCTGCCCGCGCGGCTGCAGCACAGCCTCCCCAAGCTCGAGCACCTCGAGCTGAGCGACTTTCCGCGCCTCACGGCGCTGCCGCCGCTGGGCTCGCTCTCGGCGCTCGGGACGCTCATCCTCACGAACTGCGCGCAGCTCGCGGAGCTGCCCCCGTGCCTCGGCGGGCTGGGCGCGCTGCACACCTGCCTGCTGCGCCGGCTGCCGGCGCTGTGCGAGCTGCCGGCGAGTTTTGCGCAGCTGCGCGCCCTCAGGCACCTCGCGCTGAGCGACTGCGCGCTGCACACGCCCGCGGTCGCCGCGCTCGCGCGCGCCCTGCAGTTCTTCCCGCTGCAGACCCTCAGCCTCCTGCGCCTGTACAACGGCCGCCGCGGCGCGCACACGCTGCTGCTCGGGCGGGCGCTGCGCCGCCGGCCCCCGCCAAGCTTCCCGCCCGTGCGCTACCAGCTGCTGCTGCACGGGGCGTGGCTGGAGCTGGGCCTCCCCGAGACGGCCCGCCTGTGGGGCGACGAGATGATCGTGCGGCACTGGCGCGCGCTCTTTGAGAAGCGCCGCGCGCGGTGGCGCCTCGTGCTCGCCTTCGCGTGCGGCACGCACGCGCGCCTCGGCGCGCATTCGCGCGTGATGATGCTCGACGACGGCGTGCTCGAAATGATTGCGCACAGCGTCATCCCGTACGACCCCGACGCCGGCGGCGACGAGTGAGCACTCGCCGCCAGCGCTTTGTCTGTGTTTGCATTTTCGAATAAACACCCGCGCCTCCTTGCGTCTGCTGGACGTGTGCACTGGCGCAAGCCCGAGAACACCCCCCCCCCCCCCCCCCCCCCCCCCCCCCCCCCCCCCCCCCCCCCCCCCCCCCCCCGCCCCCCCCCCCCCCCCCCCCGCCCCCCCCCCCTCCCGCTTTCCGCGCGCGCCCTTGCCATTTACCGCCGCCGCGGCCGCCGGCTCACATCTTCTGGCACATGGCGCGCACGGGGCTCATCACGCTGTAGGTCGAGAGCACGTAGAGCGCGACGCCGGCGGCGAGCGGGACCGTGGTGATGTAGCACGAGGCCTTGGAGTAGTTTTCGTCAAAGGCGGTGCCCGCGAGCGCGACGGCGATGACGGAGAGCACGACCATCACCGTCGCGAGGCCCAGCAGCAGCAGGTACGCGTGCCGGCGCTCCTCGAGCAGCGCCGAGCCCGGCGCGAGCACGAACATGGCCTGCGCCGCGACGCCGGCCAGCACGCTCGTGGAGACCATGTAGAAGTTGGCGCTGGTGTCGGGCGCGGGGTTGGTCATGCACGTGCGCTCGACCGCGCAGATAAAGACAAAGATCGAGAGCATGCACAGGAAGATGCCCGTCTTGGCGCGCTGGTTGAAGAGCAGCGTGCAGCAGAAGACGTACACCGAGGCGCCGGGGAGCCCGACAAAGAGCCCGAGGTAGAAGAGCGAGCAGTCGTACGGGATGTTGGCCATGTCCGGCGAGACTTCGTGCGCGGCCACCGCCTGCGACACGAAGGCGCCGACGGGGAGCAGGATGCACGCGGCGCACACGGCCCACACGCTGTCGATGAGCACGCGCACGTGCGCCGCGGGCGCCGCCGCGCCGCCGCCGCCGCCGTCGGGCTTGCCCGCGGCCGCAGACGCGCCCACCGCGAGCGCCACGGAGTCGGGCTCAAACATGTGGCGCGGCGGCCCCATTTCGAGCAGGCGCGCCTTGCGCCGCGAGGACTTGTCGTCCACGCTGTCGAAGATGCTGCTCATGCGGGGGCACCAGGCGGGTCGGGCGCAGCGCTCGGCGCAGCGCTTATATACACGCACCTCGCCCCCCGGACTGCCGCAGCACCGCCTAGGAATCGCAAGGGTCGCGCGGGGCGGGTATATAAACGCGAGGCGGGCGCTGCGCGTCGCGCAATGTCGTTGCACGGCAGTCCGCGCAGCTTCGCCCCTGCGCACAGCCCGCGCACGCAGGCGCCTGCGCGCCGCGACCCGGGGCTTTTCGGGTTGCTCCCAGTCTTTGCGGACACGCGCTTGCGTGCGAATGGAGTGACAGACGAGCCCCCTGCCCGCAAGGCCTCGGGGCTGCCGCAGCTGGAGCAGGCGGACACCTACCCAGCGCTCGCGCAGGCCCTGCTTGCGCTGCGCGAACCCACGGAGGTCGACGCCATACACTTTAAGAATCGCTTCCCGGTGGTCACGGCGAAAATTGCAAAGCGCGCCGAGGCCATCTGGGAGACGCACCTCGCGCAGCAGTGCCACAGCGATTTCCTGTGGCGGGAAAACGTGCGGAAGCTCGCGCGAGATCTGGCGAGGCTGCTGCTCGCCGTGTACCACAAGGACATCCAGCAGGCGCTGATGACGGACGCGATCATGGCCGGCGTGCTGCACGAGCTCGTCAAGGCCGACCTGCTGGGGAAACTCGCGGCGGACGCCGCGAGGGAGTACCAGCGCCGCCTGCGGTGCGCGGGCCCCGAGCACGCGTACTCGCCGCCCTACCCGTACGACATCGCGCGGCATGCCCAGGCGCTGCACGGGCTGACCTCCGCGGACGGGACCGTGTCGGCGGCCTTTGCCGCGCGCTTCGAGCAGTTCCTGGACCTCGACTACGGCGGCTTCGGCGACGGCGCGCAGAACCGGCTGCACGTCCTGCGCTCGAACCCGGGAAACGCCCTCGCGGCGTGGGACCGCGGCGAGGCGGCGCGCGGGCTGCTCTCGGGGTCGCACCGCCGCGCGCGCACTGCTCGCGCCGTCGAGGCCGCGCTCGCGGGCGTGCGGGCGCTGCTCGCGGCGACGCCGGCGCTCTCGGGGGGGGCCATGCTGGCGGCAGAGCACATCCTGCAGACGGGGCCAGCCGCGGAGCAGGCCGCGGCGGTGCAGACCGCACTGCACGCGGCGGGCGAGGCCGCGCACACGGAGCTCCGCGAGCTGGCGCGCGCGTCTGCGCTGTTGGCGCACGCCGCAGGCGCGCGCGCGCTCGACTCGGACCTCGACGCGGCGACCGCGGCCATTGCGCGGCTCGAGACGCTCGGAGCGCTGACCGCGGTGCTGCTGCACGCGGGCGTCGCGCTCACGGTGCTCGGCGCCGACGCCCTCGAGGCGTGGTACCCGGGGGCCGCCGCCGCGCACGGCGCGCCGCCGCCGCCGTTTCCGCCCGGGGTGCACAGCGCGGCCCTGCAGCTCGCGCGCTCGACGCAATTCGCGGGCGGGCGCCCCGCAGAGGTGTGGGCCGTCACGCCCGGCGCGCTGCGCGGGCCGCTGCTGGCGCGCTGGCGCGCGGACGGGCGCCCGGAGCGCGCGGTGCAAATACCGCACTCGGCGGCCCGCGCGCACACCCTGCGGCAGGTCCGCGCGCTCAACGAGCGCATCGACGCGGTCAACGCCGTGCTGCCCTCGCGCACGGCGTGGCCGCAGCCCGCGCCTGCGCTGCCGGCGCCCGCGCTCGACCTCGCGCCCGTGTGGGCGGTGTTTCTCGCGCGCGTGCAGGGGCAGCCGCACGTGCCCGACAGCCTCTGCGCCCCCCCGCACGCCCCGCTCAGCGCGCCGACGGGCCTGGGGCTGCGCGACCTCTTGCTCGAGCTGGACGCGCGCGTGGTGCTCGTGCTGCAGGCGGTCCTAGAGCCCCCCGGCGCGTGGTTCTCGCCGCCGGAGCAGCGCGCGGAGAAGACGCAGCTGGCCGAGCGGCTCATGAGCGCGGAGACGGGGGTGATGCGGGACGTGCGGCAGGCGGGCATGCAGGCCTTTGCGGTGTGGGCGCGCGCGTGCGAGGCGGGCGCGCACGACCCGCTGGCGCGCGCCGCAGACGCGCGCGAGCGCGTGGCCGTCACGCAGCTCTACGCCATGTGCGTGTCCGCGCAGGGGCCGGGGGGGCTGGTGTACGAGGCGCCGCAGCCGCACTGGCTGGAGGTCGTGTCGGAGCACGGGAAGCGCGCGCGCAGCGCCGCGCGCGGCGCGCAGCAGCGCTTCGCCGCCGCCTTCGACCAGCTGCTCGATCTCGACTACCCCGAGGCGCAGTTTCCGTCAGGCGCGCTGACTGGCGCGGAGCACGACAGCTGGGTGCAGGCGCGCGCGGCGCGCCGCCTGCTCTCGACCACGCACATCCGCGCGCACGCAGACGCCGAGATGCACGCCGCGCACGCGGGCGTCGCGGGCTTGCTCACGCGCAAGGCGCACGCGCGCGCGCTGCTGCAGCCGGCGCACGCGGCGCTGCAGGCCGTGCTCGCGCTCCCTGCGCTGCACGCGCTCCCGGCAAACGAGGCCTGGGCGGCGCTCGGCGCGCTCGGCGCGGCCGCGCAGGTGGAGGCCGCGCTCTCCGCGGCCGTGACCGCGCTCAACGCGCGCCTCGAGCACCACGGCGCGGAGTACACCGCGGCGGCCCTCGACGACGTCGAGGCCGCCACGGCCGACGTCGAGGAGCTCTTTTTCTGGCAGGCGCTGCTGGTCGAGTGGGGGCAGACGCTGCTCGTGGCGCAGGCGCTGCAAGACATCCCGTGCCCCGCCTCGCCGGACGCGCTGCAGGCCGCGCGCGCGGTGGCCGCCGCACGCGCCGGCGGCGGCGGCGCGGTGGCCGCGCAGGAGGCCGCGCTGCAGCTGGCCGCGGACGCGCTCCTCTTTAGCCCCCGCGGCGATTTGCCTGCGGTCTCGGCGCGCGTCCCGGGCCTCGCCGGCTCCACGTTCGACTGGGTGCTGCGCGCCGCGGGGGGCTCCGACGCGACCAGGCGCCGCGCGCTCTCGCAGCGGCTGCTCGCGCTCTCCGACCGCGGGCGCGCCCGCGAGGGCTGGCGCGCGGCGCTGCACGCGCCGCCGCCGGATCTGCTGCTGCTGCACGCGCCGCGCACGGAACTGCTCCGGGACGCGCCGCCGCCGGATCCGCTCCTGCTACACGCGCCGCCGCCGGATCCGCTCGCGCGCGCGCCGCCGCCGGCGCTCGACCTCGGGTGCCTCGAGGAGCAGGTCTACCTGCAGGGGCTTGGCGGCGCAGCGAAGTGCACGCTGCTGGACGGCGCGCGCCTCGGCACCCCCGCCCCAGGCGCAGAGGAGGCGCTGCACGGCGCCTCGCAGGCGGCAGGGCACGCGCTGCTGCTCAACACGTGGCACCTGCTGCGGCAGGACGCGCGCGCGCGCGCGCCGCCGGCCGACAAGCGCGCGTGGGCCGCGCAGTACGGGCGGCTGCTGCGGGACCTGGCCCGCGCGCTCGAGGCCTGGCGCGCAGGGGGCCCGGATGCGCCCGCGGCGGCGGCTGTGCTCGCCGCGGACCTGCCGATGCAGCTCCTCGCGATCGCGCGCGAGCGTTGGCCCGGGCCCGAGATCTCGCTGGACGCCGTGCTCGGCCTGCTCGACGCGCGCGCCTCGCGCGCGGCGGCGGCCGTGCTCGCGGCCGCACACCAGCGCGCGGTGCAGGAGCACCTGCGCGCGCGCCCGCGCACGCACTGCGTCCCTGGCGACCCAGAGTCCGCGCGCTGGGACCCGGAGGCGCCCACGCCGTGCGGGCTCGTGCGGCTTGCCTCGCTGGGCGAGCAAGTCGCGCACGCGCAACTGTGCTGGGAGTGGCAGCGGCTCGCGGAGATCGTGCCTGCGGGAGAGGTGCTCTGCACGCCGCTGTGGGCGCTGGCGGCGCGCGCGCACAAGCTGCCCCCCCCGCCGCGCGCCACGCTCGTGCAGCTGGTGCTGGCGCGCTTTGGCGCCAGCGCCAAAACGACCGAGCGCATCGCGGGCGCGCCGCCCGGGCCCGCCGCGGGGCTCAGCGCGCTGCTGCGCGCGCACTTGGGCGTCGTGGCGCGGCTGCGCGCGCGCATGGAGTCGCGCTGCCGGAGGCTGCAGACGGAGCCCGCGCACGAGGAGGCGCTGCTGGAGCTCGCCGTGCTGACCGACGCGCACGCCCGCGTCGAGGAGGCCGCGCAGCACGACGCCTTTAACGCGCTGGTCGCGCACGCCGTCGAGCGCGTGGCGGCCCCCGACGTGACCGGCGCGCTGGACGCCCTGGAAACGTCGCTGCGCGACATCGCCGGCGCGGCGCTCGCACCCGAAGCGGCGCGGCGGCTCGAAGCGTTCGCGCGCTTCGGGGCGCTCTTTGCAAAGGAGTGCGGCGCGGTGCTGTGGATGTGCCCCGTCCCGTGGGATTCCGCCGCCGGCAACGCCGTGCTCGACCTGAACGCCACCCGCGTCGCGGACGCCAAGGCCGACGAGTCCCTCGCGCGCTGCAGGGCCGCAGCCTCGGCGCGCAGCGATAGCGACGCCCCCCCGGCCGACACGCACGCGGATGTCGGGGAGGCGCTGCTGCGGGAGCGGGCACAGCGCGTCCTCGCGCGGCTCGGGATGCTCCTCACGGACGAGGCGCGCGGGCGCATGCCCGTGCTCTCGCCGGGGCCGCTGTCGAGCGACGCGGTGTTGACCGGGCCCGACTCGCTGGTGCGCGTGCTGTTCGACGTCACGCGGACGGCGCTCGCGGAGTCCGTGGCCGCCGTCGACGCCGAGGAGGGCGCCGAGGCGGCGGACGTGCCGCGCATGCGCGAAAGGCTGCAGCGCCTGCACGCGCTGCTGCACCTCGGGCACGGGGGGCTGCACGACCTGCTCCTCGACGCGTTTGTGTTCTTTTCGGGCGCGGGCGCGGCGCACGCGGGCGCGTGTCTGCTCCCGCCGCCGCGCGCGCTGGTGCTGCAGGCGCGCGCCGCCGCGCGCCCGTGCGGGCTGCAGTGGGTGCGGTATGTCCCCGCCTCGGTCTTTGACGCCGCCGCGCCCAACGCCTCCTCGCACGCGGAGATCGCCAACCCGCTGCTCAAGGAGGCGCTGCGCGCGCGGTGGGACGAGGTCGCCGCGGGGCGCGGCTGGCAGCAGCGCACGACCCAGCGCCAGGGGCTGCAGGTCCACAACTTCACGCAGGCGCAGTGGGAGCAGCTGGCAGAGCCGCACGTGGCGCACGACTCGTACGTGCAGCTCACGCCTGCGCTGTGTCTCGTGCCGTGGTGCGACCGCGCCGCGCGCGAGGCCGTCGCTGGCGGGCTGCTCGCGTGGATGGGCCTCACGGGGCTGTGCGACGTGCAGGACCTGGCGGCCAACGGCACCGCGTGGAACGCGCGCGTGCCCGTGTCGTGGCTGACGCGCACCGACGCGCGCGTGCTCCCGGGCGCGTGGGCACTGCTGCGCACGGAGCTGCGCGCGCTGCCGGCGGCGGGGCACGCGCCCCGCGCGGAGGACCAGCGCGCGCTGCTCGTGCAGGACCTGGCCGCGGCGGTGCACGGCAACAGCACCGCGCCCGCGCTCTCCGTGTATTTCAAGCCCGTGCCGCCGGGGCCGGGCGTACAGCAGTACGCCTGGCCCGCACCGGTGCTCGCCGAGATCGAGGGCCCCGGCAGCGTGAGCGCCGAGCTGCTCATCGGCAGCGGCCTGCAGCACCTGCGCGCGGACCCCGTCGTGCAGCTCTTGTGCGCGGGCCAGATCGTCTCGTACGAGGCACAGCTGCCGTGGTATGACCTGCTGCTGCGGTGGGGCGCGCTCGTGAGCGCGCTGCGCGACGAGTCGGCGGGCCTCGGCTGTAACTGGGTGCATCGGGGCGAGCACCCGCCGCGCGAGGGGACACTGCTGACCAACGCGGCGCTGTCGCGCGCCCTGGAGGCCACCGTCCCCGGCGGCGACGCGCTCGAGCCAGAGCAGGTGGTCACGCTCAGCGCCGCGGCGTGGCGCGCGCTCGAGCTGCCCATCAACCTGCCGCTCGACAGCACGCTCCTCGCGCGCGGCGCCTACTTCAGCGTCAGCCTGGACGTGCCCGAGGCCGCGCAGGCCCGCGTGCTCGAGCACGCGGCGGTCGTCGTCGATGTGATCCGAGAGGCCAGCGACACGACCGGGCTCCTCGTGCAGGAGGTCGGCAGCCTCCTGCGGGCCCTGGCCCGCAGCGACGGCGCCGACGGCGCCGAGGGCGCGCGCGCGGCGCAGCGCCTGACGCACACGTCGCGCGACGTGCAGGTGCTCATGGCCTTCCTGCTCGACCGTGTGCTGGTGCGGCTGCCCGCAGAGCACCCCGCGCAGCACGCGCTGCGCCTGGCGCACGAGAGGCGCGCGGCGGGCGCGGCGGAGCTGCGCCAGGCCGCCCAGACGGTGCCCCACGGCCTGCGCGCGCCGGAGATGCGGGGGCTGATGCTCTGCGTGGAGCCCGAGGCCCCGCCGCTGGAAACATTCCCGCTCCTGCCGCTGATCGAGCAGCATCGCGCGCGCCACCTCGCCGCCGCCGTGCAGACGGGGCACGCGAACACGCTGCTGCGCGACATGCAGCTCAGCGCGCGCGGGCAGCGCTTGCGCGACTGCGGTGGCATTGTGCAGCTCGCGGATTCCACAATCCCGCGCCAGGCGCGTGCGCGCGAGGCCGCGGCGCGCGCTGTGCTGCGCATGATCCGCCGCTTGGACAGGAGCGGGAGCAGCGCGCTGACCAACTGGGAGTTTGTCCAGGGAATCGTGGACATGCTGCCACAGACCATCCCCTTTGGCAGCGGGCTCGTCGAGTGCCAGAACGGCCGTACGCTCGAGTTCGACGGCTCGATGGAGCCCGGCTACGTGCTTGTGCTGTACAGCCCACACAGCGCCGCGCAGCGCGCAATCGTCTCTGAGAATGTGCTGCAGGTGGCCGCCCAGCTCGCCCAGCGCGCGCCGCGCGCTGCGCCCGAGTTGTCGGCGCACACGATGGGCGGCGCGATAGTGCACACGGCGCAGCGCGCGCTGGCGCTGGACAAGCAACGCGTGGCGTGGCTCAACGGGGGTGTGCACACCCTCAACCGCATCATGACCCTGTGCGGCCGGCTCGGCCTGGATGAGTTATTCGCGCACACCGAGACCAAGCCCTGGGTGTTCGAGCTGGCCGCGAACCTGCAGAGCCTCGAAGACAGCGCGGAGGGCAAGGCCTTCATGTTCTCGGTCGTGCAGGCCAAGGCGCGCGCGATGCTGCGGACCCTGACCCCGCAGGACGAAGCGGTCCTGAAGTACGAGTACTGCCTCCGGGAGCTGCGCAAGCCGCCCGAGGCGCAGGACGCGTCCGTCGTGGAGGGCATCGTCCGCATGGGCCGCGCGCAGGCGCGCCTGACCTACACGACGCCCGACCCGCGCGACGTCGACGTGGGGTGCCTGTCGCGCGGGCTGCTCTGCCCCGACACGGCCTTGGCGGCCCCGTGCGCGTTTGCCGGCACCGGCGGCGTGCTCTTCGAAAGCGTGCACCGCGACATCGTCCGGGGCTGCGACCGCGGCGCAGCCGCGGCGCAGATGGGCACCGTGCTCCGAAACATCGAGAGCCTGAGCAACGCGCAGTGTCTCGAGGTCTACGTCTCGGTGGCGCGCGTCGCCGTGCAGGCGCACGCGCGCGCGCGCGCTCTAAACTGGCGCACCATCGCGGAGACGATGCGGTGGGTCGTGTATTCGCCCGAGCAGCGTGACGCCGACTCCCCGGGCGTCGCAAGCAGCAGCGGCCTGATGCAGCTCGTCGGCTTACTCGTGGCCCCGGAAGACAAGATGCATCCGTTCTACAAGCAGCTGTCGAGCATCATCGAAGACACTCTTGAGCAGTACGTGCTCTCGCAAATTTTCACGGTGCCGCTGCGGGAAATGGTCGTCAGGCCGCAGCAGGCTGGGACGGTCGCGGTTGCCGACGACACGAGCGACGTGGAACAAGAGACCCGAAAGGAAATCCAACGCGGCGTGGCACTGTGCTACAACGACGTGCGCTCGCCGGCGGCAGCGCTTGCGTCCTCTGGCGATGTCGAGTACTATGCGTTGTCCAGAATCCCCACGACTCGGGACGCGCCAGGCTTCGAGAAGCACGTGCTGCACTGGGCCACACAGTACGTGTATTGCCTGCTCGACAACCCCGCACACAGCGAGGATGAGAAGCGGCGGCGCCGGGAAGAGAACATGCTCGCGCAGTTCCATCTGATGATCGCCAACGAGCACTTGTTTTTATATTGTATTGAACTAAAAATAGCGGGAGCCAATAGCGATCGCCAAGGATCTAGCGCGCATGCAGCAGGCGCACTTGACGCACAAAGTGGCAGTGCAACGGCTGGATATTCCGAAACTGGCAGGGCACTGGCTGTATATTCCCCGTCCGGCACAATTCCAGCCACGAAGGCGCACTTTGCCCAACTAGTGAGCCTCTTGCGCGGACATCACTCGACACGCCGCTTCTTGAAACCAGAGTCCCTGATGCGAAATGGAGTATTTGGCGAGGACTTCTTGCGGGCCTTGCAGAAATTGGACTGGATGCTCCAAGCGCAGCAGCATTGCGTCAAAGCCGCGTGGGAAAATCCCCACATTGCCATTGGTATGGGAGTGACGGCGTATTGGCTGTTTGGCGAGCCTGCCCATAAATACTTGCTCACTCGCGGGAGCATCGCGCTGATGGTGATGCTGGGCCACTGGTGGTATGATTTGCCGCCGTACTTGCTGTATATTTCCCTGCTGATGCTGTGCTGTGGCAAGCCGCTGCGCGCAGTGTGGTCGTGGCTGCGGAAAAATATGCGCGCGCTCAATGCGCCCCCCGCTTCGCCCGCAGCCATTTCCACCCAGAACGCAACAGACCCCGACTCGGCCGCAGCGGCCCTCATCCTGTCCACAGCAGCCGACATCCCGACGACAGAGGCCCCTGCTGAGCCAGCAGCAGCCCCTGCTTTGCCAACAGCAGCTCCTGCCACCGTTCCCCCGCTACCCAATGTGCTGCACTCCGAGGACATCTCGCCCGCACAGATATCCGCCGTGCCCCCCGGGGCAACCCCCGCGCCTCAGGACGCCGTGGCCATCAACGCACCCCCCGTGCCACAAAACCCCGCACCACAACCCCCCGTGCCTCACGCCAAGCCCGCCGCGCCGACCGAACAACCCAAGCCCGCCGCGCCGACCGAACAACCCAAGCCCGCCGCGCCGACCGAACAACCCAAGCCCGCCGCGCCGACCGAACAACCCAAGCCC
>Ga0335398_10004972_pt1 | contig 18005 bp, 13 predicted proteins | sample BON03_FD_205742 | JGI IMG/M metagenome (GOLD analysis project Ga0335398, IMG submission 205742) | Freshwater microbial communities from Lake Bonney liftoff mats and glacier meltwater in Antarctica - BON-03 (spades assembly) (version 2) | ecosystem: Environmental > Aquatic > Freshwater > Ice >... | reverse complement strand
CTTCGCCGTCTCGGTCGCGAGCGCTGCGCGCCGGTTTGAGAGGTTGATGTCCGAGACCTTGCGCATGGTGGCCTCGCGCCGCTTCGACAGCACGGCGATCTTGGCCAGGTACGTGGCCGTCTGCTCGAAAAAATCCGCCCTCTCCTCCTTGATGGTGTCGAGCAGAGTCTGCTGCCAAGTGCCGCGCAAGCGCTCGAGCGACGCCTCGAGCTCGCGCACGCGCGTGGCCATCGCGTCCGCGTCCGCCTCGGCGTCGCGCCGCGACGCCGCATCCTGCTGCAGCGCCGCGCGGCTCTTGTGTACCAGCTCAAGCCAGTCTGGAGCATCTCAAGCAGGATTACGAGGAGGTACCGTGTCAACATTGCGTCAACGAGTACAAGGAGGCGCGAGTGTGGGATATGTGATTCCAACGAGCCGCCGACCTCAGAGCCGACTTGAGGGCATTGCTCGCAAAGCCTGAAGGCGTTTGCTGTGCTCTTGGCAATTTCCACGAGCATCGAGCGGACGCAACTCTTCATAGCAAGACATTGCTGAAATGTAGGAGACGCATCCATGTCATTGCCAAGTCCGAGATGGTTGAGGACAGCTTGCTTGGTCGCATCTCTTTTCGACTTGGGCCGAGGTCCATACAAGGCGTACTCGAATGTGGACCTGTATCTGTCGAGAGGTACTCGCACAATGTTCACCACAATCGGGTCCTTGCCACAAGCAGAACTGTATTTCTCAAAGTTGACGAGGCACGAATGTCCAGTCATTAACACGAGCGCTGGCCGCCGCGGCTGGTGCTGTAGTTGGCGCAGCGTCTTGTCATCGGGGACACTATTGGGCTTCCAGCAACCCGACGCCAACGATTTTCTGACACGATCACTCCCGTTGTTGGTAGAGCCTGGCGCTGGCCTGCAATTGCTGCGTACACTGCTCCAGTTCGCGGATACCTCTGGTGAGCAACCCCACATTGTCACGTCGAAGATTTTTACTATCGGGTCGCGGCTCTGCAGAGAGACTTGGCGCACGCTCGAGGTGCCTATTTGGGGGATGCCGTTGTAGATCACCCACTCGTCATTGCAATCGTCAAGGCGCCGCCCGATCCCTTGTCCTGCTGTGATGTGATTGGCATGCAGTAGCTTCACATTCGTAGCCTCATCTCCAAGACGTGGATGGGGTGGTGGCAGGGACAGGGGCGGCGGCGGTGAGTCTGGCGTCGGCTCTCTGATCAGTGTTGAGATCAGCGGCAGTAGCGGGAGTGGCGGTGGAGGCGATGCCTCATGCACTGATAACTCGGACGGAGGAGGCCGAGGAAGTGATCCTCGCGATGGTGGTGGCGGCGGCGGCATCCAATGCAGGTTGACAATTGCGGGCAGGCTCGTGCGCGGAGGAGGCAGCACTTGGGCCTTGCGCGCCATCGCAACCAGGGTGAGAGCCAGCAGCGCGTTGCCAAAAAGCGAGATGCGTGGCCACATCTGCCGTTTTGCGGAGCCGTCGTTCTTGAGCAACTCGACAGAGCTTGAGCGTACGCCTGTTGGCTTCAGCATTGCAATGCGTCGACGTCCTGCGGGAAGGACGAGGTGTGCTTCAGACTCATGGAAGACGTCATTAAGAGGACTGCGGAGAGAGGGAGCAAGCCGATCGAGGGAGGGGGCGAGGCGAGTTGGTGACAGGGGAAGAGGCGGCGCCATCAAAGGCGATTGTGTGGCGAGCGTGGTTGTGCGCGATGGGCTGGCAAGGCGCTCGAGGCCGCGAGGTCGCGAGGCGAAGGTGGTGTGATCGCTGGGATCTGCGCCTGCCCACGTCTTTGCACCTGCGCCCCTGTGCGCCGCCCACAGCACTCGTCTCCTCTACTAGAGTAGAATACTGGAGTAAACAAGTTCGAAACCCAACAGAAAACGTCACATTACGCCCCCCTCCGGTATCTGTGCAGGGCACGAGTCGGACCTTCATCGTCGTCCTTTACTAACCGCGTTGTTCCCCGATGGCGATTGCACTGCTTGTGTGCATCGCATTGGTGTGTGACGTAAGCCATAGTCTGGATGTCTATTCCTGTGACGTAGTGTCGACGACGGGACCGGAGAGGTCGTACCTCCGGTTCGCGTCACAGCCGCTGTGCACCGTTTGCACAGTGGCCCGGCCAGATAAGCCAGTGCGTGTTGATGGATCTTTCCAACAAGCACTGCGCCGCCAGCCTCTTGAGGTGGCGGCGACCAGCCGATGGCTGCGGACTTTGTCTGTGTCCTGCCCCATGCAGCGGCTGGAGATGTCGCCGCCGGCGCTTGGCCCGGCGGCAGAACTCAGCTGCCGCATTCACGGCATGGCACGCATGCGCTCCTGTGACTCTTCCAGGTTCGCTGCGGTCATGCGGTGCATCTCGGCCGCGCCAGCGGCGCGCAGCCAAGTCTGGCTGGCTCTCGCTGTGTGTGGCGCTCGCGCCGCGCCAAGCCGCGATGACACGGTCGTCGAGCGGCAGGCGTGGCAAGTGACCAATGGGCCGCATATGCGCTGGCCACATTGAATGTCCCTACTCACCGGCACACTGAGCAATCTGCTCAAGAGCCGGGGGATGGAGGGGGGCGCGAGTGGTCGTTATCCTCTCGCGCACGGCGCTCTCTCGCTCGCCTCGACCTCCGTTGGGCGCCGGACCTTTGGTGTGCCCGCTCCTCTCTCTGCAGTGCCGGCGCAGCAACATACTGCGCTTCTCTATCGTCGGAGCGCGCCGGCATCTCAGCTAGGGCCGGCGCTCCAAGTGTGCATGCAGGCATGCGGGGCCCTTTGGTGGTCATCCGCCGACGTGCCGCGCGCGCACTCATCGCCTTGTGATGCAATAGGCTACGAGCGGCCGTCGCCGGTGGTACCGGCGGAGGTCGTGTGGCTTGTGTATACCGAAGTGCTAGCGGAGGCCCCCATGCAATCCGCAATCTTCGGCCAGATGGTATTGCCGCGGATCTCGCTGTGCATGGCGGAATGGGCGCGTTCGACGCGCGTGCAGCCGCCGCCACCGCTCGTGCTATCGCAACCGCCGCTCATGCCGGCGCACAGGCCATCATTCTATTTATGGACTCGAGTTGGGCTCAGCTGGTGGTTGCAGCAGGAGGGAGAGGGTGCCATGCTAGGTGCTGCTACCCGCTCTCAGCCACAGCCCAAGCATCTGCCCGAGCCATTCCGGCCGGCCCTGCCACATCCTAGTGGCAGCTATGGGTGGGCGGCCATACCGGCCTGCATAGCCGTGCTACTCACCAGTCTGCTCAAGGCAGTCTCAACGCGTGGAGCGCGGGTGAGCACTATGGCCGGTATGCATCGATGGTGCCTGCTTGCAGGCCTAGCCCTCCTCGCCGGCACAGCCACAGCCTCCCCACTGGGCAGCGCGCCGGACACCGAGGCGCTGTGGCTGGAGCTAGCCGTGGCACTCGCGAAGCTCACGGCCGTCGAGGGCATACCGCGCGTGGTTCAGCGCGTGGGCAGCCTGATATGCTGGCCGGCGGCTATGTACATGCTGCCGGGGCCAAAAGTGCCCGAGAGCCAGCCGGCGGCTATGACCATGCCACCGGGGCTCGAAGTGCCTGACGCGCGTGTGACCCCGCCTGTCACAGCCACAGCCCCACCCACGTGGGTCAGCCCACCTGGCCAGCATAGCACTCGTGAGATCCGGCATACACCGCTGCTCACGCTCATCAGCTCCGAGCCTAGCGTGCAGCTTGTGCAGCCGCGTGTACGCTCGGCGCTGCAGGCAAAGCAGCCGCAGCCGCCGCCGGGCGCGAGGCAGCGGCCGCCGCTGGGAGCGAGGCAGCCGCCGCCGCCGCCGGGAACGAGGCAGCCGCCGCTCAGCGCGGCGACGCAGCCGCCACTCAGCGCGGCGAGGCAGCCACCGCTAAGCGCGGCGACGCAGCCACCGCTCAGCGCGGCGAGGCAGCCGCCGCTCAGCGCGGTGTAACAGACGCTGGGTGCTGCTGGGCAGCCGTTGCCACGCGTTGGGGGGCGACCATTGCCAGACGTGTCCTTGGACGTGTCGCTAGACGCAGCGCCTGATGTGGTTCCGCCCTCAATGCAGGCATCGCTGCTTGCAACGCTTAAGCCGCTGATGCCACCTGGCCTTTTGCCACCAACGCCTCCGACAGCCCAGCCACAGCCGCCGCCCTCTCGCCTCGAGCGCATGGCGGTAGCCGCGCTCGATATCGCTCGCAAGTGTGTGCGCGGCCGCGTGAGTCTCGCACCGCCGCCCATCGCCGGCTCCACCCCCATCGGCTCAATGATGCAAGCTTGTGCGGCTCGACAGCTCGAGCTCGCTGAGAGAGTGGCTAAAGGTGAGAACATCCGCCTGCTCTGCCACTGCCGTGGGAAGCGTTGCCATCTCGAGGCCACCGCCTCTCGCATCCGCAAGCTTCTGGCCTCGCCTCTCGCACACCCCCGTGTGCCGTCTGCGACGCCGCTGATGTGGAAGAGGAGCAACATGTGAAGGGAGCGGCTACCACGGCTCTGGCAGTTGGAGTAGGTGTGGCCACCATCTCTGGCCAGGAGGGAGGAGAGCAGCAGCAGCCGCAACCGCAGTCGTCGCCGCAGCCGCTACAGCCGCAGTCGCCGCCAACGCAGCCGCAGTCGCCGCCGACGCAGCCGCAGTCGCCGCCGGCGCCGCCGCAGTCGCCGCTGGCGCCGCGGCAGTCGCCGCCGGCGCCGCCGCAGTCGCCGCTGGCGCCGCCGCAGTCGCTGCCGGCGCCGTCGCAGTCGCCGCCGGCGCCGTCGCAGTCGCCGCCGGCGCCGCCGCAGTCGCCGCCGGCGCCGCCGCAGTCGCCGCCGGCGCAGCTGCAGTCGCCGCCGGCGCAGCCGCAGTCGCCGCCGGCGCAGCCGCAGTCGCCATCGTCGCCGACGCCGCAGTCGCCATTGTCGCCGACGCCGCAGTCGCCTCCTCAGCCTCTACAGCCGCAGCAGCCGCCACCGACGCAGTCCCACGCACAGCCGACTGAGCCGTTGCTGTCTCCATCGGTGCAGCCGCCGCTTCATGTGCCACTACCACCGTTGTCGACCGCGCTAGTCTACATGGCCTCCGTCGTCTCCGGCGCAACCGAGCTCAGCCCAGGGCAACGCCGCTGCAGCGCCGCCCATGCTGCATGTGCGACAGCCCAGGCGTCTGCCGCTCACGTGCTGAGTGGGGTAAGTAAGCCGAAGCACATGGATTGTCTTGGCATTCTGCCACAGCCTGCGTCGCCGAGCTGAGGAGTCTGGATCGGCTATTGCGCGCCGAGTTCTCGCAGCCAGCCGTGAGAAGATACTCACCCTTCGCACCTCGCCACCTTGACCACTCCGGTCATACGATGTGGGCGTGACGGGTAGGTGCTCTCTCGTGTATCGCGACTCGCGTGGACAGCTTAGCAGCGCTCGTCCGGCGCGGGCACCGGTCGAACTTATCTGCATCGGATCTGCGCTAGCAGCAGACGGATCGTGCGCCGAGCCGCAGCTTCCGCCACCCGACAGCCCATTTGAGCTGTGCCCAGACGCTTCCGGTGCCATTTGCTACAACGACCGCGACCTTGGCACCGCGCAATGGGACCCACCGCCTGGGTCCACGCCGCTTCAGCCGAGTGTCTTCGCAGATGTGCCGGCGTTCTCATCTCAGCCGCCGCCGTACCCGGTTGGAGTGGGGCTTGGCTCGCTGCGTGGCACCCGCTGGGAACCGCTGTATGAGGATGCGCGCAACCGCGTGCGCCTCTACAATGTGGACACCGGTGCCATCCGCGACGCGCCGTGGATCTCGCTCCGAACGGCAGCAGGCTGCGTGTTCTTCGCAAATCTTGTCTCAGAAGAGACACGCTGGTTACCCCCTCGCCGTTGGATGGCTGGTTGGTTGGGTGTCTCGACCTGCTGTCTGCGAGTCATCTGGGTTAACCCTGATGGCTCGTTGGGCTCCAGGATTTTGTGCAGGTACTGCAGGAGGCCTGCGGAAGGTGCCCCTGATGGACCCCAGGCGGACTCGTGCCAGAGAGGCATGCCTCTGCGCGTGTCGTACGGTGGGGCCACCTGCGCGGGCCACGAGCGGGAACATGTCAGGATCGATGCGTGGGTGCTCCCATCCCAACCGTGGGTGCAAATGCGCAGCTCGACGAGGCTTGGGCAGGGCTCTGCCCAGCTCAGCACGCCATATCCATGTCGCGCGGTCCTCCTACAATACCCACGACCGCCGCTCCAAGGCGCGCGGCAGGGTCTCACCTGGTGGTTCAGTGGAGCGAGCAGTCATAGCTACGGCTACGGGCCGCTGGCAGGTAGCGGCGTTTAGCGGCGTAAACGGGTACTGCCCGGAAAACATTTTAGACGACATTTTTTCAACTCGTGTCCCCGTTGTATTATAAACTGTCTGTGAACTTAGCAAAATTTCCAAAAGTGGCCTGTGAACTTTAGTTAGGGCTGGCAGATACCACAGGGGGAGCAACGAGCGTCCGACCGAGCTACGCAGAGTTAACCACTTGCGGCCTACTGGGAGTCGATCCCCAGATAGTCGCTGTTTTGTAGAGGTGAACTGCGGTACTTACACAGTTATCGCTTGGAGGTGAACTGGGATAACGGTTTAAGTACCGCAGTTCACCTCTACAAAACAGCGACTATCTTGGGATCGACTCCCGGTAGGCCGCAAGTGGTTAACTCTGCGGCAATCGGGTGAGCGCCTTCCAGAAAGCCGATGTTTTGTAGAGATGAACTGCGGTACCTAAACCATTATGCCAGTTCACCCCCAAGCGCTTAGATGTGAACTGGCGTAACGATTTAAGTACTGCAGTTCACCACTACAAAATGGTAGCGGCAGTCGCTGTTTTTGTAGAGATGAACTGCGGTACTTAAACCGTTATGCCAGTTCACCTCTAAGCGCTTAGGGGTGAACTGGCATAACGGTTAAAGTACCGCAGTTCATCTCTACAAAACAGCGACTATCTGGGGATCGACTCCCGGTAGGCCGCAAGTGGTTAACCCTGCGGCAATCGGGTGAGCGCCTTCCAGAAAGCCGATGTTTTGTAGAGATGAACTGCGGTACTTAAACCGTTATGCCAGTTCACCCCTAAGCGCTTAGAGGTGAACTGGCATAACGGTTTAAGTACCGCAGTTCACCTCTACATAATTCAAGCTCCATCGGAGACATTCGTCGATGTGAAACCCAATTCACCTGAGGTTTGTTTAACCTGAGTTTTTTCCACCTCCAACAGGTCATAACGAGGGGTCATCTGAGATGACAGGAAGTTGACTCAGGGAGCATGTGCGAGTGGCAACAGGCAAAGCAGTTGAAACTCCTTCCTGCAGCAGCCTGCACACTACGTCCAAAATGCTCTATCCAGGTCCGTGGGTCCTGGCATGGACACCTCTGCATGCCCCTGACCGGCCGCAGGCGAGGCTTGTGGCTTGTTTCAAAGGCGTCTCGACCAGGAATCATGACATGGGGGTCGCAGGTGAGCTTCAAACACGGCAGGGTTGGCAGAACCGGTTAGATCAATGCGTATGCAAGCCCGTTCAGGGCTGGAGTGGATGACCGCGCGCGCAGTGGTCCGAGAGGCCAGGTCTTGACGGCCACACCATTCGAATGCGCCGCGAGCACAATGAGATTTTCTGGTGACCTTGGTGTTTTGGGCGGCCCTGGCTCAATGTTTGCGGCTGCTCGAAGGAATGGTTCGGCCCGCCTGTGCGCCTCCAGCCCGTATCGTGACGCCCCATCCCATCAAGTGCTGCTGGATGCGCGACGTCCTGTCGTCGCGCATCCAGCAGCATCTGTCATCTGTTTTCAGTGTTCTGAATGTCTCAGTGAGCATGTGAGTGGTCTGGACGGTGCAGAATATGATGCTGAGCAATAGTCCTAGTGGGTGCATGTGAGTCTGAGGCCTCTGTGAGCCCCTGTGATTTTTGTGTTAGATTTTCTTTTGGCCAGACGCCGCCATGCTGCCAGTGCGAGCCATTACACACTGCAAGGTCCCGCGATCTCCTTCAGATTTCCGCAGATGCAGATGCCATTTCCTCTGACGAGGGCTTTAGTAAAAGGGGTGGTGGCACCTTGCTATGAGGCACATGGGAATTCCACGATCGAAATGAAATGTTTAAGTGTCGTCTCGCCCTAGGGGGGGAAATGCTGTGGCCCGCGGATGCAGCCGACGAGCGGCAGCTGGCGATGTTGGAGCCATCATCGCGCCAAATCTGCGACTAGCCGCCTTCACTATAGCCGAGCGGTTTGGCCTTCTACCAATAAGTTCACGGCGGGCCACAAAGCGGTCAACACTATTGGACAATCTGTTATAGCAATATGCCACCAACGCAGTTTGATTCAGGTGGCCAGGGAGATGTTATGTGAGATATTGGGACCAGGAGTTGTTTTAATTCGACAGCTCCATGGGCTGCAAGCAAGTTATGACAGGTTCTTTGGAAGCTAAAACAGGCATTTGCTTTTGCTGACCGCTTCTACATTCATAAGACCGCTTTTTGGCTATCACTTCTATTATAACCGCTTTAGTAGAAGTAGAAGTAGGAGAAGAAACCCTTTAATAATCCTTAGTCTCCACAGGCACAGTGTTGTTCTTCTTCTCCACGCCCCACACACCGACTCGAGCAACTGCACCCACGAATTGGGGGGGGGGGGGGGGTTGCTTTATGGCTGACCGGGACATGCACACCTGCGTCCCGTGCACTCAACAAGGTGATGGCTGACCGGGACATGCACATCTGCGTCCTGTGCACTCAACAAGGTGGTTCGACGGCTGAAGACAGTTGTAGACATGGCTGCTGCGTGCAGGAACACCCGGTGCCAACAGGCCGTGCCGCGCTTGCACAATGGCTTCGGTGAACGATGAATGGCTGTTGCCAATGAAATGCGCGGCGGAAAGGCACAGCTCTCTCGCGACGGCGGACCTCTCGAGGTACGACAAACCCATGAAGGCACTCTGAAATGCGGAGTTTGTGAGCACACGCACGCCTGCGGGCCATCCCACGTCCTTGGAGACTTGCATCCCTTTTGGCAGGTGGGTTTCGTCAAACGACAGGTAGAGTGAGACTACAGAGCTGTCGGTGGGCGGCACAAACCACTCGCGAAAAGCCTCTTGGATCTCTTGGACAGATCGATAGAATGCTCGAAAAGAACAATTGTTGGCATTGGCGTACCTCAGCCAATCCGATTCGATGCGCATGTGCATTGCAAGAAAGTAGGGTTGCCTGGACGCATGGCAACAATGAGGTGCCTTTCGAGAGGTCGTGCGCAGGGAGATAGAGTGGGTGGCTTGTGGACTCCCTGCGCTACATAGCTGGCAAAGCACCTCTTGGTAAGCTCGCAAAGCATTTCCGTCCAGCTTGAGTGTGCTCGACAGCAACCAACCCGCATGCATGGGTTGCATCGGCCCAATTCTGTTTGCGACAAGGAGCAAAGCGCCATGGTGTAATAAGGGTGCGGCGTCGTAACCATATCTTCCATACACTGGGAGAGCGACAGTCTCGCGCCGCAGGAAGGCGCTGCCATGCACGTCGTGCAGCGAGGCGAACCATTGCTCTGAGCTCCGTTTTGGATGTACAATCTTACCAACCGCGTAAAGCTCGGATATGTCCATCAACCTGACCGTCCTTTCCATTCCAGGGAAGGAGGAAGTCATAAGCGGCAGCACGAGCGTTCTATTGAGCGCATCGGCAAGCTCTATATGCGATTGGAGCGCCATCAGCTGGTCATGCAGCCCGCCGCGCAGCCGTCCGCTGCGCTTCCCATCAATGATGATGAGATAGCGCTTGCTCTGCTGGGGCGCACTGTAGGCACAACGCGTTTTGTTGCCGCTGCGCAGAGGTGAAGCTGCAAGCCGTTCACAAAAAGCGGCGACAGCAATGTTGTACAAGATCAAGTCCCCAAAATTGCGCTCGAGGCGTCCAACAACCGCTTCCTGGGCTGGAGTGAGGGCCTCGCGAAAAGTACCAAAGCGACCCGTGGAGCTCCGGCGGACTTTGTTTTCTCGCGCGTGTATCGCACACACCTCGAGAATTGCAAAGACGGACCTAAGCCGTGCTGGTACGAGGTGGCTGAGCAAGCCCAAGCCAGTCTGGAGCATCTCAAGCGGGATTACGAGGCGGTACCGTGTCAACATTGCGTCAACGAGTACAAGGAGGCGCGAGTGTGAGATATGTGATTCCAACGAGCCGCCGACCTCAGAGCCGACTTGAGGGCATTGCTCGCAAAGCCTGAAGGCGTTTGCTGTGCTCTTGGCAATTTCCACGAGCATCGAGCGGACGCAACTCTTCATAGCAAGACATTGCTGAAATGTAGGAGACGCATCCATGTCATTGCCAAGTCCGAGATGGTTGAGGACAGCTTGCTTGGTCGCATCTCTTTTCGACTTGGGCCGAGGTCCATACAAGGCGTACTCGAATGTGGACCTGTATCTGTCGAGAGGTACTCGCACAATGTTCACCACAATCGGGTCCTTGCCACAAGCAGAACTGTATTTCTCAAAGTTGACGAGGCACGAATGTCCAGTCATTAACACGAGCGCTGGCCGCCGCGGCTGGTGCTGTAGTTGGCGCAGCGTCTTGTCATCGGGGACACTATTGGGCTTCCAGCAACCCGACGCCAACGATTTTCTGACACGATCACTCCCGTTGTTGGTAGAGCCTGGCGCTGGCCTGCAATTGCTGCGTACACTGCTCCAGTTCGCGGATACCTCTGGTGAGCAACCCCACATTGTCACGTCGAAGATTTTTACTATCGGGTCGCGGCTCTGCAGAGAGACTTGGCGCACGCTCGAGGTGCCTATTTGGGGGATGCCGTTGTAGATCACCCACTCGTCATTGCAATCGTCAAGGCGCCGCCCGATCCCTTGTCCTGCTGTGATGTGATTGGCATGCAGTAGCTTCACATTCGTAGCCTCATCTCCAAGACGTGGATGGGGTGGTGGCAGGGACAGGGGCGGCGGCGGTGAGTCTGGCGTCGGCTCTCTGATCAGTGTTGAGATCAGCGGCAGTAGCGGGAGTGGCGGTGGAGGCGATGCCTCATGCACTGATAACTCGGACGGAGGAGGCCGAGGAAGTGATCCTCGCGATGGTGGTGGCGGCGGCGGCATCCAATGCAGGTTGACAATTGCGGGCAGGCTCGTGCGCGGAGGAGGCAGCACTTGGGCCTTGCGCGCCATCGCAACCAGGGTGAGAGCCAGCAGCGCGTTGCCAAAAAGCGAGATGCGTGGCCACATCTGCCGTTTTGCGGAGCCGTCGTTCTTGAGCAACTCGACAGAGCTTGAGCGTACGCCTGTTGGCTTCAGCATTGCAATGCGTCGACGTCCTGCGGGAAGGACGAGGTGTGCTTCAGACTCATGGAAGACGTCATTAAGAGGACTGCGGAGAGAGGGAGCAAGCCGATCGAGGGAGGGGGCGAGGCGAGTTGGTGACAGGGGAAGAGGCGGCGCCATCAAAGGCGATTGTGTGGCGAGCGTGGTTGTGCGCGATGGGCTGGCAAGGCGCTCGAGGCCGCGAGGTCGCGAGGCGAAGGTGGTGTGATCGCTGGGATCTGCGCCTGCCCACGTCTTTGCACCTGCGCCCCTGTGCGCCGCCCACAGCACTCGTCTCCTCTACTAGAGTAGAATACTGGAGTAAACAAGTTCGAAACCCAACAGAAAACGTCACATTACGCCCCCCTCCGGTATCTGTGCAGGGCACGAGTCGGACCTTCATCGTCGTCCTTTACTAACCGCGTTGTTCCCCGATGGCGATTGCACTGCTTGTGTGCATCGCATTGGTGTGTGACGTAAGCCATAGTCTGGATGTCTATTCCTGTGACGTAGTGTCGACGACGGGACCGGAGAGGTCGTACCTCCGGTTCGCGTCACAGCCGCTGTGCACCGTTTGCACAGTGGCCCGGCCAGATAAGCCAGTGCGTGTTGATGGATCTTTCCAACAAGCACTGCGCCGCCAGCCTCTTGAGGTGGCGGCGACCAGCCGATGGCTGCGGACTTTGTCTGTGTCCTGCCCCATGCAGCGGCTGGAGATGTCGCCGCCGGCGCTTGGCCCGGCGGCAGAACTCAGCTGCCGCATTCACGGCATGGCACGCATGCGCTCCTGTGACTCTTCCAGGTTCGCTGCGGTCATGCGGTGCATCTCGGCCGCGCCAGCGGCGCGCAGCCAAGTCTGGCTGGCTCTCGCTGTGTGTGGCGCTCGCGCCGCGCCAAGCCGCGATGACACGGTCGTCGAGCGGCAGGCGTGGCAAGTGACCAATGGGCCGCATATGCGCTGGCCACATTGAATGTCCCTACTCACCGGCACACTGAGCAATCTGCTCAAGAGCCGGGGGATGGAGGGGGGCGCGAGTGGTCGTTATCCTCTCGCGCACGGCGCTCTCTCGCTCGCCTCGACCTCCGTTGGGCGCCGGACCTTTGGTGTGCCCGCTCCTCTCTCTGCAGTGCCGGCGCAGCAACATACTGCGCTTCTCTATCGTCGGAGCGCGCCGGCATCTCAGCTAGGGCCGGCGCTCCAAGTGTGCATGCAGGCATGCGGGGCCCTTTGGTGGTCATCCGCCGACGTGCCGCGCGCGCACTCATCGCCTTGTGATGCAATAGGCTACGAGCGGCCGTCGCCGGTGGTACCGGCGGAGGTCGTGTGGCTTGTGTATACCGAAGTGCTAGCGGAGGCCCCCATGCAATCCGCAATCTTCGGCCAGATGGTATTGCCGCGGATCTCGCTGTGCATGGCGGAATGGGCGCGTTCGACGCGCGTGCAGCCGCCGCCACCGCTCGTGCTATCGCAACCGCCGCTCATGCCGGCGCACAGGCCATCATTCTATTTATGGACTCGAGTTGGGCTCAGCTGGTGGTTGCAGCAGGAGGGAGAGGGTGCCATGCTAGGTGCTGCTACCCGCTCTCAGCCACAGCCCAAGCATCTGCCCGAGCCATTCCGGCCGGCCCTGCCACATCCTAGTGGCAGCTATGGGTGGGCGGCCATACCGGCCTGCATAGCCGTGCTACTCACCAGTCTGCTCAAGGCAGTCTCAACGCGTGGAGCGCGGGTGAGCACTATGGCCGGTATGCATCGATGGTGCCTGCTTGCAGGCCTAGCCCTCCTCGCCGGCACAGCCACAGCCTCCCCACTGGGCAGCGCGCCGGACACCGAGGCGCTGTGGCTGGAGCTAGCCGTGGCACTCGCGAAGCTCACGGCCGTCGAGGGCATACCGCGCGTGGTTCAGCGCGTGGGCAGCCTGATATGCTGGCCGGCGGCTATGTACATGCTGCCGGGGCCAAAAGTGCCCGAGAGCCAGCCGGCGGCTATGACCATGCCACCGGGGCTCGAAGTGCCTGACGCGCGTGTGACCCCGCCTGTCACAGCCACAGCCCCACCCACGTGGGTCAGCCCACCTGGCCAGCATAGCACTCGTGAGATCCGGCATACACCGCTGCTCACGCTCATCAGCTCCGAGCCTAGCGTGCAGCTTGTGCAGCCGCGTGTACGCTCGGCGCTGCAGGCAAAGCAGCCGCAGCCGCCGCCGGGCGCGAGGCAGCGGCCGCCGCTGGGAGCGAGGCAGCCGCCGCCGCCGCCGGGAACGAGGCAGCCGCCGCTCAGCGCGGCGACGCAGCCGCCACTCAGCGCGGCGAGGCAGCCACCGCTAAGCGCGGCGACGCAGCCACCGCTCAGCGCGGCGAGGCAGCCGCCGCTCAGCGCGGTGTAACAGACGCTGGGTGCTGCTGGGCAGCCGTTGCCACGCGTTGGGGGGCGACCATTGCCAGACGTGTCCTTGGACGTGTCGCTAGACGCAGCGCCTGATGTGGTTCCGCCCTCAATGCAGGCATCGCTGCTTGCAACGCTTAAGCCGCTGATGCCACCTGGCCTTTTGCCACCAACGCCTCCGACAGCCCAGCCACAGCCGCCGCCCTCTCGCCTCGAGCGCATGGCGGTAGCCGCGCTCGATATCGCTCGCAAGTGTGTGCGCGGCCGCGTGAGTCTCGCACCGCCGCCCATCGCCGGCTCCACCCCCATCGGCTCAATGATGCAAGCTTGTGCGGCTCGACAGCTCGAGCTCGCTGAGAGAGTGGCTAAAGGTGAGAACATCCGCCTGCTCTGCCACTGCCGTGGGAAGCGTTGCCATCTCGAGGCCACCGCCTCTCGCATCCGCAAGCTTCTGGCCTCGCCTCTCGCACACCCCCGTGTGCCGTCTGCGACGCCGCTGATGTGGAAGAGGAGCAACATGTGAAGGGAGCGGCTACCACGGCTCTGGCAGTTGGAGTAGGTGTGGCCACCATCTCTGGCCAGGAGGGAGGAGAGCAGCAGCAGCCGCAACCGCAGTCGTCGCCGCAGCCGCTACAGCCGCAGTCGCCGCCAACGCAGCCGCAGTCGCCGCCGACGCAGCCGCAGTCGCCGCCGGCGCCGCCGCAGTCGCCGCTGGCGCCGCGGCAGTCGCCGCCGGCGCCGCCGCAGTCGCCGCTGGCGCCGCCGCAGTCGCTGCCGGCGCCGTCGCAGTCGCCGCCGGCGCCGTCGCAGTCGCCGCCGGCGCCGCCGCAGTCGCCGCCGGCGCCGCCGCAGTCGCCGCCGGCGCAGCTGCAGTCGCCGCCGGCGCAGCCGCAGTCGCCGCCGGCGCAGCCGCAGTCGCCATCGTCGCCGACGCCGCAGTCGCCATTGTCGCCGACGCCGCAGTCGCCTCCTCAGCCTCTACAGCCGCAGCAGCCGCCACCGACGCAGTCCCACGCACAGCCGACTGAGCCGTTGCTGTCTCCATCGGTGCAGCCGCCGCTTCATGTGCCACTACCACCGTTGTCGACCGCGCTAGTCTACATGGCCTCCGTCGTCTCCGGCGCAACCGAGCTCAGCCCAGGGCAACGCCGCTGCAGCGCCGCCCATGCTGCATGTGCGACAGCCCAGGCGTCTGCCGCTCACGTGCTGAGTGGGGTAAGTAAGCCGAAGCACATGGATTGTCTTGGCATTCTGCCACAGCCTGCGTCGCCGAGCTGAGGAGTCTGGATCGGCTATTGCGCGCCGAGTTCTCGCAGCCAGCCGTGAGAAGATACTCACCCTTCGCACCTCGCCACCTTGACCACTCCGGTCATACGATGTGGGCGTGACGGGTAGGTGCTCTCTCGTGTATCGCGACTCGCGTGGACAGCTTAGCAGCGCTCGTCCGGCGCGGGCACCGGTCGAACTTATCTGCATCGGATCTGCGCTAGCAGCAGACGGATCGTGCGCCGAGCCGCAGCTTCCGCCACCCGACAGCCCATTTGAGCTGTGCCCAGACGCTTCCGGTGCCATTTGCTACAACGACCGCGACCTTGGCACCGCGCAATGGGACCCACCGCCTGGGTCCACGCCGCTTCAGCCGAGTGTCTTCGCAGATGTGCCGGCGTTCTCATCTCAGCCGCCGCCGTACCCGGTTGGAGTGGGGCTTGGCTCGCTGCGTGGCACCCGCTGGGAACCGCTGTATGAGGATGCGCGCAACCGCGTGCGCCTCTACAATGTGGACACCGGTGCCATCCGCGACGCGCCGTGGATCTCGCTCCGAACGGCAGCAGGCTGCGTGTTCTTCGCAAATCTTGTCTCAGAAGAGACACGCTGGTTACCCCCTCGCCGTTGGATGGCTGGTTGGTTGGGTGTCTCGACCTGCTGTCTGCGAGTCATCTGGGTTAACCCTGATGGCTCGTTGGGCTCCAGGATTTTGTGCAGGTACTGCAGGAGGCCTGCGGAAGGTGCCCCTGATGGACCCCAGGCGGACTCGTGCCAGAGAGGCATGCCTCTGCGCGTGTCGTACGGTGGGGCCACCTGCGCGGGCCACGAGCGGGAACATGTCAGGATCGATGCGTGGGTGCTCCCATCCCAACCGTGGGTGCAAATGCGCAGCTCGACGAGGCTTGGGCAGGGCTCTGCCCAGCTCAGCACGCCATATCCATGTCGCGCGGTCCTCCTACAATACCCACGACCGCCGCTCCAAGGCGCGCGGCAGGGTCTCACCTGGTGGTTCAGTGGAGCGAGCAGTCATAGCTACGGCTACGGGCCGCTGGCAGGTAGCGGCGTTTAGCGGCGTAAACGGGTACTGCCCGGAAAACATTTTAGACGACATTTTTTCAACTCGTGTCCCCGTTGTATTATAAACTGTCTGTGAACTTAGCAAAATTTCCAAAAGTGGCCTGTGAACTTTAGTTAGGGCTGGCAGATACCACAGGGGGAGCAACGAGCGTCCGACCGAGCTACGCAGAGTTAACCACTTGCGGCCTACTGGGAGTCGATCCCCAGATAGTCGCTGTTTTGTAGAGGTGAACTGCGGTACTTACACAGTTATCGCTTGGAGGTGAACTGGGATAACGGTTTAAGTACCGCAGTTCACCTCTACAAAACAGCGACTATCTTGGGATCGACTCCCGGTAGGCCGCAAGTGGTTAACTCTGCGGCAATCGGGTGAGCGCCTTCCAGAAAGCCGATGTTTTGTAGAGATGAACTGCGGTACCTAAACCATTATGCCAGTTCACCCCCAAGCGCTTAGATGTGAACTGGCGTAACGATTTAAGTACTGCAGTTCACCACTACAAAATGGTAGCGGCAGTCGCTGTTTTTGTAGAGATGAACTGCGGTACTTAAACCGTTATGCCAGTTCACCTCTAAGCGCTTAGGGGTGAACTGGCATAACGGTTAAAGTACCGCAGTTCATCTCTACAAAACAGCGACTATCTGGGGATCGACTCCCGGTAGGCCGCAAGTGGTTAACCCTGCGGCAATCGGGTGAGCGCCTTCCAGAAAGCCGATGTTTTGTAGAGATGAACTGCGGTACTTAAACCGTTATGCCAGTTCACCCCTAAGCGCTTAGAGGTGAACTGGCATAACGGTTTAAGTACCGCAGTTCACCTCTACATAATTCAAGCTCCATCGGAGACATTCGTCGATGTGAAACCCAATTCACCTGAGGTTTGTTTAACCTGAGTTTTTTCCACCTCCAACAGGTCATAACGAGGGGTCATCTGAGATGACAGGAAGTTGACTCAGGGAGCATGTGCGAGTGGCAACAGGCAAAGCAGTTGAAACTCCTTCCTGCAGCAGCCTGCACACTACGTCCAAAATGCTCTATCCAGGTCCGTGGGTCCTGGCATGGACACCTCTGCATGCCCCTGACCGGCCGCAGGCGAGGCTTGTGGCTTGTTTCAAAGGCGTCTCGACCAGGAATCATGACATGGGGGTCGCAGGTGAGCTTCAAACACGGCAGGGTTGGCAGAACCGGTTAGATCAATGCGTATGCAAGCCCGTTCAGGGCTGGAGTGGATGACCGCGCGCGCAGTGGTCCGAGAGGCCAGGTCTTGACGGCCACACCATTCGAATGCGCCGCGAGCACAATGAGATTTTCTGGTGACCTTGGTGTTTTGGGCGGCCCTGGCTCAATGTTTGCGGCTGCTCGAAGGAATGGTTCGGCCCGCCTGTGCGCCTCCAGCCCGTATCGTGACGCCCCATCCCATCAAGTGCTGCTGGATGCGCGACGTCCTGTCGTCGCGCATCCAGCAGCATCTGTCATCTGTTTTCAGTGTTCTGAATGTCTCAGTGAGCATGTGAGTGGTCTGGACGGTGCAGAATATGATGCTGAGCAATAGTCCTAGTGGGTGCATGTGAGTCTGAGGCCTCTGTGAGCCCCTGTGATTTTTGTGTTAGATTTTCTTTTGGCCAGACGCCGCCATGCTGCCAGTGCGAGCCATTACACACTGCAAGGTCCCGCGATCTCCTTCAGATTTCCGCAGATGCAGATGCCATTTCCTCTGACGAGGGCTTTAGTAAAAGGGGTGGTGGCACCTTGCTATGAGGCACATGGGAATTCCACGATCGAAATGAAATGTTTAAGTGTCGTCTCGCCCTAGGGGGGGAAATGCTGTGGCCCGCGGATGCAGCCGACGAGCGGCAGCTGGCGATGTTGGAGCCATCATCGCGCCAAATCTGCGACTAGCCGCCTTCACTATAGCCGAGCGGTTTGGCCTTCTACCAATAAGTTCACGGCGGGCCACAAAGCGGTCAACACTATTGGACAATCTGTTATAGCAATATGCCACCAACGCAGTTTGATTCAGGTGGCCAGGGAGATGTTATGT
>Ga0335398_10004970_pt1 | contig 18010 bp, 11 predicted proteins | sample BON03_FD_205742 | JGI IMG/M metagenome (GOLD analysis project Ga0335398, IMG submission 205742) | Freshwater microbial communities from Lake Bonney liftoff mats and glacier meltwater in Antarctica - BON-03 (spades assembly) (version 2) | ecosystem: Environmental > Aquatic > Freshwater > Ice >... | reverse complement strand
GCTGTTTGGTGAAGTTGCCAAAGACGTCAGCTTTCTTATTGCACCAGCTGCTGACTGCTGCCTGGTCGAGGCCGACTGGGACACCGCCCACCTTAAAGCAGGTGCGGACGACAGTGGCTCCAGGCGGGAACTGGTCGAGGTAGTCCTCGATGTCTGATCAAACCCATTGACTGTGTGTGCACAATGCGTACCAAAAAATACCGCGGGGTGGCTCACTTTGCAACTTATCCGATTGGTCGGCGTCTCGCAATCCGTCTCTCAACGGCAGACGCATGATCGGCGTGCGCCAGCGCGTCCACCCGGACGACGAGCCGAGTCCGGCGCAAGGCGCGGGTGCGGAGGGCACCGCCAGCTACGATAGCCTCGTCCAGCAGTTCGAATCGCGGCGAGATTCGCATGTTGTCAGCGTGGACGCGGCCGGCGATGTGGTTGAATCGATGGATGACTTTGACGACGAGCCTCCGCCACGCGCCGCAGCAGTCATGGCGCTGGCCCAGCGATTGGCTGCCGCCGTCGCGTCAGGCGCTCCGGTGAAGGTTCCCGGTCATGTGAGCGAGGGCGAGCACGTCCGGCCGCGCGGGGGCTCTCGCACGCGCATTACCTCGTTGCCGGGCCTGGAGGGTGAGGAAGCGTCCGCCCAGGGTGCGTCGCCTCCGCCGGAGCGGTCGCCTCCGCCGGAGCGGTCGAAGAGCGTCTGTGGCGCGGCCGACCTCGCCTCCGCCCCGCGGCGACTGAGCTCCTGGGTCATGGCGCGTGCCATCACCGTCGGCGCCAGGCGGGCAACCAGCGTCGAGGGAAGCGCGGAGCCGGGTGGCGATACGGAGCACAAGTCTAAGCCGCGGAGCGGCAGCGGCAGCGTCTTCCGGCGCGAGAGCGAGGTCGTCCGGGTCCGGCGGCAGAGCAACGAGCGGCGCGAATCGGAGGACCGGCACGGCGACAAGATGCTCGCCGACTTCCTCGCGCGCGCCGCGCATCAGAGGCGCGGCTGGCGCGAGCTGGTGGTCGACCCGGCCCACTGGAGCATCAAGTACTGGCACCTGCTGCAGCTGCTGATCATCATCTGGCTCTTTTTCGACGTGACGCTCACGATGGCCTTCTTTGACACGCTGCCCTCGGTCGTCGAGGCGTCGTGCGGCACGCCCGTGCGCGTGGGCCTCGCCGACGACGATCCGGTCGTGGGCCTCTTCCCGCACGACGTGATCAACGCCTGCGTCGACCTGCTGCTCTTCGTCCACATGGCGTTGCAGTCGCGGCTCGGTTACGTCGACGCGCACAACAACAAGGTGATGGACCGGCCCGAGATCGAGCGGCACTACCGCCGCTCGTGGCGCTTCGTCGCCCACGTGCTCGCCGCGCTGCCGTTCGACCTCTTCCGCCTCGCGCCCCTCGCGTACGCCTGGCCGGCCCAGCTGACGCACGAGTACGGCACGGTGTGGATCGACCTGCCAGAGTACCGGTGGGTGCACTCGTTCAGCCGCGCGCTCAAGCTGGTGCGCGTGTGCGAGCTGGTCGGCCTGCTCAAGGTGGTCCAGATCGAGTGGCGCGTGCGGCCCCACTTCCGCAAGCTCTTCGGCCTCGCGCTGGCGATGGCGCTCATCGCGCAGATGGTCGCCTGTGCCTGGTTCCTCACGGGCAAGTTCCTCTTCTTCCACGGCTCGACCCTCTTCTTCCCCTCGCTGCTCGAGCCGCTGCTCACCACCAACGAGGAGGAGGGCTCCGCGGCGCGCTATGCCTCCAGCTCGGGGCGCCGCACGATGCAGTTCTTCGACGCCGTCTACTACACGCTCGGGCTGATGACGGGGCTCGCGGACGGCGAGGAGCCGCAGAGCTGGCTCGAGATCAGCTTCACGGTGCTCCTCATGTTCCTGGGGATCGTCGTCTTCGCGGTCATCGTCGGCTCCGTCTCGACCATCGTCGACGAAATCTCGGAGGCCGAGTCCGACTTCCAGACCAAGCAGCTCTACACCTGGCGCATGATCAAGCAGCACCGGCTTCCCGCCGACCTCGAGTGCCGCGTCCTCGGCTTCTACACGTACCAGTGGCGCAACCACCAGGGCTTCGACGACTTCAAGGTGCTCGGCTCGCTGCCCTCGAGCCTCCGCACCGACGTCATGCTGCAGCTCACGCGCACCATGATCGAGAAGGTGCCCTTCTTCTCGGGCGCCGACAACGGCTTCGTCCGCTCGCTCGTCGACCGGCTGCGCCCGCGCATCGCCGCCGAGGCGGAGCTCATCTGTTTGGCGGGCGAGGTCGGCCACGAGATGTTCTTCGTCCACCGCGGCGAGCTCAACGTACTCGTCGGGCGCTCGGCGCTCCGCGTCGCGCGGCTGCGGCAGGGGGACTACTTTGGCGAGGGCCTGCTCATCAACCGGCCGAGGACCAACACGGTCCAGGCGGCCACGTTCTGCGACCTCTTCGCGCTCGAGCGGACGGCGCTCGACGAGGTGCTGCCCTACTACCCGCAGACGACCCAGAACATGCGCCGGCTCATCCATCAACGGACCGAGCAGGATCGCCTCACGGCGCGCGAGGCCGAGCTGACCAACACCTACGGGCGCAAGCTGCTCCGGCTCGGGCGCAAGGCGTCGCCCAAGCTCGGCGCGAGCGCAGGCAGCCGCGGCTCGCCGCACACGCTCTGCGGCAGGACCATCAGTCGCGCGCGGACCAACATGCTGAAGCGCACCTCCTCCGCCAACAGCCTGCGCAGCACCGCCTCCTCTGCGGCGGGCGGGGCCTCGGGCGCCTGCACCCCGACTCCAGGCAGCGGGGGCGGCAGGGGAGGCGGCGACAGCGGGGGCGGCGGCGGCGGCGGTGGCGGCGGGGGAGGCGGCGGGGGAGGCGGCGGGGGAGGCGGCGGGGGCGACGGAGGCAGCGGCGACGGAGGCGGCGGTAACGGGGGCGACGGAGGCGGGGGCGACGGAGCCGGCGCTCGCTCCGCCTCGCAGCCGCAGCCCGAGTCGTTTGCGGAGGACTCGACCCACTCGCGGCCCTCCTCCGACGCCTCTGGGAGCTTGATACCGGCGGGGGGCACAACGGCGGCTCAACGCTCAACGGCTGGCTTGCCGCCAACTAACAGCCGCGACAACTCGGCGACAAAACCCTCTGCGCTGACCCGTGCGCCGACGAATGTGCGGTTCGCCAAGGCGCTCGTGCTGCCGGCCCAGGCGCCACCGCAGTGGCGGGGGCTCTCGCTAACGCTTCTCGCGCCGCGGCGGTCGGCCGAGCGGCCGGCGTGGCTGAGCCAGTGGACGTGGCTGGGGGTGGAGCTGGTGCGGACCGACGACGGCCGGGCCTCGGGCCGCACGCCCAAGCACAACCGGATCATCCTGCCTGACGGGCGCACCCGCCGCGCGTGGGCCCTCTTCATGTGGGCGGCCGGGCTGTGGAACTTGATTACGTGGTTCTACAGCGCCTCCTTCCGCTTCCGCGGCTCGCCGACGGCGGGCGCCTTCTCGTTGCTCCGCCCCGCCGCCGGCGCGGGCTTCTACTACGCGATGGACCTGCTCGCCGACCTCGTCCACGTGGCCGATATCCCGCTCAACCTGCGGCTAGCCTACGTCAACGACCAGGGCATCCTGATTAAGGACGCCACGCGCATCAGCCGGCGCTACCGCTCCGGCCGCGCGCTCCGCTGCTCGCTGCTCGCGCTGCTGCCGCTCGACTGGGTCTGCCTGATGCTCGCGATCGGCCACGGCTGGGATGCGCCGCTTGCCTACCTCGCCGCGCTCGCGCGCGTGCTGCGGCTGCTGCGCGCAGCCGACCTCTCCAGCCTCTCCTACGAGCTCTACCAGTTCGCCGCCGGCTCCTCCAAGCCCAACTTCTCGCTCCAGCGCATCATGGCGCTGGTCTGGTCCTTCTTCGTCTGCACGCACGTCGTTGCCTGCGTCGCGGGCTTCGTCGACTTCGCCAGCCCAAACGCGATGACTTTCTCGCACCACCTCTACGCGCCCGGCCGCTGCTTCGCCGCCAGCGACGTGACACACACACCCGTCGCAACGGGCGACTTCGGCTGGACGCTCTACTGGCGCGCCATCTACTTCTCGATGGCCAACCTGACGGGGCTGGGGCGCGACATCAAGCCCGAGTCTATCGAGGAGCACGTGCTGACGCTGCTCGTCTGGTTCCTCGGCGTCTTCTTCGTCGCCTTCATCGTTGGCTCCATCGGCCAGCTCTCGTCCAACCTCGACGCCTCCGAGGTCAAGTTCCGCAAGACGCTCTACTCGGTCAAGCGCTACATGACCCACCAGCGCCTCAGCCCCGAGCTCCAGTCGCGCGCCGACCGCTACTTTGAGTACCTCTGGGCAAAGACGCAGGGAGTCGAGATTCAGGGCTGCATCGGCGACCTCAACAACTCGCTCCGCACCGACGTCATGTCGCACATCTGCCGCGACGCGGTCAACTCAGTCCCGCTCTTCAAGGACCGCGGGACCGAGTTCATCTCGTCCATCGTCCAGGTGCTCTCGTTCCAGTCCTTCCCGCAGGGCGAGTGGCTGATGCGCAAGCACACCATCGGCAGCGCCATGTACTTCATCCTCAAGGGCAACGTCGACATCATCGTCTCGGAGGACCTCATGTTCGTCACCGCCACGCTCGGCGTCGGCGACTTCGTGGGCGAGGGCGCGCTGCTCAAGGCGCAGGGCAAGTGCGGCGCCTCGGTCCGCGCGCGCACCTCGATCGACACGATGGTGCTGACCAAGGCTGGCTTCTCCATCGTGCTGCGCCGCTTCCCCGACATCCAAGAGTCGATGCTCCAAAAGTGCAACGAGCGCAACAAGGAGAACAACGCCGCCAACAAGGCGCTCGACCGGCGGCTTGACCAGATGGCCCAGCCGCCCGCGGCGGTGGCTGAGCTCGCAGATCTCAGCCCCGGCGCCAGCTGCGCGGTCAAGCTGCTCGCGCGCGGCAGGGCCAGCCACGCGTCTGATGGCGCGGCCGATGGCTCGCCGGCGCGCCAGAGCGAGGCCTCGCCCAGGGACGGGCTGCGCCTGCGCAAGCGGCGGACCTCCATCAACTCCGTCTCCGCCGACTCGAGCGGCGTCCCGCTCTCGCGCTCCAACACGGCGAGCTCGCTCTCTCGCTCAGACACGGGCCAGCTCCCGCAGCCCTCACAGAGCAACCTCTTCGCCTTGCTCGCGCGGCGGCCCTCGCTCCAGGCCGACAACGCGGCCACGCCGGCCTTGTCCTCGGCCATCAAGCGGGTGCGCGGGGCCAACAACGCCATCAAGGCGGTGCGCGGCGCGACGGCGGCGGGCCAGCGGCGTCGCAGCTCGGTCGCGATGCCAAACCTGCTGCGGGTGGTCGTGCCCTCCTCGCCAGCTCCCGTCGCGCCGCGGTGCGGGCCGGGCCAGTGGTGAGCTGACGCGCGCGGCTGCGCGGCGCGCGAGCACAGCAGCAGCAAGGTGCAGGGCACCAACATGAAGAACTATACGACCCCCTTCCCCCCAGATCCTAGACCTGATTTGATGATATGATGAGTGATGATGCTCGAGAGACGAGATATGTGTGGGGTGGGGTGGGAGTGGGAGTGTAGTATATTATGAGCGATGAGCGGGAAAGTGCTTCTGCATGCATATATTTGAGATCTGAGGTGCCTCCTCTTCTCTCATCTTCTCATCTGATTGATTGATATTTGGCATTTTTGCCGTGTGCTCGGTGTCGCGCTGTGTGCGCTGTTATTATTGTTATTAGCTGTTAGTCGCTGTTTTATTGCTCGTCACACTCGTGTCCAATGAGAGTCGGGCAGAGCACAGCGGCGAGAGCGAGAGTACGGCGAGAGAGAGTAGGAGTAGAGACGCTTCCCCGCGTGGCCGCAATGACGACTGAGACTGAGACTGAGAGAGATATACCGTTTTGTGTTTTATAGAGTCGTGTTTTTTCGTCATAAATATAATTTAAATTTAAAAAAGTTCGCGCATTATGTTTAGCTTTATTATTATTTATATATATATATATTATACAACAACAACAAGAACACAATATTTATATATATATTTAATATTATATATTATTATTATATATATATATATATATATATATATATATATATATATATATATATATATATATATATATATATATACACACACACACACACAGTGTCAAAAATCGACCCCGCGAGTTTTGGTTGATGTGTGGGTCGGAGATCGGAGTAGGGGTACATAGATAGAGCGCAAACACAACATTCGCGATTGATGAAGCACATAGTGAAAACGGCGTCGTATGTCTACACATATGCACACCACCGGTCAGGCACAACGTCGAATTATACCGAATGTCGTAATATCTGTGTATATAGTCGGTGTGTTAAAATGAGGTGATCTGGCGAGTTTAGTGGTTTCTACAAAATTGGCACCTGACCAACATAAGCGTACGTCGAGCATGACTGTGTCTTACAAAGTAGCGTATCGCGTCAGATGCGGGGTTGTACAGACACCTGGTATTCGGGAGTATGTATGCCTGCAGCACCACGCGCGGCGCGCTGCTGGGCCAAGCGCCAGCCTCTGCGAGCACCGTGTGGGTGTGGAGCCCTAGCAGACAGAAGCGCCATCCTGTAGACGAGCCGTTGGGCGGAACAGGGGCCAACTAGGGTACGCGTCGAGCTTAGGCGTGCACTTGGGAAACGCCCGGCACCTCTCTTAACCCGAGCGAGTGGCATGGCGCACATTGTGCCGTTCGAGTCTGAACCACCCCTTGAGTAGCAGCCAGCGCACCACACCATTGGCCATTGGTGGGGAAGCTGCTTGAGTGGCAAGTGGATGTTGAGCTGTTGTGACAAGTTGTGAGCAAGGAATTGTTCAAGTGAATGTTTAGCTGTGTCACATTATTCAACGAAGTCGATGATGATGATGATGTTTACCCCCGCGAGAGACACCTCCCCACATCAGGACAGCACGGGCCAGCCCCCAGCGGCACACCGCCGCCGGCACAGCCGCCCCCACCACGCCCAAAGGTACGAACAAACTACTGTTCAAAAATAGACGTGCTAGAACTAGAACACTAGCTAGAACAGATTTTTCTTTTTTCTTCTTCTTTTTCTTACTAAGATCCTAAACTCTCTCGTTCTTGCGAGCGGCCTTGAACTCCTTCTTGTAGTAGGGGTCGACGAGGGTCTTCTTGAAATCATCACCCCAGCCTCCGTAGGTGGTGAAGGCAGCGGTGACGATGCAGCAGTCAAGCTTGTAGGCGAGGTCGTTGTACTTGGTGTGCTTCTTCTTCTCGGCGAGCTTGGTGCAGTGGTCGTTGGTGGCGGCGGCGCGGCGTTGCAGATGTAGGAGGGGCAGGTGGGGCACGAGATGGTGACGTCGAGGATGGTCTTGGGCTCGTCGACGTACGGGTTGGTGACATAGGCGTCGCCTGCCTTTTTGCCGTCGTCGTCGAGGATGGTGTGCTCGATGTCGAAGTTGTAGCCCTGCTTGTTGAGGTTGGCGGCGATTGGGCCCTTGAGGACGGCGTTGTGGCGCTTAAGCGTGCCACAGGAAGAGCATTGTAGTGCGTGGGCGCCCGAGCGGAACGTGTCCGTGATCTCGTTAAGACGTTTAGGCGGGAACTCGCGGCAGGTAGAGGCACGGGACCTGCCTGCGAGTACTTGGAGCTCGCCTAGGAGGCCAAAGCGGTGCCAGTAGTTCTGGAGAAACTCCTGGTCTGTAAGCCGGAGGTCGGCGGCGGAGGGGACCGTGGAGAGGAAGAGACCCGCGCCGTGCTGCGAGGACTGCGAGATGCTGCACTTAACGTCGAGGGGTAGAGAGCTACTCCGGGTAAAGGCGACGGTTGCACTGCGCTGCAGTACTTGTGTTAAGGAACGCTGGGAGTGGCGTCCCACGGCTCTGGGTAGGAGGGTAATGTTGGGGATGCTGGTGGCGGTGTCAGGGGTGGGTGCGTCGGTGATGGCGCGGTGGATGTGTTGTGTGCGCCAGTCGAGTGTCGAGTGCGAGTTCGGAGAAGAACTGGTTGGTAGTGATGCTAGTAAAGTGCTCCGCGACTTCTTTGAGGGCGGGGGAGCAGCTGGAGGAGAAGGAGGTGGGGTCTGATACGTATGCTGCTGTGACTTCTCGGGCGGCAAGGTGAGGAAGAGTGTCGATGAAGCTCGCAAGGTAGGCGCCGGGGGCTATGGTGCGCAGCGTGCCACAGCGCTTAGTACTCTAACGCCGGGGCACTGCCACGCGAGGGTTAGGAGCAGGACTCATTCCACCGGAAGTGGAAACGGGATTCATCCCGTCGGGATATCCTTTTAGTGTGTTATAGTTATAGTGTAACCGCTCTGTACCGTCGGTACAGAGCGGTAACCGACTTTGAACGAGAGTTACATTCAGCAAGAAGCAAGAAGTCTGTTTGTTATACCGGCCAGAGTGCCGGCAGTCGCGCAGCGGCAGCTCAAGTTCATCTGTGGTAGCGGGCACCTGGCACGCGCGACGTACGCGATGATCACGACGGAATACTCCGACGATCGCGCCGGACCAGCTGCAACGGGCATGATGACCCTGCCGCGCTTCCCATCGGGCAGCCGGCAACAAACACACCACCGCGTCGAATGGATCCGATTGGTGGACAACGCGCTAGCGGCGAAAGGACTGCTAGCAACAGCGAAGACGGGCACGGTGCCCACGAAAGCCGAGACGCTCATCAACATTGACATGGACGAGATTCCAGAACTAGCGGTTAGAGGGTTAACCCGTATCTGGTGCGAGGACGCCACTGAGATCTACACGATGCTCTACCAAAGCGTGGAGGACGCGAACAAGACCCTCGCCGCGGAGCTGCGCCGCCACTGCGACATGGCGACGCAGTCGACATGCACGGCGCTCGCGGGCCACTGCTGGGAGGGGTACTGGGACGGCCACAAGGCCTACCGCTTGCTGAGTCGGCACCTCTTCAATTGCGAGCGGACCGAGGCCGACAAGGTAAATGCCGGCGGCGAAGCAATGGACTGCGACGACGACGGCCGCGACTGGGTCGGGGACACGGGGACGCACCGGGGGGGCAAGAGGGGAAGGGGCGGGGGAGACGGAGCGAGGGGGAGAGGACAGAAGGAACGACCGCGTGATGCGTTGCGATGGGCCATCTGGCATTGCGAGGCGCACGCGGGAGGACGACGCCCCCACGTAACACGTAACGTAGTCGCAGTCTATCAAAGCCCCTTATTAGTATTACTGCAGCTGCAGGTATCATAGGTCGGGACCACGTGCCTGGGCATCTCCTTCTCCCCCCCCAGGAGAGGAGACGCCTGCGGAGGTGGCGTCCACATCAGTTTTAGGCACGCGGCCACTGTATTATTATTACTGCAGGTATTATAAGTCGGGACCACGTGCCCGGGCAGCTCCTTCTCCCCCCCAGGAGAGGAGACGCCTGCGGAGGTGGCGTCCATCAGTGTTATGCACGCCACTGAAATATAAAAGTCGTGCTAAACGAACAAGTTCCGCAGACTAGTGCTGTCGCGACTCATTCATAGCCCCCCAAGCCTGCATCACTTTGTGATGCAGGGTTTGCCCCCCCCTGTGGTGGTGCTGGGATGTGGCTTCTCCTCGGCCCATGTGTGGCTTGGTGAGGACCTTTGATTGATTGACTGATCGAAGGTGCTTTACCTGGCGGTGCACCTCGAGGCGCAGGAGAAGCACCACCTGCCAGACGTCGACTGTCCAGAGACCTTGGTTGTTCTGTAGCATACTATATAGCATGCTACAATGCTATATATATAGCCTCCATCAGATGCTGCAGTACTATATAGCATAGCTCTACTTTTTCTGATACTTGAACCATTTCGAGTTGACCCGATTACTGGTACTGCTGCTGGATGCTAGCCCACGCCCCGGCCGGGCCCAAAAATGCAAAAAACTAGGTCAAATACCAAAATTTGCATCTAGGACAGAGTGTAGTACTATAGTGTAGTATACTATATAGCATGTATAGCATGCCCCGATGCTATAGATGCTACAGAACATCCAAGCCAGAGACAGAGTGGCTCAAAGAAGCGGCCAAGCACCTCGAGGCGTACGCCGTCTCGAGCAGCGGCGACGGAGCGCCCATTGCCGAAAAAGCAAACATCTTCTTCACGGAGAAAGCCGCGCCCGGTCGGGCCTGGCGGTCTGCCGAGCACAGTCTACCAGCAGCATCGACTACGCCTCAACAAGCTCTTCAAGCAGAGCTCGCTACGACCTCTCCAGCGCTCCCGCCCACTACCCCCGGGGGCCCAGGATACCTGGGATATTATGTTTTGGCAGAATTTCCTATCGGCCTTTTTTGTGGGCGGGATAGGCCCTGGCGGGGACTACTTGCAGGTTCCGGCCAAGTACTACTCGCATATTGTGGCAGCGGGCGAGGGGCCCGCGCAGACGGAGTGGGTCGAATGTGGCGACGGTGGCTCGCCCGGCGAGCCGGAGGGCCACGCGGCCGTGATCGAGGTGGGGCAGCCCGTCGCCATCGCCGCCGCCGTCGCGACGGGCGGCGAGCCGATCAAGCCGGAGCAGCACGTCGCCGTCGAGGAGCAAGAGCGGCGCACGCACGAGGCGCTCGATGGGCTCGACGGCAGTGCCAAGAAAAGATACCGGCGGGACGACGCGCCACCCGAGACGGGCTTCAACGCGCTGCCCACGGCGAGGCGCGAGCTTGACGTATCCCTTCCGGCGGGCGACACGCCCACCAAGCTCACCAGCGCCCTCAAGCCGCTCGCGCCAATCGGGCCTCGGACGGCGACGGTTTTGAGCCACAGGCTCAACACGCAAGTCGCCGAGCTCACACTTGTGCCCGCCTCGGGCGAGTGCTACCTCTCGATTGCGGCTTCCGCCGAGGAGGAGGCGGCGGCGGGCGAGGAGCCCGTACTGCCCGAGCGCGGCAGCCCGGCAGCGACGCTCGAGGACGGGGAGCACGATGGGCTCTCTACGGCAATGCCTTTGCCGAGGCCGGCATGAAGGCCGGTGTTGCTCTCGGCTTCAGCGACGAGCCGCCCGAGACGAGCACTGAGGCGCTGCCCACGACGAGGCACGAGCTCGGCACGCCCCTTCCAGCGGGCAACACGCCCGCTAAGCTCGCCAGCGCTCCCAGGCCGCCTGCGCTAGTCGGGCCTCGGGCGGAGAGCGCCGAGCCGGAGTGGCTCGCCATCGAGGCCGAAATCCTGTACGCCGGCAGCGACTCGTCGGGCGACAGCGCGTTCGAGGCCGCCGCCTAGGCGAGTGTCGACCTCACTTCCTGGCAGGACAGCGACCTCGACTCGTTCGATGTCGACCTGTCCGACGCGACCGGCCGCGCAGGATGGCTCGAGGACGCGCCGCAGGCGCTCACGCCCATCGTCGAGGAGACGGCGGGCGGCATCACCGCGCTCGCACCGTCGGGCGCAGGCGCCGTGCGCGAACTCGCAGCGGCCGACGCGGTCACCACCAGCGCCAGGGCCACCCTCGCGCACACCCAGCCGTGCCGCGATGGCGCCAACGGCTTCGTTGCAGCGGCGCGCTGGGCCTTCAACAACGCGGTGGTCCGGCACATGCAGCCCGTCATCATTGGGTTCCTTCTCACCTACCTCGCCTACCTCGCGGCCGCACACGCCGTCCCCACTGCGGACACCATCGCGCGCGTAGTGCCAGGATTTGCTGTGCCTCGCGTATTGGCCAGCCACGACCACGACCTCAATTGGCTGCACGACTCAGAAGCCTATTTGGCGGGCGCAGGCGCCGCACGCGAGCTCGGCGTGTCTACACCAATCCCAATCGGGCCTTTGGCGACGATGGCTTCGAGCCGCCGCGCGTTGCTGCTGCCGGCCGCCTGGGCATCACCACCAGCACCGTCTTGTGCTTTCCCGGCATCCAGCATGTCGCCGGGGGGGGTGTACGAAATCTCGTCTGACGAGATTGTCTTTGCTGGCGACACACTGAAGTGCGTCTTCGCGTCCAACTGCTACGACTCGCCAGGCCGGGGGGGCGCCGATGGGACCGGAGCAGAGGAGCCCAACTACATCCCGGACAAGGCCAACCAGGGCCAGAAGCCCGGCGGCTTCTCTCTCGCCACGAGCCACCCGCCCGGCGACACGGCCGCTGGTGCGCTCTCGACAGGCAAGCTGGAGAGCAGGCGCGGCCCGCCCGGTGGCGCGGCCGCTGGCGCGATCTCGGCAGACGCACCCAAGCTGGAGTGCACGGGCCGCCCGCCCGGCGGCGCGGCCACTGGCCAGCGCCAGCGCGCTCTCGGCAGGCGCCATCAAGCTTGAGAGCAAGCGCGGCCTGCTCGACCACGCGGCTGCTGGCGCGCCCTCGGCAGGCGCCATTATCAAGCTCGAGAGCACGGGCCGCCCGCTCGACAACGCGGCCGCTGACACGCTCTAAGGCAGGCGCCAACGAGCCTAAGAGCAAGCGCGGCCTGCTCGGCCACGCGGCTGCTGGCACGCCCTCAACAGGCACCATTATCGTGATCGACTCGGTCAAGTCTGTTGCCGACTGCTTCCCGGGCGTCAAGCGTGTCGCCGGGGGGGGGTACGGGATCTCGTCGGACGAGATCCTCTTTGCTGACGACACGCAGTCTAACACCACCACCGCCGCGCCCGCTGACGTCTCCCCGCTTCGCGAGATCAACCACCGAGGACGATGTCGCCGGCGCCGAGGGCGAGGCGATCGAGAACATCGAGGTTCAGCCTGGCCTTGCGTCTGACGCGCCGGGCTACGGCGGCGGCGACGAGGACGACTCGCCAAGCCGGGGGGGGCGTCGACGCGGCCGGGCTCGAGGAGCACAGCAGCGACTCGAGCAACGAGGAGCCCGCCGCCGACCTCAAGGGTTACATCAGCCGCTGCGTCATCATAAGCTGGGACCTCTACGGCGGCCCGCCCGGCGTCATTTACGCGTGGGCACACCGCGGCGCCCACGTCTATGAGCACCACGTCAACTACGACGACACCCGCCAATGGCACGCCCTGGGCAACTACGGCGCGGGCCGCCCGCGCGGCGACGCGGCCGCTGGCGCGCTCTCGACAGGCGCCATCAAGATCGAGAGCACGGGCCGCCCGCCCTACGACGCGGCCGCTGGCGCGCTCTCGGCAGGCGCCATCAAGATCAAAAGCAAGTGCGACCTGCTCGGCCAAGCGGCCGCTAGCGCGCTCTCGGCAGGCGCCATTATCAAGCTCGAGAGCACGGGCCGCCCGCCCGACAACGCGGCCCCTGACACGCTCTCGGCAGGCGCCAATGAGCTTGAGAGCAAGTGCGGCCTGCTCGGCCACGCGGCCGCTGACGCGCTCTCGACAGGCCGCCAGCCCGGCGGCGTGGCCGCCGGTGGAGATCCCCTGGCTCATGCTCTCGCCTCTCTATGGCCAAGCCGACGCCGGCGCCATCTGGAACCGCACGCTCAACGACTTCCTCGTCGCGCCCGAACCCGTCGGCCTGGGTTGATGTTGCGCTCGAAGCCGAGGACCGAGCCCGGCGGCGGTCGGGTCACCTACGCGCTGTACGTCGACGACGCGCGCCTCTACAACAACCCGACGCCCGCGGCGCGCGAGCTCGCCGGGCGCGTGCAGAGCCGGCTCAAGGAGCGCTTCGAGATCAAGTTCGGCGAGACGAACCCTGAGGAGGACTACTTCCTGGGCGCCAACTGCATCAGCCACGGGCCACACGCCCCCACCACCCGCTGCGACACGTACATCGGCTCGATGGTGGAGCGTTATCTACCGGGCGTGGACGCCTACAGCTCTTCCAAACGCTTTCCTGGCTCGTACGGCGACACGCCCACCGGGGCCGACCTCACTGCCAACTACGAGGCGGCCGTCACCTTACGCCCCGAGCCGACGGACAAGCCCAAGAAGCGCTACGGCTTGCTCTTCGGCGCGCTTCTACACGCGATCAAGTGGCGTCCCGAGGTCAGCGCCACCCTCGGCCTCTGCGGCACATGTTTGACCATCTGCACCGAGGAGCTCTATGCCAACCTCGAGCGCGTGCTCGTCTACCTCGTACGCACTGTAAAGGCGAACTGGCCACACTGACGGTACTTATGACCGCTGTGCCAGTTCGCCAATAAGCTGTAGAGGCAAACTGGCTACACTGACGGTACTGTGAAGGCGAACTGGCCACACTGACGGTACTTATTATGACCGCTGTGCCAGTTCGCCAATAAGCGCTTATTGGCAAACTGGCACAGCGGTCTTATGACTGCTGTGCCAGTTCGCCAATAAGCGCTTATTGGCGAACTGGCACAGCGGTCATAAGTACCGTCAGCAGTGTGGCCAGTTCGCCTCTACAAAACAGCGACTCCTTCAAGAAGGCGCTCGTCTCGCTGGCCGCGGTTTTCACCACTTGCGGCCGCCTGTGGATCGCCTACGGTATTGTCGGTCGGAATGTGACACGACCCGGATTTGATCCCAGGGTGTCGCTGTTTTGTAGAGGCGAACTGGCCACACTGACGGTACTTATGACCGCGAACTGGCACAGCGGTCATAAGTGCCGTCAGTGTGGCCAGTTCGCCTCTACAAAACAGCGACTCCCTGGGATCGAATCCGGGTCGGCTTATTGGCGAACTGGCACAGCGGTCATAAGTACCGTCAGTGTGGCCAGTTCGCCTCTACAAAACAGCGACTCCCTGGGATCGAATCCGGGTCGTGTCAATATTGACCGACAATACTGGAGGAGGTCCACAGGCGAGGCCGCAAGTGGTGGTGGTGAACAACCGAAAGGGAACAGTGAACAACCGAAAGGGAACATGCAGCGGTCAGCCCAACACTGCATGGAAGTAACTGGAAGTAACCGCGGCCAGCGAGACGAGCGCCTTCTTCGGGGAGTCGCTGTTTTGTAGAGGCGAACTGGCCACACTGACGGTACTTATGACCGCTGTGCCAGTTGGGTACCTCTGGTCGGCGCTTATTGGCGAACTGGCACAGCGGTCATAAGTACCGTCAGTGTGGCCAGTTCGCCTCTACAAAACAGCGACTCCCTGAAGAAGGCGCTCGTCTCGCTGGCCGGGCTAACGCGGGGGCACTGCCACGCGAGGGTTAGGAGCAGGACTCATTCCACGGGAAGTGGAAACGGGATTCATCCCATCGGGATATCCTTTTATTTGTGTGTGTCAGTTATAGTGACCGCTTTGTACCGCGTCAGTACAGAGCGGTAACCGCCTTTGAAACAACCTTGAGATCGCCAAGGACTACAGCTAGCTCACGCGTCTAGCTGTTCGTACCGGTGCCCACAGTTGCACTGGTCCCACCATTGCTGTGGTAGCGGCACGGTTAACCCGAGACGGCGTCCACATCGCCGATGCCCACACCGTTGATGCAGCCCCGGACACAGCCGAAACTGCGCCTCCAACTCCGCCGTTCCCGGCCCACCGCCGCAACTGTTCCCTCTGTGCAGGACGCCACCTTGACACCGACTGCGAGCTCATCCACGGCCCTCTTCCTTCCAACCGACGCAGCTGTGCTACCTGCTCCGGGCGGCACTGGGATCACTACTGCCCGTTCGTTCGCGTCATCAATCTACCCCACCCCCCCCCCTTCCCCAACGCCGATGCCGCACCCAACAACCGCCCTCCTGTCAGCCCCAACGACACATCGCAACCACAGGCTGCCACGTTTCTTTCCGCAACGCACATTCGAAACGCCACCGTCCAACACATCCTCTCCGGAGGCTCGCCTCCACCCTCCCTGCCCGCCACCCCAACACCTCCCGTCCCGCATCCCCCTGCCACATCGCCCAGCTGGCCCGCCGCAACGGAGGCTGCCTTCACGTCGCACAACGATCAAATCACCGACGACGCCCGCGGGTCACCCGAGCCGGCCACAGACTGCGCAAACGAAGTCCACTACTCTCTCGACGACGATGCCTGGCTCGCTGGCGCCTTCGCGGACAGCAGCGACGCTCAAGTGCGCATTGACCACCTCCGCAACCTTCTCGACGTCGAAGGGCTACGCCTGGACGAGCTCGAGGACGCCATCAGCAAACACCATCTGATGGTGCAGGCACGCCACCATCACGACGGCTTCCTACATCGCCTCAGCAGTTACGTTGATCCACCTCGTGGCTCGGCACGGCCCGGACACGACGCGCAGTCTACACGGCCCAATATTCCAAAAGTAGACTAGATAGATAGTCTATAGCCAAGTTTGGCTCTAGCGAGCAACATCTCAAACACATCCCTATATTGTTAGAGATCTATCGCCTTCCGACGCTATTATATTGCTCGCCACCAATCCCCCCCCCGCCCCTTGATTATATTATAATCATGCATGAGACCCAATCCGACAGGACCCCACTTGCGCAGTAAGGTCCTCGTCTATTGAGCGTCTGTCGCCGGCTCCAAGCACGCGACCCTTTGCCCCTGCCCTATGAAATATATTAATATTCCATAACATGAGACCCTACTAGTACTAGAATGACTCGTTCAACACTCAAGACATGACCTATTCTGAGCGTCTGCCCCTTCCCCCCCGCCCCAAGACTATGTTATAATTACGCATGTGACCCAATCCGACAGGACCCCACTTGAACAGTACGGTCCTTGTCTATTGAGCGTCTGTCGCCGCCTTCGCGCGCACACCTTTTCCCCCCACCCTACGGAATTATATACAAATATTTTGTAACATGAGACGGGTTTAGCATGACTCGCTCACGACTCGAGACAGGACCTATTCTGAGCGTCTAACCCCTCCCCCCCCAGCCCTGCGAATGTCTTATTAATTCGCAACATGAGACATCATTGCGACGGCTACTTAATCTACAATACAGCTAAAGCATTCGATATAGTCTATCACCCACCTCGGTGTGCGTGATCCCCCACACCCCCCTCCCCTCGCGAATAACATCTTTATTCGCTACTCAACTTAGAATATGGCGCATATCCATCTTGGTTCAGTAGATTCCTCTTTATTTGAACCTTTACGCTTCGAACGGGGGGCTGTCCAAGATAGATGTACCTACTACCGTATTTGCCTGCATTATAGTATAGTTAGTACCCCCTGCGGTATCCCGGAGGATGCCCGCCGACATTCCTAAGTACGCTCTTCGGCCACATTCCTTCGAACGACATGCACATCCCGTTCAACACATTGCGGGCGCCCGCCGGGCGCCCGCCCATTTTGTACGTTGTGTGTCTTGTGCCAAGATTCATTGCGAGGACAGTCCTTGATGAATCTCGATTGTCGTTTCGTGGTTGTTTGGCCTCAGAGGCAAACATTTGTACGAATTCTCTTACAACTCCAGAATCGGAGTCTGCTTCGAGCAGACGTCCGACGAGCTGCACAACCTGCTGTACGCGATCGACTACACCGTGCCGTTGGTCGAGCGCCACACGGAGGAGGAGACGGCGAGGAAGATCCTCATGTGCATGTCAAAATTCGACACCTACTTGCGCGGGAAATGCCACGTCATCATCAACGGCGAGCCGGGCCAGCGCGGGCTCTGCGAGCGCGGCACGCCTATCCTCGAGATCGATGAGGACGGCGTCGCTGCACCCACGGGCGACTACAACTACGCCCTGAGCCTCGCGGACGTGCTCACCTACTTCGGCAAGCTCTGGGAGACCCGCATCGAGACGCGCGACCTGCCCACCACCAGCCCGACCAACGACGTCTCGCGCAGCTCCGAGAACGAGGCCCACGCTGCTGCTTCCGGTCCTCGGCGCGCTGCTTCCGGCCCTCGGCGCACTGTCTCCGAGCATGCCTTCGCCGCCACGAGCGCCTTCACAGTGAGGCGCCCGTTGGGCGGCTTCAACCGCAGGAACTCGCTCGAGGCGCTCTACACCGCCGGCCTCAAGGACATGGACAGCGCGTTCGTGACCTCCTCCGACTTCGCCGCCCTCGATCAGGACGAGCTCGCGGACGCGCTGCGCAACGGGGGGGTCCGCCACGGCTGCTACTCCATCTCCATTCTCCATTCGCAAGGACGCCAACGGCGTCGAGTCCGTCAAGATCATCTGCTACAACTGCTTCGGCCTCGGGCACACCGTGCGCACGTGCCCCTCGCCCAAGAAGACGCGCGAGCTCGACTTCGTCATCGAGACCCTGACCGAGCTCGACGAGAGGCGCAAGCAGAACCCGCGCGCTGGCCCGCCCAACCGGGTGGC
>Ga0335398_10004961_pt1 | contig 18023 bp, 10 predicted proteins | sample BON03_FD_205742 | JGI IMG/M metagenome (GOLD analysis project Ga0335398, IMG submission 205742) | Freshwater microbial communities from Lake Bonney liftoff mats and glacier meltwater in Antarctica - BON-03 (spades assembly) (version 2) | ecosystem: Environmental > Aquatic > Freshwater > Ice >... | reverse complement strand
CGGCGGGGGGAGGCCGGCAGGGGGCAGCGTTGAACGCAGATATCGTGCGGCACTCTGTCGTGTTTCTTGTGTTGTGGTAGTGGTGTTGTTCTATTGCTTTTGGTGTGCGGTGGGTGTTTCGGCTGGGGCGAGGGCGCCCTGTTCCGACACGCACGTCTCCCCCGCCCCCGTGTGTCGAGGAAAAAAAAAAGGACGAAAGGACGCCGCTTCGTCTTGAGGGGGAAAATGACAAAAAGTGGTGCTTTTGTGCCAGTGATTGTGCAGAGGGCGCCGTTTGTAGACACATCCGGCCCCTATAAGCGCGCACCCGCGCCACTCGTGACAAGGGGGGCTAAGGGGAACAGGAGGGAGGGCAAGGGCGGCAGGGCGGCGCCACGGCGCCGACGACGGCTGCCGACGACGCAAGGGCAAAGGGGGGCCGCCGCGCCCTCACAGAGACCCACGGCGAGGGCGCGGCAAGAAGAGCTGAAATCTTGCAACAGGAACGGACGTCGACAAGATAGGAAGACGAAGATGCAGGGAGAAAAAGGAGAAGAAGAAGGAGAAGGAGAAGAAGAGGAGCGGGCGGGCGGGCGGGGCGGCGACGAGAGGATGACAACGACACGCCGCGGGCGGCCCTTTGCCCTGCGCCGGCGGCGGGGGGCGAGCGCCGTGGTCCCTGCGATTTGCAACCCGCGATCAGGTGCACGAGCGCAGCAAGCAAGCGGTGCCGCCGATCGTGCACGCGTCCTCGTGCCCGCCCCAGTCGACGGCCAGGCGCGTGACGCTGTCGCCGCCGCCGCCGTTGGCGCTGGCGGGCCGCTCGCGGAACAGCACCAGCGTCGCCCGCCCCGTCGGGGACGCCGGGGGCGCGCCGGGGGGGCCGTCGGGCGGGGGCGGTGATGCGCCCGCCGCCGAGGGGCCCGGGCGCAGCGCGGCCCAGGTGCCGCGCCAGGGAGCGGTGCCGGGGCGGGGACCGTGCACGCATCTGGCGGCGCCCGCGCCTATGGTTTGCGCCGCCGTCCCCGCCGTCTGCTTGTCGGCGGGAGCGGCAATGGAGGCAGCGGCGGCGGCGGCGGCAGCGGCAGCGACCGTTTCAGCGGTCGTGTAGGCGGCGGCTGCCGCGGTCGCGTCAGCGGCCTCTCCGCCTCCGGCGTCCGCGCCGAGAGGAGGCGGGGGCGGCGGGGCGCCCGGCGGGGTCCCTGTCAGGGGGTCGGCGGCGGCCGGGGGCAGGGGCTCGGCTGCCCACCTGAACGTGGCGTCGCGGCGCAGCAGCAGGGACCACTGCGCGCCGCCGCTGGCGTGCGACCACTCGCCCGCGAGCGCGGCCGACGCGGCCGCGTCACCCGGGGGCTGCGCCGGCCGGGGCGGCGGGGCGTGGGCGTTGGCCGGGTGCGGGGGCGAATGGGCCAGGCGGCCTTGGTGCGTCGTCGTCGGCGTCGGCGTCGGCGGCGGCGGCGGCGGCAGCGGGCGCGGCGGGGGGTGCTGGCCGCCAGCGTTGCCGTGGCCGGCGAGGCTGCTGTCGTTGCTGCTGGCGCCGTTGAAGCTGGGCTGGTGGCTGCTGCCCCCGCGACTGGCGGCCGGGCCAAGCGCGAGGCCGGCGACGGCGGCGGCGCAGGCGACACCCGCGCCCCCGCCCGCGCCCCCCGCACCGCTGCCGTGCCCGCTGCGCGTGTGCCGCGCCCCGGCCGTTGCCTGCTGCTGATGCTGCAGCAACTGTGAATGATACAGCACGGAGTGGGCACCGCTGGGCGTCGTGGCCGCCGTAGCCGCTGGAGAGGCTGAGGCCGCCGCCGCCGCGGCCGCTGCGGCGCCGCCGCTGCCGCCGCCGCCGCCGCCGCCGCCGCCGCCGCCGCCGCCGCCGTAGTAGAAACGCGCGCCCGCCGGGGACGCCCCCGCCCCCCCGCCCTCGCGGACCAGGGGCGCCTGCTGCTGCTGGTAGGGGTGGTGGTGGTGGTGGTGGTGGCTGGGGTGCGGCGCCTGCCTCGGATGGGAGAGGTGGGCGGCGGCGCCGCCGTTGGGGCTGGCGGCGGCGGCGGCGGCGGCGGCGGCGGCGGCGGCGGCGGCGGCGGCGGCGGCGGCGGCGGCGGCGGCGTACCGCGCGTCCGCGCCAGCGCCCGCCCGGGGGGGCGCCGCCGCCGCCGCCGCGGCGGCCATCGCGGCCTGCGCGGCTGCCGCGGCGGCAGGGGGCGGCTGTTGCTGCACCCAGTGGAACGCGTACCCGGGCGGCGGCGGGAGCCAGCCGTACGGCGTCTGCGGGGGCGGCGGTGGCCAGGCGGGTGGCGGGGGCGGCGGCGGCGGGTAGGCGCCTCCGCCCGGCGGCGCGGGAGGGCCGAGGTGGCCCGCCGGCGGCGGCAAGGGCGACAAGGGCGGCGCGCCCGGCGGCGTGCACGCGGGGAGCTGCTGGCCGGCGGCGGCGGCGGCCGCCACCGCCACCGCCGCCGCCGCCGCCGCCTCCGCCAGCTGCCGCTGTTGCAGCTGTTGCTGCTGTGCGTGCTGCTGTGCGTGCTGATGCTGCTGCTGCTGCTGATGCTGCTGCCAGTAGAAATAGGCGTAGGGGTCTGCGGCGACGGCGGCGGCCGCGGGCATCGGCGGCATCGGTGTGTAAGCCGCGGCGTAGGCGGCGGGGGGGTACCCCTGCGGCGCGTAATAGTGCGGCGGCGGCGGCGGCGCGTGTCCAGGCCCACCAGGCGGCGCGTACATGAGCGGCGGCGGTGCCTGGCCGGGGCCGCCGGCCGCGTACAGGAACACAGCGGGAGGCTGCGGCGCGGCCGGCGGCAGCGGCAGAGGCGGCGGCGCGGCGGCGGCGTCGGCGTCGGCGGCCGTCTGCTTGTGGCCGTCCCAGGGCTGACCCGACGTGTGCTTGATCGCGACCGCGGCCGAGCGCGCGCCGCCGCCGCTGCTCGGCGGGTGGTGCGAGACGCGGGCCCCATGGTCGCTGCCGCCGCCGCCGCTGCCACCACCTGCGAGCGGCGTCGGCGCCAGCGTCGCCATCGATTCGAGTGGACGGCGGCGGGCGCGCGCACTTTTGTTTCGTTTTTTTGGGAGACGGAAACCTTGATGGCCCTTTATGGGGCGTGAACCCTGGCCAGGCGCGCGCGCGGACGCGATGCAAAGATGACGGGCGCTGCGGCGGGCCAGGGGTATGGGGGGGAGGAAGGCGGGGGGGGATGGGGGGGGCGCGGGCACGGTGGTGTCGGGGAGACCCTGGGCCTGCCGCTGTTTTTGTTTTCGTGTTTTTGTTTTTGTCGCAACGAGTCCGAAACAGGAGCGAATGGGGGATGGGGCGCGAGCGACGACGGGGCCAATTGGCATCGAATATTGAATGTGCGAGTGGGTAGGGGTGCGAGTGGTGGTCGAGAAAGGGAGAGAGAGGGGTTCCCGCGAGGCCAGGGGGAAGGTCCATCATTCTGACGTCCCCCCCCCCCCCCCGGTGAAGACGGGATCCCCAAAGGCGTTTGCGTCTGAATGGTCGACGCAATAGCAATAGCACCCTCGTCGACTCTCGTCAACAAACAACACGATAGGCGTTCCCGTGAAATCTTGAGAACGCGGCCACGGCGGTCTCCCCTCCCTCCTTCCGCCCTCTCTCCCCCACACCAATCCACGGGGCGCGCAGAACCGAGTCGCTCTGCAAAGAGGGGAACCGTGCGCTCTCCTTGCGGGGCTGCCTGGGCCCGCGTCTGAGCGCAGCTTGGGCCCGCTTGCCACCGCTGACGGTCGTCGCGTCTGTTTGGGCACGGGGCGACGGCGCGGGCGCCCCGCCCGCTGTCGTCGTCGTCGCCGCCGTCGTTGGCCGGCCCGGCGGCCGGCGATCCTGCTCTGACCGTCCAGGAGCAACGACGATATGGACGTCCAGTCCGCGCTGGTGAGCCGACGTTTGTTTTCGCTTTGGATACCCGACCAAGTGGCGCCACCGCCGCCGCCGCCGCCGCCGCCGCCGCCGCCACCGCCGTCGCCGCCGCCCGCCTTGCTTTGCTTTGCGCCCTCCTCATGACAACCCCCCCTCTCTCCCGACTCTCGAGCCACAACGCAAAACAAACACGCAACGAAACACACGAACCCCCTGAAAAACCCCAAGTCCGCGCTGCACTACCTGCGCGTGGCCGAGCTCAAGGACGTGTGCCACCGCCTCGGGCTGAGGCGCAGCGGCAACCGGCCAGACCTGGACGGGCGGGTGCGGGCGGCGCTGCAGGCCGGGGGCGCGCCCGCACGCGTGGCCGCGGCCGTCGTGGAAGCGGCCGCGCGGCCGCGGATGCCGGCCGGCTGGCCGGCGCCCGGCGGCGGCGCCGCCGCCGCGCGCCTGCAAGGCGCGCCGCCGGCGCCGGCGCCGCTGCCGCCGCCGCACCAGCAGCGCCCGCACCAGCCGCAGCACCAGCACCAGCACCAGCCCCAGCACCCGCCCCCGCCCCACCCGCATCCGCATCCGAGCGGCCTCCCGGCCTACCAGCAGCAGCACCTGCAGCAGCACCAGGGCCAGGGCCAGCACCAGCAGCCGCCCGTCAAGCGCGCCCGGACCGTCGCGCCGCCCTTTGCATATGCGGCCGGCGGCGCAGCCGGCGGCGGCACCGGCTTCCACGCCGCAGGCGGCGCGGGCGGCGTGCTGGGCGCCGTCAACACGGCCGTGCGCTGCCCCTGCGGCGCGCGCGACGACCGCCCGCGCATGGTGCAGTGCGCGTCGCCCGGGTGCGGCGTGTGGCAGCACGCCGAATGCGCCGGCTACCCGCCGGGCAGCGCGCTGCCGGGCGGCGGCGGCGACCCGGCGGCGGCGGCGGCGGCGGCGGCGGCGGCGGCGGCGGCGGCCGCCAGGGCCGGCGCCGCCGCGCCCGCCGCCGACCTCTTCTTCTGCGAGACGTGCCGGTCCGCCGGCAGCGACCCTTTCTGGGCGCCCGTGCCCGTGCAGGCCGCGCTGCAGATCGCCGCGCACGCGCTTCTCAACCCGCGGCTGGCCGGCGACGCGCTCGCGGCGGCCGTCGGGCGGTTCCTGCCGGCCGACGGGGCGCCGCCGCCGCTCGGGGGCGCGGGCGCGGGCGCGGGCCCGGGCGCCGCGCCCGCCGCCCGCGCCGCCGCCGAGGCCGCGCGCGACGCCGCTCTCGCCGACCCCGTCGTCCTCACCCCGACCGGGCGCGTCGCCCCCGTCGGCACCTCCTACCCGGGCCACCCGGCGCCCGTCATGCCCGTCGTGTCGGCCCAGCGCGCCTTTGACGTGCCCGCTGCGCTCGCCGCGCTGCTGAACCACCACCGCGGCGAGTGGGAGCTCCAGGCCAGCTGCGTGCGCCTGCCGTGCCGCGACGAGCCCACGCCCTACCGCGTGCACTGGCCGACGGCGTGCGACCTGCGCGTCAACGGAGGGCCCGTGCGCGTGTACCCGCGGCAGGGGTCGATGCGGCTGGGCGCCAGCGCGCGCGACGAGGCGTGCGGCGTGGGCGCGCTCGTGGTGCCCGGGCGCAACACGGTCGCCGTGGCCGCGTGCGACGCGCGGCGCTTCTGCCTGCGGCTGGCGCTCGCGCGGCGCCGCACGGACGCCGACGTGCGGCGCATGATGGCGCCGGACGAGAGCGCGGGCGCGGGGCTGGCGCGCGTGCGGCGGGCGATGGGCTTCTCCTCTGCCAAGGCGTCGGCGGCGGGCAACCCAAGCGGCCTCGGGGGCGTCAAGGCCGAGGCCGGGGCGGCGACGGGCCCGTCGCTGGCATCTGTCGCGGTGGCAGCGGCCATAGCCAACGGCAACGTCAACGGCAACGGCAACGGCAACGGCAACGGCAACGGCAACAGCAACGGCATCGGCAACGGCAACGGCAACGGCGAGGGCGCGCTCGAACAGGCCGCCCAAGCGCCCGCCGAGCAGAAGAACGCCGACCTCGACGGCCACGACGAAGGCGACGACGACGGCGACGACGACGACGAGATTGTCGTCGCGGGCAGCACGCTCTCGCTGCGCGACCCGCTCACCAGCGCCCGCATCGCCGAGCCCGTGCGCTTCGCCGACCCGGGCGAGCTGCGGGACGCGGCCGATCTGGCCGCCGCCGCCGCCGCCGCCGCCTCCTCGTCGCCCAGGCGCCCGCGCCCGCGCCCGACCATGCACGCCTTCGACCTCGCGCCGTTCCTCGAGGTCGCGCGCCGCACGCGCAAGTGGGCGTGCCCGCACACGCTCCGCGCGGGCGGGGTGGGCCGGCTGAGGCGCGACGGGTACCTGGGGGCCGTGGTGCGGGCGCTGGCGCACCGGCCGGACGTGACCGAGGTCGAGATCGCGCCCGACGGGCGGTGGCGGCCCGCGGGGGGCGCCGCGGACGCGCCCTTTTTCGACGTGCTGCAGGCCGGGCTGGTGCTGCCGCCGCGCGCGCCGGCGGCGCGGGGCGGCGGCGGCGGCGGCGCGGTGGCGCTGAGCGACGGCGACGGCAGCGACGGCGACAGCGGCGGCGGCGGCGGCGGCGGCGGCGGCGGCGGCGGCGGCGAGGCCCGCGCGGGGGCTGCGGACGCGGGCGCGGGCGCCAGGACCCAGGCACCCGAGGTGATCGACCTGCTGGGAACGACGTCGGACGAGGAGGAGGGCGAGGGGCTGCGGGCCGGGGGGGTGGGCCGGCAGGGGGCGGGCGGGCGCCCGCCGCCGCCGCCGCCGCCGCTACCGGCAGTGGGGGCGCCCGCGCCGACGGGTGCGGCGGCGCCAGCGGCGGCCGCGGCCGCGCTGCTCCCTGCTCAGCCGCTCCCTCCTCCCCTTTTTGCCACACCTGCGCCCGCCACTGCTGCCCTCCCCTCGCCTCTCCAGCCGCCGCCGCTGCCGCAGCTGCAGCAGCCTGCGCCCGCGGAGGGCGGCGGCGGCGGCGGCGGCCTTACCATCCCCCTCTCCGGCCGCGCGCAGGTCGCTGCGCAGGCGCTGGAGTTTGCCCTTCGGCAGCATTCGCAGCAGCAGCCGCACCAGCAGCGACATGAGCAGCCGTCGCTGCCGCCGGCCCCGCAGCAGCAGCAGCAGCAGCAACAGGAGCAGCCGTCGCTGCCGCCGCCTCCGCAGCCGCAGCAGCAGCAGGAGCAGCCGTCGCTGCCGCCGCCGCCCCCGCAGCAGCAGCAGCAGGAGCAGTGGCCTCTGCAGCTGCCGCCCTCGCTGCTCCCGCCAGACCTGATGCACCCTCCGCCATTGCCGCCGCCGCAGCAACAGCAGCCTCAGCTCTTGCAATTGCCGCAGCACCAACCGCCGTCGCTGCTGCCGCCACCCTCGCTGATTTTGCCAAACCTGATGCAGCAGCAGCAGCAGCAGCAGCAGACGCCGCCGCGGCCGCCTCTTCAGCTGGTCGCGCCCATCATGGCTGCAGCCGTCACGGCCGGCGCCTCGCCGCCCTTGCACAGCCGCCCTGCCGCGGCGGCCGCCCATTTCGCCGCGGCGGCGGCGACGACGCCATCGGCGGCGGCGCGGCCGCGGCCATCCCCACCCTGCAGCGGCCCGCCCACGCTGCGGCCGCCGCCGCTCGGCCTCCCGGACATCGAGTCGCCCAGCCTGCTCGCGAGCCTGGCCGTTCCGGCGACGCAGGGGACGCCCTCGCCAGGCGGGGCACGGGGGTTTCCCCCACCGCCCCTGCGGCCCCCGCCCGGGCTGCCGTCGCCCGCGCTGCCTCCGCCGCCGCCGCCGCCCGCCGGGCTGCCGGCGATTGCGATGCCGTCGTCGCCGCACCAGCAGCACGTGCAGACGCAGATGCAGATGCACGCGCACGCGCAGATCCAGCAGCAGCACCAGCAGCCGGTGCAGGCGCAGCACCCGGCGGTGCGCCCGCTGGCGGCAGCGGCAGCGGCGCCGGCGCCGGGCGAGGTCGTCGACCTTTGCGCCGACCCGAGCGGCTGATCGCTCACTTTTGGCGGGGGTACGAGTGGAGGGCGAGGATGGCGGCGGCGGCGGCGGCGGCGGGCCGAGGGTCCAAGACGGCGGGCGACCACGCGGGCCGCGGCCGGCGGCGCCCAAGCCTCGACGTCGCCGGGCATGGCATGGGTGTCCCGCGGCGCGCCAGCCCCCGCATCTTTTTGGTCGCTCAGGGGGGGGGGCCGGCGGCGGCGGCGGAGGGGGAGCGCGCGCGGGACGGCGACTAGGGGTAGTTTTTACTTGCAAACGCGCGGGAAGGGGCGGAGACCAACGAACCATGGAGAATGCAATCAGAGACGACCGACCAACAAAGCGCGCAACGCGACAAAGACCAAGTCCTCGCCCTTGCCCGCTCGTGCCTCCGCCCTTGCCGCCCCCGGCCGCGCCCGCCCCCCCCCCGACCCTTGCCTACCGCCCCCGCTGCTCCCCCTCCGCCTCCTCCTGCCCGCCCGGCGGAAAGTCGGCCAGCTCCACCTCGACGACGTCGCCGGGGAAGCGCTCGAGGATGGCCGCCTTGATGCCGTTGCCGATGGAGCGCGGGCCCTTGTACCAGACCACGGCGCGCTGCTTGCCCTCGCGCTCGGGGATCGGCGCAACCGCGGCGACGCGCACGCGCCCGCCGAGGCCGGCGACCGCGCCGCGCAGCATGTCGAGGTGGCGGTCGACCGCCTCGCGCGTCGCGCCCGCCGGGGGGGCGGCGACGCCGCCGGCGCCGCCGCCGCCCGCTTCGGCACCGTCCGCCGTTACCTGCACGACCACCACCCCCGCGCCGAAGCGCGCGCGGATCGCGCGCTCCAGGCCCATCTTCATCGTCGCGTCCGACGAGCTGCAGCTGCTGCACGCGCCGCGCAGGCGCAGCGCCACGCGGCCGGGGGCGGGGAGCGGGTCGGCGCTCGTCACCTCGACGTCGCCGCCGTCGGCGATCAGGTAGGGCCGGACCTCGTCGAGGCAGGCGTCGACGGCCGCGATGGACAGGGTGGTGGCGGCGGCGGCGGCGGCGGCGGCGGCCTTGGGGGCGTCGGTCTTGGCGCCGACGCAGCGGTGGACGGTCGCGGACGAAAAGGGTGAGGCGACGACAGGGCCGCCGCTCGTGGGGACGCCGCCGCTTTCGCCGTCGGCGACCGCGCGCGTCGCCGCCGGCCACCGGCCGCCCGTCGGGCTGCTGCGCGCCGCCGCCGTCCGGCCGAGGATGGCGCGCGGGGCCCCGGACGACGCGCGCGACGCGCCCCCAACAGCTGCTGCCGGGCACCGTGGGAGGAGAGAGGTCGCGGCCAGCATCGCTTCCTTTGCTTTTTTGGCTTTTTCGGGATCTTTGTATCAAACGACCCGGTAGTGCGTCAGATCGAGAGACGTCGATGGGGGTCTTACGATGATGGTAAGCGAACTATAAGGTGGGACAATCGGGCGGACAGGGGCGCGGTGTTGCGCTCGGCTCTTGAACGCACGCCAGGATCGACGACGACCGACGACCGATGCCGGCGCCGCCGCTGCCGCCGCCGAAAAAATGCTGCCGCCGCCGCAGGCACAGCATGCCTCCTTGGAGCTTCCCGGCTTCCGTCACGTCGGTTGCGGAACCTTGCGATGTGATGCAACCTCTCCTCCTGCACAATACTCCTACTGCACCAACTCGGTCTTCTTGCCCGTCTTTCTGACGGCCTCCAAGACCGCCGCCGGCACGAGCGCCGCGCCGCGCGCGATCGCCGTCTGCTTCTCGAGCGAGACCTCGAACGACTCGACGCCGTCCAGCTTGGTGAGGACGCGCTCGACGGCGCCGCTGCAGCCGCCGCACGCCATCTCCACCTTGAGGACGACCTGGGTCGGGTTTTCGTGGGGGGGGAAGTTGTGAAAAAGGCAGGGGGTTGAGCGCTTGGCGTCGTCTATTGGGCGGCAGGCGCCGCGCACTCGCCCGCCCGCCCGCCCGCTCGCTCGCCCGCTTTCTCGCGCGTGGCGGGCGTTTTTTTCATCGTTTGCCAAGGCGCGAAGGAGCCGTTGACGCTAGCGCGTCGGCGGTCGGCCTCGGCAACCTGACCCCACTACGCTGAGACCCTCTCTCGCGACAGAGGTGCGCGAAGGAAAGAAGGGGCCCCCTTCCTTTCTTCTTCCGACGTGGGGTCCTAGAGTCTGCGGCCGTGGACGATCGCTCACCTCTGGCATGATCGCGGTAAGATGATTACGAATGGAGAGACTGGTTCAAGGATCGATAGAGTGTGCGTGGTGCGCGACGCTTTCGCTGAACTTCGCCCGTCTCAGTCGTCGCCGCCGTCGCTCGTTTGCTCCCGTCGTGAAGAGGAGAAAAACAAAACTGGAGGAGTTGCACGTAGCGCCTACACCAGATGTAACTAACGAGCGAACGCGTGGAGGGACGTTCCACCCACCGCAATCCCAAAAACACCGCTGAAAAAAAGGGGGGAAGGGGGTTCACGGCATCTCGAGCGTCGCCTTGCGCGCCCGGTCAGCGCGCGCCACGGCCGCGACCACGTCCGCGGCCTTGTGCGAGCCCAGGTCGGCGCCGCCGTACAGCCGCACCGACAGCTCGGCGTTGTCCGCCTCACGCTGCCCGACCACGCACATCACGGGCGTCTTGGCGCGCTCGGCCGTCCGCACCATCTTGGCGATGGACGCGCGCTCCATCACCTCGCACCGCACGCCCTCGTCCGCCAGGCGCTCGGCGACCTGCCTGGCGTAGGGCGCGACGGCGTCGTTGACGGGCAGCAGGCGCACCTGCACGGGCGCGAGCCACAGGGGAAACGCGCCCGCGTAGTTCTCCACCAGGATGCCGAAGAAGCGCTCGAGCGACCCGAAGATGGCGCGGTGGATCATGATGGGCCGCTGCGTGCTGCACCCGTCGGCGTCGGCGTAGACCAGGCCGAAGCGCTCGGGCAGGTTGAAGTCGAGCTGCACGGTCGAGCACTGCCACTTGCGCCCGATGGCGTCCTGGATCTTGAGGTCGATCTTGGGCCCGTAGAAGGCGCCGCCGCCCGCGTCGACCGCGTAGTCCCACCCCTTCGCGGCGAGCGCCTCGACCAGCGCGCCTTCGGCCGTCGCCCACGCCTCGTCGCCGCCGACCGACTGCTCGGGCCGCGTGCTCAGGTTGACCTCGTACTTTGTAAAGCCAAAGGCGGAGAGCGTCTCCTCGATCAGGTCGAGGACGCCCTTGATCTCGCCGGCGATCTGGCCCGGCAGGCAGAAGATGTGCGCGTCGTCCTGCGTGAACCCGCGCACGCGGAACAGCCCGTGCAGGGCGCCGCTCTGCTCGTAGCGGTAGACGGTGCCGAGCTCGGCCCAGCGGATGGGCAGGTCGCGGTACGAGCGGGGCCGGTCGCGGTAGATCTCGACGTGGAAGGGGCAGTTCATGGGCTTGAGCTGGTACTCGGTCGCGACCGCCGCGCTGTCGGCGGCCGCCAGCGCGAGCGGGTCGTTGCTGCCCTCGGTGGCCTCGGCCGCGCCGGGGGCGGCGGGGGCCGCGGGAGCGCCCGACTCAGCGCCGGCGCCGCCGGCCAGTCGCCCCTGCTGCCTCTGCTGCTGCTGCGCCGCGCTCTCCCCGTCGTCCACCAGGATGCGCGAGAACATCGAGTCGCCGTAAAAGTCCAGGTGCCCACTGGTGCGCCACAGGTCGGCGCGCGCGATGTGCGGCGAGTAGACGAGCTCGTAGCCGCGGCGCACGTGCAGCCGGCGCCAGTAGTCCTCGACGACGCTGCGCACGGCGGCGCCTTTCGGGTGCCAGAAGACGAGGCCGCCGCCCGCCGAGTCGGGCCGCAGGCTAAACAGGTCGAGGTCCTGCCCGAGGCGCCGGTGGTCGCGCCGCGCCGCCTCCTGCTTGAGCCGGCCGTACGCCTTGAGCTGCTCGGGCGACGCCCATGCCGTGCCGTAGACGCGCTGCAGCATCGGGCGGTCGCTGTCGCCGCGCCAGTAGGCGCCCGCCACCGACTCGAGCTCGAACGCCTCGGGGTGGATGGCGCCCGTCGACGCGACGTGCGGCCCCGCGCACAGGTCCCACCAGTGGTCGGCGTCGTCGTCCGCGCCGACGTGGTACAGCGTGATGGGCGCGGACGGGTCGCGCGCGAGGATGCCGTCGAGGATCTCGAGCTTGTACGGCTCGCCCGCGGCCTCGATGCGCGCGCGCGCCTCGGCCGGGTCCGACAGGTCCTCGCGCCGCAGGGGCAGGTCGCGCCGCACCAGCCGCTGCATCTCGCGCCGGATGCGCTTGAGGTCGGCCTCGGCCAGCGGGCCCGACGCGCAGCCGCGCGTGTCAAAGTCGTAGTAGAAGCCGCGGTCGATCCAGGGGCCGATGGTGACCTGGGCCTCGGGGAAGAGCTTCTGGACGGCCATGGCCATCAGGTGGGCGCACTGTTGGTGTTTGTTTTTTTTAAAGGGGGGGGGGGTTGGGTTGTTTTTGTGCCGTTTGTCACAGGGGGGGGGCGGCGGCGTTGTGTCATGTGCCGCGCGTGCCGCGTGTTGCGTGGGCAAAAGGTGCGTGTGTGAGCGAGCGACAGCGAAGAGAGCGCGCGCGCGCACTGGTTTCTTGGTGCTGATTCGAGCGAGCGACGAGCGCGAAAACACTCCTCAGTTTGCCCTGGAGCCCCGGCGCGTTCAACTCACCGTGTGGCGCACGCGCAGCAGCTCCTCGCTCTCGTCGCTGGTGGGAAGGTCGATCGCCGCCATCTCGGCGAGCGTCATCCCGCCCGCGTCGACGTCGGCAGAGGCAGGGCCGGCGCCGCTGCCGCCGCCTCCACCTCCGCCCTTTTTGTTCTTCGGCGGCTTCGTCGGCTGCTGCTGAGCCGGCCCAGCGTCGACGGCCGGGGCGTCCGAGGCGGCAGGGGCGGCCGCAGCGGCGCGGAAGAGCAGGCTGCTCGACGCGGAGGAGGAGGAGGACGAGGACAGCGGGCGCGCGGCGGCGAGCGCAAGGCGGGCGCGCGCCGCCGCCGGCGCCGCGTCGCCGCCGCGGGCGAGCGGCCCGGGCGCCCCGGCAGGGGAGGACGACCTCAAGAGCGCACAGGCTGCGGCGCGCGCCGCGCGCACGGGCCGCATCTGCCGCGGCTGGCGAGCAGAGAGCGCCGCAGCGGGCGACGACGGAGCAGCAGGAGGGGGAGGAGGGAGTCGCGAGTGCGCCGTCTGGGAGGCGGCGCACTGCATTGCTGGTCCCCCTCTTGGCGCAACCGATGCGGCTTCAGGTGGCACGGGCCAGTGCGCCCGTCTCCGGATTGGCCACGGGCGCAACGGTGTGGGGAGAGGCGCGGGATTGGCGAGACGAGTGTTTGTGGTGTGTGTGCGTGCTGTTTTGTGTGCCACCCGTGCAAAAGGGAGAGGCGCTCCTGTCGGGATATCGAAAGGCCACGCGGTGGGATGTGTTGAGAATGCGAGGACGCGACTATCGAGTGCATGCGCTTCGAGCGTGCTCGTGATGCCGCTGCCGCTGCCGCTGCCGTCGCCGCTCGAGTCGCCGCTGCCGTTGATGTCGCCGCTGCCGCCTCCTCGCTGTCGCCGCTGCTTGCTGCTTGCTGCTTGCTGCTCGCCGCCCGCTCCGCTCCCGCCCCCCCGCTCGCTCGACGGGCCGTCATTAGCGTCGAACACCACACGGCGTCAGCTCTTACATCACCCGCCGCCCCAGAAGGCGCGCCGCGCCGCCGCCCCCCGGTCGCCTTGGTCGTCGTCGCCGCCGCCGCCGCCGTCGTCCTCGCCACCGGCGCCGCCGCCCTCTTGGTCGTCGCCGCCGTCGCCGCCGCCGTTGCGTTTTGCGGTCGGCGCCGCTGGGACGCGGGGGAGCAGCCGCACGTCCCCCGGGCGCGGGAACCTGTCCATCACGACCACCAGCCAGGGAGGGGGCGCCGGACACGGAGGGGGCGGGGCCTGCGCCCCTGCCACGCCTCGCCCGCCCGCCTCCCGGCCCCCACCCGCCCCCGCCCCCGCCCCCGCCTCCCGCTCTGCCCGCGCCCCCCCTGCCTCTGCCTCCGCCTCGCGCCGGTCGCGCTCGAGGTCGTCGCGCCACCCGGGCCACGTCGCCCCCTCCAACGCTGACACGTGCCCCGCCCAGTAGACCACCAGCCCGGGCCCGTACCGGTCGGCGTACTGCCGGTACTGCCCCTCCAGCGCGGCGCCGTGCGCGCGCGGGTCGCCAAAGCAGGCCTTGCTGTCGACCCAGTGGACGACGCGCCAGTCGCAGTCGTCGTCCTGGTCGTCATGGTCGTCCTCGTCGTCCTGCTCGTCGTCGTCTTGGTCGTCGTGACTGTTGTCGTCGCCGTCGTCGTAGTCGCCAGGCTCCGGGGCGCCTTGGCCTCGGTCTCGGCCTGTTTCGCCCGAGGCGGCGGCGGCAGCGGCGGCGGCGGCGGCCGAGGCTGCGGCCGCGCGGCCCTTCCTCCTGCCCGTCCGCCTGGTCCCGCGCCAGCCCCGCGGCACGCGCACGGCCGCCGGCGCCTGCAGCCACGCGTCGGGCGTCTTGAACAGGCCCCGCGCGCGCAGGTCCCCCTCGGTCCAGAAGGGCACCCCCGCCCGCCGTAGCGCCGCGCCCAGCGCCGCCTCGCCCTCGTGGCCCGACAGCGCGCGCGCGGCGTCGGCGGCGGGGCCGTAGCAGCGGTCGGCGACGGCGGCGCGCGCGGCGTCGCGTTGGAGGGCGTCGGCGAGGGCGTGGTAGACGAGCGGGGTCGGGGCTGGAGGCGGCGCGGTTGGTGATGCCTGGCATCCCGCCCCTGCCGCCGCCGCGCCTGCCGTTGCCGTTGCTGCCGCTGCTGCCCCCGCCGCCGCCCCCGCCGCCGCCGCCGCCGCCCGGTCCACCAGCCGGCGCATGGCCGCGCCCGTGGGGTCGCGCAGCGCCTCGGCAACGGCGCCCTTTGGGGCGCGCAGCATGTGCTCCGCCAGCCGCCGCACGAGCAGGCAGGGCGGCATGTCGGCCGCGGACGCGAGCTCGATGAGGTCGGCCTGGGGGGCGCGAGGGGCGCACGGCGGGGCGGGGGGCACCGGCGGCGGCAGCGGCGGCGGGGGGGCCAGGGCAGCGAGGGCGGCGCCTGCCGGCGCCGGCGGCCCCGGCGACGGCGCCGACGCCGGCGACGCAGCGGCCAAAGGCCACGGCCAGTAGCGATGGGCGAGGGACGGGATGGCCGCGCGGTGCTGCGGGTGCATGCGCGACGCCCGGTGCTGCGCCTCCTGCGCGTGGATGGCCGCGAGCATGCCCAGGGGGACGGCGCGCGGACGAGCGGGCGGGGGCGCGCGCGAGGGCGAGGACAAATGGGCGGCGCCGGCGGCGGCCTCTCGCTCTTGCCGCCGCCGCAGCAGCCGGCGCTGCAGCAGGCCAAAGTGCGGCCACGCGCCCACGGGCAGCGACAGCGCCGCGGCCACCTCGGCGTGCTCGCCGCGCGACAGGCACGTCGGCGCGCGCTCGTCGCTGTCGCCGTCGGACCGCTCGTCCGAGCCGGAGGAGGGCGAGGAGGACGCAGGCGCCGCCCTTGCCGCCGCCGTCGCCGCCGCCGCCGCCCGGTCGCCCGTTCGCCGCCGCCGGTGCCGCATCGCGAGCGGCGTGGTTTTGCTGCCGCGTTCGGGGGGCGCTGATGCATCGGCGGCTGCTCCTGCTGCTGCAGCTCCTGCTGCTGCTGGTGCATATGGCACCCGGGCTTGTGCTGCGGCGGCGTCGTGCGCTGCTGCTGCTGGCTCCATCGCGCGTCGTCAGGTCACGGAGAGTCAAACATTTCGTGCGATTGGCTCACGAGCGACGCTTCGTGTTTGGCCGGGAGGGCTCGAAACGGATGCTAGGGATACCTTTGATGGCAGGTAAGGAGTGCTGGGGCGGACCCGCGTGGTCTTGCAAAGGGGGGACGTTTTTGGCGTTGTCGGGATTTCCGCCCCAAGGTAGGGAAAATCTCTCTCCTTCCCCTTCCTTCTCCTCCTTCCACAGCGATCCTCCCCTCACACAACACAACGCAAACGCGCAACCAACTAGCAACGACGTCAAGCAATCAGCCCTCGACTTCACCCGCTTTCGCAGACCGAGCAAAGATAAGGGCGATCCTCCACCCCCCTCTCCCTCTCGTTAGGCGTCGTTTTAACACCCTCGCGCGCGTTCACCGCGAACAAGCCGCGCGCAGGAGCAGCAGCAGCAGCAGCAGCAGGACAGCAAGCGCGGGACACGATGGCGCGCTACGACCGCGCCATCACGGTCTTCTCGCCAGACGGGCACCTGTGAGTGTGTGCACTCGCAATCGCCGCCCGCGCTGGTTTGCGCGCGCCGCGAGCGCTCTCGTCGTCGCCGCGCGCTCGTCGCCGCCGGCGCCCGGACGCCGCTTGGCTCATCCCCCCCCCTCCGCGCCCCCTCCTCGCCCCCCACCCCCCCCGCCCCTCTCTCTTTTTAACACACACAGGTTCCAAGTCGAGTACGCGCTCGAGGCCGTGCGCAAGGGCTCGCTGGCCGTCGGCGTCCGCGGCGACGAGTGCATCGTCCTCGGCGTCGAGAAGAAGTCCGCCGCCCGCCTGCAGGACGCGCGCACCGTGCGCAAGATCGCCTCGCTCGACGAGGGCGTGGTGCTGGCCTTCGCGGGCTTGACGGCCGACGCGCGCGTGCTGGTCAACCGCGCGCGCGTCGAGGCGCAGTCCCACCGCCTCACGCTGGACGAGCCCGCCACGGTCGACTACCTGGCGCGCTACATCGCCGGCGTGCAGCAGCGCTACACCCAGAGCGGCGGCGTGCGGCCCTTTGGCATCTCGACGCTGGTCGCGGGCTTCCTGCCGCCCAGCGCCGGCGCCTCGGGCGCCGAGGCCAGGAGCACGCCGTGCCTGTACCAGACGGACCCGTCGGGCATCCACTCGGCGTGGAAGGCCAACGCGATCGGGCGCAACTCGAAGACGGTGCGTTGTGTGTTGTTGGGGGCGTGTGGTGGGGGTGTCTGGTGGGGGTTTCTCTCCCATTCGTCGTCGTCGGCGCTGGGACGAGCAAAGCAGGAGCGCGCGCGCGTCCTTTTGCCCTCTGTCTCTCTTGCGTTTGTGCAATCTCTCGCTCACCCCCCCCGCCCCAAACACATCACACGACACTACCCGCCCGCTGCTCCCCAAACCACCCCCCAGGTCCGCGAGTTTCTCGAGAAGAGCTGGGTCGAGACCGCCGGCTGGCGCGACACGGCCAAGCTGGCCGTGCGCGCGCTGCTCGAGAGCGTCGAGGCGTCGCCGAAGAACGTCGAGGTGGCGGTGGTGGCGCGGCCCGAGGCCGGGGGCCTGCGGCTGATCCCCGACGACGAGCTCGAGGCGCTGATCAAGGAAGTGGAGGCGGACAAGGCGGCGGCCGAGGCGGCCAAGCGCCGCGGGGCCGGGCAGGCGCCGGCGGCCGAGGGAGGGGGCGCCGCCGAGTGACGGGGCCGACCCCATATTTCAAAAGCGGGCCATTTCGGTTTGTTTGCCCACACATCCTTCTCGCCGCCCGTCAAACGTGTAAAAGCGAAAGTCGTGGTCCTGGGCAGCACATATTGTCTAGGTGTCACTGGCCCCTTTGAACGGAGGGTCGTCGGGGTCGCAAGTGCGAGAGAAATCGGAGGGAGGGATGAGGGGGCCCCACGGGGCCGCGGAAAAAAAAGAAAAAAAAAGAAAAAAAAGAAAAAAAGGGGAGGGCGGCCGTTGCGCGATCATTGCGCGAGAGGGCCAGAAAAAGGTAACTAGCCGCGCGCATGTCTTGTGCAGTTGCAGACAAAACGTCCAGGGCGTCGCAACCTTATTGCGGATGCGATGACATAGCACGAGCCAGAAGAAATTCCGTCCGGAGCGCAAAGAAACGCCAAAAAGGGACGCTGCAACAAAGCGCCCCTTTCTCTCGGAATCATGGACCAGCAGGTGGGTTGGTCGCATCCATAGGCGGGTGTGGTTCGGAAGGAGGCCCGCCGACCTTTCCACAAACTCGTGTCGTCACAAATTGATGTATTTTCTCACGCAAGGACCCACCACCACCACCAACCCACAGGTCGACGCGGACGAGGCCGCCACGTGGCTGCTGTCGCTTAGGAACGAGGCGAGCGATCAAGGTGGGTGGAACGCACAGAGTGCACGAGACGGCTTCTTTTTCTTGTTTTTCGCGCGCAGACGCTTCCGCCGGCCGAGCTCACGGAACCCCCCCCCCCCCCCCCCCCCCCCCCCCCCCCCCCCCCCCCCACCACCACAAACACCCCCACACCCCACAAACCCAACCCAACCACCAACACAACCCCCCCACCCCACACCCACCACCCCACCCTCC
>Ga0335398_10004960_pt1 | contig 18027 bp, 20 predicted proteins | sample BON03_FD_205742 | JGI IMG/M metagenome (GOLD analysis project Ga0335398, IMG submission 205742) | Freshwater microbial communities from Lake Bonney liftoff mats and glacier meltwater in Antarctica - BON-03 (spades assembly) (version 2) | ecosystem: Environmental > Aquatic > Freshwater > Ice >... | reverse complement strand
TACTGAACGTTGCAGCCAGAGCGAGAGCGCAGAGAATCGGTTTGGACCATGCACTACCCGAGGGAAGCGCTCTTCTTCGTTGCCTGTACTTGAGTCGCTCACAAGGACCCGCCAATCACGAGTACTGCGACGGCGGCTAGTAGCAGACCAGTCATTTTTCGCACGGTGCTGGCATTAAGCCGTGATTGCAGCCGTGCGCCACTAAATCCGCCAATCAGTGCGCCCAGAACTACAGCGGCAGCCGGACGAACTTCTACCCGGCCCTGGATGCCATAGATCAGCAATGCCGTAGAGGCCGTAATCCCAGAGATGAAAGTTGAGGTTGCGGCCGCTACTTTTACGGGGACTTTCATGACCTCGCTCATCGTTGGGGTCTTCATGAATCCTCCACCAACTCCTGCTAGTCCAGAAACAATTCCGGTGAACACAGAGATCCCTAGTCCAAAGCCAACATTCTTAGCTTGATAGGGGACTACTGCATCCTTGAGGGTGTAGGTGCCTCCGAGTGTTCCGGGCCATTCCCCAGCAGACTCATCATCAAATATTCCCGAGGGTTTATTACGAACGCCCTTTCGAGCAATTGCAGCGATTGCACCTATTAGGGCAGCTGTACCCAGCATTCTTGCGAGCCAGACCTCAGAGATCGATGCCGAGAGCAGCGCACCTGTCACTGTCCCAATTGAGGCAAAGAGTTCTACCGATAGGCCAAGTCGGTGATGAACCACGCCATCGTCAAGTTGGCGAGAAGCAGCAGCTAAGGATCCGGCGGCCACGGTGATCATTCCGAGCGGCGCTGCTAGGCGCGGCTCAACGCCTGAAAGAAGTAGGAGCGGAACTAGCACTGTTGCGCCGCCAATCCCAGCAACAGCTCCCAAAAATGCACAGAACGTGCCGAGTAGGCAGAGAATAGCTACTGAGGGCATCAGAGCTGTATCAATAATTCTGCGTGAAGGTTCAGAAATTGCTGCCGCAGCCAGAAGTTTTTGACAACTAGGAACGCTGAAAAGCCCCGGAGGCCATGAGTTCGATCTGTTCTTTCTATAAAGTCCTTCACTCTGATTTTGCATTGTAGCGGTCTGCCGCGCGCATGATTTGAGTCGAGGCGCTACACTTGCGTACTCAGTTGACAAAGACGGGGAGTCCCACCGTGAAGAAGGGTCGGCACCGCAGATACGAAGAGGCACGTGCGTTAAAGCGCGGGCCAGACCTTGATATTGAGGCGCTCTTCACTGATCTCGAAGGTGAACCAATAGTTCAATCAGTGGCAGTTCAACAAGACCTTGACGATGATATCGAGGCAGAACTTGGCGTTGATGACATTCCTGATGATGACGCTAGCGATGATAATGCTGCGTATGGGCAGGCCGATGATTAACGCACATCTTTGATTGTCGACTTAGCGACCTTCTTCAGATGTAGTTGAAAGAAATCTGACCGGGCCTATTTCCTGTCCGTGGCCTGAACTATTGAGTGCGGACCTACAGGGTGCTCTGCCTTCGAACCGCCGGGTGCGGAACCCATGCCTCTTGCGGCACCTGCCCTAACGCAACGAGCAGCTTCTCGTACACCGCCGGTCCTACAAGGCGAACGATGTCTTCTTTGAGAGTAATAACGACTGAGTCCTTACCAACAAAAGCCTCTGGGCTCTCGGTGCACCACCAGTGAAACTCTTCGCCACCCTCGCCCCAGTCCCTCCGCATCCATTCCCGAAGGGTCCACGTGGTATGCCCTACCTCGTCAATCTGGTGGGTGAGTCTGAGCGGAAGCTGCCAGCAAACCTCCGGCTTCCAGTCCAAGAAACTCTCACCTGCTTCAACAGCGCCGACATGGAGCGCGCAACCTGATCCAAGATGAAAATCGGGTCGGTTTAAAAAGATGCAGGCACCCTGATGAACTCGAGTTGTGGACTCCCCGGCTTTAGTCTTTTGGAATGGTCCGCCTTCCTCATCAGCAAAGTCTTTAAATTGCCATTGTGCTGAGGTGAGCCGCGCAGCCGCTTTGCGGGTGCGCTTGCGGTCCGGCGAGTCGGCAAAGTGGGCCCCGTGGGAGCAGCATCCTTGGCCTAGTTCAGTGGCGTCCTCTTCCAGAATCCCCTTGCAACCTTGGCCAAAAATGCAGCTCCAGTTGCTACGCAGAAACGTTGCATCGAATAGGTAGGTATCCCCCGCATGATCGAATGACGTCCAGTCTCGTGCGGAGGGATCAGGCGAGGTTGGAGGGGAGGTCAACACACCTTCCAGAGTACCCGCCAAATAGCTAGCTCAGGGCTACCTAGTATGCATTGCAAGTTCATGTTCAGCGGAAATTTCGAGCGTTCTTGTCTCACACCCAAGCCCGCCTGATTCTCTCGGCTTTCCGGGTCGGGTGTTTGTACGTGCTGCGGCTCGTCCACCGGGTGTTGTTGCACTGCCAGAGCTAGATAGCGCTCAGGCTGGGCACCTTCCAACCAATCCTGAATTTTCGCCGCCAATGGGGACTACCTAGCCAGTACTGCAGTTGGGCCTGGTGTCCTGTGTATAAGAACTTGCCACGCACACAAAAACAGCCCGGTACCGCAGTACTGGTCTAGGCCGTCACAGAGACTCCAGCGTTACTTGGCACGCGCCCGTACAAAGTAGTTCGTTGTTCAAGGTGCCTACCGAGTGGCTCAACAAGGTTTCTAAAGTCCTCGGGTGAAACGTCAGTTCCATGGCTTGCGCCTGCTGCGCGAGAGATGTTTTCGTCCATCAACGTGCCACCAAGGTCATTCACTCCAGCTTGGAGTAGCTGAGAGATACCTTCCAAGCCAAGCTTTACCCATGACCCTTGGATGTTGTCGATGTAGCCGGTATAAGTGATTCTCGCTACTGCGTGCATCAGTAATACTTCTCGGAAGGTCGGACCGCGTCGCGAGTTGCGCTGTAGGTACATCGGTGTTGCCATATGGACAAATGGCAGTCCAACAAACTCGGTGAAACCGCCAGTCTCTTTTTGAAGTGCCCTTGTAACGAGCAGATGGCGCGCCCAGCTTACGGGTTGTTCAATTGATCCGAACATAATGGTCACGTTGGAGCGAAGACCTAGCGAATGTGCAATTCGGTGAGCTTCTAACCATTCCTCGGTGTTGATTTTGTCGGGGCAGAGAATAGCTCGCACCTCATCATCGAGGATCTCTGCGGCCGTCCCTGGTAAGGACCGCAGCCCTGCATCTATGAGTCGCTGCAGGTACTGTTCGAGCGGTTCGCCTAGCCGCTTTGCCCCTTCAGTTACTTCTAAAGCAGTGAAGGCGTGAAGATGCATTTCTGGGACTGCATCCTTAACGGCTCGGCAGACGTCAATGTAGTAGTCCCCGTCAAAACTGGGATGAATACCGCCGACCAAACAGACCTCAGTTGCTCCAACCGCATGGGCTTCGCGCACGCGTTCTTGCATGTCCTCCAAGGTCAGCAAATATGGGGTGCCGCGCAGATTAAGGCTCAGAGGACCCTTCGAGAACCCGCAAAACTTGCATTTAAATGTGCAGACATTGGTGTAGTTAATATTGCGATTCTTAACGTAGGTAACGGTGTTCCCTACTGCACGCCGGCGCAGTTCGTCGGCAACCTCAGCAACTGCCGCCACCTCTGCTCCCCGGGCTGAAAACAGCGTCAGAATCTGCTCTTGCTCAACTTCTTGACCTAGAAGGACCCCGTCGAGAACCTCGTGAACAGAACCACGCGATAGACGCGCAGAGGTTGGGCTCGGCACAAGAACCAACGGAGAGACTGCAGCTCCGGAGTACCAAGCCGTTGAGCTCTCGCCTCGGCCTGTGATGCTTAAGACCTCGGCACCAGTTCCGGCGTTCTGATTAGCAGTCATCTTTTCTGGAAAGACTGCACCAGGGTCATCGCGTCCGAGGCCCTCGGAATCTGATCGGTCCATAACTGCAAAGCGCAGTCCTGCATCGACAAAGCGTTCAGGTTGAAGTGCCCACTCAGGGTAAATCGTGAGTCGAGGGGCCAAACTAAAACCGGCGTCTGCAGAGACCTCAGCCAGTCGATCAAGAGCGGGCCACGGTCGCTCCGGGTTGACATGATCCGCAGTTACTGGAGACACACCACCCCAGTCGTCGATCCCAGCATCAAGTAGCACGGCAAAATCCTCGGACAGGTTAGGCGGCGCTTGTAAATGCACTGCCGGCGGAAGAATGAGTCGTGCTAAGGCAATTGCCTCTAGGTACTCATCTTGGGGGCAGGGAGGAGACTTGTGCATAGAGGTTCCCTCTTTGGGAAGGAAGTTCTGCACGATGACCTCTTGGATGTGGCCGTGGCGGCTATGCGACTCGGCTATTGCCTGTAGTGCTTGCACCCGATCTACTCGGGACTCACCGATCCCAACCAAAATTCCGGTAGTAAATGGGATTTGTAAGCGCCCAGCAGCCTCAAGAGTGCGCAGCCTTCGTTCTGGGGTCTTGTCGGGCGAGCCGGCATGGCAAGTCAAGTTTGGGTTGAGCGACTCGATCATCATGCCTTGTGAGGGCGACACTGCTCGTAAGATCGCAAGCTCAGTTTCAGAAAGTGCGCCGGCGTTTGCGTGCGGCAGCAAACCAGTTTTCTCTAGCACTAGGGCACACATGGCCGCTAAGTACTCAACTGTTGATGAGTAGCCGTTTTCTTTGAGCCAGGCTGCCGCAACGGTGTAGCGCAATTCGGGTCGCTCTCCAAGGGTGAACAGCGCCTCGTGGCAACCGGCTTGGGCACCCTTCTTGGCAATTGCTAGCACTTCTGAAGCAGTGAGAAATGGCGCTTCAACTCGCGCTGGTGGTTGGGCAAAGGTGCAGTAGCCACATTTGTCTTGGCAGAGCCTTGTGAGTGGAATGAAAACCTTGGGTGAGTAGGTAACCCGAGTTCCAGTTGTTGCATCGCGCAACTGAGCAGAACGCTGCAGCAAATCGCGCAGTGGCAGGTCGAGGAGTTCTTGATGAGGATTCATGAGTGAGCAGCTTCGCTTCTGTGCAGCATTGAAACATCGGCGCCGGGCCGACTGCTGATTTGGGTCGGAGAAAATGCTTTTTTGCAGGTCCAGCAATAAAAGCTCATATCGATCTCGGTTGAGCAGGGCTCATGGACAAGAACCCGAGGTGGCCCCTCTTCGCCAGATAACCACCGATCACCCCACTGCATCAATGAGACCAGAATCGGCGAGAGTTGCATGCCCATTGCCGTGAGTCGATATTCAAAACGCTCAGGACGATTCTGATACTGCCGCTTCACCAGTACTCCATGCTCGACTAACGAACGCAAGCGATCAGCAAGAATCGCTCGCGGGATGTCTAGGTCTCGTCGAAGCTCATCAAACCTTCGAATACCGCGAAAGGCATCGCGCAGAATAAGGATGGTCCAACGGTCACGAACAATTTCTAGCGCTGCCTCAATCGAGCAACCAAAACCCTGTTGATGCTCCAGAGTTTGTCGGGCCAGGGCTTGTTGGGCCTGAGTTGGAGGTTCTGCTGGGCTGAAGTCTGCTGTCATCCCGGCACACTAGCTTAGTTCGCTATCTGAACCAACTTGGTTCAGATAGCGAACTCGCTAGGAGCGGAGCGCGTCACAGCGCAACTTCAGAACATCGAGCAGCTCAACAAAGCTTTTCTTAAATGCTTCAACACCTTCAATCTCGAGTACAGACGCAACATCTTCTAGGTCTACAAAATTTCCTAAGCGTTCCCATAGGCGTTGGGCCTCAGCCAGATCCGCATCGACTGTTCGAAGCACCGTTCCGTGGTCTTGGAATGCTCGAAGGGTGGCATCGGGCAGTGTGTTCACGCTGTTAGGCCCAATCAGCGAATCTACATACAGCGTGTCTGAAAGATCGGGGTTTTTAGTTGATGTTGAGGCCCAGAGCGGACGCTGAACTCGGGCGCCATGGGCAGCTAAGCGGTCCCAACGCGGGCCGCTGAAGGTAGCCACAAAAGCCCCATATGCCAACTGCCCTTGGGTAACAGCAGCAGTGCCCATGAGAGCTAACGCTTCGGGGGCTCCGTTACTTGTCAGACGGCGGTCCACTTCGGTGTCAACGCGACTAATAAAGAAACTGCCAACCGAGCTGATATGTGACAAGTCCGTTGCGCCATTTGCTAGCGCTGCCTCAAGGCCAGAAATGTAGCTATCCATCACAGCGGCGTAGCGTTCCAGGCTAAAGATCAGCGTTACGTTGACACTGGTACCTTCTGAAGTCATTTGAGAAATAGCCCCAAGTCCCTCTTGAGTTGCGGGAATCTTGACTAGTAAGTTGGGCTTGTTGACGCTCTCCCATAAAGACCGAGCTTGGTTCTGAGTGCCCTGAGTGTCTCTGGCAAGTAATGGGCTGACCTCAAGAGACACAAAACCATCGGCACCTTGGGACTCATCAAAGATTGGGCGCAACAAGCCCAACGCTGACTCAATGTCTTGCAATACGAGCTCCCAATAGCAATCCTCAACCGTGGCACCACGCGCTACTAACTCTGCTAGCTGTTCGGTGTAGGCCTGACTCGACTCAATTGCTTTTTGGAAGATAGAAGGATTTGACGTGATACCTCGAACACCGTCGTCGATCCACTGTTGAATCTCTCCTGAGATCAGCCACTCGCGTTTGAGGTTGTCTAACCAGGGACTTTGACCTTGACGCTGAAACAACTCATGCAGCTTTGACATGGCGGTCACTCTACGCGCTACTCGGTAGTGAGCGAGCAGTTAAGAATGCCGACTCTCAGAACTCAGAGTTGCTCGCGCACGACCTGAGCTACGTGCGTTGGGTTGATGCCCAGTTCGTCCAAAACTCGACTCCCTGGGGCCGAGGCACCGAATCGATCGATACCGACACTCGCTGATGCATAGCGAGACCAGCCTAAGGTGACTCCCGCTTCTACAGAGATGGTCGGTATGTTTGGAAGCAGTACGGAGGATCGGTACTGCTTGCTTTGAGCCTCAAAGAGTTCCCAGCTTGGCAGTGAAACAACTCGAGTGGAGATTCCTTCAGCGAGCAGAACCTGAGCAGCCTCTATAGCTACTGCAACCTCGGTGCCGGTTGCTACCAGAATTGCCACGGGATCTGGTGAATCCAAAAGCGTATAACCGCCGCGAGCTACGCCGGCTGCGGCGAGTTCCTTGGTTCCCTCAAGCACAGGCGTGTTCTGGCGAGACAGGATCAGTGCGCATGGCCCTGCACCCTCGATAATCACCCTCCAGGCTGCGGAGACCTCATTTCCATCCGCCGGTCGAAGCAACGTCAGGTCGGGGATCAGGCGCAATGACATGACCTGCTCAGTGGGTTGATGCGTTGGCCCGTCTTCGCCAACTCCTACGGAGTCGTGGGACCACACAAAGACCGCCTTGGCTGAGGAAAGCGCTGCTAGGCGGACAGATGGTCTCATGTAATCAGAAAACACCAAGAAGGTTCCGCCAGCAGGTAGGACACCGCCGTGCAGGGCAGCACCAACCAAAATTGAGCCCATCGCATTTTCACGAACGCCAAAGAAGATCTGCTGCCCCGATGGGTCCTGTGCTGAGAGCACATTCTGGCCCTTGAGAGTTAAACCCACGTTGCCAGTTAGATCGGCTCCGCCAGCCATAATTCCAGGAACCTGACCAAAGACTGCATTGAGTACCTGCTGCGAGGCCACGCGAGTTGCGGGCTTCTCGCCAACTTCAAATACGGGAAGCGACTTCTGCCAGCCGGGCAAACCAGAACCACCTAGGGTTGCTTCCCACTCGGACTCTCGGCCGGCTAAGGCTGCGTGAGAACGTTGGTTCCAGTCTGTTCGCTGCACTGCACCGCGAGTTCCTGCTTCGCGATACATCTGCAGCACCTCATCGGGCACATAAAAGGGCTCGGGGGGTAAGCCCATGACCTCTTTTGCCGAAGCAATAGCTGCAGCGTCAAAGGCTAAGCCATGCGCTGCGGGTGAATCGGTGAGCTCAGGAGAAGGAAAGCCGATGTGGCTGCGAATAATAACCAGCGAAGGCCGGTCTAGGGTTTCTCGCGCTTCAATGACTGCTGCTTCGATGGCATCCAAATCTTCTGAAGCCTCGCCAAGTTCAATGACATGCCAACCGTAAGAGCGGAATCGTTCAGCAGCGTTGTCAGTGAGCGACAGTTCTGTGGGACCGTCAATGGTGATGTGATTGTCGTCGTAGATGTAGACAAGCTTGCCAAGACTTAGGTGGCCAGCAAGGGAAGCCGCCTCATGGCTCAGCCCCTCTGACAGGTCACCGTCTGAAACAATCGCGTAGATGTGATGATCGCAGACGTCTTCACCAAAGCGTTCTCGAAGTGATTGCTCAGCAATCGCCATACCGACCCCATTCGCAAAGCCCTGCCCTAGTGGGCCAGTAGTGACTTCAACGCCAGATGTATGATGAGACTCTGGGTGACCTGGCGTAGCTGAACCCCACTGACGGAACTGCTTCAGGTCCTCAAGTTTGAGTTCGTAACCCGTGAGATAGAGCATCGAGTACAGAAGCACTGATGCGTGACCCGGGCTGAGAATAAAGCGATCGCGATCAGGCCACTCTGGGGCGCTGGATTCATAACGCAAAATCCGCGTCCACAGAACATGCGCAAGCGGTGCGAGAGCCATGGCTGTTCCCTGGTGGCCTGAGTTTGCTGCGTGGGGCGCGTCCATTGATAGGCCACGAATAACATTGATCGCCAACTGTTCAAGGTCTGTTCCTTGTGAGTTGGCCGAGGCGTTCTCTGTCATCTGGCACGACTTTCTGTTACGAGGACCGCCTGATCGTAGCGATCGCGGTGCCTTGTGAGTAATGCCGATTTAAATTACGCCGAGATGGGACGGGGTTTGATCGGCAAAGAGGAGCAAACTCGCAGCACTGTCGTGCACCCGAGATGTTGATCCCAGCGGTCCAAAGCATTCAAAGCAAGAGATACCCCAAACAGTTGCGGGATCCAATGCGCCGGCAATGAGCCCAGCCTCATGATCTGACGCGCCGAAGAAATCGGCGCTTCTCGAACGGGAACTGAATACCAGACTTGCTAGAACGCGGGGTAGGCCAGATAACACAGACTTCAGGTCAGCTGTGGCGCTATTTGAGTTACACACAGCGAACTGAACGGTTGCGCCTAGTTCCACTTCCTGTCCGACTATCACCGAGCCAGTTGCCTTATCTGCTCCAAGTACGCCGCAGTAAATAGCCTCGGGCGAGAGCTGCTGATCAGGCCACTGCGGGCTGACGAACAAGCCGATGCGCAAAGCATCACGAGCAGCTGCTCGTTTCTCTGCTGCCAGAGTGCTCAGAATTTCCTGGACCACCTCAAGGGCGGGACGACCCCCAAGTTCGTAGATCACGTTTCGCTCAACTCGCGTGGCAAGCAGCGCAGGACCAACGGGCTTGTGACCCTTCGACACACAGATACGGGTCACAATCTCAGGTGGGATGAGCGCCGCAACCATTCCACTGGCGTAGATGTTGTTGTCTAGACAGAGTCGAGTTGCGCCTTCGTGAAGACTGCTGCCTGAACTTCCTCCAACAACAACAATTCCCGGTGCTACTGCAGCGATTCCATCAAGGATTTGATCCAGATTTCGAATGCTGGAATCTGCCAGAAGGATGAGTGTTCCGGTGGCGTCGCGTAGTTGTTCAAACTCGCTAGATATTGATGTGCTTACAACCGAAGCGTCTTCAGCAGCGACTGCTAGTCGCAGTCCCTTCACCACCGGCCTGCCGGGTTGAGTTTCTACCTCTGCGAACTCGCTCGGAGACCGACTAGAAGACCACAGGGCGCACATGCTAATTGCCGTGGTTCCCTTTACCTCACGCGAGCCAGTGAGGATGCGGTCGCTGGTCACTCCGATTTGCACCCCTGGTTTCAGCAACGCCTTGGTTGCCCCGAGGATGTCTTCAAGAGCGCCCGCTAGTGGGGGAGTCACGCTAATGAGCAGGAGCTCCGGGTTAACTCCGCCAGCCTCGAGTAGTGCTCCTGCGCATTCGCCAACTGCCTGCGTCGCTAGTGGGTGTTGCGACAAAGCTGACATGACACGGGCTGTCACGGCCAGACCCCTTAGGCCACAGGCTCGAGCAGTGTGTACGGCACCACAGTCACTTCACCCAAATCAATTCGGCAATGAGCCTCGATGGTTCCTGCGCCAGGAAACTCGAGTTCGCCTCGTACTAGCCGGTATGCAAACTTGCCTGGCTCAACCTCAACAGGTTGCACATTTCTGGCAATTTGATCTCCTGCTCGATGAAAGGTGACTTCAAGTACACCATTTGGCTCTTCGCCAACACCGTTGCGCACAATGACCACTAGATGTGGCGTAACGGTTACTGGAAACGGCTCGGGTGCGGCCGCAGAAAAATGGATGCCCGTCAGGTCGATTCGAGTGGATGGCCCGGGGACTTGTCGAAGTTCGATTTCATCAATAAAGAGTGCTGAAACAATCTGCATGCCCTCAGAGTAGGACTGTGAGGATTCTTGTTACGAGTCGGGGTCTCCTCGGGCAGTGCCCGGGCGGCTTATACACTGCCGAGATGTCACGCACCTTGTCCGAGGCGGACTCCAAGGCATTCTTGTCTGAGTTCAGCATCCCGTTTGCCCCCGAGGTGCTTGTAAGCACAGCAGATCAGGCTGTAGACGCAGCCGTCTCTGTTGGTCTTCCAGTTGCGGTGAAATTATGCGGGGAACATATTTCGCATAAGACCGAGAGAGGTTTGGTTCGCCTAGCTCTGTCTGACCCCGACAGCGTTCATAAAGCCGCCACTGCATTGCTCGACGCGGCGCTACCTGAGGATCATGCAACGGGAGTTTTAGTAGCACCCATGATTAGCGGCAGCCGCGAGCTGATAGCAGGAATCTCGCAAGATGAGCAGTTCGGTCCCACAGTACTTATTGGTATTGGCGGAGTTCTTGCCGAGGCCATTGCAGACGTTGCGGTTCGGCTGCTGCCGATTACAGAAGTAGATGCCGAGGACATGCTCGACCAACTGCACGCACAAGCACTACTCGATGAGTTTCGTGGTGATCCTGCGGTTGATCGCTTAGCAGTTACAAAGATCTTGCTTTCATTGTCGAAGATAGCGGTCGAACATCCTGAGGTTCTGTCTATAGATATTAATCCGCTGATTATTTCTCGGGGTCAGCCAATAGCCGTTGACGCATTAGTCGAGGTGCAAGCATGAGCCAGATACAGCGAAACCTTGAGCATGCGGAATCAAACTTTTCTGCTCTATTTGAACCCAAGGGAATTGTTATTGCAGGAGCCTCGACACATCCCGGCAAGTTTGGGTTTGTCAGCCTTCACAATGTGATCGCCTCTGGATATCAGGGGAAGATCTTTGCAACCAATCTTGAGGGGGCAGAGGTGCTCGGGTTAAAAACCCTACGCTCGCTTCAGGAGTTACCGCACGGAGAAGCCGATCTTATCTTCGTGTGTACGCCCAAATCGGCAAACCTTGAGCTACTTCGTGAGGCTGCAAAGAAGGGAATTACTGCAGCTTTTCTGACCTCGGCTGGCTATGGAGAAGCGGGAGAGCAAGGTCGTATAGATGAGGCTGAGCTAGTTGCGCTATGTAAAGAGCTTGGAATATTGCTGGTAGGCCCCAATGGTCAGGGTGTGGTCTCTACGCCCGTACAACTCTGCGCTCAGATTGTTGCCCCCTACCCACCTGCCGGTGGAATTGGAATAGCAAGTCAGTCGGGGAATTTTGTCTCGAGTTTTATGAACTGGTCCTGCGCAACAGGGGTTGGCATTTCTCGAGCAGTCTCAGCCGGAAACGCAGCATCTACCTCTGTGGGCGACTTTTTAGAGATGTACAGCCATGACCCCGCTACGCGAGTTGGTCTGGCATACGTAGAGGGCATCTCAGATGGCCGGAATTTCTTCAATCAGGTCGCGGCCGTTGCACAGAAAATGCCACTAGTGGTCATTAAGGGGGGAGCGACCGAGGGGGGCGCACAAGCGGCTGCAAGCCACACTGGTTCGCTCGCAACGGATGATCGCACCTTTGACGGTGTATGCCGCCAAGCTGGTGTCACTCGCGCAGCTACAGTGGAAGAGGCATTTGAAGCTGCAGCAACGTTCGCTACTCAGCCGCTGCCGCGGGGCAACAAGGTGGTGGTGATGACCACTGCTGGCGGTTGGGGAGTTGTAACAGCCGATGCAATTGCGCGCGACCACGACCTTCAGCTGATTAAGTTACCAGCCGACCTGAAAGAAGCAATCGACGCATACCTTCCGCCAAGATGGAGCGGAGGTAACCCTGTGGACCTAGCGGGTGGTGAGACCAGAGACACAATTCCAAAGGTGCTCGAACTGGTTGCTTCGCATCCGCTCGTGGATGCAGTGATCTATCTGGGAATTGGCATTCAGTCGAATCAGGCACGGATGCTTCACCAAGGGCCATTTGCTCAGGACCCCGATGTTCAAAGAATTGTGTCGTACCACGAACGACAAGACGCCAGGTTTGCTCGTGCCGCCGATGAGGTCTCACGTCTCACGGGTAAACCAATTCTGACCGCTACCGAACTCGCTGTTGCCTTCAGCGACAATGCAGGGCCAGCGACTGTCCGCAGCACAGGCCGCCTGTGTTACAGCTCGGCTGATCGAGCTGTCTCCGCTCTCGGTCACCTATGGAGACACAGCCGCTACCGCATGAGGCGCGGCTTGGAACTCATCGACTCTGGCCCTGCCGAGGCTGATGGTGAGTAACCAAGAACCCCCACCCGCTGAAAGACAACAGACACCCGCCGAACGCTCAGGGGCGACACCACTCGACCCCGATCTATTTCGTACAACTGCAGCGCGTTCTGCGGCACGAGAGTCAGCACAAGAGGCTGCTACCAAACGCAACTCCTCTGGTGAGGCGCTCAACGTTGCTGGCGATGTTGCGGTAGTCAGGAGGCAGCGGAGCGGCCGGCATGGTGCCAGACCAAGGGCTAGTTCTTCAGCGCGGCCATGGCTGATAGCAGCAAGTTGCACAGCACTTATTGGTTTGCTCCTCGGCTTTGCTGGTTATTCGATTCAGAAGGACACGCAAGTAGCCGCTGCTCCAGCAGCACCATTGGTGCTGTCAACTGACCTGCTCTCGGCCCGAAGAGTGGCTGAAATAGTTGTTTCTCCGGTTGCAAAGCGAAAGCTTGATGCGGCTCTTCAGCCGATTCTTGCCGAAGCACCCCTCGAGACATGTTTGCAAGTGCGTGACGCGAATAATCCGATTTTTTCATACCAAGCCCAAGACGCGCTGGTTCCGGCTTCGAATATGAAACTTCTAGTTGCGGCTGCAGCACTTGACCTTCTTGACCCAAATTCTCGCCTCAGCACTAAGTTTTCTACTGATGGCAAAGCTACTGATGGCTCAACCGTCCAAGGAAATCTGTACATCCAAGGGGGCGGAGACCCAGTGTTAAGCACGGCATCATTTGCTGCGCGCCCCGACCGTGCCGGACAAGTATTTACGAATCTCGACAAAGTCGCTGATCAAATCTACGACACTGGAATTCGCATGATTACGGGCTCAGTAGTCGGTGATGCTTCACGCCAAGATGACCAACAAACAGTTGAGTCGTGGCCGGATCGGTATACCACTCAGGGGCAAGTTGCACCTCTGTCAGCACTGTTGGTGAACGACGGTGTTGCCGGAGATGGTGCAATTGTTAAGGATCCGACTTTGCATGCAGCAGCGGTGTTTACTGAACTGCTGCGGTCTCGTGGCATCACGATTCAAGCAGACCCAAAAGTTGGGATAACCCCTGCGGGAGTTACTGACCTGTTTCAGGTGGAGTCTCCTACTGTGAGCGAGCTTGTGACCGAGGCGGTCAGGTTCTCTGATAACACCACTACTGAGCTACTAGTAAAGGAACTAGGCATAGCAGCCGGAGGACCGGGCTCAACCGCTGCCGGAGTTGCTGAGTTGCAAAAATGGGTTGCAGCCTCGGATCTACCGGCTGAAGGGGTTAGCTTTGCTGATGGCTCTGGGTTATCTCCTGATGACAAAGTGACATGTGCATTCTTGTCAGCATTGCTTGCGGCGGATGGAAGTGCGGGAGAGATCGCAGGCTCGATGGCTGTTCCTGGTCAGCCCGGCACGCTCGACGACCGCTTCCTGTCAGAGCCGCTACGAAGCAGTCTGCGAGCAAAGACTGGAACCCTTCAGCAGGTGACCGCCCTATCAGGCTGGTTGCGCACGTCAGCATCAAAGAATCTTGGTTTCTCCTTTCTCATCAATACTGGCAGTCGAAATGTGAACTCTTCGGACCTGACCATACAAAGAGAGATTTTGCAGGCATTGTTGAGCTATCCGGATGAACTACCGCTTGATTCACTTATTCCACTTGCTCCGGAACCGCCAAAAGGACTGTAAAGATGCCCGACCAAGGAGAGGACTCCTCACTATCTGATCCACAGAAATTCTCTGAGTCTGGTGAGTTGCCATTATTCCCCTTAGGGTCAGTGCTTCTGCCGGGTATGGGTTTACCGCTCCATATTTTTGAACCTCGCTACCAAGTCATGATGCATGACTTGCAGCATTCGAACTCAAATGAATTTGGGGTGGTGCTAATCGAGCGAGGCAGCGAGGTCGGCGGCGGTGATACACGAGGTCGGGTTGGGTGCCGAGCAGTAATTGCTCAAGCCGCCGAGCAAAGTGATGGAACTTGGGTTCTAGTGGCAGTAGGAACTGAGCGCATTCAAGTAATCGAGTGGCTTGAGGACGATCCATATCCAAGAGCGCTCGTGAGGAAATGGCCGGACGAAGTGCTGCAGGAGCCGCTTGATGAGTCGTTGATTGTCAAAGCAGAACAGATTGCGCGCCGTGTTGCCGCGCTGGCAGTAGAGATGGGAGCACAGGGGGTGCTCGCAGACTGTGAGCTGAGCACCGACCCCAGTAGTCGATTGTATGAGCTTGCCATCATGGCTCCTCTCTGCGCACTAGATCGTGAGCGGTTACTCGCGACTCCAGACCTAGGTACGCGTACAAAGTCACTCATTGAGATGCTCGAAGAGCAAGAACTTATGCTTCAAGGACGCCTTGCATTTGGGAACCCATCAGAGGACTTGTGAGCTGCTCGACGCGGCCGCGTTGTGTTCACATCTGCTCCGGAGGGATCGGCGTACGAGTTTCTGGCTGAGCACCGGTTGCGGCTGTTCCCTGATGCGATGTTCGCTGATCTGTTCCCGACGAAGCGGGGGCCGGCCGTCGGTGCCCGCCGATGTGATAGCGACGGTGATGGTGCTGCAGGCGTTGGAGGGCTTGTCGGATCGGGCTGCAGTCTGTCAGCCTCAGACGAACATCGCGTGGAAGGTCGCGACGGGGTTGGCGTTGACCGATAAGGCGTTGGACTCGACGGTGCTGTCCGCGACGTCAATCACCGACGTCCTCGTCCAGCCGTTGACCGACAAGCCGCCGTCTGCGAAGGAACTGCAGCTTCAGCAGCAGGCGGTGTTCAGGGACCCAGCCAGTCGAGCACGGATGGAGGCGGGTATCTATCAGTCTCGAGGCCTGTCGATCGTCGTGACCGAGATCAGTCCCGACACACCGGAGGAGCTTGAGAAGCTCAGGAGCTGGTACGCGAGTGAGTTGGAGCGTCGACAGGTCAGCACAACGATTCCCTTTGGGCCCCTTGATCGACGAATTCTCGTCGATCTCGAGTTTGAGATGAACGCAAGCGGGTTCGCTCACAAGGAGTAGCTAGAGAGTTCACCGAGGTTCGCGCGTGCGGCCTAGCGGACGACAGCGATTTTCGCGTCTGTGCACCTCGTCGTGCACCACGGGTCGTGCGATGCCAGTCGAACCCTGGTCTGTACCGACCTGTTGCTCTAGTTCGCCCAGGAAGCCCGAGCTCGCAACGAAGAAGGCGTGCACTGCGCTCGGACGCGCCAGACTGGAGAAGGCTATCGACTGACGACCCCGGTACTCAGGCGCCAAGAGATGGAGCATCGGGATCGAAGTGTCGCCCTGGGAGACCCAGAGCGGCTCGAGTTCCGAGGGCGCGAGCCTTCGGGCTGCGTCGCCACCGAAGAGGATGCCGCAAGGGTCGACTCCCCATGCGGCAGTCGCGATCGACACCGACTCGTCGAGTGTTTCGCCCGCGAGCGATGGCCAGATGCTTGCGAGGATGGCCCCCGCCTGGACCTCCGAGTAGCTGTTCGTACCAGGTGCGCCCTGGGGTGTGCCGAGATGCCGCTCCCGTTCGTCGACCGGGGTGGTCATCCACGAGACCGCCGGAACGCCGGCGAGGCGGCTGCCGTGTGAGAGCAGGGTCGCGACGGTGACTTCGTCATCGACGTCGATGATGCCGGTCAAGCGAGATCTGAGGGGGGCGTCGACGTCGATCCCGAGCCTTGTTGACCGGGCGAGCACCGACAGCGCGACGATCGGCTTCGCAATGCAGAACAGCTCCAGGTAACGGTCCTGGGCGTCGGCCACGGACCCGTCTGGATTGATCCTTCGTGTGGTGGTTCCGGCGTGCCCTGTCACGTGCACTGTGAGCCTCGCTCCGCCGTGGAGCGACGCGCATTCGGCCAGCGCAGGACCGCTGAGCTCGTGCAGGCCGGGTCGGGCGGCGATCATGGTCCATGGCCAGAGGCCCGCGACCCCTTCACGTATCCGCCGACCACGAATGCACCAGTGACAAGTGTGATCGCGGCGAGTCCGATCGAGAACAACATGCTCTGACCGGAGGCGAACGCAACCGCCGTTGCGACGCCGACGACCACCACGACGGCCACTCGGACCTGGTTACGGCGTGCTGCCCAGGACGGCCGGTGAGACAACAGGGTAAGAACAGCCAGTGACACCATCACGACCACCCAGATATTGAAAAACATCGCATCCTGCCCGGTTCGAGCGCTCCGCTGCGGAGTTCTCGGTGTGCCTACTTGCAGTTGTAGTTGGCGTACTTTACTTCGGTCGGCCACGCCAGCGCCGGTGATCAACGCACGTCTCGTCCGCCCGGCCCGGAGCGAGCCAGGACTGTCAGAGGCCCCCGGTAGTGTGGTGGCGATATCTGCAGAGGGCCTTCTCGCCGGGCTGAACCCGGCCCAGTTCGAGGCCGTCACCCGCGGTGAAGGGCCGCTCCTATCGGTCGCAGGCGCAGACTCGCGCAAGACGCGGGTTCTTACACATCTCATCGCGCACCTGATCGACGAGCATCAGGTCTCACCGTTCCAGGTGCTCGCCATCACGTTCACCGACAAGGCCGCCCACGAGATGCGCGCGCGGATCGGGCGCCTGGTCGGACCGGTGGTGCAGAAGATGCGGATCTCGACGTTCCACTCCGCCTGAGTGCGGATCCTCCGCCGGGATGCGCAACTCCTGGGATACCCGTCCGCCTTCACGATCTACGACTAGTCCGACGAGGTGCGCCTGACCGCCTATATGCTGCGCGACCTGAACATCGACCCCAAGCGATTCCCTCCACGCTCGGTTCACGCCGCCATCTCGGCAGCCAAGAACGACGGCCAGGACACGATCACGATGGTCGCCACGCGGTTGCGTTGTTGGCGCTCGTGGCCGGCCAAGACGTCAAACCCGGTGACCGGCCCGGACAGTGGCGCATCACGCGGGGCACCGCCGATCTGATCACCGATGAACCAGCAGGCACCGAGGTGCTTGGCGATTCCGCCTACAGCGCCGGGGGGTTCCGCGCGCATCTCGAGACCCGTGACATGGCCGCGGTGATCAAACCGCCGCCGCTGCAGTCAGTCGTTCCGGTCGGCTTCATCCTCGACGACTTCGTCATCGACCTCGACGCCCGCCGCTGCGCCGCCATCAACCTCAAACGACTCCTCGCGCTCGGACTCACCCACAACGGCAGCTGGACGATCACCCCAACCATCTGAACGGTCAGAACCGGCCCAGACGGGCCTTTCGAAGCACCACAGGTCGGCATCAGCGAGCACCCGACTCTGACCGCCAACCCAGACCCGAGCGTGCCTCAACCCGACGATCCCTGTCACCGACCAACGCAACAACCGCACCGCCACCCCGCCGGGCACAGAAGCACCCTTGCTCAGCAGTCTCCTAGCGAAGTCAGTCGCTCTTTGGTCCTAGGTAGCGGTAGGTACATAAACCTTCA